>Ga0209672_100640_pt1 | contig 18046 bp, 18 predicted proteins | sample AraplaCol_mMS_r2_FD_184273 | JGI IMG/M metagenome (GOLD analysis project Ga0209672, IMG submission 184273) | Arabidopsis root microbial communities from North Carolina, USA - plate scrape CL_Col_mMS_r2 (SPAdes) (version 2) | ecosystem: Host-associated > Plants > Roots > Endosphere | place: USA...
CGGCATCGAAGTCATCGAAAAACGCATCACGCGCGACGAAGTCTATACGGCCGACGAAGCGTTCTTCACGGGTACCGCCGCCGAAGTCACACCGATCCGCGAGCTCGACAACCGCACGATCGGCACCGGCTCGCGCGGCCCCATCACCGAGAAGCTGCAATCCGCGTTCTTCGACATCGTCGCCGGCAAGAACGCCAAGTACGCCCACTGGCTCACGAAAATCTGATGTACGCCTTGCCGCCGCGGCTCCGTGCGCGGCAGGCGCCAAACGCACATCGCATAACGAAAACCGTCCTCATATGAGCGTAATCAAGGAAATGCCGTTGGTCGAACTGTCGGCCAAGGATCTGCCCGCGTACTGCCCGAACCCTGCCATGGCACGCTGGAGCGCGCACCCGCGCGTGTTCATCGATGTGTCGCATGGCGAGGCGCGCTGCCCGTACTGCGGCACGCGCTACAAGCTGCGCGACGGGGAAGTCGTCAAGGGACACTAAGGCCGCGCCCGGGTTCGCTCAGGACCCATTGCGCGCGGGTTGCGGCCGGCGCTTCGCGCTGGCATGGCGGCTCGCCTTGTCGTTCGTGGCTAGCTCATTCGTGCGGCGTCGCCGCTTTTTCACGCTCTCGGAACTCCCTACTGATGCGTCGCGCGTTGGTTATCGCACCGAATTGGATCGGTGACGCATTGATGGCGCAGCCGCTTTTCACGCGGCTAGTGCAGCTGCATCCCCGCCTCGTCATCGACGCCCTCGCGCCCGCCTGGGTCGCACCCGTTCTCGAGCGCATGCCCGAAATCCACGACGTCCATGCGACCGACCTCGGGCACGGCAAGCTCCAGATGTTCAAACGCTGGCAGCTCGCCGGCGATCTGCGCGACGCGAGATACGATGCGGCCTATGTCCTGCCCAATTCGCTGAAGTCCGCGCTGATTCCCTGGCTGGCAGGGATCCCGCTGCGCATCGGCTACACGGGCGAGCATCGTTATGGACTCCTCAACGTCCGCCATACGAACCCGCGCCGCGACGAACGCGGCCCGATGGCGGCGCACTATGCCGCGCTCGCTTATGCGCCCAACGCGAACGTGCCCGATCTCGCCGGCAGTCTGCCGATGCCGCGGCTCGAAGCGGACCTGAACGAGGCATCGCGCGTCTCGTCGCGTTTCAACCTCGATACGCGCGTGCCGCTCGTCGTGTTCTGCCCCGGCGCCGAATATGGCGGTGCGAAACGCTGGCCGACCGAGCATTTCGCGGCGCTCGCGCGGATGATCGGGCAATCGTTCCCTTATACCCAGATCATCGCGCTGGGGTCGATGAAAGATGCGCCCGTTGCGCGAGACATGGCCGAGCGCGCCCCTCAGGTACGCAACTTATGCGGGCAGACGTCGCTCGGCGAGGCGTGCGCGCTGATCTCGCGCGCAGGCGCCGTGGTCAGCAACGATTCGGGTCTGATGCATGTCGCCGCCGCGCTCAAGCGCCCGCTCGTCGCCCTGTTCGGATCGAGTGATCCGCGCCACACTCCGCCGTTATCGGAGTTGGCAAAGGTACAATGGTTGCACCTCGAGTGCAGTCCTTGCTTTGCGCGCGAATGCCCGCTCGGCCATTTGCGGTGCCTGCGTGAGCTGTCCCCCGAACAGGTGTTCGACGACTTGCGCGGAATGCTGCTCGGCGAGCGGTGACGCACTGACGCACGATCAAGCTTCGGGCATTCATAAGTACATGAGCGCCACGCGGCGGACGAGGAAGCCCGAAACCGGTGTGAAGTTGTCGCGCAGCCCGCGAAGGCCGCGCATCGCACCATCGCCAAACGACGCGCCGCGACGCGCGAGAACGACATCGACGAGCTATCAGATGCCACGTTTTGCCCGACTCTTCGAAGCCGCAGCCGACACGCTCCACGCCTACTACCAGGCGGTCGCCGATAGCGATATCGATGCCGTCATGAGCTTATGGATCGACGAGGACTTCGCAAGCTTCATCGATTCGAGCGGCGCGCACTGGCACGGTATCGACAGCATTCGTGCCGGGCTCCTTCAGTTGGCGGGCGCCGAAGCGCTTGCGTCGGCGATCGAGCCTCTCGACGTGCGCGTCTACGACAGCCTCGGCACGGTCGTCTATGCGGTGGCCGAGGCGCATCGCGCGCGCGAGCCGCTCGCCACGCCGCGCATGGTCTATACGACCTACGTGCTCGTTCATGAGCGCGGCGAATGGCGTATCGCGCATATTCACGCGAGCCCGATGCCGGATGAGACGGCCAACGAGTTCGCGGCGAAGGTGAGACAGGGACAGGGGGCGCTGCACTAGGGCAAGTAGCGCGCTCGCCGCCATCCTCGGAGGGCGGTGGTTTTTGGGGACGGAAATGAGTACGGCGCACGACAAGGCAACTTCGATCCCGTCATCGAACGGGGCGAGCGGCAATACTCTGTTGGAGTTGCTCTACTGTCCCCCACCCTGGTTGCCGACGAGCCACGCACAGACCATCGTTCCGGCCCTCTTCGCTCGCCGCCCGGCTGTCGATTATCGGCGCGAACGATGGGACACACCCGACGGCGACTTCATCGATCTCGACTGGCTCGCCTATCCGGGCAGCGCCTCCGCCCCGCCGCCCGATGCGCCCCTTCTCGTGCTCTTTCACGGTCTCGAAGGCAGTTCGGATTCGCACTATGCGCGCGTATCGATGGCGACCGCCCGGGCATTTGGCTGGCACGCCGTCGTGCCGCACTTTCGCAGTTGCAGCGGACCGCTCAACTTGGCGCCGCGGTTCTATCATTTGGCCGATAGCGCGGAGGTCGACTGGATTTTGCGGCGTTTGCGAACGGTGCACACAGGGCCGCTGCTGGCCGCGGGGGTCTCGCTCGGCGGCAATGTGTTGTTGCGCTGGCTTGGCGAGCGCGGCAGCGACGCGTCGTTTCTGGCCGCGGCGGCGGCCATTTCGGCCCCGCTCGACGTGCATGCGGGAGGCCGCGCGCTATCGCAGGGCTTCGCGCTCGTCTATACGATGAGCTTTTTGAAGACGCTCAAAAGAAAGGGGCTACTCAAGCTCGAGCAGTATCCGGGCCTTTTCGATCGTGACGCGATGCTGGCAAGCCGGACGATGTACGACTACGACAACGCCGTGACGGCGCCCTTGCACGGCTTTCTAAATGCCGACGAGTACTGGACGCGCGCGACGACGCTTCCGTTGCTACGGGAAATCGTCGTACCGACGCTCGTACTCAATGCACGCAACGATCCGTTCCTGCCGGGCACCGTCTTGCCGACTCGCGCGCAGGTTTCGCCGGCGGTGGAGCTCGACCAGCCTGCGGCGGGCGGCCACGTCGGATTCATGACCGGGCCGTTTCCGGGGCAGATCGACTGGCTGCCTCGGCGCCTGTTTTCGTTTTTCGAACCGTTTGCCAAGCATGGATGAGATCGTCAAAGCCGCGTTGGCGAAATGGCCGAACGTGCCGCATTGCACGGGGTGGTTGCTGCTCGACCGGCGAGGTCAGTGGCGCATGCGCGATGAAGGCGCGCAGGCGCGCGGCGAGCTGGGTACGCCGGTGCGTCATGCCGCGCTTATCGGGTTCATCAACCGCAACTACGAGTGCGACGAAAGCGGGCAGTGGTTTTTCCAGAACGGCCCGCAGCGGGTTTATGTCGAGCTGGCTTATACGCCGTGGGTGGTGCGGCTTGCGCGGGGGTCGACGGACGGCGACAGTTCGGCGGTTCCATCGCTCACCTTGACCGACCAGACCGGGGCGATTTTCGAGCCCGTGGAAGTGTTGATCGACGATCAAGGCGCCGTGCTTTTCGTCGATGCGCTCGAACCCGCCCGCGTCGCGCTGCTGCATGACCACGACCTCGATCTTTTCAGCAATTTTTTCGTCCTCGACGATGAGGGCCGCTGCGGCCGGTTCAACTGGCGCGCGGAACATACCCTGCCGGCCAACGCGATCGAACGAGAGCAGGTCGCCGAGCGCTTCAGCTTCGTTGCGAGTCCGGCATCGGCTGCAGCCAGGCGCGGCTGATAAGATAGGCGCCCTTCGAAGGAGCCCTCAGATGGCAGAACTGACCCATTTCGATGCCGCCGGCCAGGCCCATATGGTCGATGTCGGCAGCAAGGATGAGACCAAGCGCGTGGCCGTCGCGCGCGGTTCCATCCGGATGTTGCCCAGCACGCTGGCGCTGATCCGCGAAGGCGGCGCTAAAAAGGGAGACGTACTTGGCGTGGCCCGGATTGCCGCAATTCAAGGTGCGAAGCGCACGGCCGATCTGATTCCACTCTGTCATCCGCTCGCGCTCACGCGCGTGGCCGTTGAATTTGTGCTCGACGAGGTGATGCCGGGCGTACATTGCACCGCGCAGGTCGAGACGCTTGGACGCACCGGCGTCGAGATGGAGGCACTCACGGCGGTGCAGGTGGGGCTGCTCACCGTCTATGACATGTGCAAGGCGGTGGATCGCGGGATGACGATCACCGAGGTCAAGGTCATGGAAAAGCACGGGGGCAAGTCGGGGGATTGGAAAGCGGACGCATGAGGAGAACAGTGCGCTAGGGCCGCGCCAATCCTTCCCGGAAGGCCAGTCAATCGGCGAACCCTCCGAGGGTCCGCCGATATCGAGCGCAGGTTGCTACGCCGACGTTATCGGCATGCCTTCCCATGATCGGGACGAGCGCCCGCCGCCTTCGCTTCCGCCTCGGTCATGTAGGTTCCATCCTTGGTCTTCCCATAGAACCTGTCGCCCGGGCAGTGGTAGACCTTCGTCGGGTTGTTGACCCAGACCTTCCCCGCTCCGCCGCCTGCCACCGGTGCCGGCGTCGAGGCCATGGGCGTCGCCGCCGCAGGCGCGGCGGCCTTCGCCCCTTTGGACGACGCATTCCGATCGATGCCGCCATGGCCCTTGCAAGCGCCCCTCAGCGTTGCGCCCGAATAAGGCGTCCCGTCCCGGCAAACAGCATGAGCGCTCCCCGATGCCGCGGCCGGTGCATTCGCTTGCGTTTGACCCAATGCAATAGACGACGCCAGAAGAGCGCCAAGAGCGACCGGCAAGAAGACTCTGTACATGGATAGTCCCTCCAAACGAGTGACACACATTGAAGTACATACCCGGCAATGTCGATCACTGCCGGCCGGACAGAAATCACAGGGCTCAGCTGCGCCCCATCATGCCCGAGCTCCCGCCCGCCCACAACCTGCGAAAATCGCCAGCACTCAGCGACGATCACTCATCCTCGTTATCGTCTGCCGCCGATTTCGGCGGCACCCCATAGCGCTTCACGAGCTCGGCTCTGAACGCAGCAAGCTTCGGCTCATCGTCGCATAGGTCATAAAGCGCCGAAAGCTGCCCCGGCCAGTCACGCAGCACGCCGGCAAAAATCTTGAGACGTTCGACCGTATCCAACGCGTCCGCCTCGTGCCCGTCGAGCGCCTGAAGCACCGCATAGCGCCGCAGCACGGTCTCGCCCGGCAACAGCGCGATCGCCTTGCGATGCATCGCGAGTTTGGTCGCCAGATCGTTACCGTCGATGGGCAATAACGTTGCCATGCCATAGTCGCCCCACGCCGAGAAAAGTCGCGACGGGTCGGCACTATATTGCTCCGCGGGATGCGCGCCGTAGTACAACACCTCGGCCCGCGCGTAATCGCGATAAATCGGCAGCAGTGCCGCGAGCCCGGCCGCGACGATCACCCCATGCAGCGCGAGCGAGACACGCGGCGGCACGAAGCCGAGCGGTTTCGGTTCGAGAACGCCGAAGATAAACATCGCCGGCAACAGAAAGAACATGTACTGCTGCGGGTATTCGACAAGCGCATGCATCATCAGCACGCCAATCAGGGCAAGCCCGAACACGCGCGCCGCCGTATGCGGCGCAAGCAACACGCGTAATAGCCAGGCAATCAGGCCGATCAGCAACACGCCGACGCCGACGATGCCTGTTTTGGCGAGCAGATCGATAAAAATATCGTGGGAGTTATTGGCGATCTCCACATCGCCGAGCAGCTTGACGAGTTCGAACTGGAAACGCGGAAACTCCCCCCAACCGACACCGAGCCACGGGTGGCCGCGAAACATCGTCCAGCCATACTTCCACATCGCAAGGCGCAATACGAACTGCCCCTTATCCTGAAAGCGGTGCGCAGCGGAGACGTCGAGATCGAGGTGATACGCCGCGTTGGCCCAGCGCACACCAACATTCACGCCGATAAAAATCGCCACCAGGGCCAACGGCATCAGCCATTCGCGCGCACGCCCCCTGCCGCCTTCGCGCCGCGCAATGGCGATCGCCATCCAAAATCCTGCCACCACGATCACGCCCGTCTGCAGCCACGGGCCGCGCGAGACGGTCAACGCTTGCCCGAGCACGTAGATCGCGGAAACGATGCCCCACAGCAGCGGATGGAGCCGCCGCGTCTGCACGAGGAACATCGCCGCGGCCAGCGCAAACGCAATGACTGTCGCAAGATGATTAGCCTGCGCCATGTTGCCAAACGGCCGCCGCTCGGCGCTCACGTTGTAGGCCACGACGAATGGCGCAAAACGCGTCTCCAGATGAAGCAGTTGCACGACTTGGCAAAACACAGCGAAGAGCCCGCCGATCACGAGCGCCCATGCCATCCAGCGCAATATGTCCTCAGCCAGGCCCGCCCGCGCGAATGCGAATCCCGTGTGCGTCGCCATGAACGCCGCAAGCAGAAAGCCGGCGCCGAGCCAGTTCATCGACGGTTGCTCGAGCGGCAGCAAGAACGTTTGCGCAATCAATACCGCGCCGAACGCAAGCGGCACCAGCGCGACAGTCGGCGTACCGAACGCGGGCCGCGACCGTGCGCAAAGCGCGAGCCAGATCACCGCCGCGCCGACGAGCAGATAAAGCGAAAGGGCCGTGAACTCTGAATAGAACGTCGGAATCGGGTACGTGTGGATGGTCACCGCGTAAGGAAGCAATACGGCAAGTGCCAACAGCACAAACGAAAAGGTACGTGCGAACGGAGAAGTCATGAGGAGCGGGGGCATCGGCAATCGGCGCACTATACAAAAAAATTGTTTCGCTGTGCGCGACCGATGCGTGCCCGCGTCACTCCGACGTTGCCCCACGGCAACCATTTTTTTCTTTTTTTAAGCGCGGCACTCCGGTGGTGCGACGGAAGGTGGCAACGTTGCGGCATCGAGCGGCATCGGCCCGGAACCCGGTGCGGGTAGCGACGACGCTTCTTTGCCGCCGGCGAAACATTCCCAGCTCAGCGTGCCGGCTTGCATGACACCCTTCGCCAACGCAACACGCGCGGTGGGCGTGGCGCCATCGTCGGGCGCCGACGGCACGAGAACGAGCGTATCGCTGCCGGCCGGGGCGATACGCGCCGTATAGCGAATCGATATTTGGCCGCTTTCCTCGTCGATGCGAATAGATTCGACATTGCGCGTGGCAGGCGGCGACACATAGCCGCTATCGAGCGCATTGCCGAGCGCCGCATTCTCGGCGACGGCAAGCCGCGCAACGGAAGCGAGCGACAGCCCCTCCCCTACGCGGCTACGCGCCAAATAGTCCTGATAGGCCGGCACGGCATAGGCTGCCACCACACCCACGATCGCGAGAGCAATCATGAGCTCGATCAGCGTAAAGCCGCCGCGCGAGCCGGGAACGCGCCAGATGCGGGACAGCACGGCGTCGAGCGGAACATGACGGAAACGGATGACAGACATCGGCTTTTCTCCTCGAACCGAACAGCCGCTCGAATCGAGCGGCCAACGGTTCGAAGCGTAGCCGGCGCGCCGCGCGTGCGGCAGTCGTCCGAACGGCTAACGACTAATGGCTCGCGCTCTCGTGTTCTCGCTGCCGCGTGCGCCGTTTGATCGCATAGCCGACGATCACAACCACCAATGCGCCCGCGATCTTCGCGCCATATTCGGCCGCTGGGGTATCGAGCAGCGGCCAGCGGTCGCCCGCGGGATCGTTGATGATGAGTCCGCCCGCAATCCAGCCGAGCAGCGCCGCACCGATCGCCACGATGATCGGGAAACGGTCGAGCAGTTTCAGCACGAGCGTGCTGCCCCAGACGATGAGCGGAATACTGACGACGAGCCCGAAAATCACGAGCGCAATGCGGTGCTGGGGATCGGCGGCCTCGGCCGCGCCGGCGATAGCGATGACGTTATCGAGGCTCATGACCGCATCGGCGACGATGATCGTCTTGATCGCCGCGACAAGCTTGTCGGCCGGCTTGACGTTCTCATGCGCATCGTGAGCGGGGGCCAGCAGCCGAACGCCGATCCAGAGCAGCAACAGCCCGCCCGCAAATTTGAGCAGCGGCACATCGAGCAGCACGACGGCAAAAGCGATCAGCGCAACGCGCAGCACGATCGCGCCGGCCGTTCCCCACAGCACGCCCTGCATACGCTGCGCGGGAGGCAGCTTGCGGCATGCGAGTGCGATCACGACAGCGTTATCGCCGCCCAGCAGGATGTCGATAATGACAATCTGGATGACGGCGCCCCAATGAAGCGTCGAGAAGAATTCAATCATGGAGTCGAGCATAGGCGCAAAGGGCATTCCCGAACGGATGATATCGGCAGTGACCGCTGATGGGGTCAAAGTAGGCACTGAAGCGCCAACTGCCACAAAAAAAGCGAGGAAGCCTCGCGTGCTTCCTCGCTTCCTGTCGGCTATCGGAAACCTTACGAATTAATTTCGCAAGAATACCAAAAATGCCGGCGACATGATGCCGTCGCAGGCGCCGCGTGTCACCGCAGTATCCACGGCGACGCCCGCAGTCGCATCGGCGTCAGATGATGGACTTCAGCAGACGTCCCATTTCCGACGGGTTCTTCGTCACCTTGATACCGCAGGCTTCCATGATCTCAAGCTTTGCCTCGGCCGTATCGGCACCGCCCGAAATCAACGCGCCGGCATGGCCCATACGTTTGCCCGGAGGCGCTGTCACGCCGGCGATAAAACCGACGACCGGCTTTTTCATGTTGTCCTTGATCCAGTACGCGGCATTCGCTTCGTCCGGACCGCCGATCTCGCCGATCATGATGACGGCATCCGTATCGGGATCGTCGTTGAACATCTTCATGACGTCGATGTGCTTCAAACCGTTGATCGGGTCGCCGCCGATACCGACCGCCGACGATTGGCCCAGGCCAAGCGCCGTCAACTGACCGACTGCCTCATAAGTCAGCGTGCCCGAACGCGATACCACACCGATGCGGCCCTTCCGATGGATATGGCCCGGCATGATGCCGATCTTCAGTTCGTCAGGCGTGATCGTGCCCGGGCAGTTCGGCCCGAGCAGCAGCGTCTTGCGGTTTTCGCGACGCATGCGGTCCTTGATTTCGATCATGTCGCGCACGGGAATACCTTCCGTGATGCAGATCGCGAGATCGAGATCGGCTTCGACCGCTTCCCAGATCGCCGCGGCAGCACCCGCCGGCGGCACGTAGATGACGGAAACGGTCGCGCCGGTTTCCGCCTTCGCTTCCTTCACGCTCGCGTAGATCGGAATGCCTTCGAAATCCTCACCCGCTTTCTTCGGATTCACACCGGCGACGAATGCCTCGCGGCCGTTCGCGTATTCACGGCATGCGCGCGTATGGAACTGCCCGGTCTTGCCGGTGATGCCTTGCGTGATGACCTTCGTGTCTTTGTTGATCAGAATCGACATGTATTGACCTCTGTTCGTATCCGGTTGGGCGCCGAGCCGTTACGCCTTGCCTTCGGCAGCCGCGACGACCTTCTGCGCAGCCTCTTCCATGCTGTCCGCCGAGATGATCGGCAGTCCCGAATCGGCGAGCATCTTCTTGCCGAGATCCTCGTTCGTGCCTTTCATGCGCACGACGAGCGGCACCTGCAGGTGCACGGCCTTCGAGGCGGCAATGACGCCTTCCGCGATCACATCGCAGCGCATGATGCCGCCGAAGATGTTCACGAGGATGGCCTTCAGGCCCGGGTTTTTCAGCATCAGCTTGAACGCTTCGGTGACCTTCTCCGTCGTGGCGCCGCCGCCAACGTCGAGGAAGTTTGCCGGTTCGCCGCCGAACAGTTTGATGGTGTCCATCGTGGCCATCGCCAGGCCCGCACCGTTCACGAGACAGCCGATGTTGCCGTCGAGCGAGATGTAGGCGAGATCGAACTTCGAGGCTTCGACTTCAGCCGGATCTTCTTCATCGAGATCGCGGTAGGCGACGATCTCGGGATGACGGAAGAGCGCGTTCGAATCAAAGTTGAACTTCGCGTCGAGCGCGATCACCTTGCCGTCGCCCGTGAGAATCAACGGGTTGATTTCGGCAAGCGATGCGTCCGTTTCCCAGAAGGCCTTGTAAAGACCTTGCAGAATCGCGCGCGCTTGCGGCACCGACGCATCGGGCACGCCGATTTTCTTCGCGAGCTCGTCCGCCTGCGCATCCGCGAGGCCCGTCGCCGGATCGACGGCAACCTTGTGGATGGCTTCGGGCGTCTTGGCGGCCACTTCCTCGATGTCCATCCCGCCTTCGCTCGAACCCATCACGACGACCTTTTGCGAAACGCGGTCGATCACGAGGCCGACGTACAACTCCTTCTTGATGTCCGCGCCTTCTTCGATCAGCAGACGGTTGACCTTCTGGCCTTCCGCGCTGGTCTGGTGCGTGACGAGTTGCATACCGAGAATCTGGTTCGCGTACTCGCGCACCTGATCGAGCGATTTCGCCACCTTCACGCCGCCGCCCTTGCCGCGGCCGCCTGCGTGAATCTGCGCCTTGACGACCCAGACCGGGCCCCCGAGCTCCTCAGCGGCTTTCACCGCGTCATCCACAGAAAACACGGGCTTGCCGCGCGGTACCGCGACGCCGAATTTCCGCAGGATTTCCTTACCCTGGTACTCGTGAATCTTCATGCGTGATTCCCTTCAGTCTAAGAGTTGGATTGAACTTCGTAATCGCTGATTGCCCTCGCACCGGTCGTGCCGGCCTCGTCCGTATTTCCACGCGCACCACCTTCGCTTCGAAACGCAGCGCATGGCCCAGCCTGCGCGGGCAAGCGGCGCATCGAGCGGCGGCGAAAATGATCGAGGGATTTGAGCCCGACGCGGGCGCGATAGGCGAGATGGGGGACTTCGAGGTGACAGGGGTACGGCACCCTATTTGCAACGTCACGAGGCTTGTGGTCGGTCAGACGCGCCCCGATGTCCCACGGGCCATCTTTTCGCTCGAAGGCTTCCGCTCGACTCGCGCGCGCAGCGCGGCGCAATGGGCGGGACACGGGCGGTAAAAGCGGCATGGGAGGGAGGACGGCTGGCGAGGAAACCGGAAGATTTTAGCATAGTGGCAACCGCCGCTCGCAGCGCCGGCGTGCCGCGGCGTCCGGCTGTCCGTGGCGCCCGAAAACCTCGGCGAGAACAGGGTGCTCGATGCAATGACGATGAGCGGGAACTAGTCGCCCTTCCAGTCGCTCGATTCGTCGGACTCACCCGCGCCCTTGAAAATCTGCATAGCAATGGCCTGCGAAAAACCACGCATCGCCAAAAAGCGCGCTTGCTTCGCGCGCTCGGCCGGGCTGTGGGGTAACGCCCCGAACTTCTTGCGCCAGACCGCCAGGGCCCGCGCAAGCTCGGTCTCGCGAAGCTGCGAGTTGACTGCTTCGATGAGCGAATCGTCAACGTCATGCCTGCGCAATTCACCGACGATCCGCGTCGTGCCCATACGCTGAGCGCGACGGTGTACGACGCTTTCGACGAAACGCGCGTTGGACAACCAGCCCTCGCGTTCGAGCGAATCGACGAGGGCTTCGACCGACTCCTCGGGTTGCGCAAACGGAGCCAGTTTGCGCAACAACTCGAGGCGGCTGTGCTCGCGCCTAGACAGGTAATCGAGTGCGCGCGCCCGGAGCGAGCGCTGTCCGCGCGCGGCGGTAGCCGATGCAGCGCGGACTTTGCGCATCACGCGGCGCTTACTCCTCTTCGCCGGCTACTTCGACGCCCGCATCGGCCGGCGGCATGGCATTGACGCCGAGCGATTCACGGATGCGGTTTTCGATTTCGCGCGCGATATCGGGATTCTCGCGCAGGAATTCGCGCGCATTATCCTTGCCCTGGCCGATCCGCTCACCGCTGTAGCTGTACCAGGCGCCCGCTTTGTCGACGATCTTCGCTTGCACGCCGAGATCGATGATCTCGCCCTGACGCGAGATGCCTTCGCCATAGAGGATGTCGAAAATCGCTTCGCGGAACGGCGGCGAAACCTTGTTCTTGACGACCTTCACGCGGGTTTCGTTGCCGATGACTTCGTCGTTTTTCTTGATCGAACCGATACGACGGATATCGAGCCGCACTGAAGCGTAGAACTTGAGTGCGTTGCCGCCCGTGGTGGTTTCGGGGTTGCCGAACATCACCCCGATCTTCATACGGATCTGGTTGATGAAGATCACGAGGCAATTGGTGCGCTTGATCGTGCCCGTGAGCTTGCGCAACGCCTGCGACATCAGGCGCGCCTGCAAACCCGGCAGCGAATCGCCCATCTCGCCCTCGATTTCCGCCTTCGGCACGAGCGCGGCGACCGAATCGATCACGATCATGTCGATCGAGCCCGAGCGTACGAGCGCGTCGGCAATTTCCAGCGCCTGCTCGCCCGTATCGGGCTGCGACACCAGCAGATCGCTCACGTTCACGCCAAGCTTGGACGCATATTGGATGTCGAGCGCGTGTTCCGCATCGATGAACGCCGCCGTGCCGCCGAGCTTTTGCATCTCGGCAATGACCTGCAATGTCAGTGTGGTCTTGCCCGACGATTCGGGACCGTAGATTTCGACCACACGCCCACGCGGCAGACCGCCGACACCCAGGGCGATATCGAGGCCGAGCGAACCCGTGGAGACCACCTGAATGTCTTCGGCCACCTCGCCGTCACCGAGCCGCATGACCGACCCTTTGCCGAACTGCTTTTCGATCTGCGCGAGCGCGGCGGCAAGCGCCTTGCTCTTTTCAGCCGTCAGTCCAGCCGAGCCTTTCTTGCTTTCTTCCATGAATCGTCCTTTGCTATGATGAGCGGCGTCTGTGGCGGGCGGGCCCGGGGCTAACCTAACCTCTAGTGGCCGGCGCACGAAACGCAAGTACTGTATAAAAAAACAGGGTTCTTCGCAAGCCCGGTACAACGCGGATTTGCATGGTGGCAACAAGTCGGGCGGCATGACGCAACGCCGGTTGCTCCGGCCCCCGGCGAGACCCCGAAATACATTGGAGACTGCGGCGTGTCGGGCTCGGCGTCGACGAGCCGGCCAGCCGGCGCATCATGCGAATACTCATTGCCGAAGACGACAGCATACTCGCGGACGGCCTCGTCAGATCACTCCGCCAATCGGGCTATGCCGTCGATCACGTCAAAGGCGGCAGCGAGGCCGACGCCGCACTGTCGATGCAGACGTTCGATCTGCTGATTCTCGATCTGGGCTTGCCGCGCATGTCGGGGCTCGAAGTGCTGCGCCGTTTGCGCGCGCGCAATTCGAACCTGCCCGTCCTGATTCTGACGGCCGCGGATAGCGTCGACGAGCGCGTGAAAGGGCTCGACCTGGGCGCCGACGACTACATGGCCAAGCCTTTTCATCTGAACGAGCTCGAAGCGCGCGTACGCGCGCTGACGCGCCGCGGCACGGGCGGCGGGCCGACCGTCGTGCGCCACGGCTCTCTGGCGTTCGATCAGGTGGGGCGTATCGCCTCCGTCAACGACCAGGTGATCGATCTTTCCGCCCGCGAACTCGGCGTGCTGGAGATCTTGCTGCAGCGGATCGGCCGGCTCGTGTCGAAAGAACAGCTCGTCGATCATCTGTGCGAGTGGGGCGAGGAAGTCAGCAACAACGCGATCGAAGTCTACGTGCATCGCCTGCGCAAAAAGATCGAGCCGAGCGGTGTGCGCATCATCACCGTGCGAGGGCTCGGCTATTGCCTCGAAAAGCCCGCCGCGGGCTCGAACGGAACGACGGCCGAGCCGCCGTCCCCGGAGAGCCTCGATCGCGCCGCTGCCGCGAACACGGCCGCGGCAACCGCTTCGCCGGGTACGATCGATACCGCAACGAAGCCCGCGCCGAAGTAGGCCTATCGTGGGCTCGCCCGCTTCCGCAAACGACGACGGTGCGCCACGGCGCACGCACGACGTCAACGCCAACCCCTACGCCCCGCCCGACGAGACCGATGCCGCCGGGCCGGAGCGGCCGCGTTCGTTGTTCGGCGAAATTCTCGACTGGATGCTTGCGCCGCTTTTGCTGCTCTGGCCGATGAGCATTGCGGTGACGTATCTCGTCGCGAAGACGATTGCCAATGGCCCCTTCGATCGCGCGCTGGAAACCGATGCCTATGTGCTCGCGCGTCAGATCCATCCCGTGGGCGGGGTGGCCGAACTCTCGTTACCGGCCGCCGCGCGCGACTTCCTGAGCGGCGACAACACCGACAAGGTGTTCTATCAGGTGCTCGGCACGCGAGGCGAGCTCGTTGCAGGCGTGCCCGACATGCCGCTGCCGGCCGAGGACGATCGCCCGCAGCCCGGCATCGTCGAATTCCGCGACGCCATCTTGCACGGCAACGACATCCGCATCGCCTATACGACCGTCGAATTGCCGGTCTCGCCCGCCGGGCAGGATGTGCTCGTGCAGGTGGGCGAAACGCTCGACAAGCGCAGCGCGCTCGCGAACGACATCATCAAGGGCGTGATCTTGCCGCAGTTCGTGATTCTGCCGCTGGCTATCGTACTGGTCTGGTTCGGTCTCTCGCGCGGGCTGGCACCGCTCACCGCGCTGCAAGCCAATTTGCGCGCGCGCCGGCCCGACGATTTGTCGCCGCTCGAAGCGCGGCGCGCGCCGCCCGAGATCGAGCCGCTCGTTACATCGTTCAACGATTTGCTGACCCGGCTCGCGCAGAATATCGACCTGCAAAAGCGCTTCATCGCCGATGCGGCCCATCAAATGAAAACGCCGCTCGCCGGTCTGCACACACAAGCCGAGTTGGCATTGCGACAGGATGTGTCGCCCGAGGTGCGCTTGTCGCTCGAGCAGATCGCGGCGAGCTCCGATCAGGCGGCGCGCCTCGTGACTCAGCTGCTTGCGCTGGCGCGCGCCGAAAACCGCATGTCGGGCCAGATCTTCGCACCCATCGAAATTGCGCATCTCGCGCGATTGGCAGTGCGCGACTGGGTGCGCGCGGCGCTGGCCAAGCACATGGATCTCGGCTACGAGGGCCCCGACGAGGGCCTCGACACACCCGCCATGGTGGCCGGCAATGCCGTCATGCTGCGCGAGATGTTGTCGAATGTGATCGACAACGCCATCCGCTATACGCCCGCGGGCGGGCGCATCACTGTGCGCGTGACAGTCGAGCGCGATAAGGGCCTGGTTCATCTCGAAGTCGAGGACACCGGGCCCGGCATCGCCCCGGCGGAACGGCCGAAAGTCGTGGAGCGGTTCTATCGAATTCTTGGACGCGAAGGCGACGGCAGCGGGCTGGGACTGGCCATCGTGCGGGAAATTTCGACGATGCACGGCGGCACATTGACCATCGACGACCACGTCTATCAAAGTTCGCCCCGGCTTGCGGGCACGCTGGTGCGAATCAGCCTGCCGCTCATCGGCGGCGCCCCGTATTTACCCTGAAGACGTCGACCGCAGTCCCCGCGCCCACCACGCATCCGCGGCCCTGGGCGCAGATTGGAAGAAATAGACCGATGTTTTCGCGAAATGCGCCCAGATACCTCCCAAAGCGATTGAGGTAGGCGTAAACCAGGAGCCGGTTCCCGCGTCAGTCCACCGTAAGTTTGCCTCCCAATAATCGACCGCAAGCAGCCGTGTGTCCCAAATCTGGACATATGGAACTGCTGTCCAATATGAGGAGACACACATGGCAACGGTAGGCGGGCAAATTTCGCACGCGCCGATGAGCGCCGACGAGAAGAAGGTCATCTTTGCGTCGTCGCTCGGCACTGTTTTCGAGTGGTACGACTTCTACCTGGCGGGCTCGCTCGCCGTCTATATCAGCAAGAGCTTTTTCGCGGGCGTCAACCCGACGGCCGGCTTTATCTTTACGCTACTGGGCTTTGCCGCCGGCTTTGCGGTGCGGCCATTCGGCGCGCTCGTCTTCGGTCGGCTCGGCGATCTCGTCGGCCGCAAGCACACGTTCCTGATCACGATCGTGATCATGGGCCTTTCAACGTTCGTCGTCGGCCTGCTACCCGGATACGCGGCGATAGGCTTCGCGTCGCCGGTGATCTTCATCGCGATGCGGCTGTTGCAAGGCTTGGCGCTTGGCGGCGAGTACGGCGGCGCGGCGACCTACGTCGCTGAACATGCGCCGGCCAATCGACGCGGCTATTACACGTCCTGGATCCAGACGACGGCCACGCTCGGCCTGTTCCTATCGCTGCTCGTGATTCTCGGCATTCGCACGGCGATCGGCGAAGACGCATTCGCAAGCTGGGGCTGGCGCGTTCCGTTCATCGCGTCGTTGATCCTGCTGGCGGTGTCCGTCTGGATTCGGCTGCAACTGAGCGAATCGCCGGCTTTCATGCGCATCAAGAATGAGGGCAAGACGTCGAAGGCGCCGCTCACCGAGGCGTTCGGTCAGTGGAAGAACTTGAAGATCGTGATTCTCGCGCTCATCGGGCTCACGGCCGGCCAGGCTGTCGTCTGGTACACGGGTCAGTTCTATGCACTGTTTTTCCTGACGCAAACGCTCAAGGTCGACGGCGCGAGCGCCAATATCCTGATTGCGCTGGCGCTATTGATCGGCACGCCGTTTTTCGTGTTCTTCGGCTCGCTCTCGGATCGTATCGGCCGCAAGCCCATCATCATGGCCGGCTGCCTGATTGCCGCGCTCACGTACTTTCCGCTCTTCAAGGCGCTCACGCACTATGTGAATCCGGCGCTGGAAGCAGCGACGCAAAGGTCGCCGATCGTCGTGGTGGCCAACCCCGACGAGTGCTCGTTCCAGTTCAACCCGGTGGGTACGGCGAGTTTCACGAGTTCGTGCGATATCGCGAAAAGCGCGTTGGCGAAATCGGGCCTGAACTATACGAACGTGGCCGCGCCGGCCGGCAGCATCGCGCAGGTGAAGGTTGGCGATACGGTGCTCGAATCCTATGACGGCAAAGCGCCCGACGCGAAGGCAAAGGGCGCGGCGTTCACGAAGACGCTCTCCGCGACGCTCAAGGGCGCCGGTTACCCCGCGAAGGCCGACCCGTCGCAGCTGAACTGGCCGATGACCGTGGTGATTCTGACGCTGCTCGTGATCTACGTGACGATGGTGTACGGCCCGATCGCCGCGATGCTCGTGGAGATGTTCCCGACGCGGATTCGCTATACGTCGATGTCGCTGCCCTATCACATCGGCAATGGCTGGTTCGGCGGCTTCCTGCCGGCGACGGCGTTCGCGATCGTCGCGACGCAGGGCAATATCTATTCGGGGCTTTGGTATCCGGTGGGGGTAGCGGTGATTACGTTCGTGATCGGCATGCTGTTCGTGAAGGAGACGAAGGACTCCAACATCTACGCGCAGGATTGATACGGCGAGGTGCAACGGCCGGCGGTGGCTGCAAAGCGCGGGATGAATCGCGCTTGACAGCTCTGCCGGGCATGGGCATAATCCTCGCTCTTTCGGCGAATTAGCTCAGTCGGTTAGAGCGACGGAATCATAATCCGCAGGTCCGGGGTTCGAATCCCTGATTCGCCACCAGCATTATCAAGGGCTTAGCAGCGATGCTAGGCCCTTTTTCTTTGACTCACTTCATCCCATACCAAACACCGCGCCCACTGCCATGCTGCTCCATATGGCCGCGTTCGATCAGCTCACGAAAGTGCGACTTCAATGTATCGTTGGCGAGGGAATGGGTGGAAATGGATGTCTAAATGGTCGTCGCGGCCAGCCCACCGCAACCTCCAAACAGATGCCCCTCACCTCACCGCACCGCACTCGCCCCCCGCGACGCTAAAACTCGCCCCCCCGCCCGAGGCTGCAACGGCACCCTCGCTGCAATCAACGTCCCGCCCCCCGGCGCACTGACGATATCGAGCGTGCCCCCCAGCATCGAGACACGCTCCTTCATCCCCGCCAATCCAAAAGACCGTT
>Ga0209672_100641_pt1 | contig 17990 bp, 12 predicted proteins | sample AraplaCol_mMS_r2_FD_184273 | JGI IMG/M metagenome (GOLD analysis project Ga0209672, IMG submission 184273) | Arabidopsis root microbial communities from North Carolina, USA - plate scrape CL_Col_mMS_r2 (SPAdes) (version 2) | ecosystem: Host-associated > Plants > Roots > Endosphere | place: USA...
ACTGGTACTTCGTTAATGCCTGAACCGAAATATCGACGCCCAACTCGAGCGGACGAAACGCGAGGCCCGCCGAATAGGTGTTGTCGATGGCGGTCACGACGTTGCGCGCTCGCGCGGCCGACACGATCGCCGGCACGTCCGGGACTTCCATCGTCACGGAGCCGGGCGCCTCGATCCAGATGAGCCGCGTATTGGGCTGGATGAGTTCGGCAATTCCCGCGCCCACGAGCGGATCGTAATAGCGAACCGTCACGCCGAAGTCACGGGCAAGCCATTCTCCATGGTCGCGATTGGGCGAATAGACGTTATCGGGAATGAGGACGTCGTCGCCGGCTTTCACGATCCCGAAGTAGACATTCGAAATGGCGGCCAAACCGGAGGGTTGCAGTAGCGCATACTGCCCGCCTTCGATCGCGGCAATGCGCTGAGCGAGCGCAGCCGACGTTGGCGTGGCATGCAGCCCATAGCGCCATTGCGATTCCTCTCGCCAATCGATCGCGCGCACCGCGGCGAGATCGGGGAAAACAACGGTCGACGCGCGCATGATCGGCGCGGCGAACGACACAAAGCCGGGAGCGATGTCGATATCAGGATGAACGATGCGCGTTTGAGGCGCGCGCTGGGAAGTCGAATCGGTCATGTTAGGTGGGTGACAGGATAAAAAGGACGGCGCCCGGCTAATCAGAGCCGCTCGAAGATCGCGGCGATACCCTGGCCGCCGCCGATGCACATCGTGGCGAGACCGTAACGTCCGCCGCTGCGAGCCAGCTCGTAGATTGTCTTGACCGCAATGATGGCACCGGTTGCGCCGATCGGATGGCCGAGCGAGATGCCGGAGCCGTTCGGGTTGACTTTGGCAGGATCGAAACCGAGCTCGGCGGACACCGCGCACGCCTGCGCCGCGAACGCTTCATTGGCTTCGATGACGTCGAGATCGCTCACTTGCAGCCCGGCACGCTCGAGCGCCTGTCGTGTAGCGGGCACCGGTCCGATACCCATATAGGCCGGGTCCACGCCCGCATGCCCATACGAGACGAGCCGGGCGAGCGGTGCGAGCCCACGCGCCTTCGCCGTGCCGTGCTCCATCAGCACTACCGCGCCGGCGCCATCGTTGATCCCGGATGCGTTGCCCGCGGTCACGGTGCCGCCGTCTTTCTGATAGACGGGCTTCAGACGCGCGAGATCCTCGAGCGATGTATCACGGCGAACGTGCTCATCGGTATCGAAGGTCGTTTCGCCCTTCTTGCCTCGCACCGCGATGGGCAGAATTTGGCCCTTGAAGCGCCCCTCGTCGATCGCGCGCGAAGCGCGCCGGTGCGATTCGACCGCGAGCGCGTCCTGCATGTCGCGTGTGATGCTGTACCGGCGGGCCACGTTCTCCGCGGTCACGCCCATGTGAAACGACTCGAAGGGATCATGCAGTGCGCCGAGCATCATGTCGACGAAGCGCGCGTCGCCCATGCGTTGCCCAAAGCGCGCCGCCGGCGCGATGTACGGCGCCCGGCTCATGCTTTCGGCGCCCCCGGCAACGGCGATGTCGGCGTCGCCGAGCAGGATGCTTTGCGCGGCCGATACGATCGCCTGGAGCCCGGACCCGCAAAGCCGGTTGACCGTCATGGCCGGGGCGTGCTGTGCCACACCGGCATTCAGGGCCGCCACACGCGCGAGGTACATGTCCTTCGGCTCCGTCTGGATCACGTTGCCGAAAACGACGTGCCCGACCTCTTCGCCCGACACCTCGGCGCGTGAAAGCGCTTCTTTCACGACACGTGCGCCCAGCTCGGTCGGCGCAAAGTCCTTGAGGCTGCCGCCGAAATCGCCGATTGCCGTGCGCACACCGCTTACTATCACCACTTCCCGTTGCATTGCTGTCTCCGTAGTCGAGGTTGTCGGTATCAGCCGATACCGATACATCAAGGCAATGAAGTGCGGCGAATGTCTGGGCCGTCGGACGAAGCGTTGCTCAGACCTCTCCCCAGAGATCGTGACTGTCCGCGCCGGTGATCCGAACCGAGACGAACTCGCCGACCTTGTAGCGCTTCGACGCTTTCGTGGCCGGCGCCACGTAGACGACGCCGTCGATCTCCGGCGCGTCCGCTGCGGTACGGCCGATTCCGCCTTCGGCATGAACCTCGTCGATGAGCACTTTGACGGTCTTGCCGACCTTGCGCGCCATGCGCTTGGCCGATACCTCCTCGGCGACTTCCATGAAACGCGCGCGGCGCGCCTCGCGGACTTCGTCGGGCAGCGCGCCATCGAGTTCGTTCGCACTTGCACCTTCGACAGGAGAGTACGCGAAGCAGCCGACGCGATCGAGCTCCGCGGCCCGAATGAATTCGAGGAGCGTCTCGAATTGAGCTTCGGTTTCGCCGGGGAAGCCGGCGATGAACGTGCTGCGAATCGTCAGTTCGGGGCACATGCGGCGCCATGCCGCTACACGTTCCAATGTGCGTTCTGCGTTGGCGGGACGCTTCATCCGCTTGAGCACCTGGGGATCGGCGTGTTGGAACGGCACATCGAGATAGGGCAGCAGATGTCCCTTGTACGGACCCTGCGCCATCATCGGAATGATCTCGTCGACATGCGGATACGGGTAGACGTAGTGCAGCCGCACCCATGCACCGTATTGCGCGGCCAGCTCGCCCAACGCGTTCACGAGCTCGGTCATGCGCGTTTTCAGCGGACGTCCGTTCCAAAAACCTGTGCGGAATTTGACGTCGACGCCGTAAGCGCTCGTATCCTGCGAGATGACGAGCAGTTCCTTCACCCCCGACTTGAACAGATTCTCGGCCTCGAGCATGACTTCGGCGACCGGCCGCGAGACCAGATCGCCGCGCATGGACGGAATGATGCAAAAGCTGCAGCGATGGTTGCAGCCCTCCGAGATCTTGAGATAGGCATAGTGCCGCGGCGTGAGTTTGATGCCGGCGGGCGGAACGAGATCGATGAACGGGTCGTGCGGTTTCGGCAGATGGTTATGCACCGCCTGCATGACCTCGCCCACCGCATGCGGGCCCGTGACGGCCAGGACTTTCGGATGAACATCTTCGATGAGGCCTGAGCCGCTCGCGCTTTTTTTCGCGCCGAGGCAGCCCGTCACGATCACTTTGCCGTTTTCGGTCAACGCTTCGCCGATGGCATCGAGGCTCTCCTGCACGGCCTCATCGATGAATCCGCATGTGTTGACGACAACGAGATCCGCACCGTCGTAAGTGCCCGAAATCTCGTAGCCCTCCGCCCGCAGCTGCGTGATGATCTGCTCGGAATCGACGAGCGCCTTCGGGCAGCCCAGGCTGACCATACCGATTTTTGGCGCGAAACCCGCCTTGGTCTTTGCTTCCTGCTTGGTGTTCACTGTGTACCGTACTTAGAGGACATATAGCGGCGGCTCGCGCCGGCAAGCGGCTATTTTACCCTGGGGCGTGCCGGTCTACGACCGACGCGGGCAATCCCAATTTGATGGGCACGCGCGACAGCTACGACGGGCGCCGGCCCGACCGAACGCATTCCCGCCCGCTCTGCGGTAATCTGTCCTTCCTCGACGGCGTGGCCGCTGCTTCGTCCCGCGCGCTGACCCATGCCCGAGTCCCGTCCATCCTGCTCGATTTTCCGCGGAGAAAAGCGATGCTCGATCACCCCCGCCACATCCGAACCGCCAAGCTGGATATTGCCTACACCGATACGGGGCCGACCGACGGTCCGCCAGTGCTTCTGCTGCACGGCTGGCCAGATTCCGCGCGGGCCTGGCTCGGCATCGCCCCGCGGCTGAACGCCGCCGGCTGGCGCACGATCGTGCCCGAATTACGCGGTTTTGGAGCGACACGTTTCCTGCGCGACGACACGACGCGCGACGGCACGGGCGTCGCATTGGCGCAAGACGCGATCGATCTTGCCGATGCGCTCGGTATCGACCGTTTCGACGTGGTCGGCCACGATTGGGGCGCGCGTGTTGCCTACACGCTCGCGGCGCTTTTTCCCGAACGCGTGAAGTGCATTGCGGCTCTCGCCCTCGGATTCCAGCCGAAAGGCGCCTTCACGCTGCCCGATACGTTCGCTCAGGCCCGCCGCTTTTGGTACCAATGGTTCATGACCCTGGACGATGGCCCGGCAGCAGTCCGGCGGGACCCCAAGGGCTTCGCCCGGATTCAGTGGGACACATGGTCCCCGCCGGGTTGGTTCGACGACGCCGAGTTCGATGCGACCGCACAGGCATTCGACAATCCCGACTGGGCTGAAATCACGCTCAACGGCTACCGCACGCGCTGGTGTACCGGCGATCCGACCGATCCCGATTACGAGCCGCTACGCTTGCGGCTCCATGAAATCGATACGCTGTCGATCCCGACACTGATGATTCAGGGCGGTGCCGACGGCTGCGACGAGCCGGAGCTTTCGGAAGGCCAGGAACGCCATTTCACGTCGGGCTACCGACGTATCGTCCTCGATGGGGTGGGCCATTTCCCGCCGCGCGAGGCGCCCGAAGCCGTCGCCGATGCGCTGCTAGGGCATCTCGGCTAAGTCAGTCTGGAGCGAGCGCGCGCCGCCGAGCGGGCCAACGCCGCTCGCGCAAGGCTCCCGCCTCGCTCCATCGCCCGGTTACTTCTTCTCCGGCTCCGGCCCGCCTGCACCTGGCTTGTTGAAAGGGAAGGTGCTGAACATCGTCTTCGCCTGATTCTGCATCTGCTCTTGCAACTGGACGAACATGTTCTTCGACTGCTCGATATAGCTCGTCATCATGCCCTGCATCATCGGCGCCTGCATGTTCATGAACTGAGACCAGACTTCCGGGTTCAGCGCATTGCCTTCGTAGAGATTTTTCGACTGCTCGGCAAGCTTGTTCTGAATGTCGATGAAGGCTTGAATGTTCTTTTCCAGATACGTGCCCATCATGCCCTGCATCGCATGCCCGTAAAAACGGATGATCTGCGAAAGCATCGACGACGAGAACATCGGTACGCCGCCACTCTCTTCCTCGAGAATGATCTGCAACAAGATGCTGCGCGTCAGATCTTCGTTCGTCTTCGCATCGATGACCTTGAACTCCTCCTGCTCGAGCACGAGTTGCTTCACATCGCTCAACGTGATGTAGGTGCTCGTCTCCGTGTCATAGAGCCGACGGTTCGGATATTTTTTGATGAATCGTTCGGCTGTTTTCTTTGTAGTCGACATGTAACGCCTTCTTGATGAACGCAAACGCAGCGCAGTAATGGCGCCCGCGTGCCTGCCCGCGCACCCCGGGCAAGCCGGACCCCCGAAACCGAAACGCCCTGACGCGAGAGGCGGCCATCCGGATACCGGTCATGAATTCCGGCCGGCCGCCCGCGCATCAGCCCATGTGCAACCCGCCGTTCAGCGAGAAATCCGCACCCGTTGCAAATCCGGACTCGTCCGATGCAAGCCAGGCCACGATCGATGCGATTTCATCGGGCGAGCCCAGTCGGCGCACCGGAATCGTGGCAATGATCTTCTCGAGCACGTCCGAGCGGATCGATTTGACCATATCGGTACCGATGTAGCCCGGCGAAACCGTGTTGACGGTTACGCCCTTGGTCGCCACTTCCTGCGCCAGCGCCATCGTAAAGCCGTGGATACCGGCCTTCGCCGTCGAATAGTTGGTCTGGCCAAACTGCCCTTTCTGACCATTGACCGACGAAATATTGATGACTCGGCCGAATCCGCGCTCGACCATTCCATCGATGACCTGCTTCGTCACGTTGAAAAGGCTCGTGAGGTTCGTATCGATGACCGCCGTCCAGTCTTCATGCGTCATCTTGCGAAATACGACATCGCGCGTTATGCCCGCATTGTTGACGAGAATGTCGATCTCGCCAACTTCCGCCTTGACTTTGTCGAACGCATCCTTGGTGGATTCCCAATCGCCGACATTGCCCTCGGACGCGACGAACTCGTAGCCGAGCGCCTTTTGCTGTTCGAGCCACGTCACGCGGCGCGGCGAGTTAGGCCCGCAGCCAGCGATCACCTTGTAGCCCTGTTTGTGAAGTCGCTGGCAAATAGCGGTACCGATGCCACCCATTCCGCCCGTTACGTATGCAATACGCTGAGTCATGAATCACGCTCCATTTTCGTTTTCTGCAGGGGCCCAGCCGGGCCCCTCATCATCGCCGCCCGCCCGGAGCGGCGCACCGGCGGCCCTCGCGCCGCCCGGCGTCAAACTCGCTCGACAGCCAGCGCGACGCCCATCCCACCGCCGATACACAGCGACGCCAGGCCCCGCTTCGCGTCGCGCTTTTTCATCTCATGCAGCAGCGTGACGAGAATACGGCAGCCGGACGCTCCGATCGGGTGACCGATCGCGATCGCACCGCCGTTCACGTTGATCTTCGACGTATCCCAGCCCATTTGCTTGTGGACCGCAAGCGCCTGAGCCGCGAAAGCCTCGTTGATCTCCATCAGATCGAGATCACCGACCGACCACCCGGCACGCTCGAGGCACCGGCGCGAGGCCGGCACCGGCCCCATGCCCATGACCTTCGGGTCGACCCCCGCGTTGGCATAGGCCTTGATACGCGCGAGCGGCGTGAGCCCCAGCGCCTCGGCTTTTTTGGCCGACATGACGAGCACGGCGGCCGCGCCGTCGTTGAGGCCCGACGCGTTGGCAGCCGTCACCGTGCCCTCCTTCGAAAACGCCGGTTTCAGGCCCGCGAGCGACTCGGCCGTCACGCCGTGACGCACGAACTCGTCGGTCGCGAAGCGCACCGGCTCGCCCTTTCGCTGAGGAATTTCAATGGGCACGATCTCGTCGTCGAACCGCCCGGCCTTTTGGGCCGCCTCGGCCTTGTTTTGCGAAAGCGCCGCGAACTTGTCCTGATCCTCGCGAGTGATTCCGTACTCCTTTGCGACGTTCTCCGCCGTGACACCCATGTGGTACTGGTTATACACGTCCCAGAGGCCGTCGACGATCATGGAATCCACGAGCTTCGCGTCGCCCATGCGAAACCCGTCGCGCGAGCCCGGCAGCACGTGCGGTGCGGCACTCATGTTTTCCTGGCCGCCCGCGACGACGATATCCGCGTCGCCCGCAATCACGGCATTGGCGGCCAGCATGACGGCCTTGAGTCCCGAGCCGCAGACCTTGTTGATGGTCATGCCGGGCACCGCGGACGGCAGTCCTGCCTTGATGAGCGACTGGCGCGCCGGGTTTTGACCCGAACCGGCCGTCAACACCTGCCCCATAATCACTTCGCTGATCTGTTCCGGCTTCACGCCCGCGCGCTCCAATACCGCGCGGATCACGGTTGCGCCAAGCTCGGGCGCGGCGATGCGTGCCAACGAGCCGCCAAATTTGCCGACCGCCGTGCGGGCAGCCGATACGATCACTACGTCTGTCATTTGAAGCTCCTTAGAGCGATGCGGCTCGAAAAACCGCAAGTCGTCCAGTTGAAAACCGATCGCGCCGAAACGGCGCGACACCCGTCGTCGCGTACGCGTCAGGCGCGCTCTTGCACATAACGCCCCGGCGCCGGCTCGATGACCGGATAACCGGCCGAGCCGAGCTGCGCCCGAGGCTTCACCTTCTTGCCGCCGTACTGATCGAGCCAGCCGATCCACTCGGGCCACCAGCTACCGGGCTTTTCGGCAGCCGCACCGAACCACGCATCGGGATCCGCATCGAGCTCGCGTTCGTTCGTCTCGTGCGCCCAGTAGCTGCGCTTGCCTTTCGCGGGCGGGTTGATGACACCCGCGATATGGCCCGACGCGCCGAGCACGAACCGCTTCGGACCGTTGAGCAGCGGCGCGGACGCATAAGCCGTCCGCCACGGCACGATATGGTCGTCCCGCGAACCGTAAATGAACGTCGGTATATCGATGCGCGAGAGATCGAGTGCCTCGCCGCATACGTTCAGCGCGCCGGGCTCGCGCATCCTGTTTTCCAGATACGTATTGCGCAGATACCAGACATACATCGGCCCGGGCAGATTCGTCGAATCGCTGTTCCAATAAAGCAGATCGAACGAAGACGGCGTGCGGCCCTTTAGATAATTATCGACGACATAGTTCCAGACCAGATCGTTCGGGCGCAGGAATGAGAACGCATTGGCAAACTCGATTCCGCGCATGAGGCCCGGCGCCGTGCCGTTCGCCCCGCCGATCGTCTGCTCGCGCATGCGCACATGCGCCTCGTCGACGAACACGTCGAGCACGCCCGTATCGCAGAAATCGAGCATGGCCGTGAGCAGCGTCATCGATGCCGCCGGGTGCTCCCCGCGTGCCGCGAGTACGGCGAGCGCGGAGGCAACCATCGTCCCGCCGATGCAAAAGCCGAACGTGTTGATCTGCTCCCGGCCGCTGACGGATTTCACGACTTCGATCGCGGCGAGTACGCCGTCGGTCATGTAGTCGTCCCAAGTCTTCGCGGCGAGCGTGGTGTCGGGATTGCGCCACGAGATCATGTAGACCTGATGCCCAGCCTCGAGCGCATAGGCCACCAGCGAACTCTCGGGTTGCAGATCGAGTATGTAGTACTTGTTGATGCAGGGCGGCACCATCAGCAGCGGCCGCTCGAAAACGCTTTCGGTTCGCGGCTTGTACTGGATGAGCTGCATCAGCTCGTTTTCGAAGATGACAGCGCCTTCCGTCGTGGCGAGGTTCTTGCCGACCACGAAGCGCGATTCGTCGCTCTGGGAGATCTTCCCGCGCTGCAAGTCGGACAACAGGTTCATGACACCCTGGCGCAGGCTTTCGCCGTGACTTTCCAGCAGCGTTTTTTGCGCTTCGGGATTGAGCGCGAGAAAGTTGCTCGGCGACGTGGCCGCGGTCCACTGCTGGACCGCAAAGCGAATGCGTTCGCGCGTCTTCGGATCCGTATCGAGCGCGTCGGCAAGCTCCTGCAGGTAGCGCGCGTTGAGCAAGTACCAGGCAGCCATGTAAGCGAAAGCCGGCGACGATTTCCAGGCATCGGACGAGAAACGCCGATCCGGCAGTTCCGGCGCGGACAGCCCGGCGGCGCCGAACTGCTTCATGAGCTCGAGGCACTCGCGCGAATAATCGGTCTGCAGCTGCTGCAATCGCTGCGGCGGGACGGAAGCGACCGGCAACTTGAGCCCGTTGAATGCTGGCGCGGCACCGCCAGCGAGGCCGGCCATACCGGCCATTGTCGGTGCCGCAGGCATCGGCGGCATCATGAACGGGAACGGCATGGCAGCGCCGTTCATTGCCGCACCGGGCGCGCCGGTACCGGGCCCCGGCATTTTGTCGGCGAACGCGCGCCACGCGTTCATCCAGGCGTCGAACATTCGCTGCGCGTCAGCGGGGCCGGCTCCGGCCTGCTGTCCGCTCGCCGAGGAGGGATCGGTATGGGAGGAAGCTGATGGACGTTTTGATGCAGACATACCCGCTCGTGACCGGTGAGTCTCGAAAGACTGGTTGAAAGGCGGGTGTGACGCGCAGTCGGGGCGAACCCTCATGACCTTCATGCGCTCACCCTTGCGAGCGGCCATTCTGTCTCCCAGCCGCAAAACATGTCAATGCTTCGGCCGATTTTGCCGCAGCGCGATAACTTTTTTATTATCGTTTTCCCGATATCGATTGGGATGACCGGGCACCCCACGGCCCTTGCGTCGACCGCCGCCGACGCGTTGGGATGTGAGGCAGCGTGGGGCGGCGTACAGACTTCCAAAGCGGTTTGTGCAGTGCATCTTTGTGCACTGCAGGGCGTCGGCCGCCCGTCAGTCCGCAAGCCAGATCAGCGCGGCCATCCGTCCTGTCCTGCCGTCGCGGCGATACGAGTAGAACCGTTCGCGTTCGGTGAACGTGCATGCGCCGCCCCCGTCTACCCGCGACACGCCGAGCCGGGCCAGCCGCAGGCGCGCCAACGCATAAAGGTCGGCCAAATGCTTGTCCGGCGCCCCGGGAAGGGGGACGAACGCGCGTGCGACGCCCTCGCGCTCTTGCGCGTCGAGCGCCGACCGCATGAACGTGTCGCGCACTTCAACGCCGACTTCAAAAGCTCGCGGGCCGATGGCCGGACCGAGCGAGGCATGCAGCGAGGCCGCGGGCACTCCGGCCAGCTGCGCCACGCGCGCCGCCGCTTTTTCGATCACGCCCGCCGCAAGCCCGCGCCAACCCGCGTGCGCCGCACCTACCGCGCCGCCCGCCGGGTCGCACAGCAGCACGGGCAGACAATCCGCGACCATCACCGTGCAGGCCAGCCCCGCCGCCGCTGTAACGCACGCATCGGCGCGCAGAGGCTGCGCAGAACCCACCGCGTCTTCGGCACACACCACGGTATCGCCGTGAACTTGTTCGAGCCACGCCAGGCGCGCCGCGCTCAGCGCGGCAAGCCGCCCGCGATTTTCGGCTACCCGCGCCGGATCGTCGCCCGTATGAAGCCCGAGGTTGAGACCGCCCGGCTGCTCGACGCCTTGCGCGAAGCGACCATAAGGGGGCAAGCTGACCCCGCCCGCACGCGTCGTCACGAGCACGCGCACGCGCCGCGAGACTTGCCAGGAGGGCTTGAGGCAATCAGCCTGCGTCAATTCGGAGCGATTCATCCCGGGCGTTCCCTTTTCGATTTTTTCAGCGGCTGCGCGAAGCGGCCTTACTCGAGGTCGTCATCGGTGTCATCGAATTCGACTGCACCGGCGCCGCTCGCTTGCCAGGCATCGTCGAACCCGGCATCCGTCTCATCGAAGCGAGGGTCGGCCTCGGCGCCAAACCCCAGTTCGCGCGCGAGCTCGGCCATATCGGCCGGCACGTCCGCGCGCCAATGCATTGCGCGACCCGTTGTCGGATGAATCAGCCCGAGACGCCACGCGTGCAGCGCCTGCCGGGCAAAGCCGCCCGGCAGCGGAATGTTCGACCGCCTGCCGCGTGCATGGCCATAAAGCGGGTCGCCCAAGAGAGGGTGCCCGATATGCGCGCAATGCACGCGAATCTGATGAGTGCGCCCTGTTTCGAGATCGCAATGGACTGCGGAAATGGGCTGCCGCTGCCAGACGGTTTCGTCGATGCGCCGGAAATGCGTGCGCGCAGGCTTGCCCGCCGCACCGGCCACCACGGCCATTCGAGTACGTTCGCGCGGATCCCGTCCGATCGGCGCGTCAATCGTGCCTTCGTCCGGCACCGTTCCCCAGACCAGCGCCACGTAACGCCGCTTGACCGTGCGCGCCTGCAGCTGGCGAACGAGGTCGGTCTGCGCTTCGAGCGTGCGCGCGACCACCATCAGCCCCGACGTATCCTTGTCGAGCCGGTGGACGATTCCCGCGCGGGGCAGCCCAGCGGCGGCCTGGCCATAGCGATGCAGCAACCCGTTCAGGATCGTACCGCTCCAGTTTCCGGCGGCCGGATGAACCACGAGTCCGGCCGGTTTGTCGATGACGACGAGCGCATCGTCCTCGTAGACGATATCGAGTTCGAGCGGTTCGGGCGCAAATGCCAGTTGTTCGGGCAGCAAATCCGGTTCGAGTTCGATCAGCGCATCGAGCGGCACGGCTTGCCGCACCTTCGACGGCATGCCGTTCACGCGCACGCGCCCCGCTTCGACCCAGCTTTGCAGCCGGCTACGGGAAAACTCGGGGAATACCTTGGCAAGCACCTTGTCGAGCCGCTCGCCGGCCAGCGTCGCCGGTACGTTGGCGCTGCGCGCGGCCGGCGCTGCGATGGGACCCATGGGCTCTGCACGATGGGGCGCGAGCGCGTCACCGCCGAGGGCGCCGGAGCGGTGAATGCTTCGGCTATAATCGGCGCTTCGATCTTTGGAGCCGGACTCGGCGCCTGAAGGACTTTTGCGGGTCATTAAAACTGGGTCACTGAGTGAGACTGATAGCTAGGAAGCATGGAGAAATGCGGCAAGCCTTGAACACCATGATGCGATCGGCCATTCGCGCGGCCGGCTACGCACTCGAAAGCACCGCCAAGCGTGCCGCCCGGCCCGCGGCAGCAAGCCTCTCGCTGGCGGCGGCCGCGTTGATCGTGACGGGCTGCCACGGCCTGCCCCAAAAGACCGACGAGACCGTGACCTGGTCGAACAACAAATTATACTCGGAGGCGCAAGACGCTCTCACGGGTGGCGACTGGGGCAAATGCGCGAAATACTTCGAAGCGCTGCAAGGCCGCGATCCGTTCGGCCACTTCGCCCAACAGGCCCAGATCAACGTTGCCTACTGCAACTGGAAGGACAACGAACCGGCAGCGGCCGACCAGGCGATCGACCGCTTCATCAAGCTGCATCCCGATCATCCCGATATCGCCTACGCGTACTACCTGAAAGGGATGATTCACTTCAATGACGACCTCGGCCTCTTCGGGCGGTTCTCCGGGCAGGACATGAGCGAGCGCGATCCGAAATCGCTGCGCGAGTCGTATGACGCGTTCAAGGTCGTGGTCGACAAGTATCCGGACAGCAAGTACGCCCCCGATGCGGCGGCGCGCATGCGGTATATCGTCAACGCGCTTGCCTCCTACGAGGTTCACGCCGCCGATTACTATTATCGGCGCGGCGCGTATGTCGCTTCGATCAACCGAGCTCAGCGCGCGATCAAGGAATACAAGAACGCGCCCGCGATCGAAGATGCACTGCATTTGATGATGCTGTCGTACACGAAGCTCAACGAGCCGAAGCTCGCCGAAGATTCGCGCCGGGTGTTGGCTGCCACCTTCCCCGACAGCCCCTACATCACGGGCCATCCCCGCCCCGGGACGAAGAAGCCTTGGTACCAGATCTGGTGAAGTTTGCGCGCGGATGAAACGAGCGCCGCGTTACCGCGCGGCGCCGTATTCCCCGCGTGCGTCGGATGAGAATCGGGCCGTGCGGCGAACCGGTTAACGCGCCTCGGCGTCCCGCGGTGCATCCTGCGTTCGCTCGGCAAAAAACTCCCGCACGATCTCGATTTCGCGCGTGCGCTTGAACGGCGGCAGGCTCTGCCAAATGCGTTTGCCGTAGGGTTTATCAACGAGACGGGTATCACAGATCATCAATACCCCGCGATCGGTCTCCGCCCGAATGAGCCGCCCGGCTCCTTGCTTCAGCGTGATCACGGCCTGCGGTACCTGGTGCACCGCGAAGGGACTCAAGCCTTTTCTCGTCAGCACGTCGAGCCGGGCAGACAAAACGGGATCGTCTGGCGGCGCAAACGGCAGCTTGTCGATCACGACGAGCGACAGCGCATCGCCGCGCACATCGACGCCCTCCCAAAAACTCTGACTGCCCACGAGAATCGCATTGCCGTACGCACGGAAGCGGTCGAGCAACTCGGTTCGGCTCGCGTCTCCCTGAGTCAAAAGGGGCATCGACCAGCCGCGCGCCTCGATGACGTCGCGCAGCTTGCCGGCGATGCGATCGACGGCGCGCAGCGTCGTGCACAGTACGAAGACGCCGCCTCCGGCCGCTTCGATAGCGGGTAGCGCCGCATCGAAAACGGCATCGGTAAATGCGGGCGACGACGGTTGCGGCAGATTGCGCGGAACGTAAAGCAGCCCTTGCGTGCCGTAGTCGAACGGGCTCGGCAACGTCATCGAGCGCCGGGCGTCGAGGCCCATTTGCGCCGCATAGTGCGTGAAATCGCCCCGGACGGAAAGCGTCGCGGACGTAAAGATCCACGCGCGCGGCGTGCCTGCGCGCTGCTTCGCGAAAATAGGAGCGACCGAAAGCGGTGTCTCGTGTAGCTGAACGCTATGCGAGAACACCTCGATCCAACGTATGCGATCGTCGACAGCGTCTGACGCGGCCTGCGGCTCGGTCGTCGCCGAACCCGGTCGCGCCGCGTCGGCCGCGGGCCGCGCGGCGACCCAGCGCACCAATTGATCCTGCAGCTCGCGGGCACGCCGCAGGCAGGCACCAAGCGATTCGGCGCGCTCGGCCTGTGCCGCCAGCGCTCGAGCCAGCGTATCGAGCGCGGCATCGAGCGCATCGAGTGCGCCGTAAAGCGGGTGCGTCTCGCCGAGCTGTGTTGCCGAGATTCGCAGCGAATCCTCACGAAACGCGAGCCGAACCTCGCGCGCCGCACGCTCGAGCGCTGCGCTGAGCTTGACCCACTCCACGGCGTCGCGTGCATGCGCGAGGCCTTCGGCGACCGTATCGCGGGCGAGCTCGAGCAGCTGGGCAGTGGAAAGCGTTTCGCCGAAAAACAGCGTGGCCGTTTCCGGCAATTGATGCGCTTCGTCGAAAATGATCGTATTGGCGGTCGGCAGCAACTCCGCCATCCCGGTATCGCGCAGCATGATGTCGGCGAAGAACAGATGGTGGTTCACGACGACGATATCGGCCTGCTGCGCCTCCCGGCGCGCCTGCATGACGAAGCAGTCCTTGTAGTTCGGACACTCCTGCCCGAGGCAATTGTCGCGCGTCGATGTCACCATCGACCAGACCTGAGCCGTCTCCGGTACGCTCGCGAGCTCGGCCTTGTCGCCCGTCTTCGTGATCTTCGCGAAACGGACGATGTCCTGCAAATAGGCCGTATCCTGCCGCGAAGGCAGCCGGCCGTTGTCGGCCGTGCGCTGCAAATAGTAGTGGCACACGTAGTTGGCGCGCCCCTTGAGCATCGCCACGCTGACCGGTACCGCAAGCGCGTCGCGCACGGTCGGAATGTCGCGTGCGAAGAGCTGATCCTGCAAATGCTTGGTACCCGTCGAAACGATGACCTTGCCGCCCCAGAGCATGGCGGGAACGAGGTAGGCAAAGGTCTTCCCCGTGCCGGTGCCCGCCTCGACGATCAGCGTGTTTTCAGCGCCGTCGTCTTCGTGCACACCGCTCGTGTCTTCCGCTTGCGCTTCGCGCGGCGGTTTGCCCTCGCCGGACAGGTGCCTCGCAGGCCGCCGCTGCGATTCGAACATCGCGGGCTCAGGCAGCGCCCGAGCCGAGGCCTCCAGCGTCGCCGCCACCGCGCGCGCCATGTCGATTTGGGAAGCGCGCGGGCGGTAACCATCGATGGCACGCGCGAGCAGACCGCCGGCCGCGAAAATCGCGTCCAGCTCAGCCGCGCGTTTCGCGCTCAACGCGATGACAGTGTCTCGCTGGGGTGCATCGGGGCGCCCCGCGTTGGGTGATTGATCCGGCGATGAATTCAAGGCGAGCGTTTCCTGCTTTCGTCCGGCGTCAAGTCGCGGCGCCGGCGCCCGCCCTGGGGTCGCTCATGCGTGCTTGTCCGGTTCCAGCTGCAATTGCAGCAGCATGATGTTGTCTTTGACCTTGAGCTTGCGCTTTTTCAGGCGCCGCAGCTCGAGGTCGGAAATATCCGATGAGTCGGACAATCTGTCGATCATGCGATCGAGTTCACTATGCTCCCACTCCAACTGCACGATGCGGTCGCGCAGAGCGTTCGTGCTGATCGCGTGATGGCCGCGCATGGTCCGCCTCCTCGGTCGATAGGCGTTCGCCCGCCTCGCGGCGGTCTTCACCTGAGGTTGCCGTCCAGCAAAAACATGTCGCGTCAGTCGCTTTCCTGCTGCTCCTTTTGCAACTGTTTTTGCTGCTCCTGCTGCTGCAACTGCTCCTGCTGTTTTTCCTGGGCTTTTTGCGCCGCCTGCTTCTGGCGTGCCTCGACGTCCGCCTTGTGCTGCGCGGCATCCGCCTGCTTCTGCTGGAAGCGTTGCGCCCGCTCGGCCCGCTCCCGCGCATCTTGAGCGGCCTGACGGCGCGCGTCGTCGAGCTTGCGCTGGTAATCGGCCTGCTTGCGATCGTATGCCGCCTGGTTCGCGGCGCGCTGCGGCGCCTCGGCACCCCGACGCGCATCATCGAGCGCGTGCTGGCGCTGTTTTTCCTCGAACGCCGCGGCGTTGCGCGCGTCCGCAGCGGCCCGCTGCGGCGCATCGGCGGCCTCGCTCGCCGCCTTCAACGCCTCGCGTTCGTCGCGCTCTTGCGCATGCGCCGCCCGGCGTTCGTCGTTGAGCGCAAGTTGCTCGGCATGGATGCGGGCCTGCGCGGCCCGCATCTTGTCCCGCGCACGCCCGAGGCAGGCATTCACGAAAAATTTCGAATAGCAATTGTGCACGGCCACGCCGTACGCGTAATCGTTTTGCGCGCCGCGCTCATCGAGTGCCTTTTGACGGGCGTCGAAATCGTTCGTGGCCGGCGCGTTCGCCGCGGCTGTGTGCTCCCCCGCGGTGGCGCCCTGCCCTGAAACAGCCGAAGCGCCCGCGACGGGCGAGGGTTGCGCGGCGAGCGCGAGCGGGCAAACGACGAGCGCTGCGGCCAATCCGGCAGCGCGCGCGAAAGCGGAAAAACGGGAAGTCGGCAACGTGTTGGACGGAGACGGGAACATGAGCGAAATTCTAACACCCGGGATTCGCCGCCGATCATTTATGGCAAAATGCGCCGCTCCAGCAACCTGGCCTCGCGAGCGCCTCGCAGCTGCTTCGGACCTATTTCGGCGCCGTTTCATGCGGCGCGGTGTGGCCCGCGCGGCCCCGCAGCCCAATGCCTTCTATGACGGACACCGTAGCACTCAAGATCGTACAGCGCATCGCCACCGAATTGACCGTTGAGCCGCGCCAGGTCGCGGCCGCCGTCCAACTGCTCGACGAAGGAGCGACCGTCCCGTTCATCGCGCGCTACCGCAAGGAAGTCACCGGCAATCTCGACGATACGCAACTGCGCCAGCTCGAAGAGCGGCTGCTTTACCTGCGCGAGATGGAGGAGCGTCGCGCCACCATCGTCGCGAGCATCGAAGAGCAAGGCAAGCTCACCGACGAGCTGCGCACGGCGATCGTCGCGGCCGACAGCAAGCAGGCGCTCGAAGACCTTTATCTACCCTATAAGCCCAAGCGCCGCACGCGCGCCCAAATTGCCCGCGAAGCCGGCCTCGAGCCGCTTGCGCAGGCGCTGCTGGCGGATCCACGGCTCGATCCGCAACAAGAAGCCGCGCGGTACGTCGATGCCGAAAAAGGGGTGGCAGACGTCAAGGCCGCGCTCGATGGCGCGCGCGATATCCTGTCGGAGCAGTTCGGCGAGCGCGCCGAGCTGCTCGGCAAGCTGCGCGAATATCTGCAAGAGCGCGGCATCGTATCGTCGACTGTCGTCGCCGGGAAGGAGAGCGAAGAAGGCGAGAAATTCCGCGACTATTACGACTACGCTGAAACGCTGAGAACGGTGCCGTCGCACCGTGCGCTCGCGCTGTTCCGCGGCCGTAACGCCGGCATCCTGATGGTGAAGCTTGGGCTGGGCGCCGAACTCGATGCCGAAGTGCCGCATCCATGCGAAGCCATGATTGCGCGCCACGTGGGTATCGCGAACCAGGGCCGCGCGGCCGACAAATGGCTCGCCGATGTCTGCCGCTGGTGCTGGCGCGTGAAAGTACAGCCGCATCTGGAAAACGAACTGCTGACGCAACTGCGCGAAACCGCCGAACACGAGGCCATTCGCGTTTTCGCCCGCAACCTCAAGGACCTGTTGCTGGCCGCGCCGGCCGGCCCGAAGGCGGTGATCGGGCTCGATCCGGGCCTGCGTACGGGGGTAAAAGTCGCCGTCGTCGATCGAACCGGCAAGCTGCTCGCGACCGATACGATCTATCCCCACGAGCCGCGCCGCGATTGGGACGGCTCTCTGGCAAAGCTTGCGCGCATTGCCGCGCAGACGCAGGCGGAACTGATCAGCATCGGCAACGGCACCGCTTCGCGCGAAACGGACAAGCTTGCGAGCGAGCTCATCAGCCGCCATCCGGAGTTGAAGCTGCAGAAAATCGTCGTCTCGGAAGCGGGTGCCTCGGTCTACTCGGCCTCGGAGCTTGCCGCCAAGGAATTCCCCGACGTCGATGTTTCGCTGCGCGGCGCTGTGTCGATCGCTCGCCGCCTGCAAGACCCGCTCGCCGAGCTCGTTAAAATCGAGCCGAAGGCGATCGGCGTCGGTCAATACCAGCACGACGTCAATCAGCGCGAACTCGCGCGCTCGCTCGATGCCGTCGTCGAAGACTGCGTGAACGCGGTCGGGGTCGATGCGAACACCGCCTCCGTCGCCCTGCTCGCTCGCGTGTCGGGCCTGAACGCGACGCTCGCGCGCAATATCGTCGAGTTCCGCGATGCCAACGGCCCCTTCCCGT
>Ga0209672_100643_pt1 | contig 17974 bp, 13 predicted proteins | sample AraplaCol_mMS_r2_FD_184273 | JGI IMG/M metagenome (GOLD analysis project Ga0209672, IMG submission 184273) | Arabidopsis root microbial communities from North Carolina, USA - plate scrape CL_Col_mMS_r2 (SPAdes) (version 2) | ecosystem: Host-associated > Plants > Roots > Endosphere | place: USA...
GGTGCGCGCGTCCAGCGCGCGCAGGGTGTTCAGTTCGTGCGCGGTCGGCGCGGCAATCGTGTCGAGGTGGTCGGCGATCCGCAGCGGCCAGCCGATCGCGGCGCACGCTTCCTCCACACTGGCGTCGGCATAAAGCGCCACCAGCTGCAGTTCTTCCGTCTCGGGGTATGGCGCGAGCATGCCGATATCGGTGATCACCGCCCGCGGCCCGCCACCGGGCGCTCCCGCGCGAGCGCGGGCCCCATGGCCATCGAGATAGCCGGCGCTGGTGCAGAAGTCGAGCTGCTCGACGAAGCTTCGCGTCGATGCCTTCGCCATCACGAACACCTGCTTGGCATGCAGGGCGATCTCAGGTGCGCCGCCGGCGCCGGGCAGGCGCGTTGTCGGTGCGTCATACGGGCCGATCACCGTGCTGTTGAGGTTGCCGTAACGGTCGATCTGCGCGGCGCCGAGAAAACCCACGTCCACGCGGCCCGCCTGCAGGTAGTAGCTGAATACTTCCGGTAGCGAGATCACGCAGGCTGCGGTCTCGGCCAGTTCGCCGTCGCCGATCGACAAGGGCAGTACTTCCGGTCGCGTACCTATCGTGCCCGACTCGTAGATCAGCACGATGCCAGGCGCATGCGTCAGTCGGGCCAGATTGCAGGCGGCGCTGGGCAGTCCGATGCCCACGAAGCAGACTGCGTGGTCCGACAGCAGGCGTGATGCAGCGATGGTCATCCATTCATCGCGGGTGCAATCACTCATGAGGCCGCCTGCTGCAAGCCGGCAAGGAAGGTGCGGTGATCGTGCGCGCCGATCACGTTGGTCTTCATCCACGCCTTGAAACTGTCGCGCTCGCGGGCAATCGCGTCCCAGCGCTGGTAGAAGGCGTTGTCGCGCGTGTAATGGCTTTGCGCATACGAGGGATACGCGCCGCCGGGACAGTGCACCACGGCGCTGACGATCCAGTGCGGCAGTACGATCGCATTCATGGCCGGCGGCAGTTCTTCGACGATCTCCTCGACGGTGACGATCAGCGTCTGTGCCGCGAGTGCGGCCTCGCGTGCCGCGCCGACGATGCCTTCGATCGCCACATTGCCTTCGCGGTCCGCGCGCTGCGCGTGCAGGATCGTCACGTCCGGATTGATCGCCGGAACGGCAGCCAGCGACTCGCCGGTGAACGGGCAGGTGACATGGCGGATATTCGGATTGCGCGCAGGCAGGTCGGTACCGACATAGCCGCGCAGCACGCCGAACGGTAGCCGCGAGGCGCCCGCACAAAACGCCGTGGCCATGCCGGCGTGGCTGTGTTCGTCCAGTTCAAGCGCATTCGGCCACTGGTGCTCCACGGCGTCACGCAGGCGATGGAGGGAGCCGACACCGGGATTGCCGCCCCAGGAAAACGTGAGCTTGCGCGCGCAACCCATGCCGATCATCTGGTCATAGACCAGGTCGGGCGTCATGCGGATCAAATGCAGGTCACGCCGGCGCTGACGGATGATCTCGTGGCCCGCCGCAAACGGAATCAGGTGAGTAAAACCCTCGAGCGCGATACTGGCGCCATCGGCGACGCCGTTCTCGATCGCATCGGCAAGCGACAGATGCATGGGCTTACTCCACCACCGTGCGCGACTGTTCGCGCAGGTATTGCGCCAGGTAATAGAACGAAGCAATGGCCTTGCCGGTGGAGCCCGAACCCTTCCAGCCACCAAACGGCTGGTAACCCGGCCACGCGCCGGTGGTGGCGCCTTGCGGACGGTTGGCATAGGTCACGCCCGCTTCGATATGGTCGTGGAACCACGGCACTTCGTCTTCACTGCCAAAGAATCCCGCGGTAAGACCCATGGGTGAGTCATTGGCCAGGCGCATGGCCTCGTCGCGGTCCTGGTAACGGTGCAGCATCAGGATGGGCACGAACATCTCCTGCTGCCACAGCGGATGCGACAGGGGCGCTTCGGCCAGCACGGGCTCGACGTAGTAGCCATGGGCCAGTGCCGGTTCGGCGGCATGTCCTTCGCCCAGCTGCGCGCCGCCGGTGATCAGGCGCGCGCCGCTGCTGCGCAACGCTTCTGCGTATTGCCGGTAGCTGGCATAGGCCGTCGCGTTGACGACCGGCCCCAGCCAGTGCTCGCGGCGACGCGGATCGCCAACGGAGATCGCGGCGATCTGCGCCTGCATGCGTTCGATCAGGGCATCGGCGACTTGCTCGTGAACGTATAGCCGCGACAAGGCGGAACACTTCTGGCCACCCATGCCAAAGGCCGAGCGCACGATGCCGGCGGCAGCGCGGTCAAGGTCGGCATGCTCGGTGACGATGCATGGATTCTTGCCGCCCATCTCCGCGATGCACGGGCGCGGATAGGCGCCGCTGGTCATCTGCTGCATCAGCTGTCGACCCACCGGCACGGAGCCGGTGAAGGTGATGCCCGCCGTCTGCGGGTGGCGTACCAGTGCTTCACCCACTTCGCGTCCCGCACCGGAGAGATAGTTGAAGACGCCGGGCGGCAGTCCCGCGTCGCGTATGCAGTCGGCCAGCAGGCGTCCGGCCCAGGGCGTATCGGTGGCGCCCTTGAGCACGACCGTGTTGCCGGTCACCAGCGCAGCGGCGGTAGGACCGCCGGCCAGGGCGAGCGGAAAATTGAATGGCGCGATCACCACCCATACGCCATAAGGCCTCATCACACTGGCGTTGTGCGATGCCACGCCATCCATCGGATCATCGGGCAGCACCTTCGTGTAACCGGCATGGCCTTCGAAATCGTCGGCGTAGTGACGGAAGAAGTCGACCGTTTCCTGTGCTTCGCCCAGCGCCTCCATGCGGTTCTTGCCTACTTCGAGGGTGAGTGCGGCGGCGATGTCGTAGACGCGCTCTTCCATGATCTCGCCGACGCGGCGGACCAGCCGGGCGCGCTCGGCCACCGGCGTGGCCCGCCACGCAGGATAGGCCGCGCGAGCCGCCTCCATGGCGGTATGGGCGTCGCTGGCGTCGGCGAGGGCGAACGAGCCCAGTCGCAGGGTGCGGTCGAATGGCGTGTGGCGTTCCACGTACTGCGCGGCGTCGCAGTCGGCGCCGTCGATGAACAGCGGATGGCGTGCACCGGCCTTCGCCTCGACGCGCTGCATGGCTTCCTCGAAGCGCTCGTGCATCGCTTCCGGCGGGTTGTACATGGTCGCGTAGGTGAGGCGGAAGCTCATGGGTGTTTCCTCTAAGGAGCCGAAGGAAAGAAGTGCGTCAGCAGTCGATCGAGTACAGCCAGCGCATCTGCCAGATCCTGCTCGGCGATCACCAGCGGCGGCGCCAACAGGATCAGGTTGCCGCGACAGGCGAAGGACACGCCCTCGCTCATGGCCGCATCGACCAGGGCATTCAGTGCGTCAGGTGTTTTCGGCCACGGTGACAAGGGTTCGCGGGTGGCGCGGTCGGCGACCAGTTCGATCACTGCAAACAGGCCATGGCCGCCGCGCACATCGCCGATCACGGCGTGACGCGACTGCATGGCATGCAACTCGTCGAACATGTGCCGACCCAGCGTGCGCGAGCGTTCGATCAGGTTCTCCTGCTCGTAGGCGCGCAACGCCGCCAAGCCTGCGGCGCACGACAACGGGTGGCCGCAATAGGTCAACCCGGTATAGAGCATCTGATGTTCGAGGCCTGCGGCTAGCTCTGCCGACAGCACCACCGCACCCAGCGGCAGGTGGGCGCCGGTCAGGCCCTTGGCCAGAGTCATCAGGTCGGGCTTGCCCTCATCGCCGTAGCGCTGCCACGCAAACCATTCGCCGCAGCGGCCAAAGCCGCTCATGACTTCATCGGCGATCAGGGCCACCTGGCGCGCACGGGTCGCTGCGCGCAGGCCGGGCCAGTAATGGTCGGGAGCAACGATGCCGTTGGTGCCGGCGTTGGGCTCCATCATCACCGCGGCGACATCGGTGGCGCCGAGATCGTCGATGGCGTTCGCCACCGCCTGCACCGCCAGCTCGCCGCAGGTCGACGCGTCGTAGCTGCCGAACGCGCCGTGATAGGCGTAGGGCGGCGGCACATGCAGTACGCCGAACGCGGCGGGATCGACCTGCGCCCGCGTGCGCGCATCGCCGGACAGCGCCATGCACGCATAGCTTGCACCGTGATAGGAGCGGTCGCGCGTCACGATCACGCCATGCGGTTTGCCGCTGGCCTGGCGCGCGAATTTCACCGCGTTCTCGTTGGCGTCCGCGCCGGCCAGGGTGAAGAACACGCGCCCGCCTTCAAAGCCGGCCTTGTCCAGGATCGCCTCAGCCAGTTCCGCGCGCGGCTGCGCACCCCAGGCCGAAGTGACAAAGCACAGTTGCTCGGCTTGCCGGCGGATCGCCTCAACCACGGCGGGATGTTGATGGCCGAGGTTGCTGCATTCGGCCAGGCTGCTCATGTCGAGAATGCGGCGGCCATCGGCCAGCACCAGGTGCGCGCCGCTGCCGCCGACCACGGTCGGCGCCTGCCATTGGGACTGCACGCACCAGCTGTGCAGGACGCTGTCGTGTTCGCTTGCCAAGCCTCTCCCCCCCGGATGCAGCCTGTTCGATTACCGAACGTAAATTCGTATTGCGAACTCATTGGAATCCTTCTACGCTCGCCCTGTCAATGGACATCTGCGACCTATGGCATCGGAACCGTTCGAGGACAGTGCTGATTACGTGCAATCGCTGGCCCGCGGCCTGCAAGTGCTGCGCGCCTTCAGTCACGACATGGCCAGTCCCAGTCTTTCCCAGGTGGCCGAACGCGCCGGTTTGTCGCGCGCGGTGGCGCGCCGCCTGCTGCTGACGCTGCAGCATCTGGGCTATGTAGGCAGTCGCGGCCGCAGCTTCTTTCTGCTGCCGCGCGTGCTTGAGCTGGGCTACAGCTATCTCTCATCGCTGGACCTGACCGAACTGGCGCAGGAGACCCTGGCCTTGCTGTCCGAGCGGGTGGGTGAGTCCTGCTCGCTCGCGGTGCTCGACGGCAGCGACATCGTCTACGTGTTGCGCGTGCCGGTGCGTCGCGTGATGAGCGTGGCGCTTGGCGTCGGTGCGCGCTTGCCGGCCTATGCCACCTCGCTGGGGCGCGTCGTCCTGGCCGATATGTCGGATGCCGAGCTGACGGCATGGATGCGGGCACAGAAATTCCAGGCGCTCACGCCGCATACGCTGCACACGATGACGGCGCTCAAGGCCGAGATCAAACGCGTACGCGAACAAGGCTATTCGATCGTGGCGCGCGAGCTGGAGCTGGGCCTGTGTTCGATCGCGGTGCCCATCCATGCCGCGGACGGCCGCGTGGTGGCCGCGCTGAATGTGGGTATGCCCTATAGCGACGACACACCCGCACGTGCCGTGAAACTCATCCTTCCGGCCTTGCAAGACGCACAGCGCTCGGTCGAATACGCCATCCAGCGCGGCAGCTGGCAACCGCATATGGCGCTCACGAAGGCCTATGCATAGCGCCTTTCTGGTCGACGCGACCCGCACGCCGTTTGGACGGCATGGCGGCGCGTTGTCCAGCGTGCGCGCCGACGACCTGGCGGCACTGCCCATCGCAGCTTTGATGGCACGTCACTCCCGTCTTGATTGGGCGGCACTGGACGAAGTGATCCTCGGTTGCGCCAACCAATCGGGAGAAGACAACCGCAATGTCGCGCGCATGGCCTCGCTGTTGAGCGGACTGCCGGTGAGCGTGCCCGCCGTCACGGTGAACCGGTTGTGCGCCTCGGGGCTGGAAGCGATCGGCCAGGCCGCGCGTGCGATCGCCAGCGGCGAGGCCGAGCTGATCATCGCCGGCGGCGTGGAAAGCATGTCGCGCGCACCTTACGTGATGGCCAAGGCGCAAGGCGCACTGGCCCGCGACCAGAAGCTGGAAGACACCACGCTGGGCTGGCGCCTGATCAATCCACGCATGCAGAAATGCTACGGCGTTGATTCGATGACGCAGACGGCAGAGAACCTCGCGCGCGAACACGGCATCGCCCGCACCGATCAGGACGCCTATGCGTGGCGCAGCCAGCAGCGCGCGGAACACGCGCGGCAGCAGGGTTGGCTCGCCGAAGAAATCACGGCGGCCGGTACAACATCGGGGAAGCAAGTCGTCACCGTTGCTGCCGATGAGCAGCCGCGCCCCGATTCAAGCCGCGAACAGCTGGCCGCGCTCAAGCCCTTGCTTGGCGCAGACACCAGCATCACGGCCGGCAATGCGTCCGGTCTCAACGATGGCGCCGCGGCCGTTCTGCTCGCCTCCGAACATGCCGTGCGCAAGTATGGGCTTGAGCCGCTCGCGCGCATCACCGGCATGGCGTCGGCTGGCGTGGAGCCGCGCGTGATGGGCATCGGTCCCGTGCCGGCGATCCATAAGCTGCTCTCGCGTACCGGCCTTGGCCTGCCGGACTTCGATCGCATCGAGATCAATGAAGCGTTCGCGGCGCAGGTGCTGGCCTGCACACGCGCACTCGGTTTGCCCGACGATGCCGCACAGCTCAACGCGAACGGCGGCGCCATCGCGTTGGGGCACCCGCTCGGGGCCAGCGGCACGCGCCTGGCGATGACCGCCGCCTTTGCCCTGCGTCGCCACGGCCAGCGCCGTGCCTTGATCAGCCTTTGTGTGGGCGTGGGCCAAGGTTTGGCCCTTGCGATGGAGCGGGCATGAATCGTGTGTTGACCAGCGCATTGTTTGCAGCACTCAGTTTGCCTGTCATGAGCAAGGCGAGCGATGCCGCCATCGACGCGCAGAACGCCCTGGGCCGAGAGCTGCTCACCGAACTGATCACCACCGACACCACCTCCGAGCATGGCAGCACCACGGTGGCGGCAGATCGGCTGGCCAAGCGCTTTATCGCCGAGGGCTTTGCGCCGGCGGATGTGCAGGTGGTGGGGGATGATCCCAAGCGCCGCAATCTGGTGGTGCGGCTGCGTGGCCGTGGCGAGCGCGAGCCGATCCTGCTGCTCGCCCATCTCGACGTGGTCGAGGCGCGACGCGAGGACTGGCATGTCGACCCATTCGCCCTGACCGAGCGCGACGGCTACTTCTACGGTCGTGGCACCATGGACATCAAGGGCGGCGGGGCAGGGTTGGTCGCTGCCTTGCTGCGCCTGCATCGCGAAGGCTACAAGCCCAAGGGCGATTACATCCTCGCGCTCACCGCGGGCGAAGAGGATGGCGTGTCCAATGGCGTGCAGTGGCTGCTGGCCCATCGGCCGGAGCTGATCCGTTCCGCCTATTCGATCAATGTCGATGGCGGTGGTCCGGAGATCCGCGGCGGCAAGCCTGCGGTGCTGTCGGTGGAAACAGCCGAGAAAGTCTTCCTCAGCTATACGCTGACCGTGCGCAATCCCGGTGGCCACAGCTCGCTGCCCACCGCCGACAACGCGATCTATCGCTTGGCCAAGGGGCTGGATCGCCTGTCGTCGCTGCAGTTTCCCTTGCGTACCAACTCCGCCACGCGGGGCTACTACTCCGAACTGGCGACCTTCTACACGGGCACCACCGCGGCCGATATGCGGGCAGCGGGCAAGCAGCCCTCCGACCCGGCGGCGCTCACGCGACTTGCCGCATCGTCGCCCTATAACAACGCGCAACTTCGCAGCACCTGCGTGCCCACCTTGCTGCAAGGCGGTCATGCCGAGAACGCGTTGCCGCAGATGGCCCGCGCCACCATCAACTGCCGCCTGTTGCCAGACGAGGATACTGACCAGGTCGACGTCATGCTTAAAAATGCCGTGGCAGATACTGGTATCGACATCAGTCGCGTCGCCGCGCCTCAGCCCAGTCCGCCCAGTCCGGTGGACGCGGCATTGTTTGCGCAGATCGCAAGCGTGGCGAAATCGGTGTGGGGTACGGTGCCGGTGTCGCCCATGATGTCGGCCGGCGCTTCCGATAGTGTGTTTCTGCGCGCGGCCGGCATGCCGTCGTATGTGTTCAACGGCTTGCCCTATGACGTAGACGATGACCGCTCGCACGGACAGGACGAACGCATTCTGGTGAATTCCTACACTCAGTCGTTAGAGTTCAACTACCGGTTGCTCAAGGACCTATGAGGAGCGTCTGCCGCCTTATGCCAACCGCCGTCACCGAGCCCCTCTGTTGTCGATATCGCATGCCGACCTGGAAGCGCGCACGATGACGGCGCGCGACGCCAGCGGCACCCTGGAGCAGGCGCTGGCGCACGCGGCGCGCCTGCTGGAAAGCAAGCCGGCGATGGCCGCCGAGCAGGCGTCCGAAATCCTCAAAGTGGTCGAGAATCAACCGGTGGCGATGCGCCTGCTGGCAGCGGCACGCGCTGCGCAGGGCGACCTGCAGGGCGCGATCGACATGCTGCAGGCACTGGTACGCACGCAGCCCAATTGGGCCTACGCCCAGCTCGACCTCGGCATCGCGCTGAGCCAAAACGGGCAAGGACAGGAAGCCATGACGGCGCTGCGCCTGGCGACGGTGCTGAAACCCGACCTGCCGCAGGCATGGCGCGCACTGGGTGATGTGCTGATGGCGGCTGGCGAACACGCGCAAGCCGATGCGGCCTACGCTCAGCACGTGCGCTGTTCCACGCGCGATCCGCGCTTGCTCTCCGCCGCCACCGCCCTGGTCGAAAACCGCATACCGGATGCCGAGGCGCTGCTACGCGAACATCTGAAGCAGGCCCCGACCGATGTGGCCGCGATCCGCATGCTCGCGGAAGTCGCCGCGCGCCTGGGCCGCCTCGAAGACGCCCAGCACTTGCTCTCACGTTGCCTGGAACTGGCGCCCAGTTTTCACGCCGCGCGGCAGAACTATGCGCTGGTGCTGCACCGGGGCAACCAGCCGGAACGCGCCCTGGCGGAAGTCGAGCAACTGCTTGCCGTGGAGCCGAACAATCTCGGCCACCTCAATCTAAAGGCGGCGGTGCTATGTCGCATCGGCGATTACGAGCCGGCCATTGGCATTTATGGTGACCTGGTGGCGCGCGATCCGCGCCATCCCAGCGTGTGGATGAGCTACGGCCATGCACTGAAGACGGCCGGCCACACCGCGCGCGCCATCGAGGCTTATCGCCGCGGCGTGGCGCTGCAGCCTTCGTTTGGCGAAATCTGGTGGAGCCTGGCCAACCTCAAGACGTTCCGCTTCAGCGCCGACGATCTTGCCGTGATGCGCCGGCAGCTGGCGCGGGCCGACCTGGGCGAGGACGATCGCCTGCACCTGGAATTTGCCATCGGCAAGGCGATGGAGGATGAGGGCGAGTACGAGTCATCGTTCAGCCACTACGCGCAGGGCAATGCGATACGCCATGCGCAACTGAGCTATCGCGCCGATGAAACCTCGGCGCGCGTCGCCCACATCCGCGAGCGCTATACCAGCGAGTTTTTTGCCGCACGCGCGGGCTGCGGCCATGCCTCCGGCGATCCGATCTTCATCGTGGGCCTGCCGCGCGCCGGCTCCACCCTGATCGAGCAGATCCTCTCCAGCCACAGCATGGTGGAGGGCACCATGGAGCTGCCCGAGGTCACTTCGATCACGCGCAGCCTGCGCGAGCAGGCACATGCCGTCGGTGACATGCCCTACCACGAGGCGCTGGCGACGCTCGATGCGAACGCGCTGCACGAACTGGGCGAACGCTATCTCGAGCACACGCGCATCCAGCGCAAGACCTCGGCACCCTTGTTCATCGACAAGATGCCGAACAACTTCATGCACATTGGCCTGATCCACCTGATGCTGCCCAACGCGAAGATCATCGACGCGCGCCGGCATCCCGTGGCCTGCTGTTTTTCCGGCTTCAAACAGCATTTTGCGCGCGGGCAGAGCTTCAGCTACAGCCTGGAGGATATGGGTCGCTACTACCGCGACTACGTGGCGCTGATGGCGCATTTCGACCGGGTGCTGCCCGGTCGCATCCATCGCGTGATCTATGAGCACATGGTCGACGACACCGAAGGGGAGGTTCGGCGTCTGCTCGACCATTGCGGCCTGCCGTTCGAGGAATCGTGTCTGCGCTTCTTCCAGAACGAGCGGCCGGTGCGTACGGCCAGTTCGGAGCAGGTGCGTCGGCCGATCTACCGCGAAGGCGTGGATCACTGGCGGCACTACGCCCCGTGGCTGGAGCCGCTGGAGCAGGCGTTGGGACCGGTGCTCGGGTGCTATCCCGAGCCGCCGGCATGGGGAGTCCTATAGCAAGTAGATCGTCGTCACTACCGGGGAGGGTAAGTCGATGCATAGGGTCAGGCCGAGACAGCCACTACGAACACAAAGGGTGCGACTAGCCCGGTTGCCGCTAGCCGCGGCGATCTGTCTTGCCGTAGCGCCATCGGTGTTCGCGCAAGACAGCAGCCAGCAAAATCAGAACCCGAGTCCCGCTGCGCCACCGGCTGCGCCAGCCAAGCCCAAGACGCTGGGCACGGTGACGGTGACCGCACAGAAGCGCGAGGAAAATCTGCAGAAGGTGCCGATCAGCATCGACGTGCTGGGCGGGGAGCAACTGCAGGAATTGCACGTCAAGAGTTTCGACGACTACGTGAAGTACCTGCCCAGCGTTTCGTACCAGACGTTCGGTCCGGGCTTCGCCTTGATCTATATGCGCGGCGTGGCCAGCGGCGGCGACGGCAACCACTCCGGTTCCTTGCCGAGCGTGGGTGTCTATCTCGACGAGCAGCCGGTCACCACGATCCAGGGGCCGCTCGATATCCATATGTACGATATCGCGCGCGTCGAATCACTGTCGGGTCCGCAAGGCACGCTTTACGGTGCCAGTGCGGAAGCGGGTGCGTTGCGCATCATCACCAACAAGCCCGACCCGAGTGCCTTTGCCGCCAGCTACAGCGTCGGCATGGACTCGGTCGATCATGGCGGCATCGGCTACGAGGCCGACGGCATGGTCAATATCCCGCTGTCGCCGAGCACGGCGATCCGCCTGGTGGGTTGGCATGAGCACGATGCGGGCTATATCGACAACGTGGTCGGCGAGCGCACGTTTCCCACGTCCGGCATTACGGTCAGCAATGCCAAGGGCTGCTCAACGCCGGAGCTGGTCTGTACCGGCGCAGCCAAGAAGAACTACAACGACGTCGACACCAGCGGTGCCCGAGCGGCGTTGAAGATCAACCTCAACGACGAGTGGTCGATCAGCCCGACGCTGATGGGGCAGCAGACCATCGCCAACGGCAACGTGGCCTCCGATCCGCAGGTCGGCAGTCTGGCGCTCACGCACTTTTATCCGGAAAAGACCAATGACCGTTGGATCCAGGCGGCGTTGACGGTGGAAGGTAAGATCGGCAACTTCGACCTGACCTATGCCTACGGCCGCCTCAAGCGCAACCAGGAAGAGTACAGCGACTACAGCGACTACTCGTTCTGGTACGACACCTTGGCCGGCTATGGCGCCTACATCTACGACAACAGCGGCAAGCTGATCAATCCGTCGCAGTTCATCCAGGGCAAGGATCACTACACGATGAACAGCCACGAGCTGCGCATCGCCTCGCCCAAGGAAGATCGCCTGCGCGTGGTGGGCGGCCTGTTCTGGGAAAAACAGGTGCACGACATCGAGCAGGCCTACATGATCAATGGCCTGGCCGATTCGCTCGCGGTGCCGGGTTGGCCCAATACGCTTTGGCTCACCGAGCAGCAACGCAATGACCGCGACAAGGCGGTGTTCGGCGAGCTGTCCTACGACTTCATCCCGGAGACCTTGACCGGCACGATCGGTGGCCGCTACTTCAAGACGGACAACAGCCTGCAAGGCTTCTACGGCTTCAGTTCCGGCTACTCGCCCTCATCGAGCTACGGTGAAGCCGGCTGCGTGACGCAGCAGCCGTATCACGGCGCACCTTGTTCGGACTTCTTCAAGAGCACCAACGAATCGGGCTCGCTCGGCAAGGCCAACCTGACCTGGCAGATCACGCCCGAGCAGATGATTTACGGCACCTGGTCGGAAGGCTTCCGTCCCGGCGGCATCAATCGCCGAGGCAGCCTGCCGCCGTACAAGTCGGACTATCTGACGAACTACGAACTGGGCTGGAAGACGACCTGGTTCGACAATCGCCTGTCGTTCAACGGCGCGGTGTTCCGCGAAAAGTGGAAGGACTTCCAGTTCAGCATCCTGGGCGCCAACGGCCTCACCGAAATCAAGAACGCAGGCCAGGCGCAGATCGACGGCCTGGAGTCGGACCTGAACTGGGCGGCCACGTACAACCTCACCATCGGCATGGGCATCGCCCTGTACAACGCCAAGTTGACCGAGAACTACTGCGGCTTCACCGATACCAGTGGCACGCCGATCACCTATTGCCCCGCGGGCACGGTCAATCCGCTCACGGGTGACATAGTGACCGGGCCGCAGGCGCCCAAGGGCACGCAGTTGCCGGTGACGCCGAAGTTCAAGGGCAATCTGATTGCGCGCTATGCCTTCGACGTTGCGGGCATGGAGGCCTTCGTGCAGGGAGCCGTGGTGCATGTGGGCGAGCGCACCTCGGACTTGCGCATCCTGGAACGAGGCCTGGTGGGCAATCTGCCTGCGTACACCACGGTGGACTTTACCGCCGGCATCAAGAAGCACGGCCTGTCGCTGGATATCTACATCAACAACATGTTTGACAAGCGGGGCCAGCTCTACCGCTACACCGAGTGTGCGGAGGCCGTCTGCGCCGCCCACGACGTGGTGCCGGCCTATCCCAACGGCCAGGTCTATACCGTCATGACGCCGCCACGCACGATCGGCATACGGCTGAGCCAGGAGTTCTAGTTCGACGCCGCCGTGCCGGGGACGGCAAGGCGCGGTGCGGGTTTGAGTCCAGTCATCCGATGTTGCGTTTCCCTAGCCGGGCCCTCGGGCCCGGCTTTTTTGTGACGATGCAACAGCCCTTCGGCAAGCACCACCAACCCCGGCCAGCGTTAAGATCCCACTCCAAGGGGAACGTGGAGGCGGCGATGTGGAAGCGGGTGGTCGGCTACGGGGCGCTGCTGGCGGCGGGTACCGTTGCCCTGCAGTGGCTCGACTACCAGCGCCTGGCGCGGATGCATTCGGGCGATATCTATCTGTTCCTGGTCGCGGCTGCCTTCCTGGTGCTTGGCATCTTCCTGGGCGTGCGGGTCTTTGCCGCGCCGCCGGCACCCGACTTTGACGGCAACCCGAAGGCGCAGGCGGCGCTGGGTCTTAGCGGGCGTGAGCTGGAAGTGCTTCATGAGCTTGCCGCCGGCCACTCCAACAAGGAGATCGCCGCGCGCCTCCACGTGTCGCCGAACACGGTCAAGACGCATGTCGCCCGGCTGTTCGAGAAACTGGGCGCGAAGCGGCGTACCGAGGCGATCCGCCGGGCACGCGAGCTGGGGATCGTGCCCTGACGCTTTGTTATTTCGAATGAAATCGTCCAAATCACCCATTCGGGCGATTGCCGGCCGGCACCCGAACGCCGTCAATAGCGACACCATTCATCACCGGGGAGCACACCTTGTTACGGACCATCCTTAAATACGGCGTGATCGCCGGCGTGATCGTCGGCGGCTTCGAATTCGTCACCTTCATCGCGTTCTCCGGCATGCCGCCCATGAAGTACGGCATGCTGATCGGCTATACGACGATGCTGATCGCCCTCAGCGCGGTGTTCGTTGGGATCAAGCGGCATCGTGACGTGGACCGGGGCGGGGTGATCGGCTTCTGGCCGGCACTCGGCGTCGGCCTAGGCATCAGCTTCATCGCAGGCATCTTCTACGTGATCGCCTGGGAGGGCGTGCAGGCGATGACCCATATGGATTTCGCCACGTCCTATGCGCAGGCGATCATCGCCAGCGAAAAGGCCAAGGGCGCCAGCGCCGAGGCACTGGCCAAGCTGAGCGCCGACATGGATGCTTTCAAGATCCAGTACGCGAACCCGATGTACCGCCTGCCGATGACCTTCGTGGAGATCTTCCCGGTCGGCGTGCTCGTCTCGCTGATCTCGGCGGGGTTGCTGCGCAATAGCCGGTTCTTGCCGGCGCGGCCAAGCTACAGCCCGGCGGCTCGCTGACCAAAGGCGTGGCGTCGCTCGGGACTGCCCGATTCTGTCTCGGGCTCGCGGCGACGCCCCTCCTGCAACTGCCGCAAGGCGATGCTGAGGCCGATGCGGTAACCGCTGCCGATGTTGCCGTTGATGATGACGGTGGCGAGCGGCGCTTTGTGGGAGCCGGCGTCGTGTTCCAGCTCGGCACCGATCTCCTCATGAACCTCGATGTACGGTGCACCCAATTGGTCCAGCGCATCGACCAGCCCCGCTTCAGGGTGCTCGCGTACTTCTGACGCCAGGTCGCCCGGGTCGAGCAGTACAAACTCGGTGCTGTCGGAACCGGCAGCGCACACCTGGCCGACAAAGTGGCTCAGGTCCTTGCATCCTCGAAGCTCCAGCGTGCATCCCGCCGCGCCGGCTTGTTGCTGAAGTTGTTGTTGCAATTCCTGGGGAAGCGAGTGGCCGGACGGGTGCGGCCCATGGACGATCACAATGCTCACAGCATGGTGCTTTTCGGCGCTCCTTGGAGCGGATGAGGCATGCTGGGTCCAGCGGGCGTAAAGGCGCTACATCGAAATACCGCGGGGGCGTAAATTCTCCGCCTCTCTGCGGGATGACACGGATCCTCTTCTAATCGAAGTGATGGACATAACCAACCTGAAATCCTCCCGGTAGCAGCGAAAGAATCCAGGGTGAGTCGCGGTGGGTGGCCCATATGCCCACGCCTGCGCCGATGGCTGCACCGATCAGTACATCGCTCTGCCAGTGTCCATGGGTTTTTACGCGGGCAACGGCATCGTAGGCGGGCAGGAAGGCGAGCAGGTAGACCGCTGGGTGGTCGCTGCCATAGTTGACGATGAAGGGCGTCACGGCAGCGGATATGGCCGCCACTTCGCCGCTGGGGAAGCTCTGGGCGTGCAGGCCCTGGAACCATTTGTTCGGGTTGTTGGTTTCCGACGGGCGCTCGCGCTGGAAGGTCCACTTGAGCGCTTGCGTGCTGATGGCGGTGACGGCCATCGAATCGACGGAGCGCCAGAAGGTGTCGCCGAGTTTGTTGTCATCGCCAAACCAGAGCGCGCCGGCGCCCACGGTGGCGATGGTTCCGTAGATCAGGATTTCCTGATTGCTGCGTTTCCAGATGCCGCTGTTGTCATACGTCACCGGGTGATCGAGCCCCAGGATGCCGCTGCCCGCCAAACTCTGACTGCAAAAGGCAAGCATGAGGACCAAGGTTGCGAGTCGTCGAATGGACATACGCCCTCCGGTCACTTCGGGACGCCGTGTACGAGAAACAGCATGTTGTTTCGCCAGGCGCCGGCTGACTCCACCGAGGCGCCGCAGCTGTTCAAGAGCGCCTGTGCGTCGGCGGCGGGAATGTCGCGATCGACCAGCAGCAAAGAGGTTTCCTGTGTCTTGATCGCGGCGCAGAGCTGTGTGCTCGCCTCGGGGCTATGCCACCAGATGCCGTACACCGGCCGGTTGAGATAGAACCGCAGGCCCCAGAGGGTTTGTTCGTCCACGGCATAGGTGTCCGTGGCTTCTTCAAGGAAAACCAGTGCACGGTAATCGGCGGCGCCCATCGTTGCCGCGATCTGCTTCGCCGCGTGGCGGTTGTCCACGTTCGTCTTAAAGCCATAAGCCGCGACGGCCTTGGTCGCGAGCAGAAGCGCGAGCCATGTGGCGAGCAAGCCGATGGTCCGCTGGCTGCCCAGGTCGAAGCTGCGCTCCATGCGCGATGCCGTGAGCAGCGCAAGGGGTAGAAACAGCGGCAGCAGATAGAGCGGCAGGCGAGACCGTGCCACGCAGAAGATCACGAAGGGCAGGGCAAACCAGAGCACAAGAAACAGCTGGATCGACCGCTCTTTGCGCCACCGGGCCCACTGCGCGGGCTTGGCCACGTCGCGCAGCGACAGCACGAGGCCGTGCCACCAGGGGATGGTCCCAAGCACCAGCACGGGAAGAAATGCCACGGCCCATCCAAGGGCGCCCGCGTGGCGTTTGTGCATGGCGGTGAAGATGCGGCCATACACTTCCTGGTGAAGAAAATAATGGAGCAGGCCGGGATAGCGAAGCGTGACCACGGCATACCAGGTGAATCCCACCAGCAGGAAGATCGCCAGCCCAAATGGATGCAACAGTCGGACGACGCCACGCGCACCGTCGCAGATGGCAGCGAACGCCAGGATGGAGAGCAGTGGTAGCAGGCCCGGAGGACCCTTGGTCAAGAAGGCCAGGCCAAAACCGAGCCACATCACGACGAGTCCGTAACGTTGCTCGCCACGGTCGCTGGGCCAGGCATGCAGGATGAAACCGAAGACGGCCAGGCCTTCGGTCAGCGTCAACAGCACATCCGTACTGATGATGTTGGAACTGAAAAACGTAAACAGGCTGGTCGCATAGACCAGCGATGGAAGCCAGGGTTTGCCCGGGCTGGCGCGCTTGCCCATGGCGAACAGCAAGGCCAGCGTCGCCAGGTAGGCCAGGGCGTAAGGCAGGCGTGCAGCCCAGGTATTGCGGCCGAACAGCTGTAGCGATGTGGCAATGATCCAGTACGTCAGCGGTGGCTTGGAGAAATTGAGCGAAGCCGGGCTATAGGCGGGCGCCAGATAGTTACCCGAGTCCATCATCTGCAGGGCCACGCCCACGTAGCGCCCCTCGTCGGGGCTCCACAAGCCACGAGAACCCTGGAAAGCGAAGCCGAGCAGCAGGCCAAGCAGCATCACCCACAAGAGCGAGCTGGTGCGCATGCGCGCGACCGTTCGCGTAGATTCAACCGACACGCTCAGGCTGCTGTTCATGCGTGACAACCGGTCAGAGGTGCACTGGTCGCCTCCCCTCTGCAACAGGTGCGTGGAGGACGTTGGCAGACAGCGCTCGACACGCTGCTGCCTTGTTCGCTTATGCACTCGCCTGCGGCGGGGATTGATCGGTTATGACATGGCGTTGCGGTGAACCGATCCAGAAACGTACCGGCCGTTGCGGGCATGGATGAAGCTCTGTGTTGGCGAAGGGCTGCTTACCCTTTTGCCAATTTCATGCCATGCCACTAAGTGGCTGAGTGCGCGCCCATTTGGAGGCTGATGGCGCATCGTGAGCACCCTGTAAAACCTGCACCCTGCAAATTTTGTTTGCAAAAAACGTAGGGGCGCACGACGAGCCGAACGCATTCGTGTCACAGGTTTTCTTGGGTAATGGCCTGCGCCAGTGCCTGTGCCGGCCACACCGCCAGCGAGATGCCGCGGAATGGCTGGATATAGATCGCGTTTGCACGATCCGCGTCGCTCAGGCGCCGGGGATAGATGATCACCAGGCCATCGGGGTGTTGGTTGGCCCAAAGCACGAGCGCGTGGAGGCTATGCACGGAGGCGACCGGCTGAGTGAGGCGTCCGAGGAACGTGTACTGCCCGTCGTTCGATTCGAAGTTGGCGACGGGGCGTCCCTGCTGTTGCGCGGTGGCAAGCAGCCTGGCGACGGGAGTGAAGTCGTAAGCGGGCCATAGCGTCATGCTGAAGAGCCCGTTGGCCGCCACCACCGCGATCAAACCGACGCCGGCCACACGATACAGTGCTGCTCGTCGCGGCACGGCAAGCACCAAGGCCAACAGCAGATACAAGACGCCGAACGGGCGGCTATGCGTAGCCAGCGTTGCAAACATGGGATCGGCGAGGTGCCCATGCGCCACCAGTCCATCCATCGCGATCAGGACCCCGCCGGCAACCGCCAATAGCAGGGCCAACGGCCATGGCGACCACCAGCGGCCGGCGCGCGTTTCGCGCAAGGACAGGCGCGCAAGGGATGCTGCGATCAGCAGGGCAAACCCGCCAAACTCCGGCAGCAGGTAATACGCCTGCTTGCCGCTGATCACCGAGAACGCCAGGAATACAGGGACCAGCCATGCGAGCAAGAACCGCAGGCCAGGCTCAAACGGTCGGCGCCAACTGGCCAGCGCCAACCAGGTGCGTGGCCATAGCGCGAACGGAAACACCAGCACCGGCAGCAAAGGCAGATACCACCAGAACGGCTGGGCATGGGCGAAAGCGTCAACGAC
>Ga0209672_100644_pt1 | contig 17971 bp, 15 predicted proteins | sample AraplaCol_mMS_r2_FD_184273 | JGI IMG/M metagenome (GOLD analysis project Ga0209672, IMG submission 184273) | Arabidopsis root microbial communities from North Carolina, USA - plate scrape CL_Col_mMS_r2 (SPAdes) (version 2) | ecosystem: Host-associated > Plants > Roots > Endosphere | place: USA...
CGGCGTGGGCCACGTCCGCGCCACCGGCAATAACAGCTATACCTGGATTCCGGCCAGCTATACCGCTATCCACTAAGCGCGTAGCACGAGGAGCCCGGGGCTGACGTCTGCGGCCCCGGGCTTCGACCAAGTGATGATTCGTCTGTGTGAGCGTGTCTCATGCGATGACGACACGCCCATCCAGCAAGAGCCGACCAAGCGCTGTCACGGCTGGTGGCTCAACGCTGCCGTGTGTGCATGGTGAGCCTCAACGGCGAGATATATCATGGCCTCCGGTTACATGATGGATCGTCCGAGTGAACACCGATTTCGGAATGTCTGCAGCGCGCACCGATGTGCTTTCGCAGGTGCTCACTTTGATCAGGCTGCGTGGAGACCTCGTCTACACAACGCGCCTAAGCCAGCCATGGGGGCTGCGCTTTCCGCCGGGGCCAGCGCATTTTTGTTTCGTGGAGGTTGGCGGAGTGTGGGTAACGCCCGCAGGCCAACCCCCGCTATGGATCGGTGCGGGCGACCTGGTGCTTTTGCCGTTGGGAAAGGGTCACACTATCGCAGACGCGGCGGATTCGCCGATCGATAACGTCGATACTATTGCTCCCGATCACTTCGACCGCGACAAGCTCATCCTCCGCCATGGTGGGGAGGGGCCGACAAGTCAGCTGGTCTGCGGTTTTTTCAGCTTCGAGGGCAGCCCGCTGCCTGCGGTGATGTCGGCGCTTCCTGCGCTGATCCACGTCCCGAAGGGAGATGCAGGCGCGCCAGCATGGCTTGCTGCCATCTCGCACTTTCTCGTCGACGAAGCGCAGCGGCCGGATCCAGGTTCGTCGCTGATGATCTCCCGGCTGATCGACCTGCTGGTCATCCGTACGCTGCGCAGTTGGGCCGCCAGCGAAGCGAACCGCGTTGGATGGCTGGGAGGCCTGGCTGAGGAGCGAATCGGGCGCGCGCTGGCCGCGATGCACGCTGATCCCTTCAAACGATGGACGGTCGAGATGCTTGCTGCGGTGGCAGCGATGTCTCGCTCGATATTTGCAGAACGCTTTACCGCGGCCGTGGGCGAGCCGCCGCTGCGCTACCTTTCACGGTGGCGCCTGACCATTGCAGCGGACATGCTGCGAAGTGGCGGGCTCAAGGTCACAGAGGCCGCCTACAAAACTGGTTACGCCTCCGACGCTGCATTCAGCCGAGCGTTCAAGAGCCATTTCGGATACGCGCCAAGCGAAGCGAAGATCCAGCCAACGGCGGTTTGACGGTTCTACCATAGCGCTCTCGCCGAGCGCTATCCGGCGTTTTGTCAGAATCTAAGCGCCTAGGGCTTGGTGGCACGCTCGATAAGAGCATCGAATTTGGCGTCCAAAAGCGTTGCCATGGCAAGGAGCGGCGGGTTCTCCTCGATCACCATCAGCGAAGAAGGACGGACGTAGGTCACCAGCGTGCCCTGACCATCCTCCGCCTCGGTGACCAGGATCTCGACGGGCGCGAAGAGACCGGCGGTCATGTCGTGCCGAATCATCGTGACGGCGATCAGCGGGTTTCCAAGAATCCAGCGAACCATGCGGCGGTCGATCTGAAAAGTGGATAGCCAGCCGCCATGATCGATCTCGGCAAACAGCATGAACCCGCTTTCCCCTTCGAACCGTTCCTGCACGACACGCACGAATTCCGCTTCAGAGAGGCCCGACTGCGCCAGAGTCACGATCTCCGCCGGATTGACCCGCCCCATCAGGGAGCGAAGGCGCGTCAGTACCTCGTCAAAGCGCACCGGGCTGGCAACTTCAGTACGCACACCTTTGAAAGGCTTGTGTTCAACATCGTGGTTCATGAGCGGCTCCTGCGGGATGAGCAAACAGTATGGAATCGGGGTATGGCAGGTGGTTGTCCCAGTCCTGCACTGGCTGGTACGAGTGTGTGGACACGTGCAAGGCGATACGTCTTGTCGCCCTGCACGTGTCCAGTGCTTGTCGAGTGAATCGGCGGTATCAACGGGCAGCAGCGGCTTCGATATCGGCGGCCAGTTCGTCCGGCGCCGTAAGGAACGGCGTGTGGCCGGTTTGCAGGGTGAATTGGCGACGCACCGGTGTGCTGGCGACCATCTGTGCCTGGAAGGACGGGCTGATCACCTGGTCATTGGCGGTATGGATATAGACCTTGTCGACCTGGCCAAACTTGCCGACAGTGACGTGCACAGGCGTGGCCAGCGGCGCAAGCGGCTCGTCCAGGATCAGGTCGGGGATCGCTTTGCGCAGGCCTTCGGGGCCACCATTGGCGAACAGGTCGGCGCGAGCGGAGTACTCGATCGAGGCGATGCCCTTTTCCTTGTTGATCTGCAGGTGGGGGCCAATCTTGGCATCGGCGTCCTTATTGGCCATCGACACCAGCGAATCGCCATCGTGCGGCAGATAGGCGGCCGTGAACACGAGCGTCTTGATCTTCGCCGGTGCCTTTTCAGCCGCGTCGGCGATGACGATGCCGCCGAAGCTGTGCCCCACGACTACGGCTGGACGGTTGAGCTTGGTCAGCGCGCCCACCACCGTGTCACCGTAGAGGCTCAGGCTGACCTTGTCGGGTGCAGCGGGGTTTCCCGGACGACCCGGCAGATCGACTGCCACGACCTTGTAGCCATCGGCTTCAAGTTTGGCGGTCACGTGGCCCCAGACCGAGGCGTTTTCGAAGGCACCGTGGACCAGCACGATGGGCGGCTTTTCTGCAGCCATGGCGTTGGTGCCGAAGGCGAGAGCGGAGGAGATGAGAGCAGCGAGGACGAGTTTCATGGGGAAAGATTCCTGTTTTGAGGTTCGAGGCGATTAGGCCGGCGTGGTAGGCATAGGTTAGGTTTTTAAGAAAAACCGGCCATACCGGAACCTCCGGAATCCATGATGGGCCGTCCGATAGACACAACCGTGGGCCGTGAGCGTGAGCAAGAGCGCGAAGGGAATGGGTAGGGGTCAGGCCGAGCTATCGAGGTCGGGATACCGGCATATGCGCTAAGTGCCTGATGTCCGCCCGCGACCCGTGGCGGAATTGACTTGAGCTTGGCTTGGGAAGCGATATGCAGTGGTTGATGCTAGCTGTGTACGCTTCTGTCACAGTGATGCGTCGCTCCATCTGCCGTTGTTCTCGGCGCTGCACCGACGTGGCGCCGGACCTGTCGATGGAAATGACGTGGCTCAAGCTATGACGCCTTCGCCCAACTGCGGGAAGGTGCGCAAGTTGCGCGATCGGATCAGCCATGGCCTGGCGCGCCTTACCTGCGACCAGCGTCTGGTATTTGAGCTGGTTTACGGCGCAGGTCATAGTTTGGGCGAGATAGCCACTATCACGGTCATACCTTTGGTCAGGCGCGCTTATTCCAAGCCAAAGCCAACGTGCGCAATGTGCTGCCCTTTCTGGCCGGTGACTGAAACCATGCCGCTTGAACTTGGCATTGCGGCGAGTGCACCACGAAGCTATCGACCGCCCTATCTCGCTTACTGAGCGGCGTCGGCCACGCACGAGTATGGACTTCCATACTCGCCGATAGCGCCAGCGCGTTCTCCATGTCGATACCAAGAACGGTGGCATTTTCGAGCTTAGGCAAACGGCGTCGCCAGCCGGGCAACTCCCGTGCGTTTTCCCGAAAGGCCTCTTAGACTGCCATCAGGGTTCGCCGCGGAGCGATGTGATGCGATGGTCTGGCTATCTGGCTTCGCTTTGCCTACTCACTGCACTCGTCATTCCGAGCGGTCATGCAGTGGCCGGCCCTGCGCCCGGTGCAAATGTCGTTCTTGGTCATTCGACGGTGCCATTGAACGGACCGTGGCGATTTCATGTGGGGGACGATGATCGCTGGTCTTCCCCGGACTTCGACGATAGCGGATGGGAGACCGTCGATCTCACGCCTGCAGCCGGCGCGCATGATGGCGATGTCGGGTTGCCGGGTTACGTCGCCGGCTGGAGTCAGCGCGGCCACGCGCACTACACGGGCTATGCCTGGTATCGAATCAAGGTCACTGTCGACAGCGATAAAGGCACCGCGCTCGCCCTGGCAGGTCCTACGTTGGTTGATTCGACATATCAGCTCTATGTCAACGGAAAACTGGCCGGCGGACCGGGCGTGTTCTCGCAGACGCCGCCCACGGTGTTCGCGGCCAAACCGAGTGTCTTCGCGTTGCCCACGTCACCCACCGATCAAACGCAGACTTACGTCATTGCGTTTCGAGTATGGCTGGATCCACTTGAAGCGGGCGAGGAAAGCGGCGGGATGCATGTTGCGCCCGTGATCGGCGCTGCGGATGCCATACACCAGCTGCATCAGACCCAATGGTTGCAGACGTTCAAGGGTTACGTGCTTGATGCGGTCGAGCCGCTCGCCTTTGCCCTGCCCGCGATCATGGTTGTGGGATTGATCGCGAGCAGGACGGGCGACAACTATCGATGGCTTGTCGTTGCGCTGATTGTTCTCGCGCTACTCCGCCTCAATCAGGTCCTGTTTTTCTGGACGCCCTATCTCAGCTTGCGCGGCTACGACATCGCGGTCACCGTGCTACTGAGGCCGCTCGTCCTGGCTGCATGGACGCTGGCGTGGCGCGACTGGTTTCGCTTGGACAGGCCCCGCTGGCTTGGATACGCCATCGGCGCACTCACCGTCATTTATGTTGCCATCGCGTGCCTTGGTCGTCCGTGGTTTGCGCCCGAAGCAACGCATGGTCTCAAGGCAATGACCAGTATCGTCATCCAAGGCCTGCGCCTCGTGTTTGCGGCGATTTACCTTGGAGTAATCGGTTTGGGCGTAGCGCGATCGCCCAAACCTTCCACCTGGCTGGCAGCCCTTGCAGCGATCTTGGTGGGTATAGGCTTATTCGCGACGGAACTCAGCGCCCTGGGAATTCCGGGCATCTGGTTTCCGTATGGAACGGGCGTGTCGCGTAGCCAGTATGCCTACGCCATCTTCATCGCTATGTTGTTTGTGATGATCCTTATGCGATCGGCAGGGTACGCGCGAAGAAAGTAACCAAGGGGTGATGTGTCGCGAGAGTCACCACTGCGTCAACCATCCGTCGAGCGCGTGACGGCCTCCCACTGGTCGATCTCTTTGCCCATGGAAGACAACTTCTGGCGCACGAGGTCGATCGCATCGCTTCCGAGCAACAGATGCGCGGGCGGCGAGTCGTGCGCAATCACATCGAGCATGGCCCGCGCTGCCTTTACGGGATTGCCGAGTTGTTTTCCGCTCTTCTGTTGACGGGCTTCGCGAATAGGGTCGAACAGGCCGTCGTAATCTGGAATCGATCGAGGTGAACGGACCATCGAGCGCCCTGCCCAGTCGGTACGGAACGAGCCGGGTGCTACGGCCGTTACCCAGATACCGAGGGGTTTCACCTCTTTGCCCACCGTTTCCGAAATGCCTACCAGCGCGAACTTGCTGCCACAGTAATAGGAGATGCCCGGTAGCGTGATATGGCCGCCCATCGAGGTGATGTTGAGGATATGCCCCCTGCGTCGCCCTCGCATGTACGGCAGCACGGCCTTCATCATGGCCACGGCGCCAAACACGTTCACATCGAACTGTCGGCGCATATCCGCCAGCGGTGATTCTTCCAGAATACCTTCGTGGCCATAGCCGGCGTTGTTGACGAGCACGTCGACAGGACCCACCGTCGACTCGATGTCGGCCACGACGCCATCGATCGCTTCAAAGTCGGTGACATCGAGAATCCGGCCCACGGCATGTCCGGCGGCGAGCGCCTCGAACTCAAGACGCGCCTCCTCACTTCGTACCGTGCCAACGACGCGATGACCGGCGGCCAATGCCTCCTGAGCCAGGGCCCTGCCGAAGCCGCTGCTGACCCCGGTAATAAGCAAGATTTTGGCGGTAGACATGGTGGATGCTCCTTGGATCGATGAAGATGGCTTGCACAATAAGCACAACATGGCGCACATTTAACACCTGATACTCTCTTGCTCTTGCCTATTTCTATGGATCGCCCAAGTCCCACGAACGAGCTTGAGTCGTCGAGCGAAAGCCACCACCTGATAGCGCTGGCTCGACAGCTGGCATCCGAGGAGGGCTATAACCTCACGGCCTTGCCTGGCGTGCGCATTCTGCGCTCGGATCGTGTTCTGACCCGTACGCCGGTCTTGTACGACCCTGGCATCGTGATCGTTTGCCAGGGAAGCAAGCGCGGTTATTTCGGCGACCAGGTCTATGTCTATGACGAGCAGCATTACCTGGCGGTTGCCGTGCCGGTCCCGTTCACCATGGCATCCACAGGCTCGCCCGAGCGGCCGCTGCTGGCCATCTATCTGCATTTGGACTTCCAGATGGCTGCCGACCTGATGCTGCAGATCGACTCGCAGCCCTCACCTGTCACACGCGACGCCCCACTCAGCATGATGTCGAGCCCGATGGACTCAGCGCTGCGCACGTCCGTTCTACGCTTTCTCGAGGCGTTGACCCAACCGTTGGAAGCGGCGGTGCTTGGTCCGGGTCTGTTGCGCGAACTCTATTTCCGTGTACTCACCGGAGCGCAGGGGGCCGCACTGCGCTCAGCCCTGGGCATGCAGGGACAGTTCGGCAAGATAGGCAAGGCACTCCGCCACATTCACGCGGCCTATGCCCAGCCGATCAATCTGCCACTGCTGGCCAGGGAGGCTGATATGAGCGTTCCCACGTTCCACAGCCACTTCAGGTCAGTCACTCGCACATCGCCGATGCAGTACCTGAAATCGACACGGCTGCATCAGGCCCGGCTCTTGATGGTGCGTCAAGACATGTCCGCGGAGGAAGCCTGCTATGCCGTTGGCTACGCCAGCCCTTCTCAATTCAATCGCGAGTTCAAACGCCTTTTTGGCCTTCCACCGGCAGCGGAAGTGCGGCGCATGCGCAGGGACTTTGCGATACCTCCCGTGCAAGCGCCAACGGACTATGTGTCCTCACACTGAGCGATAGCCAAGTCATTTCCTGGCCGTGCGGTAATAGGGGTCAACCGAGCCAATCAAGATGCCCATTTCCGACTGGATATAGCTATTTGCCGTGCTATCCGGATTCGCCGTGACCTCTTGATGGACCGGCATGTCCTGCAGGAGCGCTCCAGTTTGCGCATCGAAGACGTAGACCCGCGCTGTGTAACCCACGCGCGGCGGCTTGTAGCCACCTTGGGCATGCATGCCGCCGCGAAACTGGAAGAAGCTCGGGACCAGGAGCGGATTGACCTGCAAGGCCAATCGATACGGTTGTTTCGGCGCTTTGCCGGAAGAAAGAACGCCACTCTTGAACGCAGCGTCATCGTCTTCCACAAGATGAATCACGATGCGACGCTCGTCGGCCCATGTGGAGAACGCCTTGTCTACCAAGGCGCAACTTTGATCCTCACTGGTGCAGGCCACGTAGGCCGCGAAGCGGGGGCTGCCGTCGTCACCAAACAGCGCCATCGACTTGAGTGACTGTTGTTGACTCTCGGCAAGCACGGTCGGCGCCCTGGCACATCCTTGAAGCGTCATCCCCAAAACGATCACTGCGATCAGCATCTGCAGCCGCATGCGAAGTCCCTTGCGATCGTTCAACCCAGCATGAGTTTCGCTACTAGCCGGTTCGCTTGCAATGTCTACGGCGGGCCGTACGCGAATCTGGGCAAAACGTTGATCCGGTAACCCTCGGGCGCCCTTTCCGCCAACGTTCGCGCAATGGCATTTCCGTATTCTCGTTGCCGGCCGTCGTGATTCTTAGAGGGAGTCTCTATACGAGATCCGTTCGATGAAAGCACCTCCGCGGAGTGGGCCCGGCAGGAACCATGGTGTCTTACAGAATTGAGCCAACCTGTGGTATCGATGCGTTCGGCAATGTCCGGTATTTCATCTACAAGGATGAAAAGCTGGTAGCGCTCTACTGGCACGACTTCCGCAGGAACGAGCACGGTATCGAATTTGTCCGTGGGCTGAGTGATCGAAGCCCGGTCGGGCGCGTAACGGATTTCATGGAAGGCGCCTACTCGGGTTCACCCACTCTTTCTGCGCTCGGAGTGGCCTATTTGGATCAAAGAGTTTAAGTGTCGCGTGCGTGCCCTGGGGTCGAAGGCCGACCTCCTCGCCCGCCCCGCCTAGTTGCCGGCGAGGCTATCGGGCCGATCGACGCGATATCCCTCGGCACGCAACTTGTCGAGATAATTGTCGGGTCCAAAGAGATCAGCCATCGGAAGCATGGCGAAACTCACGCTGTTCGATGCGATGGCGTGGCGCGCCGCTGAGAGCCATGTGTCGCGCAGCCTTGTGTGGATATAGGCAATATCCGGATTGAAGCTGGCACCCGATGCCAGGAGTGTATCGCGACACTTATCCAGCTGGTCGCTCATGGGCAGTTTGGAGAGATCTTCAAGATCACCCGATGACCAGGCCTCGGCGCGCCTCTGCATGAGGCCAAGATCACCCTCAAGATGCTGCATGGTTGCCTCAAAGCAAGCCAGTTCCATCATCGGCATGACACGCGTATCGCCGATGGGGTCGCCGCTACGCGCAGCGTCTTCGCGATAGATCACCGGGGTCAGCGTCAATCCACGCTGTTTCAGCAGATCGTCGATCACCGGCTCGATCATGTCTGAGGAAAGCGCCGCGCGTTTGAGCGCCGTCAGATACAGCTGGATTGCCGCGTAGATGGGGCGGTGCTCTTCGACGGCCTCGTCATCGCCCATATAGGCAGCCTTGAGGGCCAGCCACTTTTCGTAGTCTTGCGGTGGAACGACATCACGTAGCGTGCGGGCCTCCGGATTCAACGCCAGCCGATCGAAATAGCCGATGCTGGCGTGGATACGCACACGCGGCACGTCGAGTACCTCGCCAGCTTGTGCAATGACTTGACGTACCTCGCGCGCTCGCCACTGCATCTTTTCCGGCAGTTCATCAAGCGTGCCCAATACCCATAGCACGTGCTCGCCTTTGCGCACGCGCCACATGTCCGGCCCTGGCACGACACCGACGACTGTCACGGGGCGGATATTGCGCACGTCCAAGGTGTGCGCTGGACCATGGTCTATGGGTGCGCCGGGCGACGCTTGATCCGCCATGGCTGACGACGTCAGCAACAGCGCGGAACACATTAGGCGCTGGAAGATTTTCACGCCGATTCAGCCTACCGGGCCAGCCGACAAGACTTGCATCCATGGTTTCGATCGGTAACGGTCCCAACCGTCCGGAAGGATGGTGATGACCGGTCCGCTCCCTGGGGCGCGGGCTGCAACACGCATCGCCGCTGCCACGTTGGTGCCCGACGATCCACCCACAAGCAGACCCTCTTCGCGGATGAGGCGTCGAGCCACGCTAAAACTCTCGTCATCGGAAATGCGCTCGACGCCATCGATGACATCGCGATGCAAGTTGGCCGGTGGCTCCGCTGCGCCGATGCCTTCGACGGCATACGATCCATCGGGACCGGGCGTGCCCGTTTCGACCCAATCTGCCAGTGCCGAGCCCACCGGATCAGCCAGTATCACCAGCGTGTCTTTGCGGTGGGCCTTCAGTTGCCTGCCGACACCGGAAATCGTTCCGCCTGTGCCCGCGCCAGCCACGAAGGCACCGATGCGTCCGCCGGTCTGCTCGATGATTTCTTGCGCCGTCGTCTCTTCGTGAATACGAACGTTCGCGGGATTGCTGAACTGGTCGGCAAGAAACCAGCCGTTCTCGCGCGAGAGGCGTTGGGCCACGTTCCGGAAATTGTCCTCGCTCGATGGCGGTGCGTTCGGCGTGATGATCACCTTGGCGCCGAGCGTGGTCAGGGCGCTGCGTTTGTCGAATGACATTTTCTCAGGCATGACGCAAACAAGCCTGTAATCACGGGCTGCGGCCACCAAGGCGAGGCCGACGCCGGTATTGCCGGCCGTGGCTTCGATCAGCGTCATGCCGGGCCGCAGGATGCTGCGCGCTTCGGCGTCATCGACAATAGCCAGCGCTATGCGATCCTTGATCGAGCCACCCGGGTTCAGATGCTCGCACTTCACCCAGATCTCGCGAGGCAAATGGCTTGCGATCCGCCTGAGACGTACCAAGGGCGTGCGACCGATCTGCTTGAGGATATCTTGGGTCATCGTGTGATCCATTCATGTCCAATGACAATCGACCCGCCGTAGCCCGCTCAGGCGCCCGCCGTGCGTCTGCGTAGCGAGCGACACGCAGAGGGTGCCGAACACCAGCCTGCCGCCAGCGTATATGGGTAAGGATGGTTGGCTTGGCCAAGGACGGCATTCAACCACCGCGCCTGCTAATTGGTCTGCGCCGCATGCATGCGGCGCACACGTACCGTGCTGCCACCTTCATAGGTCACCACATAGGTGGATCCTTCATGCACCTGCTTCACCACTTGCAGAGGATCGGCCAGTACGGCCTGCTGAAGCCTATCCTGGTGATAGGCCGCCAATTCGCCCGTCGGGATGAGCATCAAGGGTGGACTGATCTGCTGGAAGCTGGTGAAGTGGCTGCCGCATTTCGTGGTCGTGCGGTCTGATTTGAACCAACCCTGGCCGCAGCTCTGCCCGGATACTGCCGGCAGGCGTTTCAGCCAGATGAAGTATTTGTTCTCGTGCGTGATCCACAGGCGGTTGTGTCTCGTATCGTTTCCGCCGATGTCGTCGGCGTTCCAATAGCGGACCAGCGAGGCCTCGCGGCAATCCGTCGAGGCGCACTCCTGCACGACGAGGTATTCGTTGTCCTGCAGGTGGACCGGTTCGATGCTGAGGATGTCGTCCTTGACCAGGGCCTGCGCGGGAAACACCACCGACGGCATGCGCGGATCGACCTTGAAATCGCCGGAGATCAGATAACCGCCATATTGGGAGGAATACGGTGGCGCGGTGACTTTGACGGCAGGCAGGGTGGTTTGCGCCGAAGCGACCAGACTAGTCACGACCAAGCCGGCGGCAATCAGTACGTGTTTCATGGGGCCTCCCGTCCTTCGATGAAACGCTTTCCCGTGATCCATCGGCGAGCCTGAATCCGCGGAACAACTTACACCCGCGGCGGCGTCGACTCAAACGCGGTGTCGCTTCCTTGTAGCGCGGCAGTCAAAAGCGCGCTATCGCTGACCCAGCCGAAGTTGTCGCCCTCGCTGTACATGACGCGCACGGTGGCCTCATGGTCCGCAAGGTCATACGCCGCGCAAGCGTCCTGTAGAAGAACACAGGCATAGCCCAGGTCGACGGCGTGCCGCAGCGTCGAGGCGACGCAGCATTGCGTCGTATAGCCCATGAACAGCAGGGTATCGATGCCACGCACGCGCAGTACGGTATCCAGCGTGGTCTGGTGGAAGGCACTGAAACCCGCCTTGTCGATCACCGGCTCGCCGTCCCGGGGGCGCAGATCCGGGATGATCCCGGTCCCTCGCTCGCCCTTCACCAGAAAGCGGCCCAAAGGTCCTTGCGATCCGATGGCCAGGTCGTATCGGCGGCGGAACGCATTGAGGTCGGACAGATCAGGCGCGTAGCACTCGCGCGTGAAGAACACGAGCATGCCGGCTTCGCGTGCAGCGGATAGCGCGCGCTGCGCGGCAGGTATCGCCGCCACCAGTGGCTCGATGGGCAGGCCCAAGGCTCCCGCGCGGCCTTCCGGCAAGACGAAATCCGCCTGGAAGTCGATGCAGGCCAGCGCCGTGCGCGCCGTGTCCAGTTCGATCGAGCGTCCGCGCTCGCAGGCAAGCTTGATGCGGGCCAACTGGCACCTCCCCATGGCATTTCGATGCAAGCTTAGGGCGTCTGGCCGTCCAGACGCCCTGTCGTCGCTTACTTGCGCGGCGCAATGATCTCGCTGAGGTAATCAGGCTTGCCTTCGATGCGCACGAGGTGCGGGTATTGCAGGCCGTCGTGGTAGTCGAGCGAAACATTGCGGTAGCCGCCCTGGTATTTGAGCAGCAACTGGATCGGCGCCTTGCTGCCCTTGGCGGCAGTGATGGCGTCCTTCAGTACGTCCTTCGAATAGTCCTGCCCGTTCACGGCAACGACGGTGGCGCCCGTGCTCACCCCGGCCTTGAAAGCGGGACCGTTCCAGCGCACGTCGTTGACTTCGCCCTTGTCGTTGATGGTGAGGCCGATGGACCAGGCGAAGTTGTAGAGGTGGCGCGACGGCTGCGAGCGGCTGTTGTATTGCGCCTCGTAGTCGCTCTCCTTGTCGGTATAGACAAGCTTCCAACCGGTGGCGGCCAGGCCGTCCTGCAGCGGCGGATTGAGCGTGTCCACGTGCGCGCGCAGGAACGTCGCCCAGTCGTACGGGGCTCCGCCGTTGAGTGCGGCGACCACGTCGTCGAAGGTATAGGTCTTGGTGACGTAGCTGCCGTTGTCGACGCCGAAGAAAGCGCGGGCAAAATCGTCCAGCGATTTGTGGTCCTGGGTGAGCGCGCGCAGCTTGGCGTCCACTTCGAGCCACATCATCTGGCCGCCACTGTAGTACTCCTCGCTCATCTGCCAGCTGCGGAACGGCAGGCCGGAGCGACGCGCGGCAGTGGGGTCGTTGGTGGTGTCTTCCAGCGTGCGCCACTGGAAACCGACGCGGTTGCGTTCGTAGTTGGCAGCCGTCATGGCCAGCGCGTCGCGGAACTGCTGCGCCGACCACATGCCCGAACGCGCGGTCAGCACGTAGCCCCAGTATTGCGTCTGGCCCTCGTACACCCACAACAGCGAATCGCCCATGGGCACGTTGAAGTTCGGCGTCCACAAATCGTCGGGGCGGCGGAACTTGCCGTTCCACGAATGCACGTATTCGTGCGCCAGCAGGTCGCGATCGGGCGCGGCATCGTTCCACGCGGTGAAGTAGTCGGCGCCCAGGCCGTCTTCGCTGGACTGGTGATGCTCGGTGCCATTGCCGCCCAGCGTGTCCGACAGCGAGAACAGGAAGTCGTAGTGGTCGTAGTGGTGCGAACCGAACAGCTTCAGCGCCTGGGTGACCAGCGCGCGATGCGCCTGCACCTGTTCCTTGGACATCTCCAGGTATTTGGGCGCATCCGCAAACACGTCCAGATACACCGGTGCGTCGCCGGCCTGGGTCAGGTCGACGCGCTTGAAGTAGCGCCCCGCGTAGATCGGCGAATCGACCAGGTTGTTGAAGGTCACCGGCTTGAAGGTGACGGTGTCGCCGGATTTGGATGCGGTTTCCAGCGCGGTGCCCAGTTGCCAGTCGCGCGGCAGCGTGACGCTGGGCGCATAGGTGATGCCGCGCGTGTAATAGCCGGCCGGATAGAGCGAGACCTTGCTCCACTCCATGTCCATCATGCGGTCGGTGATCTCGAAGCCTTCGCCATCAGTGCGACCGGAGAGATACTGGAAATCCACATCGAGCGAGGACACACCCTCGGGCACGTCCAGATGGAAGGCGTAGACGTTGTACTTGTCGCGCTTCCACATGATCGGCTTGCCGTTCGCACTGAGCTTGAGGCCGGCCAGCATGTTGATCGGACCGGTCGGCGAGTGGTCGCCGGGTATCCACTGCGGATACAGCAGCGTCAACGCGCCCGCTTTCACCGGCATGCTTTCGTGCACGCGGAAGATGCCTTGCGTGGTGTCGCTTGCATCCACGTGCAGCGTCACCGTGCCGGGATACTTGCTGTCCTGCGGCGCGGGGACATCGTCGGTGCGCGACTGCTCTGCCATCGCAACGCTCGCACCCAGCGCGCAAGCCACGGCCAGGGCAAGCCGCGAAAACCTGCGACGCATAACAGCCGCAGACGCGGCGGAAGGGGCGCGAGACATGAAAGGCTCCAGTGGGTGTTGGGAAGATGGCGCAACTTAGCACCACCCGCGCGCCGCATCGCCAGCGCCATGCGTTGGCTCGACTTCATCGTGGCGATGATCTAGCGGGCCTTTGCGGTTCGATGGTGGCTTCGAACCGCGGATAGGGGCGCGACGGCCGCTTTTTTTGGACTGCGGGCGGCTCACACCTTGGAACTGGAGAACTACGGCACCGCCACTTGTAGGAGCGCACTTGTGCGCGACCACCTCACGAAGCGCCGACCCACCGCCCCAGCATTGGTCACAAAGTAGCCAAATTAGTCATCGTAAATTAATGCAGCGAAGGGCTGCCGTCAGCTATCTCCCCGCACCCGCTAGTTAGCAGCCCATACGCCAGCGTCTGTTTTGTAAGTTATCAGACAGCAAATGGCTGCAAAGGCGCATTGGACCGTTCTGGTTCAGCTAGACGCCACCGCAACAGCTGCCCAAGCATTTGTTTTTCTTGAAACTTACACATGGCTGACAAAAAACGTTGACTTTTTGTGATCCAGTTGTCTAAGTTCGATAAAGGGCGGCAGGGGGGACCTGCGATTTTGAGCTCGGTTCAGAGGCTGACGGAACTGTCCGATGACAGTGCCGCGGGGACCTGTACGCCTAAGCAAAGCCAGGACGACGCCTGGCTTGCCACCTTCTTCGATCACGTCGTTAGGGGAGTCAAAACGTGAAGTATTTTGGAAACAGCAAGCTGGCAACCGCTATCCGGTTGGGCCTGGCCGTAGGTGCCCTGGCCGCCGCAGGCAGCGCATTCGCTCAGGACACCGGCAGCAGCAACGCCACGCCGGATTCGGCCAAGAAGCTCGAAACCATCACGGTCACCGGTTCGCGCATCCGCAGCGTGGACGTGGAAACCGCACAGCCCGTCATCACCATGACGCAGGCCGATATCCAGAAGACCGGCCTGACCAGCGTCGGCGACATCCTGCAGAACCTCACCATCACCGGCCAGCCGACCTTCTCCAAGGCCGCCGTGCTGACCAGCAACACCGAGGAAGGCGGCCAGTACGTCAACCTGTACAACCTCGGCGAGAACCGCACGCTGGTGCTGGTGAACGGCAAGCGCTGGATGACCAGCCTCAACGGCTACACCGACGTTTCCACCATCCCGGTGGCATTGATCGAGCGCATCGAAATCCTCAAGGACGGCGCATCTTCGATCTACGGCTCCGACGCTATCGCCGGCGTGGTCAACATCATTCTCAAGGATCGCTTCAACGGCGCTGCCATCAGCGGCTCGGTCGGCCAGAATGAAGGCGGCAACAACGACGGTACGCAGCAGGCTTACTCTTTCACCGTGGGCAGCACCACGGACAAGTCGTCGATCGTGTTTGCCGCGACGTACAACAAGACCAGCGCCATCTGGGCGAAGGATCGCGACTTCACCAAGTACACCTACGGTGATTTCGATCGTACGGCCGGCTACAGCGGCACGGGCCCGTGGGGTCGCTTCACCAACCCCGCCGACGGCGACACCTATGTGCTGAACCACACGGGTGATCCGAACCACATCGGCGTGGGCGCCGACTCGCGCAACATCAACAACTACCATGATGGTGTGCAGGACAACGATTACTTCAACGCCACCAACCAGATGATGGAGCAGCTGCCGACCGAGCTGAAGTCCATCTTCACCGAAGGCAGCTACAACCTTTCGGACAACGTGACGTTCAAGGCGACCGGCATGTACGCCGAGCGCAACTCCTCGACCCAGGTCGCCGGCTATCCGCTCACCAGCACCAGCCAGCCGAACTTCCCTGTGTACCTGAGCGGCGAGAGCTACTACAACCCGCTGCCGGGCAACGACCTGTCGTACGCACGCCGCATCACCGAGCTGCCGCGCGTGAGCAGCGAAAGCGCTAAGTCGCTGCATTTCGATGCCGGCTTTGAAGGCAGCTTCGACTTCCTCAGCCATGCGTGGAACTGGGACGCTGGCTTCGGCTACAACAAGTACGACGTCGACACCACCAACACCGGCAACATCAACCTGCTCAACCTGCAGCAGGCGCTGGGCCCGTCGTTTCTCAACGCCAGCGGCGTCGTGCAGTGCGGTACCGCCGCCAACCCGATCGCGCTCAACCAGTGCACGCCGTTCAATATCCTCGGCGGCCCGACCGGATCGAACAAGCAGGCGCTCAATTACATCATGGCGCGCGAGCACGCCACGGATCAGAGCATCAACAAGGACTTCACCGCCAACATCACGGGCGGTTTGTTCGAGTTGCCGGCCGGCACCTTCAGCATCGCAGCCGGTATCGAACATCGCGGCGTCAGCGGTTACGACCAGCCCGATGAAATGGCCAGCGCCGGTTACACCACCGACCTCGCCGCCGGTCCGACCAACGGTTCGTACACCACCAACGAAGCCTACCTCGAGCTCAATGCGCCGCTGTTGAAGGATCTCCCGGGCGCCAAGTCGCTGGCCGTGGACGTTGCCAGCCGCTACTCGCACTACAGCAACTTCGGCAGCACCACCAACAACAAGTACAGCTTCACCTGGTCGCCGTTCGACGACCTGATGGTGCGCGGCACGTTCGCCAAGGGCTTCCGTGCACCGACGCTGGGCGACTTGTTCGGCGGCGGTTCGCAGACCTTCGATCAGTACACCGATCCCTGCGACGTCAACTTCGGCAGCCTCAGCAACCCGTCCGTGGCCAAGAACTGCGCGGCCGCCGGCCTGTCGCCGACCAACTTCCACCAGTTGGATACCGCCGGCAATGCGGTGAAGGGCCCGAACCAGCAGGGCACCACGCCGTTCGTCGCTGGCGCCGGCAACCAGTACCTGCAGCCGGAACACAGCACCACCCGTACGCTCGGCCTCGTGTACAGCCCGCACTATGTGGACGGCCTGGACATGACGCTGGACTACTACGACATCAAGATCACCAACGTCATCACGCCGATCGACGCCAACTACGTGCTGGACCAGTGCTACCAGTACTCGGTGCAGGAGTTCTGCTCGGCGTTCCAGCGTGATGCCAACGGCCAGGTGATCAACCTCAACCGCGGCAACGCCAACCTGGGCTGGATCGAGACCACCGGCTACAACATGGGCGTGAACTATCGCCTGCCCGCGTTCTCGTTCGGCAAGTTCGTGTTCAACATGAACGTGAACTACCTCGACGATTGGAACCAGGTCAGCGCCACCAATGCTCCGGTGGTCAACTACGCCGGCCAGTACGGTTACAACCACTGGCGCGCGAACCTGGGCCTGGACTGGAACCTGGGCAACTGGGGCGCTACCTGGGGCATCCGCTACTACGGCGCGTTCCTTGACCAGTGCTTCAGCGACACCATCCACTGCAACATGCCCAACTACACCAGCGTGAACTGGGGCTACGGCACCGGTGCCAACCGCATGGGCGCCACCGTGTTCAACGACGCGCAGGTCCGTTACACCCTGCCGTGGAAGGGCACGATCGCATTCGGCATGCGTGACATCTTCGACAAGCACCCGCCGAACACCGTCAACGCCTACGTGCTGGGCTTCAACTCGTCGGGCTCGGTCGACCCGACGCTGGACCTGGGCCGCTACATCTACCTGCAGTACAACCAGACGTTCTAAGCAATACGCCAACCTGTAACACCTCCCCGCAACACGTTGCCGGGGCTCCGCAAGGGGCTCCGGCTTTTTTTTGTGGAATGCGATAAGCGCGCCCCGCCCTCTGTAGGAGCGCACCCTGTGCGCGAACGCGGCCCAGCAGGCCGCCCTGCGGGCGGCGTTCGCGCACAGGGTGCGCTCCTACAAAAAGGCGGCCTGTAATCTTCATCTACCGCCAGGGCGCCATATCCCTCTGTAGGAGCGCACTTGTGCGCGACCGCGGCGCTGGGGCGTACCGCTCCGTAGGTTGGTCGCGCACAAGTGCGCTCCTACAAAAAAGCAGCCGTGTATCGCTGGGGGCGTCGTGCGTCTCTTGATGCGGCTCTTGATGCGGCTCTTGATTCGGCTATGGACCTTCGGGGTCCCCGTATGACGCGGCGGGCGGGTGGAGGAAATCCCGTAGGGTGGCCGCATGGATGCGGCCAGTTTTTCGACAGGACAGGGATGTCCTGTCGAAAAACCCCGTAAGCCGCACGCGCACCTGGAGGGCCGAAGGCCCGGAAGGCGCGTCATCCGGGGGCCCTTTCTTTTGGTTACTTTTCTTTACTCCGGGCATCCTGCCCTCCGCCCTTCGGGCCGGCTTCGCCGTTCGCACGCGCTCGAAGCGCGTGCGTGGGCAAGCAAAGAAAAGTGACCCGGG
>Ga0209672_100646_pt1 | contig 17934 bp, 27 predicted proteins | sample AraplaCol_mMS_r2_FD_184273 | JGI IMG/M metagenome (GOLD analysis project Ga0209672, IMG submission 184273) | Arabidopsis root microbial communities from North Carolina, USA - plate scrape CL_Col_mMS_r2 (SPAdes) (version 2) | ecosystem: Host-associated > Plants > Roots > Endosphere | place: USA...
AGCCGCAATTTCGCAACAGTGGGCGAAAAGAGACATGCACGAGGGCACCCGCTCACATCCCTTCCGGCCATCCGTCCTCGGTGATCCGCACCTTCGGGGCATGGCCGAGGTCCTTGGCCGTCTTCATGTCATGGCAGCTGCCTGGGCCACAGCAGAGCACCTGGCAGTTCTCCTCGGTGTCTGGGCCGCCCTTGAAGATCGGGTTCTTGTGGTCGAGCTGGAATCCACGTCCGGGTAGTGCGTTGAACTCGCATAGCTTGCGGCACTTGGCGCAACGAGGGTCCTTGCTCCATACCTTCAGGCGCCTTGCCTGCAGTGCGCGGCCACGGATGCGGCCGTCGTTGTTGTCGAACTTCGCAGTCACGCCGGATTGAGCCGGGCCAGCGCCAGGACTTCGAGATCGGAAAGCCCATGGGCCGCATCGCTGCGACTCGCGCGGTAGGCCTCGACCTGTGCCTGTTCCCCTGGCGTCAGCCTGATCGACTTGGACCGCAGATCCTGCTGCTGAGCGAGCCACGCATCGGCCGCCTGCTGGGCAGAAGCCACTTCGCCGACAGTGCTCTCGACCTTCACAAGCTCGGGCAACCGGGCCCACAGCGCGCGCTGCCCGCAGAACACCACGAAGGTCAGCGCCAGGTCGATTACGGCCAAGACGAGCAGGGCGATGAACATGGGCACCTCAGGAAAAAGAAGGCCCGCGCGAGGCGGGCAGGGATCAAGGTCAGTTCCCCAGCCTGGGCTTCGCGCGGTGGCAACCCCTGCTGAGTTCAGGTTAAGTTAATACTTAACCACTACTTCATGCAGAATGACCAACACGAAATGCATGCCATGCCACAAAACTTCCTGCTCCAACTCGCGCGCTGCAGACTTCCACTCAAGGTGAGCGATCCCAAAGAGCTACGGATGGTCTGCGTTCTTACGTCCACAAGCTTGATCGAAGCGGAAAGCTGGCCAAGGCTGAGCATGACGGAACGCTTCAGGCCGGTGAAGTACGCATGGGTCGAGCGAATCACCGATGAAGGCCTTGCGGAAATCGCGAGCATTCAATCGCGGCCCATCGATCAGGCGGATACTGCATTCGAGGAGACGTGGGCACGGCCTGCAACTGCGGTAACGCCTATTCGGGTGTCGCATCCAGTCGGGCCGGTTATTCCAGAAATAGCGCGAGTGCCACGCACTTCTTGGATCGCGAGTGTGCTTAGCTAGTCGGCCCCAACGCAAAGGGACCGCAGCGAATGACGGGCCATCCCCGGAACGAGTTGCAGGCGCAAAAAAACCCGCCGAGCTCGTGCGAGGCGGGTCATCAACCTGAAGAGAAAGCTCCGCCATCAAGGGATGAGCTGCTCTTATTGTTCCCGGCTCACCCGGGATTTGTACAGGCGACGCCATTTTAGATGAGAACCTGCGTTGGGGTAAAGATTTTTTACCTTGCCGCTTTTGCAACGGCGATCTTCAGGTCCAGATAGCCTGCGATCTGCTTCATCGCTTCAGGCCCCGCCATGGCCTGATGCCTCTCCATGTGGGCGACCAGCCAGTCGGCGACCTCCGCGTGCTCCTTGAAGATCCTGCTCAGCGAGGTTCGACCAGTGCCCTTGCAGGGCTTGCATTTCACGCCCAGCGTCGTGCTACCCGGGATCACCGTCGCACCGTGCCCGCCGCAGCGCTCGCAGGTTGGATTCCGGTGCCACGCGACACAGCCCTGAGCCAGGTCGTAGGCCTGAACGCGGTTGAGCTTCACCTTCATCGCCCTCGCCTGCCGCCATGCGTCGTCGGCCAGGATCTCGACCAGTTCTCGCGCCGCGGTGCTATCCCCCAGGAACAGCCGCTGCAGTGCCACGGCCAACGGGAACTCCCTGCCGGCGAGCCCCATCGCGCCCAGTACGTCCGAGTCGGACCGCGTCGTGCGCTCGTTGATCTCCAGGTTCGACGAGCGAACCGCGCTGGCGTAGCGCTCGATCACCTTCATGCGCGGCCCTTCAGGCTGTCGCCAATCCGAGCCGCAAGGTTGCGCCGGCTTCCGTCCACCGAAGGACGGCCAGTGGCATCCTCCAGGCGCCGAAGCATTTCCTTGAATTCGGCATCGCTCACGCCGCGGCGTTTCAGTAGCTGGGCGAAAGCCGCGATCACTTCAGCCGTCGCCGCGCGGTGTGCGTTCATGGTGTCGGCGAAGAAATCTGACGCCTTCAGGTACTGCTCGAATTCCTTCATGCTCATTGGGGAACCTCCTGATCTTGGATTGAGAACTCGACGAAGCGCAGCGGGTAGCGCCGTTGGCTGGTGCGGTACTGCATCGAGGGCTTGTCGAACCAGAGGACCTGCGTGTAGTCCTGCACACCGTCCTCGCGCTGCTTCTTCAGGATCAGCTTCGCGTCGATGTCCGACTGCATGGCTTCCCACGCGGCCACGGCCTCGGGGTCGTTGGGGTTGGCGGGAGCCTCGTCCTTCTGTGCCCGCCAGATCGAGAACACGTTGTCCGCGCCGTTGACGATGCCGCCGGCACCGGCGACCTCCATCTTTCCGGGGGCCTCGGCCTCGTCGCGCAGCTTGCGCGGGTGGGCCACCAAGTGGACGTGCACGTTGTGCGTCTTCTTGAACGACACCAACTTCTGCACCGCCTCGTTCTGCTTTGTGATCGAGCCAGGCCCGTCCTGGGGTACGTCGATCATCATCAGGCTGTCGATGACGAAGTGCCGCACGCCGTATCGCCGCGCCGCATACGCGAATACTTCCAGCAGGCGGTCCAGTTTGGCGACGCCCACCAGGTCGAAGATCCAGAGCTTCTCTCGCAGCCAGGCACCAACCGCCTGGATGTATTCCCGTGTGGGTCGGTCCAGTCCCGTGGCCTGCTTGTGAATGCGCCTCAGGTGGCGCACAGCACCCATTTCGCCCGAAAAGATCACGACGCGCTCGCCTTGCAACATCAAGCCGAGCAGGATCTGATCGAGCATCAGGCTCTTGCCGTGCCCGTTGATGCCGGTCCAGCAGGTGTACTCGGCCATGCGGAAGCGAAACCACTCCAGCTCCTTGTCGATGTACAGCGCTGGCGCGACAGGTGTTCCCGGCGGCGGATAGAACAGCTCGATGACCGCCTGCGTGTATTCGTCGGCATTGCGCAGTTCGTCGGGATCGAGCGGACGAGCATCTTCCATTGCCTGCTGGAAATCGACGGCCTCGGCTCCGTCCTGCAGCCACTGGTTGGCGTCCTTGGCGCCGAGCCGGACACGCCGGCACCGCTCGATGCCCAGGCGGTTGATGACCTCGGCCGCGCCTTTGTCGCCGGGCTCGTCGTTGTCGAAGCAGATCAGGATGTCGTCGAAGCGCTCCAGCTTCTCCCAGTCCACCTCGATCCACTGGTGATTCCCCGCGCCCTGGTTGACCGACAACGCCGGCACGCGCATCTGATGCAGCGTCATCGCATCGATCTCGCCCTCGGTGATCGTGACGGTGCGCGCCTTCGGGTCGATCAGGTGCCAGCCGAACAGGCACGGCGCGGCGTCTTTCTCCTGCCGCATGTCCTTCTTTTCGTCCGGATTGCGGTACTTGACGTTCACCAGCACGCCAGCCTCGTCGATGAAGGGAAACACTGCGTAGGTCTTGCCGTGCTGCAGCTGCTCGGCGATCCGGAAGGCCTTGATCGTGTCGTCGGTCAGACCGCGGCCGGTCAGCCACTCGTGAACGCGCCCTTTCGCGGATTGGCACTTCGGTTTCTCCGGCCGGCGGTAGGCTTTCTCCGGCGGCTTCACCAGGTCATCGCGGATGCAGAAGTGGCGCTTGATGTCCTTCAAGGCCTCGACCATCGACAAGCCACGGCATGCCATCCAAAGGTCGATCAGGTCCCCACCTTCCCCGCTCGCGAAGTCCTTCCACACCCCGGCCTTGTGCCCGCGGATGGACACCGAAAGGCTGTCTCCGGGCTCGCCGCTCGTGTTCCCGGCCTTCCACTCGGAGCCTCGCTGCTTGCCCTGCGGCAGCAGCATGCGCGCGACCTCGGCAGCCTGGCTGGCCAGCATGTGCTTCAGCTCGATGACGTTCAAGCAGCCACCTCATCGGGAATCCGCTTGCCGTCACGAAAGTCGCGGTAGTTGCCGATGTGGCAGCGGGCGTTCGCCGCTTCACCCGGATGCTCGAAGCCGGCTGCCTGCCACCACTGCCGGCCGTCGTCAGTGACCGGCGCAGCCCTGGCCTTCGCGCCCGGAATCTCGTCCTCCCATCGGCCTTGGTTGAGCCACGTCGAGGCATGCGGAATGAACCGTCCGTTCTCTCGGGTGTCGAGGTGCGGCTTCTGTGCCGCAAGCGCCCCGAGGATCGTGGCCTGCAAAGCCGCATCAGGCCTCAGCGTGATCCACGCCTTCGACGCCGCCTTCTTGCCCGCCTTGCGAGGGTACGCCGCGTAAAACGCCTCGAACCCTGCCAGCACGACGTCGAGGTCAACCGAAGGTTTGCGGGCACGCTGCCCCCCTTGGGGGGTAAGGGGGGTATTTCCGGAATCAGGATTCAGGAATCGGGAATCAGGAATCAGCCCGATTGCCACGGTGTCGCCACCATCGGTGCACGGTGCTTGCACAGTGCTCGCATCGTGCGAGTCTTGTTCATCGACTATTTCAGCAGCCTCTTCGCCCGGTCCTGGAATGCTGCTTGCCTTCTCGTCCCTGTGGGGGTTCTGGTGCTTCTCGAAATTCACCACCTGCAGGTATCGCTTGTCACCGTGCTGATACCGTTCCACCACCCCGATCTGCGCGAGTTCATCCAGGAGCGCATCGCAGTCCAGGTTGTCTGCTGGGAAGAGCTCCATCTTGATTTGCTTGGGGCGGTCTTCGAGTCGCCCCTTGCGGTCAGCAATCGTCCACAGCCCGATGAAGAGCAGTCGAGCCTCGTAAGGGAGTTCCACCAGGTCCGCGTTGCGAAAGAAGCCGGGTTTGATGTTTCGTGCGCGGGCCATTACTGTGATCTCCAGGCTCTGCCCTCATGGGCCATGCACCACATCGCACTCGACCAGGAGCGATGGACGCGGAGGTAGTAGAGGAAATGCGCGACGTAGATCACGCGATTGATCGGGCCGCGCATCAGTCCCACTCCAGGGTGCGAACCGTCTGCACGGCGCTCAGGTGCTGCTTGGCCATGAGCAGCAGCGCGTCCACATAGTCGGGTGGGAAGCACCGCATATCCTGTGCGACGACTCTCAGGCCTGCATGAGCCATCACCAGCGCTAGCTTGTCCAAGTGATCGCTGAGCAGCCTGGAGACCGTGGACTCGCTCACCCCCATGGCCGCGGCAATGGCGGTCTGGGAGGCGTCGCGCTGAGTCGCCTTGAGGATGCTCGACACGATCTTCCGAGCGCGGTCTTCCGGCGGCTCGACGGTCACGTTGCAGCTCCTTGCAACGACGTGCGCCAGGTTGCACCTCCATGCGGCCGCTTGCGGCGCGTGCAAGAGCGTGCTGCAGGTCTTGCTGGTGCTTGCAGGCGAGCGCGCCCAGACTGCCGAGTCATGAAAACACCCCATGCCCTGCCAGCCGCCCACGACCCGGACCTCATCCACAACAGCACGCGCACAACGCTGAGCACCAATGCCGATCCGAACGGACGAGCCCCGGCGCGAGTGATGCTGCGCACCAGCAGGTTGGTGATTCGGTGGTTGGACGGTGACGTGGACGTGCGGTTTGCCGCACAGGATGTCGATGTCACCCGTTCATCCGGCCCGCGGAGGGTCAAGTGATGAGCGCGCACGTTATTCCTCTGCCAAGCTCGCAGCCAGCGCAGCCTCGGCTGCAGCCACCTGGGCTGCTATCTGGCGCTTTCGACGCGCATACGCCCCCTCAACGCGATCAGCGATACGGCGTGGAAGCTCGTCAGGCCACTTGTGGACCGCGGCGTATGACACCCCGAGGGTCTTCGCCGCAGCAGACACAGTGCCGCCCAAAAGTTCGATGGCGAGATGCTTCTTCATGGTCCGCATTTAATCATGAGCCAATTTTGCTTTCAACAATTATTTCCACAGTTATCCGGCGGTCTGGCACAATATCAACCATGGTTAATGCACTCACCTACAGCGACCGGCTCCGGCTGGCCCTCTCCGAGCGAAAGATGTCGCCAAGCGCCCTTGCGGCAGCTCTGGGAATCTCCGCAGCGGCTGTCAGCAAAGTGATGCTGGGCAGCAGCAAGACGCTGAGCGTCGAGAACCACATACGGGCGTCTCGAGTTCTCGGGATCAGCCCCGAGTGGCTGGTGGAGGGAGATGGGGAGATGGAGCCCGGCACCGCCCCGATTCCCGCCCAATCGGTAGCCAATGCTGAAGAAGCGGAGTTGGTCCAGATCTACCGGTCGCTGGGCGAGGCTCAGCAGGCAGCGATGCTCGCAATGGCACGCGGCCTTAAGAGCGCGAAGCGGTAGCGGCCATGTCCATTGGCAGTCGCATCCGAGAGCAAAGATGCGAGATTGGTTGGAGCCAGGTTCAGCTGGCAGACGAGGCCGGTGTAACGCAGAGCGCCATCGGAAACATCGAGTCTGGCCTGAGGCAGCGCCCGCGGGAACTCGTGTCCATCGCCAAGGCGTTGCGTGTCTCCCCGGAGTGGTTGGAGACTGGAAAGGGGCCGAAGACCGAACGACCGCCGCTCCAGTTCGTCGGAGCTGATGCCGAGCCTTCAGTGCGAGCGCTGGTGGAGTACTTGGCCGAGATCGCCGCTCAGCAGCGTCCAACTCTTCGAAAGAATTTGGCCAACCTGCTGGTCGATCTGGTCGAGCATCCGGAGGACACGACGTTCATCGAGCAGACCATCGCGGACATCGAGCGGTTCTTCCCGCCTCAAGCGAAATAGCAGGGTTCTCGCTCAGTCGGACGCTGTAACTAAAAGTTATAGTGGGCGAAACTTAGAGGAGAAAATATGTTCGGGGGGATGAAAATCACCGGCGGAAGCTTTGGCACGGACGGATACGCCTACGTCAAGGGAGATGCCTTCGACATTCGGAGCTCGCGCAAACAGCTTTACCCGCTCACATCGATTGCACGGGTCGATGCTCGCACCGAATCTCAGAAGAACTTCGGTTGCTTCTCGTTCGTACTCGGCGCGGTGATCTTTGGCTTCATTTTGAACGCGGTGATTCCGGGGATTGGCTTCATCATCGGCATCGTTGTCGCAGCAGCACTGTCGTTCTACACCACAAAAAAGCAGATCGTAGAAGTCAGTTTCTCCGATGGGATGCGGGTCGTTGTCCAGTGCTCAAATGGTCAGGTTCGCAAGCTTGTGAGCTTACCTATGACACAGTCGATCAGTCGCTAGACTGACTCGGTCCAAACACCGCGAGATCGTTGGCAGACACCCAAGACGCCGGAGCAATAGCGAAATGACCTGTCACCTTGCCTCTATGCGTTGCTGAAACCAATGGCGTTTCGTATTCATACTCGCACGCAAGCTGAGGCGCTCATGGCTCAGCCCAAGACCTTTGTGCCTCCCATTTATTGGCAAATGCGACCGAATCACGCTGGTCACAAGGTCCTTGTAGCACCCCTCATAGACGCATCGTCAGGCATCACCATTCCTGGACTGATCATGCGACTAGAGGTCAAGTCTCCTGTCGTGGTTGATGCTTGCTTGATGCAGTACTCGCTGATGCTCCAAACCAGCCACACAGCGCCCCGGGTGTACCAGTTGGAAATATGCCCTGCGCAGAAAAGAAGTCACATGGATGCTACTCAGACTCTTTATGGACCCCATGAACACATCGGGGACCAAACTTTTGGCGTAAAGCATGCGGGGATAGACTGCTCAAACTGGGCCTACGGATTGAACTGGTTCTTGCAACGCTGCAAAATCACTCCTGGCTGTCCGGTTCCCGCTCCATGATCAACTGCACTTGGGCACACACACTGTCGCGCTACGATTGTCGTGAGGTCAACGACCTTCACGGTGGAGCTGCGCTTGAAATTGCAACGCCCTTCAGCTTGATAGACGGATCTCCGATCGTGATTTATATCCTGCAGGAGAGTCAGCAACTCCGGATATCGGACAACGGTGACACCATCATGCACCTAAGCGGGATGGGCTTGGACATCGAACACGGCGCACGTCTGAACAAGCTACGCGAGGTCGTAGCGTGGTTTGGCCTCACGCTCTCGAAGTCCGGGGACTTCTGCGCCCTTGTACCTCCAGACCGCGCACCATTTGCCTTTGCGCAAGCGGTTAGCGGCTTACTCGCCGTTTCTCAGTGGGCCAACGCTCAGTTGCACGAGAAGACCCCGATACACGATTTGGCTGCTGAAGCCGAGCCATTCATCGTCGCCCGGAACCCTTTGGCATATTTTCAGCGACATCCACAGGTCTCGGGGGCGTCTGGTTCGATGCATGAGTTTGCATTCAGACATGGCAATGACCTCATCGATGTCATCCCCCCCAAGGCAACCAGTTGCGGCTCGGCGCTAAGGAAGGCAGGGGATGTTCAGAACGGCCCGGCCGGAATGGACCTCCACCCCCTAGTTGTGGTGGACGATCGTAAGGACCCTGAACGCGCGCGCCACGAAATCGGAATATTAGGTGCATTCACTCGTGCGATGCCTATGACCCGCTTGATGCAGCCATTGCACTGATTCGCCAAACTTTCCTGCACAGCCTGCCGCACGCTTTGCGGTGCACCGGTCTTTAGACGCTCATGAACGGTGAAACCGCGCTTTTCGCCGCGAACAGAATCGGCGCGCAAAACGAGGTGATGAGGACGTTTTGCCCGCCGGGGTCCGGACCTACCAGGGATGACAAGCCCCGGGGACAGTACGCTTCCAGACGCGGTGCGACCAATGTTCGGACGACAGCGAGAGCGAACGGCTACCACCGCCCATCCAACACGATTCTCGACACCTCCATCCGCTGCAGCCGCGGCCAAAGATCAAACTCCATCGCGACGTAGTCGGCGCATTTGCGGAGCAGCGCTTCACCGCTCGTGCTGTACAGGTCAGCGCACACCGTCAGTTCGATCGGAGCAACGAAGTCTCGGGGCCACCTCGTTGTGGCGTGAACATGATCCATGTGCTGCCTCACGGCATGCGCGACGGCGATCGCAGAAAGCTCGCCCCAGGCACGCCGACGAAACTCCGGCGCGATCCATGCCTGGTCGAGTTCCAGCTCCAACTCGACCTCGTCTTCTAGATCGAATGCATCGACAGCCCACTTCAGGCTGAAGGACACGAAGCCCACCGCGTTGATACCGGTGCGCTCCGTGACGACGGCCAGGAGATCAGTGGTGAGGTAGGCACGGGCGGCGGAGCGACCGGAGCGCAGTTCATACCCATCCTCCGAGTACAGGCCGAGACTCGTTCCGAGCGCTCGAAGATTTGCCTCTCGCAGCGGCGCTCCACTCAGCGGGCTGATCCCCTCCTCCGTCTTGTACGTCTCGTCCGCGGCATGCAGCTTGCGCAGTTGCTGGGCCCAACTTCGCATCTGCGCGCAGTGTCGGGTGACGATGTAGACGATCCCCTGGGCGTCCTCTGGCATGTCCTCCTCGTCCCAGGCGACGCGTGAAAACGCATCAGGGTAGACCGGTTCGACCGGCTTGAGCAGCCGCAGGAACAGAGGGTGGCGACGGCCGCGAGGTTCAGGCATGCGCTTTTCTAGCGCGCTTCCTCGGAAAGCTTGAACACGGGCTTTTCGGTCGTGATCGCCGCCCGTTGCTCATCGACTCAGCACAGCATTCCTTGGCAGTTGTAGGTTCTCATGAAGATCATGTAGCTCTGACTCCCCTCGGTGAAGATGCCATATGGTGTCCTACCCACCGCGCCCTCCCGATTAAGGAAGGCCAGCCAGTCTTCGGCCGAAGCCTCTGCAGGAGGCATATCTGCTATATAGAAACTGAAAGCCGTCGGTTGTGATTCGTCCCGCACAAATAAGCTCACATCCTTGTAGTTGATAAGGCTGTGAAGCGCATAACGTCCCCCGGTGGCGCCCTCCTCGTTTGCCATCGTCACGAACTCCCGAGTGCTGGGCGCCGTCGGTCTGTACAGAAATGTGCAGCGAGCGCTAGTAGGAACTTCACGTCCCAAGACAATTCCTATCGCTTCCGAGGTCAGCTCTACCTTGCAAAACCCCTGTTGCCCCATTTTGTTTAAGGCTGCAAGGCTACTGGCCTCTGTTTCTCCGGCCCCTTCAACGCGCTGGTATTCATATGTCGAAGTTTGGCCAACTGCCTTCTTTAAGATTACGAGGGCTGCAAGAGGAAATCCCTTGTCGTCGCGCTCCACTCGCCATGCCTCGGTCAAGTAGCCCTCTGCACCGATAGCTTGAAAGCCTGCAAGACTGTAGGCTTCGATCAAGGGATGAAGTCGATGCACGTATTCAACCGCATCGCTTCTCCTCTGGTAGACCGCCTTGTTACCGCCGTGGCTGTTGGATAGGGGGTCGAATAGATAGCCTGCCATCTCCGCGCTATTCAGTTCTGCCCAGAAGGCATCTCGATCCGAAAGATCGGCGGTGCCTAGTTTGTATGAATAAGTTGGACTTTTAGGCGGTCGATTCAGCATGCGCTCCTTGATCGCTGCGACGCCCTCAGGTCCTTGCGCACGCAACACATCGATCGGACCGCCTTGGTCGGCCGGTGCCGCAGTCGCCAGAGTTAGCTCTTCTGCTTTTGCAAGCTTGACCTGAGCAGCCGCATCGACCTGCGATGCCGATGAGGATTGCCCTGTCGGCACAGTGCCGGATCCGCCGCCACCGCCCCCTCCGCAAGCGCCCAAGGCCAAGCCCAGCGCAATCGCCCCCATCCATCGATTCATCTCGACCCTCGTGTATTGATTATTCGCCCTCGACTCAGGGTCAAGGGTCGCGCCGCACCAGCTTGCGACATTTTTGTGTCTGCACGACGAAAGCCGGAGATCGTAGGGAATTTCTGCGCCCGCGCATATCCCCCTCTGCCCTCCCCGCGATTTCAGTCCGCTTCGTTCGATATGCTCTCGCCCTATTACATGAGGAGCCAGAGGAATGAGCCCGCAACTTTCGAAATCACAAAAGCGAGCAGCAGGAACGCGAAGCGTCATAGCCCGCATCGCTGTAGTAGCAGCGTTGGCATCAGCGAGTTGCATCGCATCGGCGCAGATACCCAACATCCTTCAAGCAGGTCAGATGGCAGAAAGCTGCTCGCTGATGCTCAAGGGCACCGGGGGCTCGGACCGACATGCCGATTGCGCGACCCGCATTGCTGCCTTCATGGCTGGCTGGCGGGCAGGCGTTCAACGAGGATTGGTGCACTCCACGGTCAAGATGCGCCCCAAGAATGGCGCGATAAACAAAGAGGAGGTAGTCGAAGTCCTGCGCTCGCTGGTCTATCCATCCACCTGTTTGGGCGACAGAGACCTGGACTCAATAATCAGGGGATTTATCGACTACGTTGCCGCCGTGCCTTCACGGTCGAAGGAAATCTACGGGGATGTGCTGGCTGACTACTTCCTCGATGAACTCTGCGAGCACTGATGGACTACCTCGCCGGCCTTCGATATCAAGGCTTTTCACCAGGCAGACGATTAGCCCGACTCCGATGGCCGCGTGGAGTTCAATGCCGACCTATTCCGTGGAACAACCAACGAGCTGACGGTTCAGGTCTATGCCGTCGATCAAGAAGAGCTTGATCGCGAGGTCATGCCTGTGCTTGAGGCCGTGCTATGCAGGCCGATGAGATGGCCGCCGTCTGCCCCACAACCAATGCAATACTTTCCAAGGGTCCTCACCTTGATCCGAGCTTCTATGTTGACCCGTAAGCATTGCACGCACTGGGCCGTGGTTGGATTCCTGCTGACATATCAGCTGACAAGCTCATCCACATCGGTCTACGAAGACGCCACCTTTCAATTCGATTTCGAACAGAACGCTGTTGCCCTCACTGCAGAGTCTCGAGGCCGACTAGGGGCTGCCGTCGATCTGGCTCGCTCTTGGTGTGGCTTTCAAGTTGCCTTCGTAACTGGGCACGCTGATCCATCCGAAGGGAAATCGCCACATTCGCTGCTTGAGCTATCAAAGAAGCGCTCTGCCTATGTTCAACAATTACTGCTTCAACTTGGCGTCCCAGCAAGTCGCATATTCGGCGAAGGAAAAGGAGCGACGCAATCCGATGCCGTGCAACTGCGTGACGGACCAGCGGCAGATCGCTCGGCATGGGCAGGACGTGTGGACGTCTATATGAGAGCCGAGGGCCGCGGCGGCCCGGACCGCTACCGCGATGGCAAGGATGGCTGCCGCAATGGGTGGGCAAGCCCCTAGTCGCAAACGAAATAGACCGCTCGTCACGCAAAGGCGCTCACTTCACTCCTGCGAGCCCCTTCATGTCGTTCAACCGCGCCTCGGAGAACCGCCCTGGGAGCCGATGTCCTGCGGCGGGGGATTTTGAGTCCCCTGTTCTTTAGGCCGCGGCTCGATCCCTATCGCGACAAATGCGAAATCCGGCTAGGCTACCTCCACTGGAGGCGGAAATGCTGGAACTGCTCGATACGGGTCGGATTGCGCACAAGCTTGGAAAATGGCGCTGGACCGCCTATTTCGCTACTGGACTATGCCTGTTCTTCTTCGGCTGGGGCATCGCCGAGCTGCCAATGGTCCCCAGCCTCATGAGCCCGGCCACTGCCACTGATTCATCTTTCGCGTTCTGGACGTTTGCTTCCTTCTCGCTGGCGTCACTGCTCTTGATCCTCTACAGCTTCTGGCTCTGCTACACCGACGAGATGCATGGCGCCTATATCGAGATCGCCGAGCGCTATCGCACTCACGGCTGGTAGAGAGCCCTACCCTTCGAATCGAGCTCCCATGGTGCGGGCTTTTTCATACTTGGTAGTCGAACTCCACTTGAAGGCTATGCGTGAAGAGGATTTCAAGCCCCTCCTTCACGTTTCCTCACCAATAGAGCTACCGCCGGCTACGAACATCACGATCAACCTGGAGCCCATAAATGGCGAGCACTGCAGAGCCGCAATCCCCCGACCATCTCAATAGAGGAGCCTTCCTGGCTGCAATGGAGAGCAACATCGAGGTGCTCGCAAAGGTGCCGTCAGATCGCTTGGCTACCCCGAGGGTCATCGCGGTTGATGCTCAATGGGGCGACGGAAAGACTTGGATCGCAACCGAATTAGCACGGCGACTTCGCGGGCCCGACGGAACCCGACCAGTGGTCTCCATCGATGTCTTTCGGTATGACCACCATGATGACCCGTTCGCGGTGATTGCGGCAGCGATCTATGAAGCACTCAAGCCAACCTCAGCCGTAAAGAAAAAATTCCTGGAAGCGGCGGGAGCGGTGCTCAAGAGCGCAGCTCCGGTCGCGGCCAAGGCGGGAATTACCCTTGGCGCCCGAGCCATCGGACTCTCCGCGGACGACACCGATGAGTTGACCAAAGGCGCTGTAGGTGCGCTCAAAGACAGCGCAGGGTCGTTCTCGGAAAAAGCAGTCGAGAAGCTCTTCGACTCCTACTCCGCCACCGAGCGCATTCAGAAAAATTTCATGCAGATGCTAAGCGAGTTGACCAACAAGCTGGACCAACCGTTGGTAGTGCTTGTGGACGAACTCGACCGATGCCGCCCTTCATTCGCGCTTGAGGTACTTGAACGAATCAAACACCTTTTCGGTGCAGAGAACGTCGTCTTCGTTCTCTTTTGGAATTCCCGCTCCATTCACGAGTCAATTCGTCATACCTATGGCCCGGGAACTGACGCTACCAACTACCTGGCCAAGTTTGTTGCATTCAGTATTCCACTGGAGCTAGAAACACCTAGAGGAACCACCATTGGGCGAAGGTTCATGACTTTCATACGCGCGATGGGGGAACTCCACTTTAAAAGCAAGGTGATGAGTCACGACTTTTGTGATGCCATGATCGAGGCGAGCGGCATACTTAATCCCAGCCTTCGGCAAATTCAACAAACCATCCAGCTCACTGAGCAACTCAAAGTCTTAGAAACTCAAGGCGAACCGTGGCCCACTGTATCGGCGTATCTTTTGCTCCTTAGAACGATGGATCGAGAACGTTTTGATCGAATTATTTCGCTTGACCCTCAGTCGGCACGGATCGAGGCTGCCATGATAGCCAATGCATTCAAGAGCGCCCCGAGGCAGGATTTGAGCCAACTTCACGTAATCTTCACCTACATCGCCGACCGGGAGCGATTAGATGAGCTGGCAAAGGCCATTCGAACGAGAACGTGCGATGCAGGCACACTTACCGACGAAGACCGGCACCTACTGAGCGACACAGATATGGGCAAATCGATCCCCCTGTTTCAGCAGCACGGGAAAAGCATTTTCGAACCATTAACTTCTAGCTAGAAATCAATTCGAGCCATAGCAAAGAGGTACTCAGGCATTTTTTCTTCGCGCCACCTCTGAGAGGCGTGCAGCATTGAGATTTTTCTCGCGATTGCTATTGATCCATTTGAACGGGGACTTCTTTTGCTCTCCCTTAAAGCGTTCGGCAAGCCGGTCATCCATTGCTTCCAGCCGCCCAGGTACTTGACTGAAGATCGAAACGAAGCCGAACACCTCGCCAAATGCCACTTGGAGCACGTGAAGTTCCCTAGACTCATCGACGGAATAGAGATAGTCGAACTGGTCTTTGAGATCACGACCCGATCGTGCGACAGGCGCGCTCATCGCAGCCAATCCGGCCAATGCGTCTAGCAAGACTATTCGTCCATGTTCTAGGCGCTGAGCGTTCGTGAACCATTGAAACTGAATACCGCCATCGGCTGCGAATGGCGCTCCCATCTTCATGTAGAAGATCGCCTTAGTGAGCTTGGCTGCGAAGATCTCAACACAGCGATGCATCTCTTCTGGAACATCGACGATTCCGAGCTGCTGATACGTCTGCCCTGGCTGAGGACGGATACCAAGACGCCGCGCATCGGCCCGAGCTTCGGTCGCCTTCTTCGAAAACATCTTTGCGAGAACGCCCGGAAATTGGCGATCGATTTGGTACATGAGACCCTTCCCTCTCTCAAGGACGTGCGGGTCCCTTCCGCCTAGGTGAGCAAGAAAAGCCACCATCAGATCCTCGTTGGAACTGCCTCCGTTGCATTTGAGACAAGCGGCGAACTCGAAACCTTCCGGCCACGCTCTCTCACGAAACATCGACCGCGGTGGACAATGCTCTATCGTCGTTGCAGCCGTTTGCCCGCCGCAAAAAATGCACATCGGGCAAGCAGCCAACAAAGCAGCACGACGTGATCTTGATTGCCCCATCGAAACCCTCCATCCGGTCGCTCCGATAGTCGCAGAAAGCCCCCTTTCTGTCGTGTTGATGGCAATATCACGGGTGTGATTGCCGCGCCCGATGTCCGGGAAAACCGCTTGCCTTGGCGGGCTTAGCTGCCAGTTTTGCAGGAATTTCGCCTGAGTAGGGAAATGACGAACAGAAACAAGCTGCTTGCGCTAGCGCTGATGGCAAAAACCCCAGCACAGACAACAACGTTGAACGCGTTGAGCCTCGGGGGGTTATCCGAAGCAGAAATGCGAATCGCAATGGTGATCTTCGAAGAAACTGAAAGGCAGCGCGAAAGCAAACGTGCGACTGGCGGAAGGCTACCAGCGGGGCTCTTGGGGGACTCAATGGACTACGTGGACACCCTCCCCTGGGACGATCTACTGCTCAGCCCCGACGTGGTTCGGAAGTGCACAGAACGTCTGAAGATCACGCCGATCGAGCTGCTTAACGTGGCCATCAGCAAATGCCACCCAAGCAATTGGCAGGCCCTCTTCTGGATGCGCGAATGGTTCGATCAGATTCACCGCAACGCAGTTGAAGACATCGCGGAAGCTCGCAAAGAATTCGAAGATCTTCATGCGACAAAGCAGATTGAGGAGAACCGCGCCAAAGCGAAGGCAATGGCGGACGCCCGCCATAACAAGCCTGGCGGCGCTCGTGAAAAGCGAGCGGCAATTCGCGCAATCTGGGCGTCGGGCAAGTACAGCAGCCGCACTGTTTGCGCCGAGCAGGAATGCGGTGCGTTGGGGATGTCCTATGACACCGCCCGCAGGGCCCTAAGAAACACGCCGCACCCTGTGAAGGGATAGCCGCTGCACCGCACTGGCTAGCCGCTCCTATGGACAGCCTGGCCGATGCTATGCACAAGGCATTGGCGGAGCGGCTCCATTTCGCGACATTCAACCCACGCCCATTTCCGGCGAGTTCATCAGGGGGTTTTGAATGACACACCGAACTGCACAGGTCGCAGAGACCGTCAAGCGAGAGATCGGACAAGCCTCGCTAGCCCCCATACCGCAGCACATCGGGTGCATCGCAGGTTGTCGAAGAAATCGACCACAAGGACATCGACACATTCAAGGTCTTCAACAAAGGGATCTGTCGTTGACGCAAATGGCTCTCCCCAAACGCCGCCCTCTCGATCCAGGGCTCGCAGATCTATGCACTTGCCGGCTTTTCCCGTTTATTGCACTGGAAGATCACCGTTTATTCACAGACTTATCCACACGCGCTAAAGATCGAGCGCGTTAGCATCTCTCCAACCCATTTGGACTACTGGTTGCCTAAACAGCATACCCGTCGCCCAAAAGGCAAGGGCCGCGAGCGGTTTGCGCAAGCGGCCCTCTTGAGCACCGAACCCGAAGGAACTGGCACCCGTCTGGCAGGACAGGAAAAGTTTAACCGGGTCCGGGAAATTTTGGCCGCTTAACTTGAAAGCACCTATGCCCCGTGACATCGAATCCATGCCGGTAGCCGACAGGCTGCTGCGCCTCCCTGAAGTCCTCACCAAAGTACCGGTCGGCCGAGCTTCCTGGTGGAAGGGCGTCAAGGATGGCCGCTACCCTGCTGCCATCAAGCTCGGGCCGCGCACGAGCGCTTGGCGCGCCTCCGACATCGACAAGCTGATCGCGTCCCTCTAGGCGAGGACAAATGAACACGATCATGGCGGGACACCGTCGGCGGAGCGCTGCGCGCCGCGGATTCACCGTTTGGCTTTCCTTCATTCTTCAGACGAAGAGCATGGGCAGCGTTTGAACGTCGCGAGATCATCAGTCCAGCAACCCCGGCTTCTTCTTGAGTCGGTCCGCGACCTGCTCTGGAGTATTCGTGCTCTTGTCTTCTCGGGACAGCAATTCGTTCGATTCCCCAAGTTTCACCAATTCTGCAGCAGCATCCACGGCACTAGCGTAGTTGCTCGAATGAACAGCGTGCCCGATCGCGCCGATCAATTCCATCATGCGCTGCCCCTCGGCACCCTTCTTCGGCACCATTTCGGAGACTGTTTTCAGGTAGTACCCCAGCATCCCATTCACCTTAGTGAGGGCGTCGATGGTCGAGGAGAACATCTTGGCATGCTGCTCACGACCTTGACGCAGTTCGCGAAGCTCATGTTCAAGGGACTGAACACGGTCCCGAAGCGACTGCGTCTCTTGCAGAGCCCCAACGATCTCTGCGTTCAGGCTTCGCTTCGAGGCTTCCGCCAAGTCTTCGTAGTGCGACCGCATCTCAAGTGGCATTCGCAGGGGGTAGGGAGGCTGCTGTTTCGGTTCCATCCCTCGATCATCGATTCTTTTTGATCCTTCGCAAAAGAATCTAGTTGACTCTATTGAAAGAATCTTTAAGAATCAGGTCGCCATGAATCCATCAACACTCCAAAAGCCTCCCACGCCAGTGCGCTTGCCCGATGACTTAAAGGCTGCGCTTGCGATTGAGGCGCGGAAAAACGACCGCAGCCTGAATGGCGAGATCGTCAACCGCTTGCGCTCGACCTTTAAAGGCGCAGGCTCCCTTTAACAGCAAGTCGAAAGGATGGCGGTGAGCAACATAGCCCCCTACAGTTTTGAAGGCACAAAGGTCCGGGCGCTTGAGATCGATGGCGAGCCCTACTTTGTAGGCAAGGATGTGGCTGAGGCACTCGGCTACGCCCGTCCAAACGATGCGATTCAGCAGCACTGCAAGGGAGCGGTGAAGCGCCGCCCCCTTCAGACCGTCGGCGGCG
>Ga0209672_100649_pt1 | contig 17788 bp, 11 predicted proteins | sample AraplaCol_mMS_r2_FD_184273 | JGI IMG/M metagenome (GOLD analysis project Ga0209672, IMG submission 184273) | Arabidopsis root microbial communities from North Carolina, USA - plate scrape CL_Col_mMS_r2 (SPAdes) (version 2) | ecosystem: Host-associated > Plants > Roots > Endosphere | place: USA...
ATGGCTCACGCACCGCAGATCAAGATTGCCGCGACTTATATGCGCGGCGGTACGAGCAAGGGCGTATTTTTTCGGCTGGAAGATTTGCCCGAAGCCGCACGCGTGCCGGGCCCCGCGCGCGACGCGTTATTGCTGCGCGTGATCGGCAGCCCCGATCCCTACGGCAAGCAAATCGACGGCATGGGCGGCGCGACGTCCAGCACGAGCAAAACGGTCATCGTCTCGAAGAGCGCGCGCGCCGATCACGATGTCGATTACCTCTTCGGGCAAGTCTCCATCGACCGCCCTTTCGTCGATTGGAGCGGCAACTGCGGCAATCTGTCCGCAGCCGTCGGTCCGTTCGCGATCGCGAACGGGCTCGTCGATGCGGCGCGGATCGTGCGCGACGGCATCACGACGGTACGTATCTGGCAGGCGAACATCGGCAAGACGATCGTCGCGCATGTTCCGATGACGGGCGGCAACGTGCAGGAAACCGGCGCGTTCGAGTTGGACGGCGTCACATTTCCCGCTGCTGAAATCGAGCTTGAATTCCTCGATCCCGCGGCCGAGGAGGAAGGCGCTTCAGGCGCGATGTTTCCAACGGGGAACGTGGTCGACGATCTGGTCGTGCCGGGCCTCGGTACGTTGAAGGCGACGATGATCAACGCCGGCATTCCGACGGTCTTCGTCGACGCTGCAGCAATCGGTTATGCGGGCACCGAATTGCAGGACGTCATCAACAGCGATGCGAAGGCGCTGGCGATGTTCGAGGCGATTCGCGCGCACGGCGCGTGGCGCATGGGGCTCGTCTCGGCGCCGGAGGACATCGCGCATCGGCAGCATACGCCGAAGATCGCATTTGTGGCCAAGCCGGCGGATTACATTGCATCGAGCGGCAAGCACGTCGCCGCAACCGACATCGATTTGCTCGTGAGAGCGATGTCGATGGGCAAGCTGCATCACGCGATGATGGGCACGGCCGCGGTGGCGATCGCAACGGCCGCTGCGGTGCCGGGCACGCTCGTCAATCTCGCGGCGGGTGGAGGCGAACGCGATGCGGTGCGCTTCGGCCATCCGTCGGGCACGCTGCGTGTCGGTGCGCAAGCGTGCCGCCGCAATGGCGAGTGGGTGGTGACGAAGGCGGTCATGAGCCGCAGCGCGCGCGTGTTGATGGAAGGATGGGTGCGCGTGCCGCAAGCGGCGTGATCGGCGCGCGGGTTCGGTTCAAAGGACATGTATTCGCGCCGCGAATCGGGCCAGCAAACATAGACATCGACAATGTTCGCACCGTCCCACTTTGGTGCAGACCCATCATGTCTACCATCCTTCCTTCGTCAACGCGTGCTGCCTTGAGCACCGCCGGCTGCGTCGATCCGGGCGCAAGCATGGCTGCAGCGTCCGCAATCCATTCAAGGCCCATGCAGCAGCCGAATGCGGCAATCGGCGGGTTGGATGCGCTCGGACGACCCCACCACCGCGCAAGCGTGGACGCCCTAAACGTGCCCCGACCGATGGTCGTCTTCAGCACCGCGTCGGGAGAGGGGGCATCCGTCCCATACAACCCAGCGCCGTACGGCGATGACATCCGCGCACGAGCCGTTCGGGAATTGATGGCCGAGGGCGGAGCCGTGTCGAAAGAAGACCTGGCGGAAAAAGAAAAAGAAATCCATGACAGGCTATACGGAACCAACACGAATGGGGAGTTCACGGCGCACGCCTCCGAAGCTGCCGTCACTTCATTTCCCGTGTCGGTACCTCGCGCAATCGCCGACGCTCTGCGATCCGGAATTGCAGGCGCGCAGCGCGCAGCGCGAGAGGTAGGCTTCGCGCCTCGCACGGCTTGGGCAGTGTAAATAGGACGGCACTGCACGATCGACAGTTTGCGAACTTTCTCATCGCGCGTAGCCGATATACGCCGCTACGATGAAGACCGTTATAGCCGGAGACGGACGATGGCAACGGTAGAACGTTCATTACGATGGCTCGTGGAAAAATGGCTCGGTCCGGTGGACCGCGCTCGCGTGAGCGCTCGCCAGATCCCCTCGCTCACCCCGCGACCGAGCCGCTGCGTTCGCGTCGAAGCGGATCGCCCTTCCGGTACCGTGACGTTGCTGCTGTTTCGCCATCCCGACGGCAACTGGCATGTCTTTCCTCCCGAACCCGCACGGCCTGTCATGAACGCGTGGAACTGTTCAGCATAAAGCCACGATTCATTCGCTCCGTCGCATCGTTGTTCGTTCCATCGAACAATCTCCCCCCTTCCTCGACATACGATCGAAGCATTCCAACAAGAGGCTTCGGTTCCGAATCCGCCGATAGCCTTGGCTTGCCATCCCGTTGCGCGCATAGAGCTGTGTCAACGCGACGTCCCTTCCCTTTTCGAATAAAAGGCTATTCAAGCTTCGGCTATGGAAATCAACTCCTCGGTATCCGGCCCTCAAGATCCGGTGCCACCGCGCCGGCAAACGCACTCGAACACTGACGACGAACCCGTATCCGCTGCGCGGCGGCATACCCCCTCCCCTGAGCTGCGCAGTCTTGCCAAGCGGGATGACGGGACGCAGCGCCGTCCGTGGACACTTTTCAGAAACGGGGCGCGCCAGTTGCCTTCGCCCGAGTCCCCGAGCGAAGGCCCCAATGCGCGGAAAAAGGAAATCGTTCGCGCGCTCGGCAGTGCGGTGTCCGAGCAAGCGCAGCCGCACCCTGTAGAAGCGCTCAGCGCAAGCCTCGGGCAAGTCGATGTTGCGCTAGCCTATCTGCGGCGTTCGCTGCCGCCCGGACTTGCCGATATCGTCGATTTCAGCGACATCGAAGCCATCGAGGATTTTCTTGCCGGTAGTGACAAGCTGATCAAGGCCCTGGAAGAGACCGGACTGCTCGAAGAGCTGATGGCCGCCGTGGCCGCCGAGCTTACCGGGCCCGAGGGCGAGTTGGCGCGATCGGATACTGAGGAGTCCGAACAGCGTAGCCTGGTGCTGCGGCTGCTGGCTTCGCCGTATGTCCGGATCATCTCTCTCATTGCCATTGCGACTGTGCTCAAGACCGCCGCTTGGTACGGGCTGCCGTCCCTATCGGATGACACGGTGCTCGCATCGCTCTCCCTGGGAGGGTTAGCGCATCCGGCTCTCAGAAAAACGGTGGCGACCACGGCGAAGATCGTAGGCAGTTGGCTGATCGCACTGACCGAGTACATTCCGTTCACCACCGCCACCACGATCGCCGACAAGAACGACATCCACCTTGCCCGGTTTCGCGGGATTCTCCAACCCATCGACCTCGGCGCGTTCCTCGGTGCCGCCGCGTTGCTCGATCACGAAACGATCGAGATGCACCATCTCATCGGGTTCGCCATCGTCATCGCCGGCTCGACGCTCGCCAATTGGCCCGACAAGGAATTGCCAACGCTCGAGCGCATGCTCCACGACGCGGTGAAGCCCGAATCGGCGACATCGAAGACGCTCGCTTCGCTTCGCCAACATACACCGGTGCTGAAGAACACGGACCCTCGCGAATCGCGCAGCCAATTGGGCGCTCGCAAGACCGAAGCACTCGCGCTTGCCGAGTATCTGGACGCGGATGTCACCGCACAGCTCCAATTGCTGAAAAACGCGTTGCAAGGGGCGCTCGCCTCGCGCGAGCAAGCGGTGGCGGCCTGTGCGGATAGCGAGCCGACGGAGCAGGAAGCGGCGCTCGCCGGCCAACTGAGAAAAGTGGAGAAAATGTTGGCAGCCGTTCCCCGCCTGTCAGCTCAACTGGAAGAGCTGGCTGGAGCGGCCGGCGAGCAATCGGAAAAGAAGGCAATGCGGATGAAGACCCTCTTCAATCGCGCCTGGTGGATCGCGCAAGGCGCGGCCGCTACCGCGGCGGTCGTCTTCATGGCAAAAAATGATCCCATGGCGGCGGCGGTGAGCCTGTCGGCCGGCGCGACGGGCATTAAAACGCTCGCGTGGTTCAAGCACACGACCAAGAAAGACAATGAACTGCTTCCGGCGAAGCTGACGCCGAAGGATCCCGCACGGCTCGATCTCGCGTACAAGATCGCCCGCGTGCTCTATAGCTGGCGCATCGCGTTCTTCGAATATATCGAGTTGACGATCGCCAATAGCGAGGCGGACGTCGTTCCCGTGCGCGGCGCAATCGAGGGCGCCGACGCGCTCTGGACGACGGCGTTCCTGACGATGGTGAAAGGCACCGAAGTGCAGCTGAAACAGCTCTCCGGGCTCCTGTTGTCGGCATTTGGGATCTGGATTGCGACCCGGTGACGCCACATGAATAGCGGGCGCTGAAAGCCATGCACCCGGCATGGCCGAACGCCGGCAGGACGTGCACGGGACTTTCGGCTGCGGCCTCGGTTCGCACCTCAGCACATAAATTCGCTCGCACGATGAGCTTTTGCAGCCTTCGGACTATCTTGCGTTGCTCATGCTGGGTGTTTTGCGGCACCGCAAGACAGGTCAGTCAACGTCGCTCATGAGGAGAACGATGGAGCTCCGACGCGCCAACTTGTCCGACGAAACGCCGGTTCGCGCGCTCATCGACGCGGCCTACGCGCGGTGGATACCCATTGTCGGTGCGCGCCCGGAGCCTATGGAGCGCGATTACGCCGCAGTGTTGCGCCGCCACGATGTTTGGGTTCACGCCTCGCGTCCGGGCCATCTCGACGCGATGTTGGAACTCGTCGTGACCCCGCATCATCTGCATATCGCCAATGTCGCCGTATCGCCCGAGCGACAAGGCGAAGGACTCGGCAGCGCCCTGCTGCGGTTCGCCGAAAGCCGGGCGCGGCGCTTGCAACTTTTTGAACTGCATCTCTGCCTGAATCGGGAGATGACGGCCAACCGGCGCCTTTATGAGCGCCGCGGCTTCGAGTTCACGCATGTAACGCAAATCGACGGACTTGAGATCGTTTTCATGGCGAAGCATCTTCGCTCGTCGGGGACAGATCGCTTTCGACAGGGATTTGCGCTCGAATCGCCATCGGTTCGCTCGGCGGTATTGGATCCCTCAAGCACGGTGTAAAGTTCCACTATCCATTAGGCAGCAGGCGAAGCAATTATGAAGACAACCCGCAACACTGGCGTTATTGACGGAACGCAAATCAGCGGGGCCGCGACGGGGGCCGAGAAGGTCACCCCGCAACACTCGCCGACCGCTCAATCACTGCGCGGCTCGCCCTTGGCGGATTTTGCAGGAAGCCCAAAAACCGCGCGCGCAACTGAGTCCGGGCGCAGGGCTCCCGAGCGAGCGGGGGCATACAGGTTTGCCAACGCGTCATCGGAAACGACCGCTAGCAGCCCCGCCGCCACGAATCTACTGCAAGCCGCGTCGACCGTTCGGAACCTCGATGGCTTACAAGAGCTGATCGGCAAGCTCGTGGTGTCGGCGAAGGCAAGCGCGGCGGCGAAGTCCGGCATCCCGCTCGAGACGCACTGCGCGGCACTCGAAAAAGCGGCCGATCGGGTCGTCCAGTGGAAATCGTGGAACCAACAGGTGGCCGGATTGCGCGAGTTGACGCTCGCATTCGACGAACTGCCGCCGGAGGTCGGAGAAACGCGTCTTGGCTCAGCCCTCAACACCGCCTACGAGAAAGCAATCAGTTCGCGTGCAACCTACCTCGCCAATCAGATCGAATCGGCGGACGATCTCAGGCAGGTGCTGGGACAACCGTTGCTCGGGCCGGATAGTTGGCCAGATCCGCTGCGCGATCTCGCCCATGCCGCGTTTTTGGAGGCTGCCGTCGAGCGCCTCAAGGCATTGCGTGACGAGCAGATCCCCGAGTGCCATCAGATCCTTTCCGAAGCCATCGTGTCGTCACCGCCTTGGGTCGCTTACAGCGCGGACGAAAAGCTCATGCAGTTGGAAGCGAACGAGTTGTTGCGCCCAGATGTCAAAGCCGCTTTCGAAGCGGCTGAGCGCCTCGAGCGAGCCGCAGCATCGGTTCCCGACCTCTCAGCCGTGCGCGTGGTGCTTTCCGATTCCCGTATCGCGGGACCCGAGATCCCGGACGATTTGCTTGGGCTCGTTCGCTCGGAGGACGACGGCAATCTGGGGCTACAAGCGCGGACACGGCCCGAGCCGCTAGCCGCCCTCGCCACGCGAGTTGGCAGCTTCACGCCGATGGAGGCGAATTATCAGGCGTTTGCCGACATCTTCGATAAGGTCGACGAAACCAATCCGCCATGTCGACGCATTGCCTCGCTCATGGCCCTCGCCGAAGCCGCGAGTCGGCTGGGAGACCCTGGAGACTCAGAGCGCGGGCAAGCGTATGCCCGTGTACTGAACACCGCCCGAACGCTTCGCGCGGACCAGCAGATCACGTCCCAGCAATACGCTTTGGTGCGCGACGCGCTGCATCGGGCGGTACAGGCGCGCCAAGGCGCCGACGCTGGGCCTGCTGAACAGTTGGCGCTGGACGCCCTGCGCCAAGACAGTGGCGGAGGGTCCCGCTACGGGCTCGCGGCCTGAAGCACTTCAATGCTTGATGTCGCCCGCCATCCCAGGCGGGCGACACTCACCGCTCGGTGCCAATCGAGTGCGAGAAATAATAAACACAACAAATCAATTAAAATCCCTGCCATTTTACGAAAAACGATTTTTCACGATACCACCAGCTTTTCGTTAAAATGAGCCAAGCTTCGCAAAAGCACACGCAAGAACACATCCGTGTCATAAAGTTGAATCCAAGAAAACGGATTGTTTGCACCGCTTATTCATCGATCACTTTCATCGACTGTTTTCACTGGCCATTTTAAAGAGCTGGCCAGTACGTTTCCCTCTCGGATATCAGCGGTTCATCGTCGAAAGCGTTCGGACGCAAGCGGGAAATTTGCCCAGCGGGCGGCCCACGACTACGAAATATCAGAGTCCGGGCCTTTCGATTGCCCGCTAAATTAGCGTATTGGCGCGGTAAGGAGGAGAGTTTGAGAACCAGCAAGAACATCCAGCATAGTCTGCTGATGTTGGACCGCGGTCAGCGTTGCCTGCCAGAATTCGTCGATCGTTCCTCGACCGTCGGACGATCCGCCATTGTCGACGCCCTATCGGCCGCAAATGGCCCCGATCAACGCCGACTGGTCATTGCGGCAACGATCGGCACGATCGGCTTCGACTCAGTCTGCTATTGGCGATTTGCACGCACGGGCGATCTGATGACCCGCGCGCTTTATGTCCGCGAGTTTTCCGCCCCCGAGTGGCCGGACCACTACATTCGCGAACGGTACATCGAAATCGATCCGCGTATTGCGTTCGCGTGCCAATGCGAATGGCCGTTCATATGGGATCTCGCCACGCTCGCGCAAAACCCGGCCGGAACGCAGGCGAGCATTGATCTCGTGCGTCTGCACAGCCTTGTCGACGACTGCGATCGGGCGGCGTTGCGAAGCGGAGTCACGCTCGCCTTGTCCAATCCACGCAGTTCGTTTCAAAGCGTCCTCAGCTTCAGCGCGGCCAATGCCTCGCGGCATTGGATCACCGATCGCGTCGTCGGGCAGGCTTATGCCGTCGGGCTCGCACTGCATGAGTTCGTGCTGATGCACGCGCCCTCGCTCGACGAAAGTGCACCGACCAAGCCGATCACCCAGACGCAGCGCAGGATCCTGGCGGCGCTGACACAGGGCTTGAGCGACAAGGAAATCGCCGATTTGCTCGGTACGTCGGCATACAACGTCGACTACCACCTGCGTCAGCTCAAGCGGCGTTATGGCGCGCAAAACCGGGTACACCTCGCCTATCTCGCCGGATGCCGCGACGACTGGCGGCGTGACGGTAGCGGACAGCGGCCGGTCGTGCGCACAACGGCTGCCGCTGCTTCGAATGCCGCCCAGACTTCGACCGTGGCGTGAATGTGACAACGCCCCTCGCGTTTTTCGGTTTTTAAGTCACTACATCGCATCGGAGTAGTTCACTACATTTCGCCCAACTATAGTCAGCTTTTCCGTAGAGTCCGGCCAGTCAGCATACATCGCCGACTGGCAAGGTCCTCAGCGGGCATAACTGATCCGGTTATGGGAGAGGCGAAATGGGTTGGACAATCAATCCGCTACACGGTTTGCTGCCGTCGAATGGGGCAGGAGAGCCCCCCTCCGATGCGCCATTGAGCAATAACCCGATGCCCAACGAGCCGCTCCCGCTCGCGCGGACACCCCGGCCGGTGCTCGACATCCCAGGGCGAAACAAACGCGACCCGGACACAGCGCATCCATCGCTGGCGAGTGCGGCGAAGGAGCGATTGCGCCGCTTCGCGCGGGCGAACGGCAAAACCGTTTCGAACGCGTTCGGCGCGAAACGAACGGTATCCCCCACCCCGGCAAGTCCTGATTTCACACTCGAGGACGACGATCTGCGCATGTCCGATGCGCCCCGTGGCCAACAGGTCGTCGATCGCCAACGCGGGCAGAACGCGCGCACCCTGGTGGGCGATGCCGACGCAGACGCGAATACGCCCGACGGACCGAGGATCTTCGCCGACTGGACCGCTGCCGCGAGTTACATCACGAATTCGTTCACTTACGGATCGCTGCGCCAGCGTCGCGAGGCCTACGACTTCGCGCAGGAAATTCTCACTACGTTCGCGCAGACGAATCAGACCGAGGCGCCCTATCTCAAGGCCATCCTGACGGCGCGCGCGCTCGTCGCGGTGTCCGGCGGCGATTTGACGTCGGCGCGCGACGCGTTTCACGCGCTCTGCGGCAAGCCCATCAACCCGGACGACGACACATTGCGCCGAGCGTTTGCCGCGCGATGCGAGCTGGCGGGCGACTCCGACGGCTTCGAAGCATTGCTCGAGGCCGCGCCGGGCACGATGCCGACGTTCGAAGGCCTGACGAAGACGGAACAACGCATCCACCGCGACGCTCACGTTGAAACGCTGCGCGCCGCGCACCGGCTGATAACCGCCTGGCCCAGCGATAGTCCGAGGCCACGCAGTCTCGAAGAACTGCTGATCGTCGTCAATGGCAGCTTGCCTGACGAAGAGCGCACCGACTTCCTCTGGTTCGGCCCGACTGTCGACGAACCGGTGAAACAAGCGCTGCTCTCCCAGCCGTTCGCGTTGCGGGCGTTGGCGGCGGGCGTCATGCTGTCGCGGAACCCTCGCGCAACCCCGCCTGCGGCATTGCGTACTGCCTACTTCGCATTCCGAAACAATATCGGCGAAGAGGACCTGCCGAAAATCCAGTCGCGGGCATTCCGTATCGTCGAACAGGCGCGGCTTCATACGCGAAATGCCAAGGCCGAATCGTGGCTGAAAGACGTCGGACGCGGGTTCAGCAGCGCTTTCAGCGACGAAGTCCCCGGCCGCAAAGCGCAGGACACGCCGTTTGCCGCGTTCAAAATGGGCACCGCCGGCGTCTTTCTCGATCACCCTGACAAGGACTTCGGGCAGGCGCATGCGATCGACGTCGTACTCGCCGCGCTGAACGACGTGATTGTCAGCGAACCGCCGCGCATGCCAGGGGAAATGCCGGACCCGAAGATCGCGCGGGCGGCGGTTCGCGCGGCGGTGCTCCGACGCTGGAAAGAAAAGATTACTGCGAAAGGCTGGCGCGACGACATGCCCTTTGGCCGTCTCGACCGCAAAAAGATCGTGCGCGATGTGGCCGCGTCGCTCAACCTCGATCCCAAGTTCGTGCTTCAGCATCGCCGCGATTTCAAGGTGCCATCCAAGGTGAATGCGTTTCATCTGAGTGCATGGGCGACGAAGGCGGGTGCCGATCGAAGTCAGACCATTTCCCGCAGCCATGCCTCGCACGCGACGGTCGGCAATGCGCCCAAGACATTGGGGGAATGCCTCGACCGTATGACACAGATGCGCAACGACGGACATCGCCCGCCCAAAAACGCACAAGGGAACTTCGACCTCCTGCACGAATTCGTCGAACACATTCCGCCCACATGGGGGCTGCGCGCGAGTCTCGAACGCTCCCGCGGCATCAGCACGCTGCCCACGGCGAACTCCGGCCAGAACTATGGCACCGACGCCCTGCCGGTTTCCGCCGCGCTGCTGCCGGACCTCGCCTATGTGAACGGGAGGACGAGTTTCATTGAAATCGGCTCCTCGGCGCATACAGGCCAATTGATCATCGGCAGTGCCAAAAGACGGAATATCAGCGCGGGTGTAGGCGCCTATGTCGGCGTATCCGACGGGATGGCCGTGGCCAGCATCAACGGCGGCGTATCGGCCGGAACCGAAAACGTCCTCGAAACCGGCGTGGTGTTTCGCGCCCGCCTCGAGCATCTGGACGATCCAGCGAACGACACCGCATGGCGCCAGACGATTCAGCGCCTCATCAAAACGATCTCGACGAGCGGTCCGAACCGCGCAATGCCCGACACGAGCGAGCAGATGCTGGCGGCGATAGTCGACGAGTTCTACAAGGACCCGAACTTGTCGGTGAACTGGATCGAGCGCGATGTATCGACGAAGTACGCAACGGCCGGCGCCGCGGCGGGCCTGAGAATCGCCGATACGCAAGGCAACAAGACGGGCGTGTTCGTAACAGGCAGCACCACCGCGTTTCGTTCGTCCGAAGCACGCCAGGACACCACCGGCAACCAGACGGTCAGCACGAATGGCCGGGGACAAGGACGCGCGGTCAACGCGTCGGCCGCCGCCGTGCTCAGCTTCGAAGCGATCGAAGCTGACCTGGGGCCCATTGCATCGACATCGGTACCGAGCCTGCCGATGGCCGCGATCAGCACCACGCTTTTCAAGAAGTCGACGCATTCGGTCCTGCGCGGCTTTTACGAGGATGGCCGGATCGTCCCCGAGAAGACATTCCTCGATACGGAATTCAGTCGTCCAAAGGATTTTCTTGCATATGTCGATAACAACAACGAGGAATGGCACAAGGCGCTCGGCAGCCAGCGCGAACTCGACACGTTCACGACGAAGGTGAAGCTTTCCACCTTGCAGGGCAATCGGCAGTGGGGCGAGCGGCGCCAGTTGACCCATGAGGCCGCCGAGCGGATCAATGCGCTGATGAGCGTGCTGCGCACCTATGAGCGCAGCGACGTCGCACTGAGCCGGCGCGACGCGGGAGTCGTCGCCGATCTCAAACGCAAGCTCGCCGCCGAACTCGAAAATCCGGCCAATTTCCGGCCGCTGCTGCTCTATGCCTACGAGAACAATTCGACCGAGAAGGCGCGCGGGCTCAATTTCCTGTTCGTAGCCACCAAGATCACGTCCGTGAGCGGCGAACGCGAAATCGCCTTCGTCAGTGCCAATCATCCCCATCCCGCGACGACCGCGGCCGAGCGAGAGGACGCATCGGCATGGCCTTCGCGATAAGAAGAGCGTTTCGTCTGATTGCGATGCGATTGGTGCACGGCGTCACTCCATTGAATCGTTTGCACCATTCAATAACAGATCGGACCGAACGTGGTGCACCGCCGCGAACCCATGGACGGGACCGCGAATGCTAGCCGTCAGACGCTAGCGCGCAACCTTCGCGGGTTTGCCGAGGCCGAGCTTTTCCATGGCTTCATGCGCATCGATGACCATCGTCGCGATCTCTCCGACTGTCGCTCGCAGCTCCGTGGCGCGGGCGCGCATTTGCTCGTAGGCTTCGCTTTCGGTCAGCCGATGTGCTTCGATGAGTACCCGAACGGCCTTCTCGATCTGCCGGCGCGCCTTGATCGCCTCTTCGAGCTTGACGACCTTGTTTTGCAGCCGCTGTTGGTAGCGCGATGCGGCTCGCGCTAGGACCAACGTACTGAGAATGCCCGTGGATCGATACGGCTTGGTGATGACGCCATGCGCCTGCGTGTCGAGCAGCATTTTCAGCGCGGTGGGATTCTCGTAGTCGGACATGGCGATCAATGTCGCCGACGTATCGGCCGCTCCCCAGTGTCCGGTGCTTCTCGCCTCCGGTCCAACGAGGAAAAACACGGCGTCGATGTCGCCCGGCACCTGCGGCGGAAAGGGCCAGATGGCCCGCAGTGGGCAGCCGAGCCGACGCAGTTGCTCTTCGAGAATGCTGCGATCTTCGCCGGGCGGGTGGATCACAAGGACACGCAGCGTACGCAGATCGTCGAAGAGCCCGCGAGCCCATGCGGTCATGCGCGCCCTCCGTCGAGCCAGAACTCGGAAAACCCGTACGCGATCAGGTAAGGGTCGGGCTTCACCGGCTTGGGGCTTTCCCACACGATGTCGAACGAGCCGTCCGGTCGGCAAACCGCAATACGCGGCGTGAGAATCGCGTGGTTGTTCTCGGGATCGATCTTGAGCAGGCCTTCGGGCGAATCGAACTCGACGCCATGAACGGCATCGACGAGCTTGGCGGCATCGAGATTTTTCGTACGGGCCAACGCCAGTGCAAACAAATGGACCTGGTTGTAAGCCATTTCGGACCACATGCTCGCGGGCTGGTCGCCGAAGCGCGCGCGCCATGATTCGAGAAACCGCCGGTTGCCGGCCAGCTCGAGCGTATTGAGGTAGCTCGCCGAGACGATATGGTTGCCGCACAGCTGGGAGCCAATCATCCGCGTTTCGCCTTCGGTCATCGTCAGACTGGCAATCGGAATGCGCTCGGGATCGATCTCGTGCTCGCGGTACAGGCGGTAAAATGCGCGCGCGCCTCGGCCGATCAAGGTGGAAAACACTGCGTCGGGTTCGAGCGCCTTGATCTGCCGCACCACGCCTACCAGATCGGCAACATCGGCGTCGCTCGGCAAATAGATTTCTTCGACGATTTCACCGCCGTGCTGCTCCACCATATCCCGCATGATCCGATTCGACTCGCGCGGGTAAATGTAGTCGGCCCCCACGAGAAAGAACCGCCGGCCATGATTGCGCAACAGATAAGCTGCCAACTGCATGCTGTTCTGATTCGGTACTGCTCCGGTATAAATGACGTTCGGCGAATACTCGAAGCCCTCGTAGATGGAGCAGTACCAGAGCAAGGCGTTGTGACGCTCGATCACCGGCAACACGGCCTTGCGGCTCGACGACGTGGAGCAACCGAACAGCACCGTCACATCGTCTTCCTGCACCATTCGCGTCGCGAGCCGGCGATACTCGTCGGGGTCGCTCTTCGGATCGTACGCCACGGGATCCAAAAGGCGCCCTTCCACGCCGCCTGCCGCGTTGATTTCCTCGATTGCCAGCACGGTGCCGAAGAAATGCTCGGACTCGGTTGCCGCCGTTACGCCAGTACGGGAATAGAGCACACCGATACGCCAGCCCGGGTCCGCCGACGCCTCTTTGCCCGAGCGCCGCGGATTCGGCTCCATCGTGTCGTCGTCTTGCATGCTCAGTCGTTCTCCAATGTCGCCGCGAAATGTCCGACATGCGCGCCGACCGCGCGCTCGACGAACGCCGCGGCGTCGAGACACACGGCATCGTCCCAGGGCCGGCAGATCACCTGCACACCGATCGGCCCGCCGCGCAGGCCCCACAATCCCGGCACGCTCACGCAAGGACATCCGAACAGCGTCCAGTTGCGATTGAACGCGGGGTCGCCTGTCGAGCCGAGTCCCTCGAGTGCTTCATCGGGCGCGCTCGGTGTGAGCAATGCGGTGATGCCGTCGAACAGCTCGGAAAGCTTTTTTCTGGCCTGCTCGACGAACGCGCAGGCGTTGACGTAAGCGGCCATGTCGACCGTCGCGGCCCGGTCCAGAAATGCGCGCAGCATCGGGGAGAGGTCGGTGCGGTAAAAGTCGTACTCGTAGCCGAGCGACCGATACGCTTCATAACGCTGGATCGTCTCGTGGGCGGCCGCCATATCGGCCATCCATGGCGCAAAGCGCACGCGCTTGATCCGGCCGCCGGCGTCCTCGATCGCTCGCACCGCGGTTTCGAGCACTCCCGCGGCATTCGCGGACGGCTCGCCCCACGGATAACGGTCCGGCAAGCCGAATACCGGACCGGTACTGTCGTCGCTGACAGCGAGGCGCCGCCCCGACAACACTTGCGCAAAATAAGCCACATCGCTCACGCCGGCCGCGAAGAGCCCAACGGTGTCGATCGACCAGGAAAAACATTTCATGCCGACCGTCGACAACATCCCGAACGTCGGCTTGTAGCCGGCTACGCCGCAAAACGACGCGGGTCGGATCGTCGAGCCACCGGTCTGCGAACCGATCGCGAACGGCGCCATGCCCGCGGCCACCGCCGCGGCGGAACCCGACGACGATCCGCCGGCGGTACGCCCGAGGTCGCACGGGTTACGAGTCACCGTCGGCGCCATATAGGCAAATTCGCTCGTGACGGTCTTGCCAATCACGATGCCGCCATAACGTCTCAACCAGGTAACCACCGCCGCGTCGGATCGCGGTGTGTGCCCTTGATAGATCGGCGAGCCGTAGCTCGTCACGAACTCGCTCGTATCGAAGATGTCCTTCACCGCGATCGGCACGCCGGCCAGCGGACCTTTGGCGGCCGCCGCCCGCGCCATCGCCGCATCATGTTTGGCCACCGCTGTCATCGCCCTCACCTCGGGCTGGACCTCGTCGATCCGCTCGAGCGACTGACGAACGGCGCGAGTCCGTTCGCGCGGATCATTCGCGATACGGCGAATCAAGTCCAGCCCCGACAGCGGTCGATACAATGAATGTGCGCTCATCATGCCTCGCCTACGTGAAGGTCAAACGCGAAGGTGTTCGAAGATCGACGCGGCCGCCGCATCGTCGTTCGCACTGCCCTGATCGATGATGTGCCCTTGCTTGAGCACCACATAGCGGTCAGCGACTTTCAATGCAAACGGCACGTTCTGCTCGATCAGCAGCAGCGTCGTCCCGTGGCGATTGCGCTCCCAGAGCAACGCGTCGGCCAGCCGGTCGATGACGGACGGCTGCAAGCCCTCCGTGATTTCGTCGAGCAGGATGATCGACGGCCGCATCATCAGTGCGCGCGCCACGAGCAGCATCTTTTGTTCACCGCCCGAAAGCGTGCCGGCGTATTGCTTCAGGCGGCTTTTGAACACCGGGAAAATCGGCTCGATTTCGGCGAACCGCTCATCGAACCACGAAGCTTTCGCGAGACCGAGTCGCAGGTTGTCCCGAATCGTCAAGTCGGGAAACAACGCGTGCTCTTGCGGTGCGTAGGCAATCCCGGCCCGGGCGATCTGATGCGGTGGAAGCTGCGTGACGTCGCGGCCATTCACGCGGACTGCACCCGTTTTTTTCGGCAAATAGCCCATCACGGTCTTCAGCAGCGTGGTCTTGCCCATGCCGTTTTTTCCGACGAGCGCGACGGCTTCCCCGCTTGCGATCGACATTGACAGCTTGCGCAATACGACCGATGCCTTGTAGCCGCTCGTCACGTCGTCTACGTGCAGCGCGATCTGGGCAGTGCTCATGATTTCTCCTTCTGGGCGGCGGCTGTTCCGGCATAAATCGTCTTGACGAGCTCGGAGTTGACCACCTCGTCGAAACTGCCCTGCATGACGATGCGCCCTTGATGCAGCACCACGATGCGCGTCGCGACTTCAGCCACGAAATCGAGATCGTGCTCGACCAGCAGACAACAGAGCCCATATTGGTGAGCGAGTGCCGCCAGCACCGTGCCGATTTGCGTTCGCTCGGTTTTCGTCAATCCGGCCGTCGGCTCGTCGAGCAAGACGATCTTCGGTTCCAGTGTAAGAACCATCGCCAGTTCGAGAGCCTGCTGCTCGCCATGCGACAGGTCCTTGGCAACGGCGCCCAGCTTGCGATCGAGCCCCGTCGTGCGAACGACTTCCATCGCGTACGGAGGCAAGCCGAGCGTTTGCGAACGCTTCACGAGCGAGGGGCTTTCGATGATCGTTCCGGCAATCCGCAGACACTCGGCCACCGTCAACGTTTCGAAGATATTTGCGTTCTGGAACTTGCGCCCCAAGCCGAAGCGCACGCATCGTTCCGGCGGTGCGCCGCGCGTATCGTTGCCACAGAGCACGACCGTGCCGGCCGAAGCTTCGGCGCCATCGCTCATGCACCGCATGAGCGTTGTCTTGCCCGCACCGTTGGGACCGATCAGACCCACCAGCTCGCCACCGTCGGCGATCAGATCGATGCCTTGTAAAACCTTGAGCGTGCCGAAATGCTTCGCAACGCCGGTCATCTGGAAGGCCGGCCCCTGCGTCGCGTGTCGAGCGTCGACCCGCACGTCCCGTCCGACGAGCTCCGGCTCGTCGGCCACGCCGGCATTCAAGCGCAACGGTTTGAAAAGGAGCGGCACCAGACCGCGTGGCAGCAGCACGATTACCGCGACGAACGCGGCACCGAGAATCAATTGCCAGGCGAACGGCATGCTGCCGCTCAGGTACGCAGTCACCACGTTGATCAGGATCGTGCCGATTACGGGGCCCCAGAGCGTGCCCCGGCCGCCCAGCGCCACCCAGATGATCAACTGCGTGCCGAGGACGAAGCCCGTCAGCTCCGGTGCGACGACACCGCTGAACGAACCGTAGCCGAAACCGGCGATGCCGGCGACGATGGCCGCGGCGATCAGCAAGACGATTTTGACGAGCGAGGTGTTGATGCCGAGGTACGAACAGCGCGATTCGTTATCGCGAATCGCTACGAGCACGCGGCCGCCGTCGCTGCGCACGACCATCCAGGCCAGCAGTGCGATGACGAGCATGCCGGCGCCGGCAATCCAGAACCATGCCTGCAGCGGCAGCTCGAACGTATCGTATCCGGTGAGACCGGAACTCGAGCCCGTCCATTCCCCGCCCGATAACAACAGCTGACTCATCACGATCGGCAGCACGAGCGACATCACCGTCGCAAAGAACGGCGACGCACCGCGATAGAACGACAGCCATCCGACGAGCGCCGCCACCGCCGCCGAAGCTGCGATCGCCACGCCGATCGCGAGCGCCACATACCCCACCGAGAAGCCGCCGTGCGTGAAGACGAGGCCCGCCGCATACGCCCCGATGCCGAAATACGCCGATTGTCCGAACGTCAGATACCCGGTGTAGCCCCACAGCACGTCGACCGTAATGGCGACGATGGAGAAGAAAAACGCCTGGACGAGCACGTTCATCAGATAGGTGCCGAACACGAACGGTCCCGCCACCAGCAATACGAGCGTCACCAGAACGAGAACGGGCAACGCGCGGGCTTGTTTCGCGCGGCGGGTACGGCGCACATCGTCGTGCTGCATCGCTTGCCCGCTGACGTTGCCCGCCGGTGCATTGACTTTAGCCATGAGAGAACCCCTTCGGACGGATGCGCAGCGTCAGCGCGGCCAGCACAGCGATCGTCAAGCCGCCCAACACCGGGCTCACGTACGTGCTGACCAGTACCTGGCAGGCCCCGAAGACAAGACAGGTCACGAGCAGACTTACCATCGAGTAGCCTGCCACCATGACCAGCATGAACGCGCTGACGAGCCACGGCAGTCCCATGTTGGGATCGACGCTCGACAACGGCGTGATCAACATGCCGGCGAGCGTTCCAAGCGCCGAGCCGAGGCTGAACGTGATAAAGCGGATGCGGCCGGAATGGATGCCGAGGCCGCGCGCAAGATCCTCGTTCATGATGACGGCGCGCGTCTTCACGCCAAAGCGCGTGCCGGAGAGCAATGCCATCAAGAGCGCGCAGATCGCGAGCGCAATCGGAACGAGCAACAGGCGATAGGCCGAATATTCGGTGCCCGCGATCGAGAAGGTGCCTTTCATCGGCGTCTCGACGAACTGCACGCCACGGCCGAAGCCCATCACGATCAGCTGCCCGATGACGATGCCGAGTCCCCACGTCGCCAGAATCGCATCGAGAGGCCGCTTGTAGAGCGGCCGCACGATGACTTGCTCGACGAGCATGCCGACCACGATGCCCACCACGATCGCAAGCGGCACACCTACCCAGGGATCGAGTTTCAGTT
>Ga0209672_100655_pt1 | contig 17649 bp, 12 predicted proteins | sample AraplaCol_mMS_r2_FD_184273 | JGI IMG/M metagenome (GOLD analysis project Ga0209672, IMG submission 184273) | Arabidopsis root microbial communities from North Carolina, USA - plate scrape CL_Col_mMS_r2 (SPAdes) (version 2) | ecosystem: Host-associated > Plants > Roots > Endosphere | place: USA...
TCCCTCCGATTCCAGATTCTCGAATCGGAGGGATGGCCAGAGCACCGGCTGTTAAACGATGATGCCGATGGGGCCGCCGAACTCGTTTTCACGGGTTTTCGCAACCGCCTCATGCCATTGATCCGCTATGCGACGGGAGATCGTGCACGCGTCGAGGATCGCGACGACGGTTTCTTTCTCGTCGATGTGGTTGGCCGCATTCACGACGTCGTGCCGATCAACGGCGTCGCTCATGCGACGCACCATATTCAGGACATGCTCGATCATCGTGTCGGCGGCATTCAGGAGTTTCAGATCGACCTGCGAACATCGCCGCCGACTCTGCGCATCGTGCTCGAGCCGTGGGCCAACGAAGCCGACACGACAGCGAAGCTCAAGCACTTCTGGAACGATGCATTCACGATCGCTTACGTCGGGCATGACCAGATGGTTAGAGTCGGCCATCGCGCGAAATTTCGCCATGTGGTGACCGCATGATTGACGTTCTCTTTTCGCACCGCAGCTCCGAAGCTGGACAGATCGTCCTCGCCGCGCTACGCCGTTCCGTCAGTATGAGCCAGGCGCGCCACGTTGCCCGGTGCGATGTGCGAGCCGCAGCCTCGAAGACTGTTGTGGCGGTCGATGTCTCGGACGAGGATGGGCAGGTTTTGGTCGATTGGATGGGCGCTGCGACTGTTGGAAGCGGCGCCAAGGACAAGCTGGTCGTCTTCGGACGACTACCCGATGCGCTCGCCGCGCTGCTCGAGAGCCGGTCTTGCGAACGGCCTGACGACCTTGCTTGCGCGGCACGCAGTGCGGCTGCCGCCAGCCGCCAGACTGCAGCCAGTAGCGCAGAGGTCCGGTATGAAGCGTTGAGCGCTCGTTTGGGCGGGCGCGCCTGGGTGCGGCCGTTCGAGCGCTTCGACTTCACCGATGAGTGGAACAACCTCGGCTTCGGCGCGATTCGTGTCGACGGCTCGATCTGGTCGGTTCGTGATGCCGTCGATGTGCCTCATTCCGCAAGGCTCGCATCGGTCTATGTCGACGGAGAGCGCCGTTTTTCGTATGCGGGGCTGTGGGATCTCGATGCGGTCAGTGTGCTTTGGTTCAACCGCGCAGTAGGGCCTTGCGATTCCTTCGAATGGCGAACTATCGAGAACTTCCTTTCCGGCTATCGTGCCGGCGAGCTGCCGTGCCAACCTGTAGTGAGCGAGATTCCCTGGGGCTTCGATGCGGCCGTGACGTCTCGGCTCGATTGCGATGAAGACGTCGAGTCCGCGCGCCCGCTGTGGCAGGCCTATCGGACGCTCGGCATCCCGTTTTCACTTGCGGTGCATACGTCGAATCTTCGCGAGCCGGCGAATCACGCGATTCTGCGGGAGCTTGCAGCCGACCCGAGCGCGGCGATCCTGTCGCATACTGCCACGCATGCGCCCAACTGGGGCGGCAGTTATGAGGCGGCTTTCGAAGAGGGGCGGGCATCGGCCCGAGCAATCGAGGCAGTGACGGGCAAGCCGGTTCGGTACGCCGTTTCGCCGTTCCATCAAAGTCCGCGCTACGCACTGGAAGCGTTGGCGGACGTGGGATATGCCGGCTGCATTGGCGGCATCATTCGTAACGACCCTGAGTTCGTGTTGGCGCGTGCCGGTGCGTTGGCCGGTATGCAGCAGGATTTCATCGGCCATAGCCAGCAGTGCATGCTTCACGGCGATTGCATGTTGGCCGAAGGCGATCCGCTATCCGTGTTCAAACAAGCGTTCGATCTGGCCTACGAAACGAACACGTTCTTCGGTTACCTCGACCATCCGTTCTCGCCGCGATACCAGTACGGGTGGCTCGGCGAAGCCGAGCGCATCCGCGCGCACGAGCAGTTGATCGCACATATTCATGGCCGGGCGAACCGTCCTCTTTTTCTCAACGAGGACGCGGCCATGGATTTCCTGCGGGCCAAAGCGGCGAGTCGCGTTATCGAAGCCGACGATGAGTTCCTCTTGCTGCCCTCGCGCGACGTGGAGACCGAGCTTTCATTGGCTGTCGAGTTCCGCGGTGAGCGCGTAGAGATGATTCCAGGCGGGCGACTGAAATGAAAGTGATGGTCATCATGGGCACGCGCCCGGAAGTCATCAAGTTGGCTCCCGTCGTCGAAGCGCTGCGCCACAGCGTCGATACCGTCGTATGCACGAGCGGGCAGCACAGGGAGATGCTTGCGCAGGCGCTCGATTTCTTCGGCATAGCGCCCGACGTCAGCGTAGATACGATGAGCCCAGGGCAGTCGCTCAACGTCCTATCGGCGCGGCTCCTGGCCGAAATGGATCGCGTGCTCGAGCAAGTGCGTCCCGACTGGGTCCTTGTCCAAGGCGATACGACGACGGCGTTCTGCGCCGGCCTGGCGGCATTCCACCACGGGATCGCTGTCGCGCACGTCGAAGCGGGCCTGCGTACCGGTAATCTGAAGAGTCCGTTTCCCGAGGAAGCCAATCGCAATCTTCTAAGCCGCATCGCCACGCGGCACTTCGCTCCGACGGCGCTTGCGCGCGAGAACTTGCTGCGCGAGGGAGTCGATGAGAGCCACATCGTCGTGACGGGTAACACGGTCGTCGATGCGATCATGCTCGTTCGCGACGCTTGGAGGCAAGCTCCCGCGAGTCTTCGATTGCCCGAATGGAACGGGGCCGACCGGGAGCACGTGCTCGTCACCTGCCACCGACGCGAGAATTTCGGCGCGCTCAAGGGCATCTGTCGCGTGCTGCGCGACCTCTGTGGCCAGTACCGGCGGTACCAATGGGTGTTCCCTGTTCATCTGAACCCGGCTGTCCGCGAACCCGTCATGCGCGAGTTGGCGGGCATCGATAATCTGGCGTTGATCGAACCGGTCGATTACCCGTCGAGCCTTCACTTGCTCAGCCGGAGCGTGCTTGCAATCAGCGATTCAGGTGGCATTCAGGAAGAGGCGCCCACTTTCGGTGTGCCTGTGGTCGTGATGCGCAACCACACGGAGCGGCGCGAGGGTGTCGATGCCGGATTCGCGACACTCGCCGGCCAAGCGCCTGAGAACATTGAAGCCGTGGCCAGGTCCTGGCTCGACGACGAGGCACGCCGGCGAGCGTTACGCGACCGCGCGAACCCCTACGGGGATGGACGCGCGTCACAACGCATCGTATCGAGCCTGCTTGGGCAGCCGATCGAGGTGTTTCATGGTTGAGCCTCGCGACCGGACTCGGACTGCCGGTGATTGTCTGCTCTTTTCGACCGCCGATTGGGACGAGCCTTATTGGACCAACAAGCAGCATACGGCGCGTATCCTTGCGCATCGGGGCTGGCGTGTGCTGTATGTCGAAAGCGTGGGTTTTCGCTCCCCGAAGCTCGCGAGCGGCAAGGACTGGGCTCGGATCTGGCGCAGGTTGTGGCGGGGTTTGCGATCCAACCTCATCGGGCCGGAAAGGCGTGAAGCCAATATATGGGTGCTCTCGCCGCTGATGATCCCTGCGAAGCATCATTGGCCGATCGTGCGCGAAATCAATCAGACGCTGCTGAAATCGAGCATCGCCCGCTTCGTACGCAAACATCGTTACGCCGAACCGGTAGCGTGGACTTACCATCCTTATATGCTGGCAGCCATTGAGGGCCTCGCCCGCAGCCGGCTCGTCTACCATTGCGTGGACGATATTGCGGCGATTCCCGGTGTCGATGTCGAGGCGTTCGAGCAAGCCGAACGGAAACTGCTCTGCTTGAGTGACGTCGTGTTCACGACGGCCCCTGCCTTGTACGAGCGATGCTCGCGCTTGAATCGGAATACGCATTTCTTTGCGAACGTAGCCGATGCCGACCATTTTGGACGCGCACTCAAGGCAGGCCCGCTTCCGGCCGATCTTGCGGCGATCCCCAGTCCGCGCCTCGTCTATCATGGCGTCCTTTCCGACTTCAAGGTCGACTTTCCGTTGATGCTCGCCGCAGCCCGTATGCGGCCCGAGTGGCAATGGATTTTCATTGGAAATGAGCGGGAGGGGCAACGTAGCGAATTTGTTTCCGAGTTGAAACAAATGCCTAATGTGCATTTTCTTGGTTACAAAACTTACGAGGAATTGCCCGAGTATCTGCGTGGGATGAGCGTTGGATTGTTGCCTACACAATTGAACGACTACACGCGCTCGATGTTTCCAATGAAGTTCTTCGAGTACTTGGCGGCGGGGCTGCCGGTGGTCTCCACGCCGCTCGATTTCACGAGGAGTCAAACCGCGGGGCTCGAGGTTGCGGCGACGCCCGAAGCCTTTGTCCAGGCGGTTGAGCGCCAGTTACGGCGCGGCAGATTGACGCCTGATGAAGCCGTCGCGTTGGTCGGGGATAACACCTGGGATGCGCGGACCGTTAAAATGTTGGGTTACGTGTGGCCGGAATCGGGGCGCCAAGGCGCCCTACAGCCTGCTTCTGCACATTAATCCCGGAGTATCGAATGAGCGATTCGCGAGTACTGATCACGACCTATCCAGCGGCCTTTTTGCATCGCGGGGGCGGCGAGCTGGAGCTGGTCGATCTGACGAACAATCTGCGGCAGCTTGGCGTACGCGCGGATCTATATGGCCCGAGTGTGCAGCCGCTCAATAAGTACGACGTGGTCTTGCATTATTCGGTTGTTCCCACAGGGATTGAGTTCGTCCGCGAGGTCAAGGCGGCCGGCAAGAAGCTCGTGTTGCTGCCGAGCATCTGGTGGTCGAAGGCGCCTTCGCAAGCCGAGAAGGATTCCGCCGCGGAGTTCTTCAGGTTGGCCGACGTGGTCGTGTTCAAGTCGAACAGCGAGTACGAAAATGTGATCGAGCATGTGCGGCTCGATTCCGGCAAAGTGGCTTTCTATCGTTGGGGTGTCGATTCCTGCTTCGAGGAGGTCGTAGACGGCCAGCTTTTCAGGAAGACGTACAGGCTCGACGATTATCTGCTGGCTGTGGGCATCATCGAGGAGCGAAAGAATCAGCTCTCCGCCATCCACGCGTTGCGGGATTCGAAGATTCCGCTCGTGTTCGTTGGCGACTACCGCGATCGTGCCTACTACGAGGCGTGCGTGAAAGCGGCGCCAGCGCACTTCAAGTTCTTGCCGTACCTACAGCCGAAATCCGAGGTACTCCGCTCAGCGCTGCAAGGCGCGAAGGCGTTCATCGAAGTCTCGCTCGAGCCAGTCGGATTTTCGGCGTTCGAGGCTGGACTCTCCCGGGTGCCGATGGTGGTGTCGGCCGGTGCATGGACGCAGGAACATTTCGGTAAGGAACTCGTGCACCAGGTCGATCCGATGTCGACTGCCTCGATTCAGCGCGGTGTGGAAGCCGCGTTGAAGACTCCGGTCTCGCCGGAGCTGCAGCGGCATGTTCACAACAAGTACCTGATGCCGCAATGTCTCGAGCCGCTCGTGCGCGCGCTCAAAGTGAGGGCATAAGCCATGGCCGATATGAAATCCAACATTCAAGCAGCACGGGCCGCCGTGCACGAGACCCAAATGAGCGAGCAGACAACACGCAGCTTCAGCTTTCACGCGGACAAGCGGTTGCAAAGCGAGGTCATCGTAAAAAAGGACTCCTTGCGCCATCTCGACGCAATGGGTGTGTTCGATCACATTCGCAAAGAGTCCAAGCATCTGCTCGTGACCGACAAAAATGTCGAGAAGCTCTACCTGCGCCGCGTGCTGGAGAGCATCGAGCGCACGGGCCGCTCCGTGCGCACCCTCGTCGTGCCGGCGAGCGAGAGTTCGAAAAGCTTCAAGGTCTATTCGCAACTCGTCGAAAAGGCGCTCGATTACGGATTCGACAAATACTCGGTGATTTTCAGCCTCGGCGGCGGTGTCGTGAACAATCTGGCCGGCTTCCTCGCCTCGACGTTGTATCGCGGCATTGGCCTTGTTCACTTCCCCACGAGCTTGCTGTCGCAGGTCGATGCAGCGATCGATTTCAAGCAGGCGATCAATTTCGATCACGGCAAGAACCTGATCGGCAGCTACTACCCAGCGTCGAAGATCGTCGTCGATCCGCTCGTCCTCCGTACGCTGGATGTACGCTTGATACGCGATGGCCTCTCTGAGGCGATCAAGCATGCGATCTGTCAGGACACGAAGTTCCTTTCGTACATCATGTCGAACAGCGAGCATCTCGTCGATCCCGACTTTCTCACGGAGGTTGTCACACGCTCGATCGAGCTGAAGCTCGAAGTCATGAGCGGCGATCTCGACTCTGACTATGATGAAACGCTGAAGCAGTACGGCCATGCTATCGGCCATGCTGTCGAACACCTCTCGGAAGGGGAGGTTTATCACGGCGAGGGCATCGCGATCGGAATGTGCGTCTCGGCCGAGGCGGCGCTGCTGCTTGGATTGTCCGACGAAGAGACCGTCGAACTGCACTACGATGTGTTCCGACGCATCGGCTTGCCGACGACTGTACCGGAGGCTTATTCGCTATCGGACATTTGGGAAAAGATTCGCTATGACAAGCACTTCCTGGGCGGCAAGGCTTATATGGGCCTCGTGCGTACGGCTGGTGTGTTAGCCCCGACGAACAACGGTAACTTTGGTCACTACATCGACCAGGAAGTGGTTTTCGAAGCGATTGAGAGGAATCGGCGGCAAGGCGCACGCGATTCGTTGCGAGTCGTCTGAGGAGTTCGAAGTACTCATGTGTCACCGCTTATTCTTCGATGTGACCGAGCTGGTCGGGTTCGATAAGGGAACCGGCATTCAACGAGTCACGCGCGGGTTGCTCCAGGCGTTGCGATCCACGCCGCCTGCGGGCTGGACCGTCGTGCCTGTACGCGGCGACAAAGCGACGGGGCGCTACATGACTGCGATGTCGGCGTCCGATGTGTGCGATGACGGCAGCCCCGATTTGATGGTCAGCGAACGGCACGTCGAGCCTCAGGCGGGGGATATTTTTCTCAGCGTTGACCTTGCCTACAACATTACGCCGGCATTGCGCGAGGAAGTCGTCCGATTCCGGGCGTCCGGGGCTGCCATTTACTTCGTGATCTACGATCTCATTCCGTTGATGTATCCGGAGTGGTTCCACGGTACGAACGCGTGGTTCGAGGGCAATGACTATCTCGCGCTCTTCAATTACTGGTTTGAATGCGTGAGTGAAGAGGCGGACGGACTGATTTGTATTTCGGATTCCGTACGACAAGATCTGCGCGCGTGGCTCGCCAAGCACAAGCCCAAGCGTGAGGTATTGCCACAGCTCGAATATTTTCACCTCGGCTCCGACATTACGGAGAGCGTCCCGTCGATGGGCTTGCCCGATGATGCGCAAGAGGTGCTTGCCCGGCTCGAAGCTTCTTCTACGTTCTTGATGGTCGGCACGCTCGAGCCGCGAAAGGGGCACGAGCTTGCTCTCGATGCGTTCGAGCAACTTTGGGCGGAGGGTGCCGATGTCGATCTGGTGTTCGTTGGCCGTGTCGGTTGGAAGATCGAGCGTCTGATTTCGAGGCTGCAAGCGCATCCGATGCGCGGCAAGCGCTTGTTCTGGCTGGAAGGCGTCACGGACGAATACTTGCGGCGAGTCTACGATTCGTCGTCCGCATTGCTTGGACTCTCGCTCGCCGAGGGTTTCGGCTTGCCGCTCGTAGAGGCCGCGCATCATCGCCTGCCATTGATCGTCCGCGATATCCCCGTGTTCCGCGAAGTGTGCGGAAATGCGGCGACCTATTTCACAGGCTCCTCTGCGGACGACTTGCATGCTCTGCTGGTTTCCTGGCTGGCAGCACGCAAGTCGGGTAGGTGCATCCTGCCCGACGGCATGGAAGTGCTGTCGTGGGCAGATTCGGCGAAGCAACTGATGGGGGCGGTGGGCAGGATGCTCGGCAACGAAAACTTCTGGAGCGAGAAATGCGCAAGCGAGTCCTTGTAACCGGTGCGGGACGCGGAATCGGGTTTTCGATCGCCGAGACACTGGCCGGAAAAGGTTACCTGACCGATCTGCTCGTCAGCAGCGAAACGTCAGCGAAGGCACTCCGCGAAGCACAATGGGTCAAGCAATCGGATGCCCGCGTATATGTGCTCGACCTTGCCGATCGCGAGGCCGTGACGGCATTCACGCAAGCATGGAACACCGATCTCTGGGGTATCGTCAACAACGCCGGTATCTGCAAAACGTTTGGCATTCTCGATTCTGGTGAGGATCCGCTCGACGAAGTGCTGGGCACCAATCTCGTGGGTCCGTATCTGCTCACGAAAGGCTTGTTGCCGCGCCTGTCGCGCCCTGGGCGTATCGTCAATATCGCGTCGCAGTTGGGGCAGGAGGGGCGCGTGGGCTATTCCGCGTACTGCGCTTCCAAATTCGGATTGATCGGCATGACCAAGTGCTGGGCGAAAGAGCTCGGTGCCGACGGTATCACGGTCAACGCTGTATGCCCGGGCTGGGTCGGCACGGAAATGTCGTTCAAGGATGTGGACCGGATGGCAGCGGAGCAGGGCATGACTGCCGAGCAATTCTATGCAGGCGTTTGCGAACCGCTCGAACTTAAGCGATTCAATACTCCTGCGGAGGTGGCCAACCTCGTTTTCTTCCTGCTTTCGGATGAAGCTTCCGGAGTAACAGGCAGGGACTGGCTGATGCAGACGATCTGGAACCAGCAATAAGCGGTAGTGCAGCCCTACCTGGAGTCGGCACCAATGCCGACTCGATCCGATTGTGCACGCGAGCGGGCGCCCGCCGCATTGGCGCCAATCGGCACACGTAGGCCGAATTGGGCCTATCTATCACCTCGAGACCTATGAAAGTACTGTTCAACACATACCCTATGGCGTTTCATACGCCCGGAGGAGGAGAGATCCAGCTGCAGCAGTACCGCTGGCACCTTGACCGGCGAGGGGTGAATGTCACGCTGTTGGATCTGTGGAACCCCGGTTTCAAGAACCATGAAGTAGTTCATTACTTCTCGTGCATGAGTGGTTCGCTTCACTTCTGCGCGTTCGTGAAGAGCATCGGCATGCCGCTGGTGGTGTCGCCCAATCTTTGGATCACAGAGGAATCGAAGTCGAAGTATCCGTTCGATGAAATTCGCCTCATCTTCGTAATGGCTGATCGCGTGGTCTGCAATTCGAACGCCGAGTGCGATCTCCTCGCCAAAATTTTCAATATTCCTCGAGAGAAGTTCTTCACTGTCTACAACGGCATCGATCAATACTTTTTGAAGCCGGTGGATGGGCAACTCTTCAGGGATGCGTTTGGAATCACCGGAAAGTTCGTACTGAACGTTGCGAACGTGGAGCCGCGCAAGAATCAGCTGGAACTTGTCCGCGCGATGAAGGCGCATCCCGAATTGCAGCTGGTGTTGATCGGGCACGTGCGCGACCAGGCCTATGCGGATGCCTGCTTTGCCGAAGGCGGCGAGCAGCTTCGCTACGTCGGACCGGTCGGCCACGAATCGGACCTGTTACGCTCTGCGTATTCAGCATGTTCCGTCTTCGCATTGCCTAGTACGCTGGAGACCCCGGGTCTCGCTGCGCTCGAGGCATTTGCAACGGGTGCGCCCGTTGTCGTCACGGCGGAAGGTTGTACGAGAGAGTACTTTGGCGATGGTGCGACGTATGTGAATCATGACGATACGGCAGGCATCGCGGAAGCCATTGGGAAAAATGTCGACTCACCGCGGAGTTTCCTTTCGACTATCGTCGCCAGCGCCGATTTCACTTGGACGCGCGTGATCGATCGGCTCGTCGAGCTTTATAAGGATCCAGCAAATCTGCCGGATAGCGAGCAGCTGCTTGGTGGCTTCCTCGATATAGAGGCCGACGGAGAACATCGGTTTGCGTGGACCAGACAAAAGGTTACGTTCGACTGCAGGCCCGGTGCAATTAGCGGTATCTGGCGGACAGAGTTCGGCGGCGCTGTCGAAATTCGGGTCGACGGAGAGCTCGTGCGTCGATACACCGAGGTTCCGACGCACTGGGCATCTTTTCAGATCGTCGTTCCTGAGAAAGACGACTGCGCGTTCCGGACCGTTACCATGGAAGTGACCGGCGGACCGCGATCGGCCGAGCGCGGCGTCGCGCTGCGAGACGTTCAGTTCATGGAGGCCACGGCTCCGGGCTTCAAGGATCTCGTGACGCTTGATGAATTCTTGCAGGGTAGCGCCGGCTTTTACCCGATAGAGCGGGATGCCCATCGATGCTTTGCATGGACGACAACTCGCGCGACGGTCCACGCGCGCCCCGGTCATCTGAACTTTGTCTGGCGGACCGCACAGGGCAATGCGACGATCGACGTCATCGTCGCAGGTAAGCCCGCGTTGGCTGGCGTGGCGGTCAGTGATGAATGGTCTCACGTCGAACTTTCGATCGAGCCGACGGATAGGGACGAGACAACCGAGGTGATCTTTGTGATCAATCTGCCGAAGGACGCCGTGATCGCCGACCGGCCGCTCGGCATCGCGCTCGGCGAACTCCAATTCCAACCATGGCTCGGCCCGGAGCCGACTTCGGACGCGGGGACTGTATGCGCATAGTGATCGATCTGCAGGCCGCGCAAGGCGAGAGCCGGGTTAGAGGTATCGGCAGATACTCGCTATCGCTCGCGCTTGCGATGGTCGCAGACGCTGAACGCCGGGGCCATGAGGTGTATGTCGTTCTCAACGGCAAGTTTCCGGAGACGATAGAGGAGCTTAGGACTTCGTTCTCGGGTTTGTTGCGCCAAGACCGGATTCTCGTGTTTTCGGGGCTGCCCGACACGGCTGGCGTGATTCCGAATAGCGCGTGGCGATTGCGGGCGTCAGAACTCGTGCGTGAGGAATTTCTCGCTGGACTGAAACCCGACGTCGTGCATGTGTCCAGCTTGTTCGATGGGTGGGGAGATGAGTCTGTCGTTGCCGTAAATTCCGGGTTGAGCCGGCTACCGACCGCCGTAACACTCTATGACTTAATTCCGTATGTGATGAGCGACATCTACCTTGCGGACCCCGGGTATCGCTCGTTCTACTTGCGTAAGCTGGAGTCCCTGAAAAGGGCGGACTATCTGCTGGCAATATCCGATTCTTCTCGCCAGGAAGCCATCGACGGACTGCAGATCTCCGCCGATCGTATCGTCAACGTCTCGGCCGCGATCGGTGACCAGTTCGTTCCTTCGGAGCTTTCAACGGACTCAGCCGCTCAATTGTTGGCCAAGCATGGGATAACGCGTCCATTCGTGTTGTACGTGCCCGGCGGTTTCGATCCGCGAAAAAACCTCGATCGACTGTTCGAGGCGTTTGCGAGCTTGCCGGTGTCTGTGCGCGACGGATTGCAGCTGGTCATCGGGAGCAAGGTCCCGCCGGGAATGGGGGAAGCCATTCGCGCAAAGGCCGCGAGCGTGGGGCTTCGCGAGGACCAGCTCGTGCTGACGGGCTACGTTCCGGACGACGAACTTACGGCGATCTACGGTCTCTGCCGTCTTTGCGTATTTCCTTCGCTGCACGAAGGGTTCGGTCTTCCCGCGCTCGAGGCAATGGCGTGCGGCGCGCCTGTGATCGCATCGAATTCCACGAGCCTGCCCGAGGTTGTCGGCTGCGAAGAGGCGCTGTTCGATCCGCTCGACGTGGAAGACATCGCCCGTGTGATGCTGCGGTGTTTGACCGATGATGATTTCCTTCAGAAACTCAAACGCCACTGCACGGCACACGTCAAGAATTTTTCGTGGGACCGGTCTGCGGGCCTTGCTTTGGATGGCTTCGAAGCGACATTCGACGGAGCGGCGAACACGCTCTCGCCGATGGACGATCTGACCGCGGCAAGCGGCGACGAACGGATTACCGCCGAGATGCGGCGATATTCAACGAAACTCGGGGTTCAAGCTTCGGATAGCGATCACGTCATGATCAGGGAGTGCCTGCGAATGAACAAGCGCGTTATCGACGTCGCATGCGGCGAGCGGCAGCTGCTTGTCGACATTTCAGAGTTGGTCAACCGCGATGCGAAGTCAGGCATTCAACGAGTCGTGCGAAGCATTCTTTTGCGGCTTCTGAAGCACCCGCCCGCTGGATATCGCGTTGAGGCGGTCTATACGAAGGACGGGCACGGACTGCTTTATGCAAGGTCCTTCGTCGCCAAGTTCCTTGGTCTGCCCACAGAGGGCGTCCAGGATGTGCCGGTTACCTTCGGGAAGAACGACATCTTCGTCGGGTTGGATCTCACCGCGCACCTTTTCCCGGCGTTCAATGAAACGCTCCGGCAAATGCATGAGACCGGCGTCCGCATTCACTATGTCGTCTACGATCTGACGCCGTTGATGAATACACGGTGGCACACAGCGGGGATGACGCAGGCTTTCACTCATTGGATCGATGGCCTTGCGAACTATGCCCACAGTCTCGTTTGCATATCCGAAGCCGTGGCTTGGGACGTCGAGCGTTGGTTCAAAGAGAAAAGGGCCGGCCTGGGACGGTCGCCGCACATTACCCACTTCCATCTGGGTGCCGACATCGGCAACAGCCAACCGACAGTCGGACTGCCGGCGGACGCACCGCAGGTGCTCGAGGCAATCAAGGCGTCACCGAGCTTCTTGATGGTGGGAACGATCGAGCCGAGAAAGGGATACACCCAGGCGATCGACGCGTTCGAGTCGCTCTGGTCGAAGGGCGAGAAGGTCAATCTCACCATCGTCGGGAAGGCTGGATGGCACATGGAAGAGATGGTCGACCGACTGCGCAGCCATCCGCAGGCCGGCACGCGGCTCTTTTGGCTCGAGGGCGTTAGCGACGAGTATCTCGATCGATTGTACGAGGCAAGCTCCGCATTGATTGCAGCTTCTGAGTACGAAGGCTTCGGGCTACCGCTCGTAGAGGCAGCCCAACGCGAGTTGCCGATCATCGCGCGGAACATTCCGGTGTTCCAGGAAGTGGCGGGCAATCACGCGTTTTGGTTCGATGGACATGACGGTGATTCGTTGGCGCTTGCCCTTTCCGAGTGGCTCGAACGCTCGCATAAGGGCGACGTGCCGTCCTCCGCGAATATGCCTTGGCTGACTTGGGAGCAGAGCACCAATCAACTTTTGCGCTGCGTCGGGGTGGCGGCCACCGAGCTGACTTAGCTTGGAGGTTGCGAGCAATCGCACGCATTGCTGCTGGTCGATCCGGCGCCCGCGTGTGGTTCATCGATCGACGCGATATCTATTCTTCAATTTGACCACATTCTTCAGGGCATAGTTTATGAAAAAAGCGATCATCACCGGTATTTCTGGACAGGACGGCGCTTACCTCGCTCAGCTTTTGCTGGAAAAGGGCTATACCGTCTACGGTACGTACCGCCGCACGAGTTCGGTCAATTTCTGGCGCATCGAGGAACTGGGCATTCAAGCCCATCCGAATCTGCATCTGGTGGAATACGACTTGACGGATCTCTCCACGAGTATTCGTCTTCTGCAGCAGACGGAAGCAACGGAGGTGTACAACCTTGCAGCTCAGAGCTTCGTCGGTGTGTCGTTCGACCAGCCTGTTACGACCGGGCACATCACGGGGATCGGACCGCTGAACCTGCTGGAAGCCATCCGCATCGTGAATCCGGCTATCCGCTTTTATCAAGCATCCACCTCGGAGATGTTCGGGAAAGTACAGGCTATTCCCCAGGTTGAAAGCACGCCTTTCTACCCGCGTAGCCCGTATGGCGTGGCAAAGCTTTACGCGCACTGGATGACGGTGAACTATCGAGAGTCGTATGGAATCTTCGGTACGAGCGGCATTCTGTTCAACCATGAATCGCCGCTACGCGGTCGCGAGTTTGTGACGCGCAAGATCACGGATACCGTCGCGAAGATCAAGCTGAGGAAACAGGATGTGCTGGAATTGGGCAACCTCGATGCAAAGCGTGATTGGGGATTTGCAAAGGAATACGTCGAGGGCATGTGGCGCATGCTGCAGGCAGATACGCCCGATACCTACGTCCTGGCCACGAATCGCACGGAGACCGTTCGCGATTTCGTGTCGATGGCATTCAAGGCCGTCGACGTGGAGCTCGCGTGGAAGGGTAAGGATGAAAGCGAAATCGGCCTTGATGCCGCGACGGGCAAGACCGTCGTACGCGTCAATTCCAAGTTTTATCGCCCCGCCGAGGTCGATTTGCTCATCGGCAATCCCGAGAAGGCCACACGCGAACTCGGCTGGAAACCGGAAACCACGCTCGAGCAGCTCTGCGACATGATGGTGAAGGCCGATCTGCGTCGCAACGACAAAGGAATGTCGTTCTAATCGACTGGGCGGACGTGAGTCGGGGAGCCGCATTACGCGGCGTCTCAGCGTTCGCCCGTGCCAGCTATCGATGGCGAGCCGGCCACGTGTCATGAGAAGAAATGCCGCGGACTCCCCGCGCGACTAAACGAAACGTGAAAGTACTTCATATCTATCGCACGTATTTCCCCGATCCTCCGGGCGGATTGCAAGAAGCGATTCGGCAGATCAGTTTGGCTACACGTGACTTCGGCGTTGAGTCGAAGATTTTTACGCTGTCGCCGAACCCTGAGCCTCGTACTATTGCGTTCGATGAAGGGGACGTCGTTCGTTCGAAATCGTGGGCGGCGCCGGCTTCCTGCGATCTTGGCGGCCTCGATTCGTTGCGACAGTTCCGTGTGCTCGCGCAATGGGCCGATGTCCTGCACTTCCATTTTCCGTGGCCGTTTGCGGATGTACTGAGGTTGCTTGGTGAGCCCCACAAGCCGGCTGTTATGACATATCACTCGGACGTGGTGCGGCAAAAGTACGTCGGATATGTTTATGGCCCTTTGATGCGATGGATGCTGAGGTCCATGGATGCCGTTGTCGCTACCTCGCCGGCTTATGCGCGAACGAGTTCGGTTTTGACTGCAGTCGTCGCCGAAAAACGACTACGTGTCATTCCACTTGGCATGGCGGACTTTGCGAGCGGCGAGTGTACGACTGAATCCGACGTCAACCTGATTAGCAGGCTGTCTCTTGGAGAGCGGCCATATTTCCTGTCGCTCGGCGTCTTGCGTTATTACAAAGGCCTGCATACGTTGATCGAAGCCGCGCCACGAATCGGCGCGAATATCGTGATTGCTGGGTCCGGACCGGAAATGGAGCGACTGAAGAAGCAGGCCGCTGAGACCGGGGCCTCGAATGTCATCTTCGCCGGGCAAGTTTCGAACGAGGAGAAGGCTGCACTACTGCGTGGGTGTCGCGGGTTGGTACTTCCTTCGCACCTACGGTCGGAGGCGTTCGGCATGGTTCTCGTCGAGGCGGCGATGTTTGGAAAGCCGTTGGTCTGCTGCGAGGTCGGCTCGGGGACGTCATATGTCAACGAGCATGGTGTCACGGGATTTGTCGTACCGCCGGAATCGCCGAAAGCGTTGGCGGATGCAATGACGGCTTTGCTTTCGAACGAGGCGCTGGCGAATCGCATGGGCGGGGCCGCCCGTCATCGGTACGAAATGCTGTTTTCAGCTTCTGCTTTAGGCACGGCATATCGTAATCTTTACTCTAGGATTCTTGCGCACTGCTAATACTGACGCCAATCATAGGCTGATTGTCGAACTGGCTTGAGCAGATCGATTCCTCGGTTGTTTCGAGGTTAATGTCCGACCAGCAATGTCCCGATCTTCGGCGTCTGGCTAGATCCCGCAAGTAATCTTTTGTCACGAACTTGTGTGCTCGCTGCTCGACTGTCACCGCGGAGCGACGTACGATCTATCGGTTGCTGGTAATTGCCCTGTTCTGTAGACGACCAAGAAGAACGAAAGTGAGTATATTTTTCATGCACATCCCCAAGACGGCCGGGACATCAGTTTCCTACTTGCTTGAGGATAATCTTTCGCTCGTCGATGCACTGATCTTGAAAAAAATCAGGGGTCAGTTCTATGCAAATTGCGTGGATTATGAGCTGTTGCGCTCTGCAGAGGTCGTGGCTGGGCATTTCCCCCTCTCGCTCGCCCCGCTGATGAGCGAGCCGGTGAGAAAGCTAGTGTTTTTACGAGATCCGGTCACTCTCACGATAAGCTTATTCAATCACATGAAAAGAATGGGTGAGATGGCGTCAGATGAAAACATAATTGATTTCATTGAATCACCGCGAGGACATTGCATCAAGAACGTTCAAGTGAAGTGGTTGGCAGATGCGATCGCGTTCAACGTGCCTTCGCACCGGCCATCGTTGCCGTATGAATTTGGTTGGAACGGAGCGAGCACGGAGCCGGTTGTTGATGACACCCTGCTCTCGCAGGCTAAAGCGAATCTAAAGGAGTTCGAATTCGTCGGGATCTTCGAGGAAATGGAGCGATCCGTTTCGCTCATGTGCCAAATATTCGGATTCAGCCGAGGTTATGACCCTATCGTATTGAACGTTGGCGGGTATCAGCGGGATCAAGACGAATCAATGATGCACCTGCTTCGTCGGCATAACGAATACGATATGGAATTATATAGATTGGCACGTGCGCGCTTCGAAAACGTGACAACTGATCATTGTACGACTGTCCAGAAGGGGGCGGAGAGGCCAAAGCCTTATATATTTCTCGATATGGATGAGACGGTTTGTCACGAAGGCCTGCATGGTCGAGAGGTTTGGCCTCATTGGCATGGCGTTAGGTGGACTTCTGGCGCGGCGACGATATACTCGGAGTGCAAAATCGCGGCCGATTCCGATTACACTTGGGAATTGATGGTCTTGGCAACGCTTTCGCCTTCCGAAATGGGACGTTTAAAGGTGCAGGTTGGCGATATTGATCTGGAGTACACGTTGGTTCAGGAAGGCGGTGCATGGTTTTATCGCGGAATATTCTCTTCACTGAAAAGTATGTTGCATCCAGCGGTACGAATTATTGCGCCATTTGCGGCTATCCCTGCCGCGCTCGGAATTTCAAGTGATAGCAGGCGATTGGGCGTAGCCGTTAAAACGTTCAAACTGATGCCCGCTCAGAGTTGCGCCCTCGAGCTTCTGTAGCGCTACAGGCGATCTTCGGACTCCCGCTTTCACTTAGGGGGCACAGGGGCGACTGGTGGGCGCGACAAGCCGCACCTCTGCATGCCGGCGATGAACTTGTTCGTTCAGCTTATCCACCCGACGTCTAGCGTTGCTCCTCTGCTATGCTGCGTTGTTTTGTAATACGTCCGGAGTGAAGGTATGAGTGACGCATCCAAACCACGTGTTTGGCTCGAGCTGTCGGTGTATGACCATTGGGGCACGCAGCCGCACGGGATTCCACGCGTTACTCAAAGTGTCTTCACCGAGAGCCTCACGCGCGATGATGTACGGTACTTCTTCTATCACTGGGGGGAGGAGAAGCTGGTTGCCATAGACGACGTCAGCTATTTCCAAGATCTCGCAAGTGGCGTTCGCAAGCATGATGATTCGTTCTGGCCCGCGGGGCAGCCATTGATCGACAGGCTATCGGCCGGAGATAAAATCCTCTTTTCGGGCATCACATGGTATCACCCGCTGTACTTTGACCGTATCGCGGAGATCAAGGCGGCTCATCCCACGTTGTTTGTGAACTATTTGATTCACGATGTTATAGCGATCAAGCGACCTCATTTTTTTACGAAGGAGTTCGGTACTGCGGTCGCCGAATATTTGCGCCTCTCGTCGCGCGTCGTGGACAGATATCTTTGTGATTCGGCAAGCACGGCGAGGGACGTGACGGAAGTGCTGGCGCCAGCAGCCGAAACCGCAGTCATTAGATTGGGTGGGGATATCCAGCCGCCTCGCGAAAAGCGAGTCACTGG
>Ga0209672_100663_pt1 | contig 17421 bp, 12 predicted proteins | sample AraplaCol_mMS_r2_FD_184273 | JGI IMG/M metagenome (GOLD analysis project Ga0209672, IMG submission 184273) | Arabidopsis root microbial communities from North Carolina, USA - plate scrape CL_Col_mMS_r2 (SPAdes) (version 2) | ecosystem: Host-associated > Plants > Roots > Endosphere | place: USA...
CCTACTTGCTCGAAGAGGGGCGAATAGCGTTCGCGGGCGAAGCCAAGGCGCTGCGCGCCCGCGCCGTCGCGTAAAGCCCCGCGCGGCCCGCTACCCAGCGGTTCGACGCCGCGTCCGAGGCGCAACGCGCAGGAGGTCGCTCCCACCAGCCGCCAGGGCTTCAGTGGAGCAGCCCGAGCATCGCGGCTCGCACCACGGCCGCGGTCTTGTTGGCGCTCTTGAGCTTCGTGACCGCATTCTTGACGTGGAAGTTGACGGTATCGACGGAGATAACGAGGATCTTCGAAATCTCACCCGACGTCTTGCCGTCGGCCGCCCACTTGAGCACTTCGATTTCGCGCTCCGTCAGGCCTCGTTCCGGGTCGTCCATCAGCGCGGGCATGAGCACGCGCTTGAGCGCGAAATGCGCCGCGTTCACGAGCCAGCGCATGCGCGTTTCCTTTTCCGCGAGCTCGTTCTCGGTAATAGGCTCGACGGAGCGCGCAAGCGTCAGCATGCCGCCCACGCCGCAACTATCGAACGCGGCCTTGGCCCAGCCCACGCGCAAACCCGCCGAACGCGCCTCCTGCCAAAGTTGCGGCGCCGTAGCGAAGAGCGCATCGCTCCAGATCACCGGCAACGCCGAACGGCGCGCATGGAGGACCGTCGGATCGATTTCGATGTAACGCGCCTCGTCATAGCGCTTTTGCCACCACTCGGGATAATTGTTGACGAGACGCGTTTTCGGCTTCGAAAGCGGCCACGGTGCACGCAGCCCATAGGCACAGTATTCGAAACCGAGACTCTTCGCAGCGGTTTCGATCTTGCGAAAGACCTCGTCATCCGACTGAGCATCGTCGAGGTCATCCAACAACTGTTCGGCCCAGCTTGTCATCAGTGCCTCCTCGTCATTGCGCGCGGCAAGCGCGCAACGGCATGCGCGATACTCGCGCCGGTCGCCATGCGGCCGACCGGCATATCGCCATCCCGGCGCGCCCTCCCGCTCGCGGCGTAGACCGACGAGCGGCTCTCGAACGAGGCACGCGCCAAAGGCTTTTTATTCAGCGTTGCATTGATTTCTCGATGAGACGCGCTCTCGCGAAATCGAGCGCATCGAACTGAGGGCCGTATGCTACTCCACACTTCGCACAAAGGATGAGATCAGACCGTTCGGTCTCGATACACGCGAACGTCAACTCAGGCATGCCAACCGTCGATGAAACCGGTTTGCAACCGCATTCGGGAAGGGTTTCAGCGGGCTATCTCGAAATTTTGAACGAGCTCTCGGGTGGACTCCGCCGCCGCACGGCAATTCGATGCGCGAGCGCTGCGCGACGTTGCCTGACGTATTTTCGTTGCGAGCCGACAACGAATGCGCGACCTCATAAAAATACTGGCTTAACCCTTGCTCGCGTTGTGCCGTAATAGTGGCGCAGGTCCGATAAATGGTGCGCCCCACGGGCGTCTGACGTCGGCATCAGTGCGCGATGCCACACCTGATGCGTGGACGTTGCCGCATGATTACACTAGTACGCGTGACTGCGTTGGAAACACTGTCTGCGTGGCACCTGAGGAGCCAACAATGAACCGCCCGCTCGCCCGAATGCCTCTGCGCGCCATCGCCACGATGTCCCTGGGCGCGCGGCTCAAGTGGCTCCTCGGTTTCGTCGCGGCCGCCATGCTCGGCGTATTGGCCTACTTCGTCTCGGCCGAAATGCAGAGCTCGCGCCTTCAGGCGCGCTATCTCGCGCGGTTCGATCGCGATGTCTCGTTCAACGTCGGCCCCGGGCCGAGCAACAGCATCCGCTTTCCCACGCAAGGAGGCCCTTACGACGTCCGGCTCGGCTACGCGCGACTGCCCGATTTCGAAAAGCGTCTCATTTCGAACGGCTACCAGGTCACGAGGCAGGCCCGCGATTCGTCAGCGATGACATCGATCGCGGACCGGGGCTTGTTTCTGCCTTACCGCGAAAAAGACCAAGGCGGGCTGCAGCTCTTCGACACACAAGGCGAGCCGCTCTTCAGCGCCCGCTATCCCGCCCTCGCCTACGGAACCTTCGAATCGATTCCACCGCTCATCGTGAGCGCGCTCACGTTCATCGAGGATCGCTACCTGCTCGATGCGAGCCAGCCCTACCGCAATCCGGCCATCGATTGGGGCCGTTTCTCGCGCGCGCTGAGCGATCAGGCGCTGCGTCTCGTGAACCGGCATCAGGCGACGCCGGGCGGCAGCACGCTTGCCACGCAAACCGAAAAGTTTCGCCATTCGCCGGGCGGGCGCACGGCCACGCCGCCCGAGAAGCTGCGCCAGATTGCGTCGGCATCGGTACGCGCCTATATGGGCGGCGAAAAAACGATGCCGGCGCGCCGCTCGATCGTCGTCCATTACCTCAATACGGTGCCGCTCGCCGCGCAGCCCGGCACCGGCGAGGTGGAAGGGCTCGGCGATGGCTTGGCCGCCTGGTATGGCCGCGATTTCGACGACGTCAACCGCCTGCTCACGCAAGCCAGCATGCGCAACAGCAACAATGAAGCGACGGGCCAGGAGCTTTCCGACGAGGCGCTCGCATTCAAGCAGGCGCTCTCGCTGCTGATTGCGCAGCGCGCACCGTCGTACTTTCTCGTGCGCAATCCGGTCGCGCTCGATCATCTGACCGATAGCTACGTGCGCGTGCTGGCCGCCAACGGGGTCATCTCGAGTTCGCTGCGCGATGCGGCACTGGCTGAGAGACTCGAGCTGCATCGCGCCGCACCGCCGAGGCCCGCGACATCCTATGTCGCGCGCAAGGCCGTCACGCTGCTGCGCGCACACTTGATGGGCATGCTCGGTGTCTCGAACGTCTATGATCTGAACCGTCTCGACCTGACGGCACAATCGACGCTCGACAAGCGCGTGCAGGCCGACGTCAGCGACCGGCTGGCGCGCGCGAGCACGGTGGACGGAGCGAAGGCGGCAGGTCTTTACGGCTTCGAAATGCTGCGCCCGGGCGATGACCCGTCGAAGATCGCGTTCAGCTTCACGCTCTTCGAGCGGCGCGGCGGCGAAAACCTGCTGCGCGTGCAGACCGACAGCGTGAACCAGCCATTCGACATCAACCACGGCGCACGCCTGAACCTCGGCTCGACTGCGAAACTGCGCACGATCATCACGTACTTGCAAATCGTCACGACGCTGCACGAACGCTACGGCGCGCTTTCGAACGCCGAACTCAAACGCGTTCAGCCCGATCCGTCCGATGCGCTCTCGCGCTGGGCCCTCGACTACCTGGCGCATACGAACGACCGGTCGCTGTCGTCGATGCTGCAAGCCGCGGTGGCGCGCAAGTACTCCGCCAGCCCCGGCGAGCTGTTCGCGACTGGCGGCGGCATGCAAGCCTTTACGAACTTCGACAAATCGGACAACGGGCGCATCCTGACCATCCATGATGCGTTCCAGCATTCGGTCAATCTCGTCTTCATTCGCTTGATGCGCGATATCGTTCGCTACGAAATGGTCCAGGCGGCCGGCCCGTCGCAGCGCTGGCTCGACGATCCGCAGTTGCGCCAAACGTATCTGACGCGTTTCGCGGATCAAGAAAGCCTCGTCTACCTGCATCGGTTTTACACGAAATACCAGGGCAAGACGCCCGACGCGGCGCTCGATACGCTCATTGCCGGCATGCGCAGCAAGGCGCCGCCGAAGGTGGCCACCGCACTGCGCAGCGTCGCGCCGCAAGCGCCCCGCCCCTGGTTCGATGCGCGCATGCGTGCCGCGCTCAAGGGCACCACGAACGCGCATCTGTCCGATGACGATCTGGCCAGCCTTTATGCCAAATATGGTCCGGACAAGTTCAACCTCAACGATCGCGGCTACATCGCGCGCGTGCATCCGGTCGAACTCTGGATGCTCGGTTATCTGCGCGCCCACCCCAATGCATCGGAGCGCGAACTGCGCAACGCGAGCAAGGACGTGCGCCTCACCTCGTACGCGTGGCTCTTCAAGACGCATCATCGCGGCGCGCAGGACCGCCGCATCCGCCACATGGTTGAGCTCGAAGCCTATGCGCGCATTACGAAGGCCTGGCGCGCGCTCGGCTATCCGTTCGAAACGGTCACGCCGTCCTATGCGGCAGCCGTCGGCGCATCGGGCGACCGGCCGGACGCGCTTGCCCAGTTGATCGGCATCGTGGCCAACGACGGACGCATGCTGCCGGCACACAGCATCGGTTCGCTCAAGTTTGCCGCGGGTACGCCTTACGAGACCGAATTCGAGCACGTGCCGGCTGCGAAAGACGCGGCCGTCGCGCCCGAAATCGTCGATGTCGTGCATGGGCTGTTGCGCGACGTCGTGCAAGGCGGCACCGGCGCCCGGCTCGCGGCGGGCCTGCCGCTGCCCGACGGACGCACGCTCGATGTCTACGGCAAGACAGGTACCGGCGACCAGCGATTCGAGGTCTATGCACCGGGTGCGCGGCTCATAGAATCGCGCAAGGTCAATCGGACCGCCACGTTCGTGTTCGTCATCGGCAACCGGTTCTTCGGCACGTTGACCGCCTTCGCGCACGAACCGTATGCCGCGCGATACACCTATACGAGTGCGATGGCCGTACAGCTGCTCAAATCGCTCGGCCCCGCACTCGCTCCGCTCGTCGGCCCGACCTCCGGAGCGCATGGCTCGGGCCGGCTCGCTGCGTCGCCGGCTGCGGGCCCGGTTTCCGCGGCCGACGCGTCGGCCTCTTGAGGCGCCAGGTTGATCGAATCGACGCGGGACGCTGAGCGCCTCGCGTCTTTTTATTTCCTAGGATGAAAGCGGGAGCCCGCGGTGGGGCCTCAGTGGCGAAAGGCGGTGTCGATCGGGCATACAATCGCCATCTGGCCATCCACCCCCCACGCATCCATGAGCCCATCGAACACTGCTTGCGCCGTCGCCTGGTCGCTCTCCGGCAACATTCTCGTCGTCACCATCGATCACCCCCCGGTCAATGCGCTCAGCGTCGACGTTCGACGCGGGTTGCTCGAAGCGCTCGACACTGCCGAGCGCGATGACGCCGTCGCGGCTGTCCTGATCGTCGGCGCGGGCCGGAATTTCATCGCGGGGGCGGACATCCGCGAGTTCGGCAAACCGCCACAGCCGCCTGCCTTGCCCGATGTATGCAACCGCATTGAAGCCGCGTCGAAACCCGTTGTCGCCGCGCTTAACGGCGCGGCGCTCGGTGGCGGCCTCGAAATCGCGCTCGCAGCACATTATCGGATCGCTGTCGCCGGGGCGAAGCTCGGCCTGCCCGAGGTGAAACTGGGACTCATGCCCGGTGCCGGCGGAACGCAACGCGCGCCGCGCCTGATCGGTGCCGCCGCGGCGCTCGATCTGATGCTTTCGGGCCGTCATGCCGATGCCGAGGAAGCGCTCGCGCTCGGGCTCGTCGACCGGCTCGCCGGTCGCGACGATGTGCTGGAGGCGGGGCTCGGCTACGCTCGCGAGCTCGTTGCCGGCAACGCCCGGCCGCGGCGCACACGCGAAGCACGCGCGCTTCAAGCCGATCCCGCGGCTGCGCGCACGGCCATCGAGGAAGCGCGCAGGCAAACCGCGGCGCGCTCGCGCGGCCTTTTCTCGCCCGGCAAGATCGTCGACGCGGTACAAGCGGCACTCGAACTGCCTTTTGACGAAGGTTTGGCGCACGAACGCCGCGGATTTCTCGAGTGCCTCGATAGTCCTCAGCGTGCGGGGCTCGTCCATGCGTTCTTCGCCGAACGCGAAGCCGCCAAGGCCCCGGAGACGAAAGCGGCCGCGCCGCGTCCGATCGGCTCGACCGGCGTCATCGGCGGTGGCACGATGGGTGCCGGCATCGCCGTCGCAATCCTCGAAGCAGGGCTACCCGTGGTCATGATCGAGCGCGACGACGCCGCGCTCGATCGCGGGCGAGCTTATGTCGAGCGCGTCTATGACGGCCTCGTCGCAAAAGGCAGGCTTTCGAGCGCCGGCAAGGAAGCGGCGCTCGCCCGTTTCACGGGCAGCACGGACTACGCGGCCCTGGCCGAGGTCGATCTGATCGTCGAAGCCGTCTTCGAAGACATGGCGGTGAAAAAAGCCGTCTTCACCGAACTCGACCGTGTCGCCCGAGCGCAAGCCGTGCTGGCCACCAATACCTCGTATCTCGACATCGACGAGATCGCCGCCGTCACATCGCGCCCCGCGGACGTCATCGGCCTGCATTTTTTTTCGCCGGCCAACGTGATGAAGTTGCTCGAAATCGTCGTGCCGGCGCGCGTGGCAACCGACGTCGTGTCGAGCGCCTTCGAATTCGCGCGGCGCCTGGGCAAGACGCCCGTGCGCGCGGGCGTGTGCGACGGCTTCATCGGCAATCGCTTGCTGGCGGTCTACCGCACGGCCGCCGACTATCTGATGGAAGACGGCGCATCCCCTTACGAAATCGATCGCGCGATGCGCGAGTTCGGCTATCCGATGGGCCCATACCAGGTCGTGGATCTCGCGGGCGGCGACATCGGCTGGGCCGCGCGCAAGCGTCGCGCACCCACGCGCGACGCGCGCATGCGGTATGTCGAGATCGCCGATCGGCTCTGCGAGCGCGGCTGGTTCGGGCAAAAGACCGGTCGCGGTTTTTATCGATACGAACCGGGCGCGCGCGCCGGCAGCCCCGATCCGGAAGTGAAAGCGATCATCGATGCCGAGCGGCAGCGTCATGGAATCGTCCCGCGCCGTTTCGACGACGACGAGATCGTACGGCGCCTCATGACCGCCGTCATCAATGAAGCGGCGAATATCGTGCGCGAAGGCATCGCGTTGCGACCGCTCGATGTCGATGTCACGCTCATACACGGCTATGGCTTTCCGCGCTATCGCGGCGGCCCGATGATGTATGCGGATACGATCGGTCTCGCCCGCGTGCTCGAGGACCTGCGCCGCTACGAGCAGGAGGACGCGTTCTTTTGGAAGCCGTCGCCGCTCATCGTCGAACTCGTCGAACGCGGCGCTGCGTTTTCCAGCCTGAACGGCGTGGCGCGATAACGCGCCGACGGTCCGCGCAGCCGCGGCTCAATGGCCGTGCCGATGATGAATGTCGGGGTAATGGGCGTGGGTGTGCGTAATCGGCACATGCCGATGCGCATGCGTGTGCGGCTCGTGCCCATCCCACGCGAAGTCGTGTTCATGACGATGATGTCCGTCGTCGTGACGGTGCGGGTGACTATGTTCGAGCGGCTCGTGCGTATGCTCGTGCAGGTGTCGCTCGCGCAGATGCAGCCATACTCCGACGCCCATCAGCAGCGCGGCGCACCAGAACGCCGCACTTGGCCAGGCCGGCCAGATGGCGAGCGAGAGCGCCACACCGATGAGCGGTGCGACTGAAAAATACGCACCGGTCCGGGCCGTGCCCAGATGCCGCAAGGCGACGATAAAAAGCACGAGACTCACGCCGTAGCCCGCAAATCCGATCGTCATGGCGGCAGTGGTGGTCCCCAACCCTGGAGTCGACGCGCCGAGTGCAAATCCGATAGCAAGATTCGTCGAACCGGCAACGAGACCCTTCACGCACGCGATCACCGTGGCATCGTGCGTCGAAATCTTGCGTGTCAGGTTGTTGTCGATGGCCCAGGCGAGGCATGCCGCCGCAACGAAAAGCGCACCGAACGAAATGCCAAGCGCACCGGGCTGCCACGACAGCGCAATGCCCCCGGCCACGATCGCAACCATACCAAGAAAAACCTGCCAGTCGACGTTCTCCCGAAACAGGCACCATGCCATGACGGCAGTGAAGACGCCCTCGAGATTGAGCAGGAGCGAAGCCGACGCAGCGGGCGTTGTCTGCAGTCCGAACATCAGCAGCGCAGGCCCGCTCACGCCGCCGGCCACGATTGCTCCGGCAAGCCATGGCAAATCGCGCGTCGCGATGCGCTCCATCCCTGGCGCCTGCCCGTCAGGGCCGCTTGCGAACCGGCTGGCTCGGCGCGCCAATAGCGTCACGGCAAGCCCGATACCGCTGCCGAGGTAGAACAACCCCGCAAGCACGAACGGCGACAATTCGCCGAGCAATACCTTCGCAAGCGGCGTTGTCGCGCCGAACAGCGCAGCAGCGGCGAGCGCGGTGAGTGCGGCGGGGTTGAGTCGAATCATCATCGGGATGAAGGGGTGATTGAGGCACTCAATTTAGCGCACTTCAGGACCGCTTACGATGACGCCTCCCCTCGCGCGTACGCGCGCAGCGCTTCGCCTGTTTGCTCGTCGCTCGGGAAAAACGCCTCGATGGCCAGCTCCGCGAGCGTGATGTCGATGGGGGTACCGAACACCGTCGTCGTGCTGAAGAACGACAGCGTGCCGAGCGGCGTGCGCAACCGCAGCGGCACGACGATATCGGACGGAACACCCGTTTCCTCGGGCGCATCCTCAGCGCCCGACGGCGCGGGGTAAGCGGCGAGCTCATCGACGAGTGCTTCGAGCACCGGATCCCCGCTCGTCTGCGCCTGGCGCTCCACACGCTGAAGCACATGCGCGCGCCAGGCAAACCAATTGACGATGTTGTTCGCCAGCCCGTCGGGATGCAGCGACAAGCGCAACACATTGACAGGCGGTTCGAGCAGCTTCGGGGCGGCACCCGCCACGAGCGGCGCGAGCGCGCCATTCGCGGCAATCATCGTCCAATGCCGGTCGACAGCCAGTGCCGGAAACGGCTCGTGCGCGCGCAGCACGAGCTCGACCGCACGCCGGGCAGCACCGAGCTGAGGATCGTCGAGCGGCCGCTCGCGAAAAAGCGGTGCGTAGCCGGCCGCCACGAACAGCGCATTGCGCGCCCTCAGCGGCACATCGAGCCGCTCGGCCAGGCGCAGGATCATCTCGCGGCTCGGCACGGCACGACCCGATTCGACGAAGCTCAGGTGCCGCGACGAAATCTGGGCTTCGGTGGCAAGCACGAGCTGACTCATGCGGCGCCGCTGACGCCATTCGCGCAGCAGATCGCCGACGGTGCGGCTCAGGCCGCGCGGCGCGGGTGCGTTTCGAAACGAGGTGGCGGGCGTATTCATGGCGTCGATCATAACGAATCGGCGCCGCGTTTCCATTACCTGCGACGTAATCGACCGGCCTCACGGATTCGACGATTCTTCGATCCAAGCGAGCCACCGCTGCCGAAAGCGGCGGCCGCGCCACCCGCGGCCTCGCGCCGCCCGCTCAACGCCGAAGGAGTTTGACATGAACGCACATACCCACCTTGTCGCCCGCTATTTCGACGCCTGGAACGAGACCGATGCCGTGCGCCGCCGCGCGCTGATCGCCGAAACCTATGCCGAGGACGCCCGCTACGTCGATCCGATGCTCGAAAGCCAGGGCCATGCACGCATCGACGCCATGATCGCGGCTGTCCATGAGCGATTCCCGGCACACGTGTTCCGCCTGTCCACCGATATCGACGGATTCGGCGCCTACCTGCGCTTTTCGTGGGATCTGGTCGGCCCTGACGGCGGGGTGGCGGCGAAAGGATCGGATTTCGCCGTCGTCGACGCAACAGGGCGCTTCGCCAGCGTCACGGGCTTTCTCGATGCGGTCGCGCAACCGGCGTAAACCGTGAAGACGAGCGCCGCGGCGGCGAACCCGCCGCGGCACCAATGCGCCGCATGGGCGGCTCATCTCATGTCGGGACGGGAATCGAGAGCGTCTCCTTGATTTCTTCCATGACGACATAGCTCTTCGATTGCACGGCGCCCGGCAACTGCAAAAGGATGTCGCCGAGCAGCTTGCGATAGTCGGCCATCTCGCCGATGCGCGCCTTGATCAGATAGTCGAACTCGCCCGAGACCAGATGGCACTCGAGAACTTCGGGGATTTTGTGCACCTCGCGGCGAAACTGCTCGAACATGTTGCCGCTTTTATGGCCGAGCGTGATTTCGACGAACACGAGCAAGGCCGCGCCAAGCTGAGCGGGATCGACGCGCGCGTAGTAGCCCGTGATGACCCCATCGCGCTCCATGCGCTTCACGCGTTCGATACACGGCGTCACGGTCAGCCCGACGCGCTCGGCCAAGTCCTTCATCGCGATCCGGCCGTCCTCCTGAAGGATGCGCAGGATATGGTGGTCGAGCTTGTCGAGCTTACGGATTGGCTGGCGTTGTGTTCTCAACGTTTCCACCAAAAATATGAAAACTACAAAAACAAAAACTGCTTTCGTCGCAATAGTATAGCTCCAATAACTGGACTATCAGCATTTCGGAGTAGCTATGCGAGTCATCGTCTTGGGCAGCGGCGTGGTAGGCGTAACGAGCGCCTATTACCTGGCGCGCGCGGGCCATGAAGTCACTGTGGTCGATCGCGCCGCCGGTCCCGCACTCGAAACGAGCTTTGCGAACGCGGGCCAGATTTCGCCCGGCTACGCGGCACCCTGGGCGGCGCCCGGCGTTCCGCTGAAAGCTGTCAAATGGATGTTCCAAAAGCACGCCCCGCTCGCGATTCGTCTCGACGGCACGGCGTTCCAGTTGAGCTGGATGTGGCAGATGCTGCGCAATTGCACGGCCGAGCGCTATGCGATCAACAAGGGCCGCATGGTGCGTCTGGCCGAATACAGCCGCGATTGCCTGCAATCGTTGCGGGCCGATACCGGTATCCAATACGAAGGCCGCACGGGCGGCACGCTGCAACTGTTTCGCACGCAGCAGCAGCTCGACGGCGCCCAGAAGGACATCGCGGTGCTGCGTGAAGCCGGCGTCGCTTACGAGCTCCTCGATCCGGCGGGCCTCGCGGGCGCCGAGCCGGCGCTTGCCGCCGTTTCGCACAAACTGACGGGCGGGCTGCGCCTGCCGGGCGACGAAACGGGCGATTGCCAGTTGTTCACGACGCGCCTGGCCGCACTCGCGCAACAGTTGGGCGTGAAGTTCCGTTACAACACCCCTATTGATGCGCTCGAAATGGCCGGCGGCAAAATCGCGGGCGTGCGCTGCGGCAGCGAGACGCTGCGCGCCGACACCTACGTCGTCGCGTTCGGCGCCTACTCGACGCAGTTCGTGGCCGACATCGTGAAGATTCCGGTCTATCCGCTCAAGGGCTACTCGATTACCGCCCCCATCGTCGATGCGGCCGCGGCGCCCGTTTCGACGGTGCTCGACGAAACGTACAAGATCGCGATCACGCGTTTCGACAACCGGATTCGCGTCGGCGGCATGGCGGAAATCGTGGGCTTCGATCACAAGCTGCGCAACGCGCGTCGCGAGACGCTCGAGATGTGCGTCAACGATCTCTTCCCGGGCGGTGGCGACACGGCGAATGCAACGTTCTGGACGGGTTTGCGCCCGATGACGCCGGACGGTACGCCGATCGTCGGCCGCACCCCCGTTTCGAATCTGTTTTTGAACACGGGCCACGGCACGCTGGGCTGGACGATGTCGTGCGGCTCCGGCCAATTGCTCGCCGACCTCATCTCGGGCCGGCGCCCCGCTATTCAAGCGGACGATCTTTCCGTGCATCGCTATCTGGGCGATGTCGCTGCTTCACCCCGCCCCGCTTACGCGTAACGGCTCACGCCACCCAAAGAGCCTCGGCAGCACAAACGGCGCCCCACACGGGCGCCGTTTGCATTTTCAGAACTGATCTTCGGCGAGCGCATAGACGCCTTCGCCGCCCTTGCCGCTCACGATCGCCGTTTCGAGCGCAGCGGTCCGCGGCAGGATCTGCTCTGCGAAAAAGCGTGCTGTTGCGATCTTTGCACCGTAAAAAGGCGCATCGCTGCCTTCCTTGTCCGCCGCGATCAGCATGGCACGCGCCATGTGCCATCCCGCCAGGACGATGCCCGCAAGCTCCAGATAGAGGACGCTGCCTGCGAACACCGCCCCGGGATCGGTCTTGGCATTGGCGAGCACGAAATCGACGACGTTTTCAAACGAGCGCAGCGCCATCGACAGCCGCGCATGCATAGCGGCACAGGCGGGGCTTTCCTGCGTCGCAAGTGCATCGAGCGTCAAGCGGATCTGCGCGGCGAACTTCTTTGCCACCGCGCCGCCGTCGCGCAACGTCTTGCGGCCGACGAGATCGTTGGCCTGGATGGCCGTCGTGCCTTCATAGATGGTCAGAATGCGCGCGTCGCGATAGTACTGCGCCGCCCCCGTTTCCTCGATGAAGCCCATGCCGCCATGCACCTGCACGCCGAGACTTGCGACCTCGATCGAGAGCTCGGTGCTCCAGCCCTTCACGATCGGAACGAGATACTCGTAGAGTGCCTGGTGCTCGGCACGCACGGCCGCATCGGCATGGCGATGCGCGACATCGCAATGCGCCGCGGCCACATAAGCGAGGGCGCGCGCCCCTTCCGTCAGCGCGCGCATCGTCGCCAGCATCCGGCGCACGTCGGGATGATGAATGATCGTGACAGCGCCTTTCGCCGTCCCGTCGACCGGGCGGCTTTGCACGCGTTCCTTGGCATAAGCGACGGCCTTCTGATACGCGCGTTCGGCCAAGGCCACGCCTTGTATGCCGACGGCGAAACGAGCGGCGTTCATCATGATGAACATGTATTCGAGGCCGCGATTCTCCTCGCCGACGAGATAGCCGATCGCACCGCCATGGTCGCCGAACTGGAGCACCGTGGTCGGGCTCGCTTTGATGCCGAGCTTGTGTTCGATCGACACGCAATGCACGTCGTTACGCGCGCCGAGCTTGCCGTCTTCGTCGGCCAGAAACTTGGGCACGATGAAAAGCGAGATGCCCTTGACGCCCTCCGGGGCGTCGGGCGTACGCGCCAGGACGAGATGGACGATATTCTCGGCCATGTCGTGCTCGCCCCAGGTAATGAAGATCTTCGTACCGAACACCCGATAGGTACCGTCGCCTTGCGGCTCGGCGCGCGTGCGCACCAGCGCGAGGTCGGAGCCGGCCTGCGGCTCCGTGAGGTTCATCGTTCCCGTCCACTCGCCTGAGATGAGTTTCGGCACATACCGCTGCTTCTGCTCGTTGCTGCCGGCGGTCAGCAAGGCCTCGATGGCGCCGTCGGTCAGCAGCGGACAGAGCGCGAACGAAAGATTCGCGGCGTTGAGCATTTCGACGCACGGCGTCGCGATGAGCTTGGGCAAGCCTTGGCCGTCGTAATCGACCGGATGCTGCACGCCTTGCCAACCGCCCTCGACGAACTGACGGAACGCTTCCTTGAAACCGGGTGTCGCGGTGACGACACCGTCTTTCCACACGCTTGGGTTGCGATCGCCCTCGACGTTCAGCGGCGCCAGCACCTGCTCGCAAAGCTTCGCCGACTCGCCCAGTACGGCTTGCGCCGTGTCGAGCGTGGCGTCGTCGCTGCCCGGCAGCGCGGCAACCGTCTCCAGGCCGGCCAGCTCCTTCATCGCGAACAACATGTCCTTGATGGGCGCGGTATAGCTCATCTTGCTCTCCTCCTCAGTCGTTGCTCTGCATTGGGCTCTCCTAGCAAAAAGGGGCGCGTCGCGCCCCTTCCTGCTGCCGTCAGGCGCCTCATCAACGGGCGCTGCGTCGTTCGTTCAACCGAGCTCCGCGACGAGCTCCGGCACGAGCGCAAACAAATCGCCGACGAGTCCATAGTCGGCCACGCTGAAAATCGGCGCTTCCGGATCCTTGTTGATCGCCACGATCACCTTGGAATCCTTCATGCCGGCCAAATGCTGAATGGCGCCCGAAATCCCCACCGCCACATACAGTTGCGGCGCGACGATCTTGCCCGTCTGTCCCACCTGATAGTCGTTCGGCACATAACCCGCATCCACTGCCGCGCGCGACGCGCCCAGCGCGGCGCCAAGCTTGTCGGCGAGGGGCACGAGCACGCTCTGATAGTTCTCGCCGCTACCCAGTCCTCGGCCACCGGAGACCACGATCTGCGCGCTCGTCAACTCGGGCCGGTCGAGCTTGGTCACCTCGCGGTTCACGAACTGCGAAATGCCGCGCTCAGCTGCTGCTTCGATCTTCTCGATCGCAGCGCTTCCGCCTTCGGCCGCCACGGCGTCGAAGCCCGTCGCACGCACCGTAACCACCTTGATCGGATCGGCCGACTGCACCGTCGCAATAGCATTGCCCGCGTAGATCGGACGCTCGAACGTGTCAGGCGACACGACGGCGGTGATTTCGCTGATCTGTGCCACGTCCAGCTTCGCGGCCACGCGCGGCGCAATATTCTTGCCGTACGCCGTGGCCGGCGCCACGATATGCGAGTAGTCCTTCGCGATTTCGAGCACCGTCGCCTCGACGTTCTCCGCCAGCCCCGCCGCCAATTGCGGCGCATCGGCCAACAGCACCTTCGAGACACCTGCAATCTTCACCGCGGCATCGGCTGCCGCTTGTGCATTGTGTCCTGCGATCAGGACATGCACGTCGCCACCCATCTTTTGCGCGGCAGCAACGGTATGCAACGTCGCGCCCTTGACGGTCGCGTTGTCATGTTCGGCAATCACCAGAATCGTCATTTGTTCGCGCTCCCCTTACAGCACCTTGGCTTCGGTCTTCAGCTTCTCGACCAGCGTCTTCACATCGGGCACCTTCACGCCCGCGCTGCGCTTCGGCGGCTCGGCCACCTTCAGCGTCTTCAGACGCGGCGTCACGTCCACACCGAGGTCTTCGGGCTTGAGCGTCTCCAGCGGCTTTTTCTTCGCCTTCATGATGTTGGGCAGCGTCACATAGCGCGGCTCGTTCAGACGCAGGTCCGTCGTCACGACGGCCGGCAACGTCAACGTCAGCGTCTCGGCGCCGCCGTCGACTTCGCGCGCAACCGTGGCCTTCCCGTCGGCAATCGTCACCTTCGAAGCAAACGTCGCTTGCGGCAGATTCGCCAGTGCGGCCAGCATCTGGCCCGTCTGGTTCGAATCATCGTCGATCGCCTGCTTGCCCAGAATCACGAGCTGCGGCTGCTCCTTGTCCACCAGCGCCTTGAGCAGTTTGGCCACGGCCAACGGCTGCAGCTCTTCGTTCGACTCGATCAGGATCGCGCGGTCGGCACCGATCGCCAGTGCCGTCCGCAGCGTCTCTTGCGCCTGCGCCACGCCACACGACACCGCAACGATCTCCGTTGCCACGCCCGCTTCCTTCAGCCGCACCGCCTCTTCCACGGCGATCTCGTCGAACGGGTTCATCGACATCTTCACATTCGCAATATCGACCCCCGTGCCATCCGATTTCACGCGCACCTTCACGTTGAAATCGACCACGCGCTTGACCGGCACCAGAATTTTCATGCACACGCTCCAAAGTTACGAATACGTCAACCCAGCGGCCATTATAACGACAGCCAACGGGCAGCCCGAGGAGCCGCCGCGCCGGGCTCCGGATGGCGGGCGGGTTTCCACCCGGCGGTGCGCCTAGATAACGAACGATCGTTTTATTTTAATGAGACGAACCCGCCTCGCCAAGCCCGGATTCTCGATCAACGCCTCTAACCGCACGCCTGCCCCCGCACCCAATGCTCGATAACTGCTCAACAGCGCTCAACGATGCTCAACCACCGCACGCGCAAAGCCAACTGCCGATTTTATCGCGCCGCACAAATAAGCTTTCATAATTAATTCTCAACATCTAATAACCGGCAGGAATTAGAGTTGCAGCCGGTGCTGTTGGGAGACGCGAGCCGGCTTGCGAGCATTAAGATGGCGTCGCATTCGGGCCAGCGAGGAAACCCACCATGACAAGCTTCGACCTACCGTCCGACGTGGCGAACGACAGGCCCGGCACCCATGCCGAGCCTCAACGTTCGACGGTCCGCACGCGCGACGGTCTCGACCTCGCGCTGTACCGCTGGCCGACGAGCCCCTCCCTAGCCATACCTCGGGCAACTCTGGCACTGGCTCACGGACTGGCCGAGCACGCGGGTCGCTATGCGCCGCTTGCCGCGCGACTCAACGATGCCGGTATCGAGCTTGTCTGCGTCGACTTGCGCGGACACGGGCATTCGCCCGGTCCAAGAGCATGGGTGGACTCCATCGACGACTATCTGCTCGACTTCGAAGCGTTGCTCGGGGCGGCGGCCCGCCCACACGTTCCGTTCTTTTTGATGGGGCACAGCATGGGCGGCACGATTGCGGCGCTCTATGCGGCCGAGCGGCTCGCGCATGCGGCAGGAGATCGGCAGCCGCCCGCGGGGCTGATTTTATCGAGCCCCGCGCTCGCGCCGGGCCGTGACGTGCCGCGCTGGATGATCGCCGCCAGCCAGCTCGTGAGCCGTGTCTGGCCACGTTATCCGGCCATGAAAATCGATCCCGTTCTACTCGCGCGCGACCCGGCCGTCGTGGCGGCCAACCGCAACGATCCGCTCGTACATCACGGGGCTATACCCGCACGTACCGGCGCGCAGCTCCTCGTTGCCATGACGCGTATCGCAAACGCGCGCGCCACGATCAGCCTTCCGGTGCTCGTCTTTCACGGCAGTGACGACAAGCTGACCGAACCCGAAGGCAGCCGCGAATTCGCAGGCCGGGTGGGATCGGCCGATTGCACACTGGCCATTTATGAAGGCAGCTATCACGAGACGCTGAACGATCTCGATCGCACACGCGTGATCGATGCGTTGATCGACTGGATCGCGGCGCGCCTCAGTTGACGGCTCGCCGCACGCGCCGACGGCCGATTCGCACAGCCGAACCGGTCAGACGTTCCAGTTCGGTTTGCGCTTTTCCACGAACGCCTGCATGCCCTCGAGCGTCGCGTCGTCCATCGCGTTGCAAGCCATCGTTTGTCCCGCAAGCTGATAGGCCGCCTCGATGCCGGTTTCGAGCTGCCGGTAAAAAAGCGCTTTGCCGGCGCTCACGGCCGCAGCCGGCTTGGCGCAAATGCCCGACGCAAGCGAGACGACCTCGGCGTCGAGCGCGTCGAGCGGCACCATGCGATTGATGAGCCCTTCGTCGCGCGCTTTCGCCGCGTCGATGAACTCACCGGTCATCAGCATCTCGAACGCGGCCTTGCGCGACAGGTTGCGTGACAACGGTACCGACGGCGTGGCGCAAAAGAGTCCCACGTTGATACCGGAGACGGCAAAACGCGCCGTGTCGGCCGCCACCGCGAGATCGCACATCGCCACGAGCTGGCAGCCCGCAGCTGTAGCCATACCCTGCACGCGCGCGATGACGGGCTGCGGCATGCGCTGAATCGTCATCATCAACGCCGACGAGCGCGCGAAAAGCGCCTGGTAATGAGCCAGCGATGGCGCCGCACGCATTTCCTTCAGATCATGCCCCGCGCAAAACGCGCGACCGGCGGCCGCGATGACGACGACGCGCGCATCGCTCTTCGCGACGGCGCCCAAGGCGGCATGCAGCTCGGCAATCAACTGCTCCGACAACGCGTTGAACGCATCGGGACGGTTCAGCGTCAAGCGCACGACGCCGCGAAGTCCATACGCGCCATGCTCGACGAGCAGCACCCCCTTGGCGTCCGGGCCGTCCGGCGCCTCCGACGGGCGCATCGGCGATGAATCGGGGTTCATAAGCGTGACCTCCCAGGCGTTCCAGGTTCCAGGGTCCGCCGCG
>Ga0209672_100664_pt1 | contig 17420 bp, 16 predicted proteins | sample AraplaCol_mMS_r2_FD_184273 | JGI IMG/M metagenome (GOLD analysis project Ga0209672, IMG submission 184273) | Arabidopsis root microbial communities from North Carolina, USA - plate scrape CL_Col_mMS_r2 (SPAdes) (version 2) | ecosystem: Host-associated > Plants > Roots > Endosphere | place: USA...
GCAATATCTTGATCTGCATGTATCCCTCGTACGAGACCATCGCCGCTCAAAGCGGCCATTATCCCTTCGTCGAGGTGTATCAATTCCTCAGTGCCGGCCTTGTATCAATTTACAGGTGCCGGTGACATCGGCAGCCACCAGCTTGCCCTCTCAACTGGCTGCGCTGGGTGCGACAGCGGTCATCGATGCGGGGGTGCAGACGGCGATCGAGGGCGGCAGCTTCCTGAACAGTTTGAAGGGCGCGGGGCTGAGCGACCTTGCGGCGTTGGGTGCCTATGAGATCGGCGGGGAGAAGAACGCGCTCACGAAGACCTTCGGGGAAGCTGGCGGCGAGCTTGCTTATGTGGGGCTGCATTCGGCGCTGGGTTGTGCAACGAGTGCGTTAGGGGGCACGGGATGTGAGGGCGGGGCCATTGGCGGGGCTGCTGGGGCGTTCTTGAACTCGACCGTTGACGCAAACGGGAATATCCCTGCACCGCTCGATGTTGCCATGACCACACTTGTCGGTGGATTGCTCGCCGGGGCTGTGGGGGCCAACGCGCAGGGTGCGGCAACGGCTGCTGAAAACGAGACGCTCAATAACCACCTAAACCATATTCCACCGAAGCCGATGTCGCTTTCGCAGGCAGAGCAATATCAGCAGGCGGTGGATACGGGGGACGCCAGCACACAGGACAAGTTGGCTGCGTTGTCGCTCCAGAATGACCAGAATCTGGCCCAGGCCTGCATGGGTGGAGCTGGCAGTGCCGGATGCCAAGCGCAGATTCAAGCGGCTCAAGCGGGCGGGAATCAGGTCTATATGAAGCCGCTTGGGGGCGGGCTGTATTACACGTATGCGAACCCATTGTCGGGTATGGCGGGGCCGGAAAACTTTCCGTTCTCGTATGCGAGCGGACCTCAGATCACGGCTCTTCCGTCGGGACCGTCGCTCGGTGCTGCAACGCTGGACACGATGCTAGGCAGTCCGTTGGCGGGGGCGTTCGGCGGGCTGGTGTATGCGACCGGTGGGTCGAATGCAAGCGCTTATCCGGTAACGCAAGTGGGCGCTGCGACGGACGGCATCATGGCAGGGTTTGCTGGGTTCCGGATGCCGGAGGCACCGACGCTTGTGGGTGCGGACAATGCCGCAATTCAAGCGCAAGTCTTGAACAATATCGCCACGACGCAGGCCGGTAATGCGTCGTCACAGTTCGGCCAACTGGCGTCATGGGAGACAGCGTACAATTTTTATACGCAGCAAGGAGGCTTCAGTGCGGACAGGACGCTTGGTCACTTGCAGGGTATCGACTTCACTCAACCGGTAACGGTAACGCAGGTTGGGCCAGGCACAAACTACGTTCAATACGTCTTGAATGGCAACGTTGGAAATTACTTCGCGCCGATAGGAACACCCGCGGCTAGCCTTGGGATCAACCCGGCAAACCGTATTCCGGGGTTGTTTACGCCTTCGGGCGCCACGTCTGCCTTACAGAGTACTGCCGCAAGCGTGACCGATACCTGGACCGTCCCGGGCGAGCCATTCGTTGCCGAGGGCGGTGGTACACAACTGTTTGTCCCCAACAAATCGACGATGACTCCGGTACCAGGGAAATGAAACAAGATCGCATTGCTCTCTTTGAACAAGGGTTAGCGAGATGCCGAGCGCTGCTGCAACAGCATTCCAACAGCCGAGCTCTTCGCTCCATTGAAAAGCAGATCGAGTTTCTTATCGATCTTGAAATGGGGCGAACGAGCGAGGTGAACAGGCTTCAAGAAATTACGATCGGCGTATTGACCGCTCGGGAAGTCGAACCGTTGGACGAAGAGGTGGCCGAACTTCTCTACGAGGTCGCAAGTGAGGCGCGACGTATGTGAGGAAGGCTTCGGCGTCGAGACGGTGGCTCGCGACATGAGGCCAGATGTTGCGATCTAGCCAGCAGCAAAACCGACTTGGGCCGGGTTTGCTGCCTACGATTTTATTCAAGCATGTGTGATGACGAGCTTACCGAGTTGGACTTCGATCTTAAGTCGTTGGTAAGGCATGAAGCCGGCGTGCTCGAGCCATCGGCCGGAGAGCTTGAACCAAGGCACGAGAGGCGGTGCAGGGCGTCGGCGAGGCGAGTAGGGGCGCCAGCGTGGCGATTGTTGAATCGTGACGCTGCGCGAGGGGTGAGCGTCGTCAAATGCTTTAAGATTGGCGTCAGCCATATCAACTCCTCATCCGAGTTGGTGGTGGTCAGCGGGTCGTATGGGTTGGCGCCCATGCGGCCCGCGCTGCGTTTACGGCGTTGGAAGGGGTAGCCGTTCTCCTGGTATCTGTGATGTTAAGTCTTTGATTGTACTGAAGATAAGTAATCCTAACCATTAGCCGGTTGGCCTAGGACGCACAGTAATGTCCAGCGGCGCTGCGCGCCGAGGGATACGAGGGCCGGGGGTAAATCGTCTGCCGGCTACCGCCGTCCCTGACGGGCCGTCGTCATCCGTCAGTCGATTGAACATAACGCGGACATTATCAACGGCCGGTGCCCGGCCGTTGATAACGCAGCGTTATGTCTGGCGCCCCCGGCCCTGATGCATGTGCTGCGCAAGGGCGATTCCAGGGGCCGCGTTGCGGCCGAATAACGAGATGGGCCCCGCCCGCCCCACCGTCCGCCCCCGAGGGGCTCCCTACCTGCTGCATAAGTTCGTGGGACTCACGCTGCTGTCCCGCCAAGTTTAGCGCCGTGCTCGCCGCGTCAAGGGTTCGCTTCGCCGGGCTGCGCCCGCCCTTGACGCGCCTGCGCGCGGCGCTGGTTGGGTTGGGCCAACAGCGCGAGTGTCGCGCCGGGCAAACAGCAAGGAGCGAAGCAATGGAAGTGAAGGTCGATGTGCTGCCGGAGTTTGTTGCGTTCTGCGATCAAGAGAAAACCACGGCGGAGGCGGTACTGCGAGGCTTCATGCGGGATGTGCTGGCCGTGTACGAGGGCAAGCAGGAGCCGAGTGATACGCCGCTCGGCGTGGTTCAGGCTTATGCGTGGAGCTACTTCGTGAGGGTGACCAATCCAGAGCGGTACTACTAAGCAAAGCTAGGGCCGGCCATGCCGGCCCGTTGCGCGCGAAGGCGCGCAACGCAAAAGCGCGGTTTGGCATGCGGTGCAAGCCGAAAAGTCGTCTTGCACCGCAGTGCCGAGCGTGGAGAACCGAAGGCCGTCAAGGCCAAGCCCTACGGGCGCGCGATGCGCGGCCTTGACGGGTTCGAACTCGGTGGTTGATCGACCATCACGGAAGGCATCGTGGCTGGACAGCGCGATGGTTTGCAAGCGCCCAAGTTCCGCCCGGTTTGCCGTCGGCCTGCGGCCGCCGTCAAACCGGGCGGGAGAGGGAAGGGGTTTAAGAGAAGAATAAAAGCACCCCCGACCCCAGCGTTGCGGTGGGGCACGGAGCGGCGAACGCGTGATTGCCGTCGATCAGCCTTGGGCGAGCACGGTATCGAGCAGGTCGGAGGCGAGCTTCTGCTTGGAGCGAGGCAACCGACTGATCTGCTCGACTTGCCGTTGCAGTCGAGAAACCGGGCCGGGCTTGTGCGGAAGCGCGGCGGACTCGCCGATGAGTTCGGTGACGCTGACCTTCAGTTCTGTAGCGAGCGCGAGCAACGTGGGAACGGGCAGACGCAGACGACCGCCCTCGTAATGCGCGAGGGTCTGCTGTGCAATGCCGAGCTGCTCGGATAGTTGCACTTGGGTGAGTCCGCGGGCCTTGCGCGCCTGTGCGATGCGCGCCCCCATATCCTTGAAAAGCTGCTCGTCCTTGGTCTTCACGCCGGTGATTAGCGAGGTGATGAGAGCCATGACGATAACCCTGGTTTCGGAAAGCAGGCTTGACAATACTCGTAAACAGAGTACTCTGCAACGCAGTTTTTTTACTCTAAACCTCTTGACAGGTTTTTAGCGGAGGCGGGGAAGACGATGCCGATGGCGATCGCGAAGGAAGAGCTTGAACGGCTCAAGAGCGAGGTGTCGCTCAAGCGGCTGATCGAGAGCCAGGGGCATGACCTGATGCGCCGGGGCAAGGACTGGGTGATGCGCTGCCCGTTCCATGACGATGTGTCGCCGAGCCTGGTGGTGACGGAATCGAAGAACCTGTATCACTGCTTCGGATGTGGTGCGGCCGGCTCGGTGCTCGATTGGGTGATGAAAACGCAAGGGGTGTCGTTGCCGCACGCGGTGCAGTTGCTCAAGCAAGATGCGCCGCTCGATGGGATGCGGGTGGGGCTGGTGAAGACGCAAGCGCAGCCGTTGCCGTCGGCGCTCGAGCCGCAGGCCGATGATCAAACGTTGCTTGAGCGCGTGGTGGGCTACTACCATGCGACGCTCAAGGAGAGCCCGCAAGGCCAGGCGTATCTGACGGAACGCGGCTTGATGCATCCGGAGCTGATCGATCGGTTCAAGCTCGGGCATGCCAATTCGACGCTGGCCTACCAGCTCCCGAAAAAATACACCGTTGCGGGCAAGGCCGTGCGCGAGCAGTTGCAGCGGGTGGGGGTAACGCGCTCGACGGGCTTCGAGCACTTGGGTGGGTGCATCGTGGTGCCGATCCTCGGCGAGGATGATGAGGACCGCGGCCGAGTGTGGCAACTGTACGGACGGCGCACGGCGGACGCGAAGCTGGGCCGCAACGACGTGAGGCACTTGTACCTAGGCGCGCCGCTGCGCGGGGTGTGGAATGCATCGGCGCTGGTGGCGCACAAGGAAATCATCGTGTGCGAGGCGCTGATCGACGCGATGACGTTCTGGTGCGCGGGCTATCGCAACGTGATTGCGGCGTATGGGGTCAATGGGTTCACCGAGGATCATTGGGCCGCACTCAAACGCCACGGCACGCGCCGTGTGCTGATCGCCTACGATCGTGACGAGTCGGGCAATGCTGCGGCTGAGAAGCTGGCGACGCAGATGCTGGAATCGAGCATCGAATGCTTCCGCGTGCTGTTCCCGAAGGGGATGGATGCGAACGAGTACGCGCGCAAGGTGCAGCCGGCGCCCAAGAGTCTTGGCGTGATGCTGCAACAGTCGCAGTGGTTGGGCAAAGGCAGGGGGCCAGGCGTGGCCGTGACGGTGCCTCACATGCCTGAGTTGGCGACTAAAGAAGAAGCGGTACCGGCCGCGCCGATCCTGCCAGCATCGCCGGCGCCGGTCACGTCTGAGGTGGAGCCCACGCCGGAACTGAGCCTGACCGCTCCTTCTTTAGCTGCTACAACCGAGCCTGATGTCCCTCTGTCGCCTGTGCCGGCCACGGCGCCGGCGCAGCCGGCAGAGGAGCCGATAGCGACGGAAGGCGCCGCCGGCGAACTGCTGTTGAGCTTCGGCGATCGGCATTGGCGGGTGCGCGGTTGGCAAAAGAATCTCGGCCCGGACCAGATGCGCGTAAACGTGCAGGTGCGAAGCGAAGCGGGCTATCACGTCGATACGCTGGACGTGTATAGCGCGAAGCAGCGCGCGGCGTTCATCAAGATGGCCGCTGCCGAGCTGGGCACGCAAGACGATACGGTCAAGCGAGATCTCGGGCGTGTACTGCTCAAGCTCGAGACGCTGCAAGACGAGGCGATCACGGCGGCACTTGCGCCGAAGGATGCTGCCCCGCCGATCGACGAGGCGCAGCAGCTCGCGGCGTTGGAGTTGCTGAAGGCGCCGAGCCTGATCGAGCGCATCGTGGGCGACATGGAGCGCTGCGGGATCGTGGGCGAGTCGACGAATCTGCTGGCGGGCTACCTTGCGGCGGTGTCGCGCAAGCTCGATGCGCCGCTGGCGATCCTGATCCAGTCGACGAGCGCGGCGGGCAAGAGTTCGTTGATGGACGCGGTGCTGAATCTGATGCCGGACGAAGAGCGCATCCAGTACAGCGCGATGACGGGGCAGAGCCTGTTCTACCTGGGCGAGACGGACTTGCAGCACAAGATCCTGGCGATCGCCGAGGAAGAGGGCGTGCGGCAAGCGGCGTATGCCTTGAAGCTGTTGCAAAGCGACGGCGAGCTGACGATTGCCTCGACGGGCAAGGACGAGACGACGGGTAACTTGGTGACGAAGCAATACCGCGTGAAAGGCCCGGTGATGCTGATGCTCACGACGACGGCGATCGACGTCGACGAAGAATTGCTCAATCGATGCCTGGTGCTGACGATCAACGAGACGCGCGAGCAGACGCGAGCAATCCACGCGCGCCAGCGTGCAGCGCAGACGCTGGAAGGGCTGCTGGCCGAGGCGGATCGCGAGGCGATTACGACGTTGCACCGCAACGCGCAGCGGCTGTTAAAGCCGATACACGTGGTCAATCCGTACGCACATCGGCTGACGTTCTTGGACGACAAGACGAGAACGCGGCGCGATCACGTGAAATACCTGACGCTGATCCGCTCGATTGCGCTGCTCCACCAGCACCAGCGCGAAGTGAAGCGCGTCGAGCATCGAGGCCAGAGCATCGAATACATCGAGGTGGCGCGCGAGGACATTGCGCTGGCGAACCGCATCGCCCATGACGTGCTGGGCCGCACGCTCGATGAGCTGCCGCCGCAGACGCGGCGCTTGCTGACGTTGTTGGTGGATTGGGTGAGGCATGAATGCGAAGCCCGGGACGAGACGCGCGAGGCGCTGCGTTTTACCCGGCGCGAGGTTCACACGGCGACACGCTGGGGCGATACGCAGCTGAAAATCCATCTGTCGCGCTTGGTCGAGCTCGAGTACGTGATCGCACACCGCGGCCGCAATGGCGTGTTCGAGTATGAGTTGCTGTACAGCGGCGAGGATGATGGCAAGGCGCATCTGTGCGGGCTGATCGACCCGACCGCCCTTGCAGACGACGGCGCGCGGTCGGGGCTGAGCGCTGATCGGTCGGGGTCCGGTCGGACCCTGGTCGGTGGTCGGTCGGATGCGGTTGAAAGGCCGCAAAGCCATACCGAACAAGGCGACGGCGCCGATCCGGTCGGCCTTGCGAAAGATGCAGTTAACTCCGATGGCGGCATCCTCTCTTTAGCTGCGGTTGTTGAGCCGTCCTAACGATGCCGAACCTTGGGAGGAGAGAGCCATATCCGCCGATTGGGCCGGCGCACGATCCGCTGAGCTTGTATCGGCAGATGATGGACTTCCTGATGTGGCTCGAGGAGCGCAACACGTCGCGGCATACGCTCAAGCATTGGGAGCTGTATCTACGGTACTTCGTGACGTGGTGCGACGAGCGAGGCTTGACGCGGCCGGCGGAGATTACGCGGCCGATCCTCGAGCGCTATCAACGGCACCTGTTCTTGAAGCGTAAAAAGAACGGGGCGCCGCTGTCGGCGACGACGCAGGCCTCGCGCGTGACGCCGATTAGAAAGTGGTTCCGATGGCTCACGCGTAATAACCGGGTCTTGTACAACCCGGCGGCCGACCTGGATCTGCCGAAGGTGGAAGAGCGTTTGCCGAAGCATGTGCTGACGATCGAGGAGGTCGAGCGGGTGTTGAACCTGCCTGACACGACGACGGCGCTAGGCGTGCGCGATCGGGCGATGCTGGAGACGCTGTACAGCACGGGGATCAGGCGTATGGAGATCATTGGGCTGCAGCAGCGCGACGTCGATTACGAGCGTGGCACGCTGATGATCCGACAGGGCAAGGGCAAGAAAGATCGAATGATTCCAATTGGCGATCGAGCGTTGGCCTGGGTGGCCCGGTATCGCGACGAGGTGCGGCCCGAGCTGGCGATTGCGGGCGACGACGGCACGCTGTTCTTGACGGTAACGGGGCAAGCGTTCTCGGATAACCGAATGACGCAGATGGTGCGCAATTGCGTGCGAGCGGCCGGGCTGGGTGACGTCGGGAGTTGCCACCTGTTCCGGCATGCGATGGCCACGCAGATGCTGGAAAACGGGGCCGACGTGCGGTTTATCCAGGCGATGCTAGGGCACGCGGACATCAAGACGACGCAGGTGTACACGCGGGTGAGCATCCGGGCGCTGAAGGATATCCATTCGGCTACGCACCCGGCGCGATTGGAGCGAAGCGTTTCGCTCGGCCGTGATGGGGTTGAAGAGCGAAAGGTGACGGCAAGTGACCTGCTCGCTGCATTGGATACGGAGGCGGACGAAGAGCCCGTCCCATAAGGCTGTGACCGGTGTTGTGTTCGTCGAAAGGTGACGTTTGGTGGCCCGAACTGGGCCATTTGAAAGAAGTCGGCGGCACAGGCAGAAGTGTGCGATACTTGTATCGCAAGTATCATGAAAAGAGGGAACGATGGCGATCTCAATTCGTTTGCCCGAAGAGGTGGAAAGCCGGCTGAGCCAGCTGGCGAGCCTGACGGGGCGCAGCAAGACGTATTACATCCGCGAGGCGATCGTGGAGCATTTGGACGACATGGAGGATCTGTACCTGGCTGAGCGAGAGCTGGAAGAGATTCGTGCCGGCCGTGCGCGCACGGTACCGCTGGAAGAGGTGATGAAGCGTTATGGCATGGCGGATTGAGCTATCGCCAGAGGCGCAAAAGAAACTTGATGGATTGGATCGGCAGGATACCCGGCGCATCCTGAAATTCCTTTACGAAAGGGTGGCACCGCTGGAGGACCCGCGCAGTATTGGAGAAGCGCTGAAGGGTTCGAGGCTGGGTGAATTCTGGAAATACCGTGTGGGCGATTACCGGGTGATCAGCCATATCGAGGACGGAGCTTTGTTGATCATGGTGGTGCGCGTCGGCAATCGACGCGACGTGTATCGCTGACGAGCTCGTTGCAGGCCGACGCGCTTCCTTCTTAGCCGCGCTTGTGCGGCACTGTCCATCCCATTTAGCTAACCCCGACGGGCCGATACAATCGGCCCGTCGGCGCATCTGCGCCATCGTTCTTTAACTTCCCTCGAGGCTGACGCATCGGTGGGCCGAAAACCGCGTCTGGGCAAAAAATCTCTACGACAGAACTGCGTCTAGACGATGACGGCCTGTAAAGCCACGCCGCGTCTAGGTTTGCGGGCCATTGCGGTCAGAGGTTGCCTCGGGTGCTGGATATGGGGCAATCGGTGCGGCGGCCAGTGCAGCGTTCACGTCGATGATTCCGGATCCGACTGATAGCAATGGCAATCGAATTCCCTGGTCGCCGGGACAGGTGGCGGCTTTGACGGGAGCATCTATGCTTTTGGGCGGAGTCGCTGCGGGGCTTGCAGGACAGAATGCCGCGGCTGGTGCGACGGCGGCTGAAAACGAGACGTTGAACAATCGCGTTCTGCATTCAGAAGAAAAGCCGCTTACACGGCAACTTGCGGATGCGGCAAACGCGAAGGGCATCACCAATGCGGATGGATCGCCTTTGACTGCGACCGACGTTGCAAATCAACTGGCCCAAATGGGATATCGTCAGGCCGACACGTCGGAGTCGGGAGCCGCGGCGACGGTCAAAGGAGATGTGCCGCCTAATGACGGTACTACGTGGTGGCCGGCTGGCGTCGATTCGACCACAGGGCAAAAGATCTGGGCACAGGTGCCAGGGCCGGTGAATCCTGCGCTGCAGTCGTTTATTATCCAGACGACGAATGCAGCGGATGTGCCCGCGTTTGCGAATAGCTACACAGCGTCCGCTGCCGGCGCGCAATTAAATTTTGATTCGCAGAGCAGTGGATCGTCGGCAGGTTCGATCTGTCCGAATGGCGATTGCGGAATCGCATATCGATCGATAGCAATGCCCTCTCCTGCGACCGTCACCGATCAGGCATCGACTGCGTTGGCGCTCGCGGCGATATGGCTTCCGCCACCCTACGATGGTGCGGCGTTGGTAGGCTCGGCAGCGTTCAAGTCATTGAACTATCTTTACGGCCAACCGAGTAGTTTCTCGATCTTGTACGACGCGGTGAATGCAGCTATCGGTGCGGTTATTCCTCAAGGCCGATCGGTTCAGACTATGTTTACGCTTGGTACCACCGCGGCACAACCCTACGTCGTCCCGCAAAAGAAGTTACCGTAGGAACGACAATCGATGGATGAATATCATGGACAACAAAAGATGGAGCGATGATCTAACCGTATTGGAGCGCAAGGTATACCGATGGGTAGCGTATTCGGCGCTGGCCATTGTCTTCTATTGTTTACTGCTCCTTCACAAGTACCCCTCGGACGGGCCTCCAATCCTGGTCGGGATCGGGTTCGTTGCGCTGTTGATAGGAATCGTTTTCGGATGGGGATACAACAAGAGCGTCAGGGTGTTGGACCTGCGGCGATTCGATAAACGCGCTGATGAGCGGAATTCGCATCGAAAAAGTTGAGTCGGTTGGACGGAAGCCTAACGCGTTGCATTGCTGGCTGCAGCGACCAAGTTGTCAATATTCGCGATCTCAGTAGCCGGTCGTCGACGAAGCACAAACGCTGAACGCCTACTGGCACTCGCACTGGGTGCAGGAAACGGGGATGTTCAGCAGCGACAAGCGCCACGACATCTGGGCGTGTGGCTCGGCTGCGGAATGCACGGCGCTGTACGGCAGCGCCTACACGAACGTGGGCGGCACGATCGACCCACCGCAACCGGTGGGCAACATCGCGGCGACGATCCAAGCGCCGAACCTGTCGATCAGCTCGAACGGCCAGATCGAGAACGTCGGCAACGTGGTGGGCACGTCGGTATCGCTGACAGGCCAGCGCCTGATCAACGGCATCACGACCGCGAACACCTACACGCCGCGCGTGAACGCTCCCTCGCAAGTGATCTCGCTGAGCCCGCTGACGCTGCCGGGCTTGAACCTGTCGTCGGCGCGCTCGTCCGGTACGCCGCTGACGAGCGTGGCGGGCCAGGCCTCCTACGTCGATGCGCCGGTGGGCTCGAGCGCGCAGGCGCAAGTAAGCCCGCAAGTGTTGCTGGCGAACTTGCCTCCGACGTTGCAGCCGAGCTCGACGCTGTTCTATTACAACCCGCAAGAAGAGGACTTGCTGCTGCAGCAAGCAGCGTTAAAGGAGACGGGCAAGGCGAGCTTCGTCGATGGGCTGACGTATGACAGCCAGAGCACCCTGTCGGTGACGGAGCAGCAGAAGGCGTATCTGTACGGCAACGCGCTGGACTACGCGAAGCAGAACAACGTGCAGCTGGGCCAAGCGCTGACGCAGCAGCAGGTGAGTGCGCTCGATAAGCCGATGCTCTGGTACGTGGAGCAGACGGTCCCGGATCCGAGTTGCCATGCGACGGGCACAGCGAGCTGCCCGACGATCACGGCGTTGATGCCGCAGGTGTATTTGCCGGCGAATACGAGCGCGCTGTCGGCGGGCGGCAACATCATCGGCACGGATGTGACGCTGAACTTCGAGGGCAATGGCAGCGGCAGCATTCGGAATACGGGGACGATCAGCGCGTCGAATACGCTGACGGTGAATACGCCGACGCTGACGAACCAAGCCAATCAAGTCAACGTCGGGCAGATTTGGAGTTACATCCAAGACGCCGGCTACCAGAACACGACAGGCACGGTGGTGCAGCCTGGCGGGTTCATGAGCGCGGCGAACATGGACCTGAACGTGCAGACGCTGAGCCAGATCGGCGGGGCGTTGCAAAAGCTGAACGCGGACGGGACGGTCGACAGCGCGGGTACGCAGCAACTCACGGCTGCGTTGCAGCAGCAGTTGGGCAGCAACTTCACGCAGATGACGTTGACCGATCATCTGCATACGGATTTCGTGAAGGACGGAGGCGGGCTGCCGACGTTTGTCGTGATGGCGATTGCTGTCGCGGCATCGATCGCGACATCCGGTGCTGCGGCGGCGGCGATGGGAACGACGCTGACCACGATGACGTTGGGTCAGTCCATTGCGGTGGCTGCGCTCTCGGGGATGGCGGGCAGTGCGGCGAGCCAGTTGGCGTCGGGGCAGGGGCTGAACTTCGGCGCGCTGTTGGAAGCGGGGGCGATCGCGGCGATTACGGCGGGGCTGACCAATGGCATTACGTATAACGGTACGACGGGCCAGTTCGGACTGAATGACCTGAGTCAAGGGCTGAACAGCCTTCCATCGGGTACGAGTACGCTGGGGCAGTTGGCAGGGATCAGCAATATCGGCAAGGCGTTGGGGCAGATAACCCAGGTTGGTGCGTCGGTGTCAACGGCACTCTGGAATTGATACAGTTTTACCCGGCATCGGCACTTCAGAATTGATACACCGAGTTGTGGTGTTATAGCGGTGCCGGCCGCTGTCAGTTGGCGACGCTCTCCTTTGCCGTGGTCGATCTCTTCGTGAGCAATCCCGCGCGCCGCTTCTCGCGTAGCCGATAGCTTTCACCCTGAATTGCAACGACGTGAGCGTGATGCAATAACCGATCAAGCATCGCGGCGGTGAGCGTTGCATCGTCAGCGAACGTCTGGTCCCATTGCCCGAACGGAAGGTTGCTCGTCACGATCAGACTGCCGCGCTCGTATCGTTTGGCGATGACCTGGAAGAAGAGGTTGGCTTGCTCGCGACTCATCGGCAGGTATCCGATCTCATCGATAATCAATAGGCGGTACGGATTGACGAAGCGTTTGAGCGCGTCGCTCAGTTGATTCTGTCGATGTGCCGTAGTCAATATCATCAGCAAGTCGGCTGCCGTGATGAAGCGCACTTTGATGCCGGCCTGCGTTGCTGCGTAACCCAGTGCCATCGCGATGTGCGTTTTTCCAGTGCCGCTGGGTCCGAGCAATACGACGTTCTCGTTGCGCTCGAGGAAGGCAAGACTGGCCAATTCTTGAACTTGCGGTTTCGGCACGCCACTGGCGATCGCGAAGTCGAAGCCATCGAGCGTCTTGATTGCCGGGAAGCCTGCCAGGCGTGCGAACGTCGCGCGTTGTCGAGCGAGCCGTGCAGTGTGCTCCGCCTTCAACACTGACTCCAGAAATTCGGTCAGGTTGATCTCGTCGGCAATCGCCTTTTGCGCCAAGTGCGGCAGCACATCTGCGACCGTCGTAAGCTTGAGCTGAGCGCATAGCTGCGCTACACGTTCATGTGCGACGTTCATGCGGCGACCCTAATCAATTGGTCGTACACCGACAGCGGGTGCTGCAACGGAGAGAGCCAGTCGTGGAATCGCTCGCGCAGCTCTTGCCCGCTCGCTCGGGTCGTTGCCGACAACAATGCCGGATACGGCGCTGGCAGGCTCTGCAATGCCTTCTGCTCTACAAGCAATTGCTCGCCTGGCTTGAGCTTGGTGGTCCCGTGTACTCGCACGTGTGCAACTTCTCGTAGCCAGCGCCAAACCTCGGTGTTGGCTGTCGTCACGTCAAGCTCCACACCCGCCGCTTTGAACTGAGCAGCCAACGGAACGTAGAAACTGCGTCGCAAATAACCGTTCATCCGCTCGACCTTGCCCTTGGTCTTGGCACGATATGGCTGACACAGCTCGGGTTGAAACCCGTAGTGCCGTGCAAAGTCGAGAAACCCTGGCTGGAAGCGATGTTGCTTCGGGCCATACGCGTCTCGCTCGATCACGACGGTCTTCATATTGTCGTAAAGCCCTCGACGAGGCACGCCACCAAACCAATTGAAACAATTGGCGTGACAGGTTAGCAACGTATCGAGTCGCATGTCGGAAACGAATTCGACATACGTTGCGCGGCTATAGCCTAGGGTGGCGACGAACGCGAACAGGTTTGCTCCTTTGCGCCTACGAAACTCGACCCAATCGGCCTGCATTTGGTCGCCCGCTGCAGTTTCGAATCGCACCAATGGGTCGGGCGCTTGCGCTGGTCGCAGCGTAGCAACGAACTTGCGCACGATGCGCTCGCCGCCGGCGAACCCCATCGACTGAATCTCACGCCACAGCACCGTAGCCGGAATCCACTGCGGGGCGGCCGCTGCGATCCGTTCTCGCAGATACGCCTCGAACGGCCTCAGTATCGATTCACGTGGTGTCGCGACCCGCCGAAACGTCGGTGCGTCCTGCTCGGTCAAGTACTTCCTCACCGTGTTGACTGAGCAACCAACCTCACAAGCAATGGCGCGAAGACTCTTGCCCTGCTTGTGCAATATCTTGATCTGCATGTATCCCTCGTACGAGACCATCGCCGCTCAAAGCGGCCATTATCCCTTCGTCGAGGTGTATCAATTCCTCAGTGCCGGCCTTGTATCAATTTACAGGTGCCGGTGACACCGAGTAAAAGAAGTGCGCCCCGCCCGCCCCCAAGGGGCTCCCTACCTGCTGCATAGTTTGTGGGACTCACGCTGCTGTCCCGCCAAGTTTAGCGCCGTGCTCGCCGCGTCAAGGGTTCGCTTCGCCGGGCTGCGCCCGCCCTTGACGCGCCTGCGCGCGGCGCTGGTTGGGCTGGGCCAACAGCGCGAGTGTCGCGCCGGGCGAACAGCAAGGAGCGAAGCGATGGAAGTGGACGTGCTGCCGGAGTTTGTTGCGTTGGATTACGAGCGCGGCACGCTGATGATCCGGCAGGGCAAGGGTAAGAAAGATCGGATGATTCCGATCGGCGATCGGGCGCTGGCGTGGGTGGCCCGGTACCGCGATGAGGTGCGGCCGGAGCTGGCGATCGCGGGCGACGACGGCACGCTGTTCCTGACGGTAACGGGCCGAGCGTTCTCGGATAACCGGATGACGCGGATGGTGCGCAATTGCGTGCGAGCGGCGGGGCTGGGCAACATCGGGAGCTGCCACCTGTTCCGGCATGCGATGGCCACGCAGATGCTGGAAAACGGGGCGGACGTTCGGTTTATCCAGGCGATGCTGGGGCACGCGGACATCAAGACGACGCAGGTCTGCACGCGGGTGAGCATCCGGGCGTTGAAGGATATCCATTCGGCTACGCATCCGGCGCGGCTTGGCCGTACGGGGTTGAGGATCGATGAGGAGCGCGACGAATCGCCGACGGTGTCACCTTCCGGCATAAAGGAGCCGGGTATTTCCGGCATATAAGCGCCAGTAGAAGTGGGTAGAAACGAGCATCTTGGTGTGTTCAAGAATGGGCGGTTTGGCTGCTGTTTGCAAGGTTCAAGTGGTGCTCCGGAATGTGTCGCGGGCTTCGATAGGAGTGACCGTCGAGCACCAGGCAGTAAGCGTTGTGACGCAATCGGTCGAGCGTGGCTGAGGCGAGCAACCGATTGGCCGGGAACGCTTGATCCCATTCGGTCAGATCGAGGTTGCTCGTGACGATGGTGGACGCCGCCTCGTAACGTTCGGCGATCAGTTCATGCAGGTCCTCGTCGGCGGGCGGACGTAGCGGCTTGAGCCCAAAGTCATCGATGATCAGCAATTCGACGCGCATTAAGCTGGCAAGTCGGCGCTCGTAGGCGCCGGTGGCACGCGCTGCATTCAAGCTCGTGGTGAGCTGGGTGCAGGTGGTGAACAGCACGTCGACGCCTTGACGAACGGCGCAATGGCCGAGAGCCTGGGCCAAGTGGCTCTTACCAGTACCGCAAGGCCCGACGATGAGCACCGGCGCATGTTCGCCGAGGTAACGGCCGCCGGCCAAATCATGCACGAGCGCGCGGTTCAATTGCGGCAGCCGATCGAAGTCGAATTGCTCCAGTGTCTTGCTCGTGCGGAAGGCGGCGCGGCGCATGCGCAGCGCAAACTTCTTCTGTTCACGCCGGGCGACTTCGTCTTCGATCAGCAGCGCCAGGAAGTCGACGTAAGAGAGCTTCGCATCGATCGCTTGGCGATTGCGCGCTTCGAGCGAGTCGAGGATACCGGACAGACGCAATTGCTTCAGATGCGGGGTCAAGGCTGGCATGGGTTGCATGACCATCTCCTGGGTTAATGACGCACGTCGGCGTCGGGAGCAAACAGAGACTGTGCGTCGCGGGCGAAACGCGCGCCGGGGGCGTGGACGTGTTCGCTGGAATCGCTAAGTGGATGCTGGTCGAAGCCGCCCACGAGGATGGTCTTGACGGTCCGATAGAAGGGACTGGCGTGTGCCAGCGCGCGAGCGCAGGCCGCTTCCAGGCGCGAGGCGCCGTACGGCTTCTGCAAACGCATGACGCCCTGTGCCGCGCGCAAGCGTTCGAGGATGTGATCGGCCAGTAGCAGCTCGATGAGCTCGGCACAAGCCGGTCCCACGCGCCTCGCCTGTTCGAGACACCACTGGCGATCGTGAGCGAGAAACGCGCGAGCCTCGGGCGGCAGATGGTCGCGCACGGTGAGCCGATCGCCGGGACGACGGCCGCGCACATGCGAAGCTACGAGTCGGTAATCGTCGTAGATGCAGATCGAAGCATCGGTCGCACGCAGCCACAACCGCTTGCCGACCAACGAGAATGGCACGGAATACAGCATGCGCTGATGCGCGACATGGCAGTCGCGGTGGACCGAGACCTTGTGCCAAGTGCCCAGGTCGGGTGCGACGGCCGGCAGTTCGCGCATTAGCGGCCGTTCGAGCTCGAACAGATCGAGCGGGGCCTTGCGCGTAGTGCCGTGGATGCGACGTCCCGCTTCGTGCATGACCCAGTGACGGGTCTGCTCGTTCAGATCCGTGAAGTCGCGGAACTGGCGCAGCGGCAAGAAGTTGCCTTTTACGTATTTGACGCCGGCTTCGACGATGCCCTTCTTGGGCGGATCGGCCGGCGGGCAAGGATCGATGCGGAAGCCGTACCCTTCGGCACATTCTGCATAGGCGCGTTGCACGACGGGATCGTACGTACAGGCACGCGTGATTGCGCACTTGGGGTTGTCGATGATCACGCGCGCAGGCACCGCGCCGAACCATTCGAAAGCGCGGCGATGGCACCCGAGCCAAGTCGCGACCGTCTGGTCCCAGACGAATTCGACGTACTGGTGTCGCGAGAAGGCAAGCGTCATCACGAACGCCCACGTGCGCCGGAACACGCCGTCGGCGTCGGACAGCATCGGGCCGGCGCCGAAATCGACTTGGGCGGCTTCGCCGGGCGCAAAGCTCAGCGGCACAGTGGCGTCGGGCGGACGATCGGCGTTGATCGAAACGATCATGCGATACACCGACGAATAGCTGCCGGTGTAGCCGTGCTCGCGCCGTAATGCGGCCAGAATCGCGGTGCCGGGCGCGTTCTGCTCGAGCCAGGACGCAATCAAGGCGCGGTGGACCTCAAGCCCTGAAACAGTCGACCTTGCCTTGTGCGGCGGGCCTAGCGCCGCGACGATCTCGGCGTCATCCGGTAGCGGCGCATCGGGCTTGAGCCAGCCGCATTGCTCGGCCAACTCTCGCAGTGCGGCGAGCTTGCGTCGGCCCATGTAGCGGCAGCGCGCCAGTTCGCGCTCGGAATCCCCGTGGCGCATGCGCACGAGAACCTGTCGATATTGATGCATCTCGATTCTCCGTCGGCCCATCGCAGCCTCCCTTGGGGGATCACGCCCCACAAGTTAAGCCTGCAATGAGCATCACGATCGAGATGCTCGATTCCTTCCCTGGCTCCTATATGCCGAAAACCGGCTGGCTCCTATATGCCGGAAACGAAGTGGCTCCTTTATGCCGAAAACGCCCCGGCTCCTTTATGCCGGAAGCCCGGTGGCTCCTATATGGCGGAAGATGACA
>Ga0209672_100666_pt1 | contig 17403 bp, 17 predicted proteins | sample AraplaCol_mMS_r2_FD_184273 | JGI IMG/M metagenome (GOLD analysis project Ga0209672, IMG submission 184273) | Arabidopsis root microbial communities from North Carolina, USA - plate scrape CL_Col_mMS_r2 (SPAdes) (version 2) | ecosystem: Host-associated > Plants > Roots > Endosphere | place: USA...
TTAAGCAGTGCCGTCACCTGCTCGATGCCCCGTATCACGCCGCCCTGATACCGTCCGCCCCGAAAATCGGCCTCCATGGCCCGACAGATGGCTTCCCATTCGTCGGCGCCGACTTTCGCATGAATACCGCGATCAGCGATGATTTCCACGTCGCGATCGGCGAGGAGCAGGTAGATCAGGACGCCGTTGTTGTGCTCCGTATCCCACACTCTCAGCTCGGAGAAGACATCGATTGCTCGCTCGCGGGCTGACAGCCCTTTGACGAGCGCGCCGCCGTGCAGGGCGCCCTCGACAGCGAACCTGACTTGGCCGATGTGCGCATGATGGCTTTCGCGCACGGCCTTGTCGATGGCAAGCAAGGATCGACGGGGAAAGGCCTTGCGTATGCGCCAGCGAGTCATCGAGAGGTGTCGCACGAGTCGTTTCAGATCCATGGCTACCACCTGCCTGACGCACCGCCGCCACCGAACCCGCCGCCGCCGCCCCGGAAGATGTCGCGATTCGACCGGTTTCCGAATCCGCCGGGGCCGCCGCCGAGCGGCCAACCGCCAGCGTGCATGACAGTCCCGCTGCCCAACAGTGTAATGACGAGCGCGACCACCCCGGCTCCGATGGCGACGAATATCGCGCCGGAAAGCAACCACGCGACGAAGCCGATCGCGCAGCCGGCGACCAGTGCGCCGGGTAGTCGACCCAGCGCCGCGCGCAGTACGCCACCGGCAACGACGATGAGGACAAAGAGTACCGGCAGCAGCGGACCGACACCCGTGGCGCCGCGAGGACGTACGTTCGGCGGCGGCAGCGGCTCGCCGCTGACGACGCGCATGATGCTCTCCACGCCCGCTGTTATCCCGCCATAGAAGTCGTTCTGCTTGAACCTCGGAACGATGATCTCGTCGACGATGCGACGGCTTGCTGCATCGGTGAGCGCGCCTTCAAGCCCGTATCCGACCTCGATGCGCAATGCGCGGTCGTTCTTCGCGACGATGAGCAATGCGCCGTCATCGACGTTCTTTCGTCCGAGCTTCCACTGCTCGGCGACGCGTATCGAATACTGCTCGATGCTCTCGGGTTCGGTTGTCGGAACGATGACGACGGCGATTTGAGCGCCTTTTTTCGCCTCGAAATCGGCGAGTGTTTGCTCGAGCGCGGCTTGCTGCTCGCGCGTGAGCGTGCTCGTCTCGTCGGTGACGCGGCCGTTCAAGGTGGGCACCGGTACGTCGGCTCGAACGCCGGCGATGCCGAAGAAGAACGACGCGATGAACAACGCGATCGCTGCGCGTGCGGCGCTCACTTGAGCGCTCCGCTTGCCGGCGCCGGCGTTGCATCGAAATCGACGCGCGGCGGCCGCGACATCTCGGCTTCGTTGGGAACGGAGAAGTTTGGCTTTGCCTGATAGCCGAATGCTTTGGCCGTGAGATTGACGGGGAACGAGCGAATGGTCGTGTTGTAGGTCTGGACCGATCGAATGTACCGGTTTCTTGCCACCGCTATGCGATTCTCCGTTCCCTCGAGTTGCGCCTGCAAATCCCGGAAATTCGCATCCGATTTCAACTGAGGATAGTTTTCAGAGACTACCAGCAGTCTCGACAAGGACGAAGTGAGCTGCCCCTGCGCAGCCTCGAACTTCGCGAACGACTGCGGATCGGAAAGCAGCTCCGGTGTCGCGCGGATCGAGCCGACCTGTGCCCGCGCTTGCGTGACACCGATCAGCACGGCCTTTTCCTGGCTCGCATAGCCTCTTACCGTATTGACGAGATTCGGCACCAGGTCGGCGCGGCGCTGATACTGGTTCAGCACCTCGGACCAGCTCGCTTTGACCTGCTCGTCCTCGGTCTGGATGGTGTTGTATCCGCATCCTGGCAATCCAAGCACGATCGTGAGAAGCAATGAACTCCAAAGCGCGCGCGTTTTCATACGTCGATCCGAAAGGCGGGCAGCAGCGTCGGGACAACGCCGCAGCTGCGGCAAAACGGCTGCCGCAATGCAAGAACGTGGCCAGCTAACGAGGACACTACGCCGCCGCTACCCAGCCCATTTGACGCAGGTCAATCGGTGCCGTCGTTCTCGTCGTGCACGCGCAAAGCGTGGCAAAGCGCGATGCAGGCGAGACTCTCGTGTGACGGGCACGGACGTCGCGCGCGAAGCGGCGAGCATCGTTCTGCTCGACGACGAATTCACGACGATCGTGGCGGCAATCGCGGCTGTCATGCCGCGTGGCAGACCATGACTTTTACCGTCCTCACGCTTTCGCAGATGGGGCATGTGCTTGCGATCTGTTCCGAGCGGCGATCGCTGTTCGGACAAGGATGGCGTTCGAACGTGCCGCCGCTGGGCGCGGTAGCGGCGACGATCGCCTTGCAGATGGCGGCCATCTACGTTCCCGCACTCAACAGGCTGGTGTGGACGTCCGCACTGAGCTCGCCGGAACTGACGCTTGCGCTGGCGGTTTCCGTCTCGGTATTTGCGCTCGTCGCACTCGGCTATGTCGTGCTGCGTCCATTCGCAACGCCGATTGGGGCTGGCGGCGTTGCTGCCGTTCGGAGCGTGCCGAGCCATAAGAAGCGGGAACTGCCCGAGGCGCCATGGAAGTGAGACCACACAGTTGATGCAGGTCAACGACGGCGCGCGATTGCTGTCGGAAATTGCCGTTATACGAACGTTAAGAATCCGGTAAGGAAGCGGCCCGAACATGCAAAGCATCCACTGGAGAAATCACGATGCTTACGTCCCGGTGCCTGCGCACACTGTGTGCCTTGTATGTCTGCTGCGTGATCGTGGGCGTCGCGGGCTTGCCCGCCCATGCGCAATCTCCCGCACAGATTCTGAGCGGCTACGCCGCCCAATCGGGAACCGCACCGGTTCCGTCGCGCGGTCAACAGTTCTTCACGATGCGGCACGGACGTGACTGGGCCTGCGCGAGTTGCCATGGCGCGAAGCCGATAGGAAACGGACAGCATGCGGCTACCGGTAAAACGATTGCACCGCTAGCTCCAGCGTTCAACCCCGAGCGCTTTACGGATGCGGCCAAGACAGAGAAGTGGTTTCGCCGTAACTGCGGGGATGTCGTCGGACGCGAATGCACCGTCTCGGAAAAGGCGGACGTTCTGAGCTGGCTGATGTCGCTCAGACCCTAGCGCAGATGGGCCTGGTCCACATCGATTGTTTCGCGAGGAGGAAAACGTGGTTGTTCGAATCACTTCCATTGCCATCCGAGCCGGGGCCGTACTCGTTTTGGCGGCGCTTGCAGGGACTGCATTCGGCGAGGATGGGCCGCAAGCGAAAGCCGTGACACCGTTGCCGGCGTATCGGCAGGAATGTGCTGCCTGTCATATCGCCTATCCGCCCGGCATGCTGCCTGCCGATTCGTGGCGGCACATCCTCCAGAACCTTGATCGCCACTTCGGCACGAATGCTTCGCTGGATCCGGCTTCGGTGAAACAAATCGAGGGCTGGCTCACGACGCATGCGGCCAATGCGGGGCGGGCCGCGAGCGCCCCGCCGGAGGATCGCATTACCCGTTCGAGATGGTTCATTGCCACGCATGACGAAGTTCCGGCGTCAACGTGGCGACTTCCGGCAGTCAAGAGCGCATCGAACTGCGCCGCCTGTCATACCCGGGCCGATCAAGGAAACTTCGATGAGCGATACATTCGCATCCCGCGCTGAAGCCGGGACTCACTCGTCCGGCACGGTCCGGATTCTGGTATGGGACGCGCCGGTGCGCGTATTCCATTGGCTGATGGTGGTCTCGTTTGCAGGCGCCTGGTTGACTGCGGAAAGCGAGCGATGGCGTTTGCTTCACGTGACACTCGGATACACGATGCTGGGGCTGGTCGCCTTTCGCGTACTTTGGGGACTGGCCGGCACGCGGTACGCACGGTTTGCCGCGTTCGTTCGTTCGCCGGTGGTTGTTGCGCGATACCTCGCTGGCCTTATCAAGGGCCGTCCCGATCGATACGTCGGCCATAACCCGGCCGGTGCGATAGCCATCCTGGCGATGCTGCTCATGACCTGCGCGGTTGGCGCGACCGGTTGGGCCGCCTATGCGGGCGCCGGCGGCGAATGGTTCGAAGAGCTTCATGAGGGAATGGCCAACGCCATGCTGGCGCTCGTGATCGTTCACGTCGTGGCCGTTGTACTGAGCTCTCTACTGCATCGTGAGAATCTCATTCGCGCAATGGTGACGGGATACAAGTCCGGCCGCGTCGGCGAAGGCATTGGAAGCGCGCACCGGGTGATCGCGGCGTTGGTCATCGCCGGCGCGGGCGTCTGGTGGTGGACGCAGTGGCACGCGGCGCCACCGACGCAAGCGGCGAGTCCAGCCGCCGGCCAGGTCGCGCCCGCACACGCCAATGGCGGCGATCGCGACGGCGACTGAGCTCGACAGCGAGGACACTTCGATGCGCATTCTTCTTGTCGAAGACGACCCTTTGCTGGGTGACGGCATGCGCGCTGGCCTGCGGCAGCAGGGCTTTCAGGTCGATTGGGTGCGCGACGGTGAAGCGGCGCAGCGCGAGCTGCGTGGAGAGCCTTACGCCGCCGCCGTACTCGACCTGGGCCTGCCGCGCATGGATGGCATTGATGTTTTGCGAGCCGTGCGGCGGGCGGGTGTGGAGCTGCCTATCCTGGTACTCACCGCACGTGACGCCGTCCCCGATCGCATACGCGGGCTTGACATCGGTGCCGACGACTATGTCGTCAAGCCGATCGATCTAGATGAACTCGGTGCCCGACTGCGGGCGCTCGTGCGCCGCGCGCACGGCAGGCCGCGTGAGCGGCTCGCTGCGCAAGATGTCGTACTCGAACCGGCATCGCGCACCGTGTACCGTGCCGGGGCGGCCGTCGCGTTGACCAACCGCGAGTTCGATCTGCTGCATGTGCTGATGTTGAACGCGGGCCAGGTCCTCTCCCGCGAACAGATCGAGCAGCACTTGTATAGCTGGGGCCAAGAGGTGGAAAGCAATGCCGTGGAAGTGCATGTTCACCGGCTCAGGGCGAAGCTGGGCACCGATCTTATCCGAACCGTGCGCGGCGTGGGTTACGTGCTGCTGCGTGAACGGGCGGCCGAGCCATGACCGTTGCGCTGCCGCGCTCGTTGCAGGGGCGCCTGCTGGTACTCGTCACCGCGGTGATCGCCGCGGTATGGCTGGTCGCGGCTGTCTTGACATGGCGCGATGCACGACGCGAAATTGATCGGCTACTCGACAGCCATCTGGCGCAGGCTGCTGCGCTGCTGGTGATGCAGCAGACCCGTCCCGTCGATGACGACGGGACGCTGGACGCGCCCATTTTGGACCCCTACGCGCCGAAGGTGGCGTTTCAGGTATTCCACGAAGGGCGGCTGGGTATTCATTCGGCTAACGCGCCCGCGCAGCCGATGGTCTCGCGCCAGCTTCCGCGGACGAAGGGGTTCTCGACTGTGCAAATCGATGGGGTGGCATGGCGGGTATTCGCCGCTTCCGGCTCCGAGCATGATGTGGATGTCTATGTGGGCGAGCGGATCGATTCGCGCACGTCGATACTGTTGGCCGTCATGCGCAGCGCGTTTTGGCCGATGGGCGGCGCGTTGCCTGTACTCGCGCTCGTGACATGGTGGGCGGTTCGGCGCGGCGCGGCGCCGCTGCGTGAGCTGGGGCGTGTGCTTGCGCGACGCGACCCCCGCGCGCTCGACCCGCTCCGGATGGAACGCGCGCCTCAGGAAATGCAGCCGATGCTCGATGCGCTCAACGCGCTATTCGGCCGCATTGGGGCCGTCCTCGATGCGGAGCGACGATTCACCGCGGACGCAGCGCACGAACTGCGCACGCCAATTGCGGCCATCAAGGCCCAGGCGCAGGTGGCAATCGCAGAGGACGATTCCGAGCTTCGCAAACACGCATTGCGCGGCGTGCTCGAAGGATGTGCTCGCGCGGTGCACCTCGTCGACCAGCTTCTGATGCTTTCACGTCTGGATGCGGGTGCTGTGGCGCAGAGCGCCCGTGTGGATCTGGGCGCACTCGCGAGGCAGGTGATCGCCGAAATCGCTCCCGACTCGATTGCGAAGCTGCAACAATTGGAACTCGATGCGCCGCAAACGTATGTCGTTTCCGGCAACGAGATGCTGCTCGCATCGCTGATTCGCAATCTCGTCGACAACGCTGTCCGCTACGGCCCGACACGGGCACGCATCGCGGTGTCGTTGTCTCGTCGGGACGGCGGCGTCGTACTAACCGTAGAGGACAGCGGCCCCGGTCTGTCCGACGACGATCTGCGTCGGCTGGGCGAGCGCTTTTTCCGTGCGCAGGCCGACGGGCCAAGCGGAAGCGGCCTCGGGTGGTCCATCGTTCAGCGCATCGCGCGTGCGCACGGCGCTGCGCTCGAAGTGGGGAAATCCCGCGTATTGGGCGGTCTGCGCGTAACGGTGTCCTTTGAGCAGGGTGTGCGGCGTTGATATGAGTCAACATGACCCCTGCAATCCAATCGCAGCATATGACTATCGAGTTCGCGGCGCGGCGGCATCATGCGTGTCGTGCGCTTGGGATATGCAACCAATTGGGGATGATCATGTCGAGGTTGACCAGATTTCTGACGATGCTTGCTGTCGCGCTGCTGAGCGCGACGGCCGGCGCAGCCCACGCCGATCAATTGAATCGAAGCGTGACAAAGGGCGGATTGACGGTGCACTTCGGTATCATGCCCGCCGAAAAAGCACAATCCGGGGACCGGGGCGCGAGCGCTCCGACGGAATCTGCATCGGGCCCGGTGCATGCCAGTTATCACCTCGTCGTCGCCCTGTTCGACAAGTCGACGGGCGAGCGTATCGACGATGCCACGGTCACCGCGAAGGTGACGAGCTCGGGTCACAAGTCGCGCGCCAGAACGCAGGTCAAACCGCTGCGGGAAATGCGAATCAACGACACGGTGACCTACGGCAACTACTTCGACATGCCGTGGCAAGGTCCCTATCGAATCGACCTTTCAGTCAAGAGGAAAGGCCGCGCTGAACCGCTCCCTGTCCGATTGAAATACGACCACCACTTCTGATTTGGACGGGTCCGTTTCGGGCGCCGTGCGCACTCGTTCCACCATGCCACGCTTGCTGCGCTTCGTCGATTCCGCATTACTGGCCATCTGCCTGGTAAGCCTGATAACGGGTCTGATTTTCTCGGCCTACGGAGCGTTGTCCGTCGCCCGCGCCCTTTGGGCCGCCGGCGCCATACCCGTGTTCCTGGCGCTTTTGGTCTCGATCTTCAAGGCACTACAGCGGCACGAAGCAGGCATAGACGTATTGGCGCTTTTTGCCATTGGTTTCGCGCTCGCGCTCGGCGAATATCTCACCGCGGCGGTGATCGCGTTGATGCTCGCGAGTGGGCGAGCCCTCGAAAACTACGCACAGGAACGTGCGCGGCGCGAAATGACCGCGCTGCTTGCACGTGCGCCGCGCTACGCGAACCGGTTCGAAGCGGGCGAATGGCGTCACGCCGAACTCGACGAGGTTCGACCCGGCGATCGCCTGCTCGTGCGCAGTGGAGAATTCGTTCCTGTCGATGGAACGCTGTGGGGCAACGCACAGCTCGACGAATCGATGCTCACGGGTGAGTCCGTTCTTCGCTCCCGATCGTCCGGTGAAACGTTGGCGAGCGGCGTGGTCAATGCCGGCGCCGCGTTCGAGATGGTCGCCGCGGCAACGGCGAGCGACAGCACGTTTGCGGGCATTGTTCGCATGGTGCAATCCGCTCGCAAGGAGCGCAGCCCTGGTATGCGGCTGGCCGATCGCTATGCGCTGTATTTCGTCGCAGCCGCGCTGTGCTTTGCGGGCGTCAGTTGGCTCGTCACCGGCGAGGTCGAACGAGCGCTCGCTGTGCTCGTCGTCGCCACACCGTGCCCCATGATTCTCGCGGTGCCCGTGGCAATCGTCTCCGGTATGTCGCGTTGCGCGAAACGCGGCGTGCTGATCAAGGGCGGCGGCGCGCTCGAAAAACTCGCCCAGGCAAGCGCGCTTTACTTCGACAAGACCGGTACGCTGACCGGTGGCCATGCGCGCCTGGTCACCATCGAAAGCACGCCGGGCACGGAGCCGCAGACCGTGCTCCGATACGCCGCGTCGCTCGGTCAGGCGTCCGCGCATGTCATGTCCGAAGCCGTGACGACGGCGGCGCGCGAACGTGGTCTCGTATTGGCGGTTCCCTCGCGTGTCGTCGAAGCCCCCGGCGCGGGAGTCAGGGGCGAACTGGACGGTCATGAAGTGGAAATGGGGGCATTCGCGTACGTGTCGGCGAACTCGGCGCCGGCCCCTTGGAGCCGCGCGTTTTTGCAGCGGGTGGCATACGAGGGCGCTTCAGCGATATTCGTCAGTGTCGACGGCGCCATGATCGGCGCGATCCAGATGGCGGACCAGATCCGGCTGGAGACGCCGCGCGCTTTACGCTTGCTGCGTCAGCAAGGCATCGCGCGTCTCGTCATGCTGACTGGCGATCGCCGCGACGTTGCCGAAACGATCGGCGCGACGCTCGGCGTAACGGAAGTCCTATCCGAACAGACGCCGGCGGACAAGTTGTCGGCCATCCAGGCCGCACGTGGCGACGGCACGGTAATCATGGTCGGCGACGGCATAAACGACGCGCCGGCCCTTGCCGCGGCGGACGTCGGTGTGGCGATGGGCGCGCGAGGCGCGGCGGCATCGTCCGAAGCGGCCGACGTCGTGCTGATGGCGGATCGGCTGGACCGCCTCGTCGAGGCGATCCGCATTGCCCGGCGAACACGGCGAATCGCTGTCGAGAGCGTCGCAGCCGGCATGGCGCTATCGCTCGCCGCGATGGCTGTCGCGGCGATCGGGTACTTGCCGCCGCTGATGGGCGCGCTGCTACAGGAACTGATCGACGTCGCCGTCATCGTCAATGCGCTGCGTGCCTTGCGGGTACGTCGAAGCGTGACCGCGGGCACCCTTGGGCAAGCGCAAGCCGACGCACTGAAGGCGGACCACGCCGAACTGCAGCCGCTGATGGACCGGATCAGGTCCTTGGCGGACGAGTTGCCGCGATTACCGAAAGTCGCGGTGGCCGGCGCACTTTCCGGCATGAACGACATGCTCGTGCGACAACTCGTGCCCCACGAGCAGCACGACGATACCGCCCTTTACCCTGATCTCGCCCGCCGCTTGGGTGGTGAAGACCCGATGGCGGCCATGAGCGGCATGCACCGCGAGATATTCCGGATCGCCCGTCTGTTGCGGCAGATGACAGCCGACCTGCCCCCGGACGGGCCAGCTCCGGAGAGCGTTCGAGAGTTCCAGCGCTTGCTATACGCATTGGACGCAATCGTTCGCCTGCACTGTGCGCAGGAAGACGAGTTGTTTCATGCCTTGGCGGACGGCGGCTGAGCGGCGCCGCTGCATCATTGTTCTGGCGCGTGAACGAGAAGCAGCGGGACGTGCGTCAGTTGCGCCACGCGCTGCGCGACGCTGCCGAGCACCCATCGGGTCATCCCGCGCCGACCATGGGTACCCATCACGATCAGTTCCGCATTCCAACGATCGGCCGCGCGCACAATGGCGTGCGCCACGTCATCGCCCGCGCGCTCGGTCTTCAGCAGTGCCGTGCTCGCCCGTTCGGAGACGCTCTCGAGAACGGGCTTGCTGGCTGCCAGCGCGGCCGTGCCTTCCTCGATGAAGGCGTCTTCGAGGGCATCGATGGGCACGAGATCGGTCAACCGAACGCCGCGGTCGACAACATAGATCGCATGCACGTCAGTCTCGTGCGTGGCGAATCGAAGGCCGTAGCGCAACGCTTCCAGCGCGGGCGGGCTGCAATCGAGCGCGAAGAGGATACGCGCCGTCAAGCGATCCGGATGCCCCTTGGCGTGCTCGGGCACGATCAACAAGGGGCATCGCGAGCGCTTCGCCAGCGGCTCTGAGACCGTACCCTCGATCCAGCGCAGCATACCGTGATGCTGCCGGGCGCCGACGACGAGCAGATCGGCTTTCCAGGAAATCGCTTCGTCGATCAGCGCGCTCGCGACGTTGCCGCCATGGGTCGACAGGTCGACGATCCCGGTTTCAATCTCGGCTTCGCATTGGGCGAAGGCATCTTGAGCGCGGTTCAGCGCGTCGACTGCATCTGCCAGCAGTTCTTCGCGGGCAGCCTCGAGCGCACCGGCCACGAGCCTGCCCATCGGAACAAGCGTATGAGGATTGTCGGCAACGCTGATGAGACGGACCTTGCCGCCAGCCGGAACGAGATGTCGCGCATAGGCGAGGGCCTGCTGTGAAGCAAGGGACGCATCGACGGCGATGAGCACTCGCGCAGGAAGAACGGAGGGCGTGCTGGTTGTATCGGAGGCAGTCATGATGGGTCCTCGCATGCGATCAGCAGTGTTGCGGTAAACCGATTTTGTTCTTCGGTTTAGCCCGACTGCTTGACCAGGATCAACCCATCCGCTGACGTTGCCAGACGTCGCCGGTTAGCGAACCAGTGACACGACGTTCGAAAACGGCTTGTCTGGGGCACCTCCGAAAGCATATTGCGACCGTCCGGCCCGCTTTGCGCGGTACATCGCGCTATCAGCCATATCGAGCAGCTCCAGCCCGCTGGCGGCGCGGTCCGGGAATGTGGCAATGCCGATGCTGACACCGATCGCGAAGCGGCCCGCGTATTGGCGCTCGCCGGTACTGGTCACGCACGCGATCAGCCGTTGCGCGAGCTCGCGCAACTGCGAGTCGTCCACGCGCTGGCTCGTCAGCACGACAAACTCGTCGCCGCCCACGCGCGCGAGCAACTCGTCCTCGCGAATCGTTGAACGCAGGATGCGGGAAAGTTCGCGCAGCAGTGCGTCGCCCGCGGCGTGGCCGAGGGTATCGTTCACCGATTTGAAGCCGTCGATGTCGAGATACAACAGCGCGGTCCTCGCCTTGTCTTGAGCGTGTTCGGCCGTCAATGCGTCGAGCGCACTAAGCAAGTGCCGGCGGTTCGGCAGTTCGGTCAATGCGTCATGCGTGGCTTGCTCAGTGAGCAAGATCGATGCTTCGCGCGCGCTCGCGAAGGCGCGGCGCTGCACGAAAGCCACATAGCCGATCAAACCGCACACCAGCGCCGCGATGGCCGCCAGCGCCGCGCTTTCGAAGATCACGCGGGTATGGGCATCCCGCGTGGCCAGCGACCGGCGATATCGCCACCGGTCGAGCAGAATGCCGAGGTCGCGGCGCAGCGAATCCATGACACGTTTGCCTTCGTCGGTCCGAACGTAGGTCAGCGCTGCATCGCGATTGCCGGCTTGGGCCAAGGCGATCGTGCGCGCCAGCTCCATGACTTTTTCGGACTTCGTGCGCTCGACCTTGCGAACGAGCTCGAGCGAGTCCGGGTCCCCCGAAACAGCTTGATGCAGCTTGAGCATCGTGTCGTCGAGGTCCTCCACGCCCTGCCGGTAAGGATCGAGATAAGCGCTATCGCCGGTCAGCAGATAGCCGCGCTGGCCCGTCTCGGCGTTTTCGAGGTCGTGCAATACCTGATTGCCCGCCAAGAGAACGGCGAACGCTTCTTCGTCGCTCGCGTTGTCCTCGACGATAAGCCGCGCTTCATAGATGAACAGCGCCGCCGCTGCGACGAGGCCGGCCACGAGAAAAGCGTAGAGTCCGAGAAACCGGTCGCGGTCGGCTTCCGCGGCACGGAGCATGCGTCGATGCAATTTCCCTCCCCACTACCATTTCGTCTGAAGTGCGCGAGACGCGCGTTTTCGCCCGGTGTCGTACTTGTCGGTGGACGTGTCCCCTCGGCGGCCGGTCGTTGTGCGGCGCGCCTACAGCTTCTATAACGGTCGCGCAGGCCGCGACTTTAGATCGGTTGCGCAAAACTTGGCGCTGCCGTGCCTTGGCCGGTCGTTATCGGCGCGTTGGGCTGGCCGAACCGTAGCGCGGTTGCCACCAGAACCGGCCTGCGCTCAGATTCGGATCGTTGATTGCGAGGTACGTCGTGCTCCAGAGTTGCGCCGCGTTGGCTTCGGTCGCATCCGCGCTGTGCGTGCCGAACGCTTCAGCCTGATAGCCGCCGTTCGCATAGGACCAGGTCCACATCTCCGAGGCCCGCATGGAGGCAGCGTTGGAGATGACCTGCCAGACACGCAGCCGGGCATTGGCGAGCAATGTGCGCGTATCGGCCGACAAGTCCTGACGCGCGAGCTGCCGATCGAGCCCCGCCACCCACATGGCTTGCTGCCATGACCAGACGACCGTGCCGTGGTAGGCCGCGTTCGTAAAGCGGGGCCATAGCGATGTGTCCGCATAAGCGGGATTCGCGATCAGCATGCCGGCATCGGTGACGAGGCCGACGGGAAACGGCTGAATGGCCGCGGACACGATCCGTTGCAATGTGTCGTCCGACGGCGTGCCGAACAGCAGCGCAAAGCCGCCGTCGGAATTCATGATGGGGATCGGGTTGCCTTGCTCGTCGAGCGAGACCGCGTAGAACGACAGGCTCGAGGTGGGCAACGTGCCTGCCGGTACGCCCGCTTGCGCCGCGTAGGCCGGCAATTGCGCGGCCGCCTGCGCCGGTGTGACGCTCACCTGGAAAAACGGCGGTGCGGCCGATTCCCAGACCGACGCTTGTTGTGCCGCATCGGCAAGCGCCGCGCGCGCATCGCCCGAAAGATAAGGATCGAGCAACCCGCTATCGACGAATCGACTCGCGGCGCGAAGCGCCGCCGGAACCAGCACCGCGTTGACATCATAGGGATAGACGCCGCCGCCCAGGCCGTCGGTACTGTCGCGCCAGTTGCCGACGATCTGGCCCGCGCGCAAATGGATGAGGTTTGCCGCGGTGCTGGCCTGCGTGAACGCGCGCGCGGTATTCGCCACACGCAGCAGGTTCGTCACGAAGCGGCTGCCGTTCGTTTGTCCGTTGCTTTCGGTCTGCGCGAGATAAGCCGCCGCTCTCGCGGCGCCGCGCGCGTCGTCGATGAGCCACGCCGCCATGATCGGCGCGAGCATGTAGTCGCCATCGATCATCTTGTAGTCGTAGCTCGGCGTCGCGTCGTTGGAGAGGCCGTTCTTGCGATTGTCGATCACGGCGAACTCGCCGATGCCTTCTTCATGCGCCACCATGCCATCCGCGGAAAGACGGCTCAAAACGGCCGTCAGACCGGCTTCGATCGCCGAAGGCTGCAAGACGGGCATCAGCATGCGTACCGAGATCAGCGTGTCGCGGCCGAAGTAGGTGTCGTATTGCCAGGAGCCCGCGAGCAGCTTGTCCTGATAGCTGAGGAACTCGACGACATTCTGGCTTTGCGTATCGGGATTCACCGCATTACTGAAAAGGTTCGCGTGAGTAATCGGGGTGAGCGGCGTCTCGCCCGTGAGCGCCTGAATTTGTAAATGAAGCGCAGTGCTGCCGCTCGCCGCCTGCAGCACGAGCGCACCGCTCGCGTTCGTTGAAACCGTGCCGCCGGTCACGGTGACGGTCAGCACGTAGCCCGGCGCGCCGTCGGCGCGTGGACGCTGCCAGCGAATCGTATTGTCCTGGACGAACGGCGGCGTCAGGATCTCGGGCGGTACCGCATTGCCGCCGTTGAAATCGCGCATAAAACGCACTGACGTCAGCAGCGCTTGCCGGATCGACAGGGATGCCGTATCGACCGATACGTTCGCCGTGATGCCGTAGAGCGTACGGCCGAGCAGATCGTGGCTGACGCTTGGCGCGATGGCCGTATCGAGACTCCAATTGACGGGCTGCGCCGTATCGTCGAACCAGATTCCGGTGCCGCTATTGCCCGCGGGAAACACGACGAGCAGCCTCGGGCGCGTCGACGAGCGCATCAACAGATGCGCCGCCACACTGCCTTCGCGGTAAAAAGCGTTGAGCTGGCCGCCGGCGTTCATCTGGAACGCGAGGGAAGCCGAGCTGCCGGTCGGCTGCGAGGCGCTGTCGCTGCCGCCCGAGCATCCCGCCAGCAGCGCCGCCGGCAAGATGAGCAAGCGGGCTATGCGAGCTCGAATCGTCGTCGCGTTCACGATCGCCTCCTTTTCTCTTTTTGTTTATTGAATGGAATTCGTGTTGTGAGCACATGCTGGTAGCAAATGCGGTGCCGCATCGATTGCGATGTAGATGAGATAAATCGGCGTATCGCGCGCGAAGAAAATGCAATGTGAACGTAGACATTGCCGGGATGTCGGGCTTGCGTCCGAGTTTGTACACGTGATCGACAGCAGCCGCACCGGTCTGCATAGAGTGATGGGTTTTCGAAAATCACCGGTGAATGGCGCAACGCAAATGCCGGCAACACGCAAAGAGGAAAAGGCATGACACTTCCCCCCGTCGCCACCCATATGGTCTCGCTGGCCGATGGAAAACCGCAGAACAACGCGCTGGGCTATTGCACGAGTACGTCGCGCAACCCGAATGTCATTTCAACGCTGACGCCGCTCGGCACGGCCTGGAAACAGCGGGTGTGGCAAGGCACGAAAGTGATCGTCAAATGGCTGCTGCTTCCGGGCCAGCCCGAGTTTCTCCATACCCTCGACGGTGAAACGTCGACCTCCATGAGGCTGCCGAGGCGTCTGATGCAACGCTCGCTGGTGGAGGTCGTGACCGCCACGACGCGGCTTTCGGAGCACACGCCCAACGACACGCTGCTTTATTACGGAACGACCTCGATTTTTTCCGCCGACATGATCATCGTCACGCCACTCGGCGAATGGCGATATGCGGTACCCACGGGCTCCGGCGTGCACCTCGCGAATCTGAGCGATCCCGGCAATCCGATCAAGAGCGGTGTATTCGCAACGCAAGGGGCGGTCGTCGCGCGTTCGCGCGACGGCGTCAAATTCATGAAGGACAGGCCGGGCGGCGGTTGACTGGTGCTTGACTGGCGCTTGCGCAAGCAATTGCCCAGTCTATAGCCCGGGTTGGCGGGTGTACTACTAGAAATTCAGTTAGGTCTTTCCTGAAAGCATTGGAATAGGCTTCCTTCAGTTCGCCTGTTGCTGAATTGTTCATGACATCGGGCGCAGGAGTCTTCGAAAGGGAGGATCTGATGAGCGAGACCGTCAACGTACTGGCGCTGGTATGCGCGGAAGACGTGCTGGCGAAGTACGGACAGAACGAAAAGGGAAGCAATCCCGTCGTGCTCGACGAAAACTGTGGCGGCTTGATCGTTGCCGGCGCGTACGGGGGCGGGAAGGCACTGTTCAACCTCGCGATTCGCGTCCCCGCGGGCGCGCAGACCGATCCCACCCGCATTCGATGGCGAGCCAGCACGCTGTCGATGAACGCGGCCTATCGATGCAGCATCGAAAGCGTCTCGCTCGATCCGGGCGTCGCGTGCATGGCGGCCCCGGCGATCAACAGCGCGACGATTGCGCTCTACCACACGGATCTCGCGATGCCGAAAGACCCGAGCAAGTTGAGCACGCAATCGGTGAGCGACGAGTACTGGGAATCGAAGACAGCGGGCAGCGGCAGTGCGTCCTATCTGATCGATATCAAGATCAGTGACGAAAAAGGCGACGTGTTGGGCTATTACCGAATCGGGTCGGCCGCAGCTGGCAAGCCTAGCGTCAACGTTTCCTGACAAGCGTGCGGGCGATACCGCGAGAGAGGGCAAAACCATGTCGATCATCAACATATCGGTCGTTATCGACGCGCAATATGTCGTCGCGACTTTCGGACCGAACAACAACAGCGAATCCCCGCCCGGCTTTTATCATGAAAACATCTACCTGACGGTGCGCGGCGGCGATGCGGTGCAAAGCGATGCGTCAGGCTGGCTCGTGATGCGCGCGAAGAGCGAAAGCGACACGGACATCGATCGCATTCGATGGCGGGCCGACGACATCTCGCTCGGTGCCGATCACCAATGCCGGATCACCAAGCTGAACTTTCAGCGCGGAGCCAATCTGATTACCGCGCCGAAGCAACGAAGGCTGGGGCGCGGGGAAAATGGCCACCGCATCGATTGCTTTTGGGAGGTCGAAGTACTCGAACCCGGCGCCGTGCAATACAACATCGAATTTATGGTGATCGACGGGCAAGGCCGGGTGCAAGGCTATTACACGTACGATCCGTTGATTCAAATTTCGTAAGCGGGGGCATTGCATGCGGCTCGTGCGCCGCAGACCGTGTGCGAATGATAGTCAATCGTGAACAGTGTGACGGCATGCAACGGCATCGGTCGATCGAATGGCGCTCCCACATAGAGAGGGTGCGTAACGTTCATGCATGCTGTTGCCTCCCGAAACATCCGGTAACCAGCGGCCTGTCAGCGGCTTCATAGAATTCACTCACCGCAACTTGTTTTGGAGAATTCGGATGAAGACGAAGCGTTGGACGCTCATGGCTGCAACCGGTGTGACGGTTCTTGTGTCGTCGATGGCATTCGCCGCAGGCGGCAATTCCAGTAATACCGTTGGAACGGACGCGCTTGGTGCAAAGAGCACGACGAACGCTACGGTGGGCGCCGATACCAGCGGCACGGGCGGCACGACGAGCGGCGCGAATGCTGGAACGAGCGCGGGTGCGAATGCCGGCTCGAGTCTGAGCACGACCCCGCCGGCCACGCCCGCAGGCGGGATGTCGTCGAGCCAGATGAGCACTGAGGGCGCCGCGAACACGAATGGTCCGAATTCGGCGGATCGAGACAAGGGTACGGCGCGCGCCGAGGACCGCACGGAACTCCGCGGCAAGACGAGTAGCCATACCCGCACTTCCACGAAGCATCACAAGATCGCCAAGCCAGCGGCGTCGGACGCTAGCGGGTCGTAAACGTCGGGCCCGCTTGGGGCGATACAGTCCTGCGGATGGGCGCGTCAGCTCATCTGCAGGACCATTAGACCAGGAACATGCCGTGGCACCAGGCTCGCTTCGTTTTCTTGTCGATGACGTCGCGCACAGCGCATGATTTGCGATCATTGCACCTAGACTGACCGGTTCTCAATGGTCGAACAGCAGTAGGCGTGCGCGAGGCGGTGCGGTCATGGTCGGAAGAGTGGGTGATTCGGAGCGAAGCCCCGGGCCAGGCGAGCCGGGTGACGGCTGGTCGCGGCAGCGTTCGGCACGCGAATCACTGCCCTCGGCGCATCCCACGGGATCGGGCGACGTAGAACGTCTCAGGGAAAGCTTTGAGGCCGGACAAACCCGACGCCCCACAACGTTTCGTGCCGGCGATTCTCGCGATCGCGCGGATAGCGGGCCGCCGCGGGCGACGAAAGCCGACGCGGCTACGACGATCCCTGTCAGCTATTCGGCTCGTGCCGGTGCGGTGGTCGCGCAGAGCCTCGATAGTTCGAACGTCGATGTTGCCATTTATCGTGATACGTCCGTCTGGTTCGATGGGTGCGCTGTTCTGGAGATCACCAGTCAGGGAGCTTACGAAGTTCCGCCTTCACAGTTTGCCCGCCTGATCAGGGACATGGTTCGCGCCTACGGGCTCCATCCGGGG
>Ga0209672_100667_pt1 | contig 17376 bp, 15 predicted proteins | sample AraplaCol_mMS_r2_FD_184273 | JGI IMG/M metagenome (GOLD analysis project Ga0209672, IMG submission 184273) | Arabidopsis root microbial communities from North Carolina, USA - plate scrape CL_Col_mMS_r2 (SPAdes) (version 2) | ecosystem: Host-associated > Plants > Roots > Endosphere | place: USA...
GCGCGCCGCCGAGCAGTTCGCTCCACCGCTGCGCGTGATAGATCGGGGAAGGACGGCCGACGAAATATTTGAGCTCGCGCTCGTATTCGGCAATGAATGCCGGGTCTTGGCTAAAGTGCTCATAGGCGACACGCAGCTCATCGAGCGCGTGCACGAGCGTTTCGGCCACGAACGTGCCGCCATACGGGCCGAAATGGCCTTGCTGATCGGGAAGGTTATACATGTTCGTCACTCTTGCAGGGGCGGCGCATGCGCCACTCAGGGCTTTGCCGCGCCGCTTCGATTCATCGGGCATCCGCCTCGCGCACTGCGCGCACGAATGCCGCCATTCGGGCAGGATCCTTCATGCCCTTGGCGCCCGGCACTTCGATGCCGCTCGAGACATCGACCGCGTACGGGCGCACGCGATGAATCGCCTCACCGACGTTTTGCGCGTTCAACCCACCACTCAAAACGGCCCGACGCGCGAGCTCTGCAGGAATAAGTGACCAATCGAAAGTCTTCCCGCCGCCGCCATAGCCTTCGACATGGGTATCGAAAAGCAGGGCGCCGGCTGCTGAATAGTTAAGCGCCGATTCTACCAAATCGGCCGGCGTTGTCTCGGCCGCGATGCGCAACGCGCGCAGCCATGGCAAGCCGGCAAGGTTGGCAAGCCGCTCGCAGTGCTCGGGCGTCTCGTCGCCGTGAAACTGCAGCATGCCGAGCGGCACGTTGCTCGTCACTTCGCCGATCCATTCCTCGGTAGCGTTGACGAAGAGCCCCACGGCCGTCACGAACGGCGGCAATCCCGCGACGAGCTCGATCGCTTCGGCCACGCCGACAGCCCGCGGGCTCGGCGGGTAAAAGACAAGGCCGATCGCGTCGGCACCGAGTTCGACCGCGAGCGCGATATCGCTGCGACGCGAGAGCCCGCACAGCTTGATACGGGTGCGATGTGGCACGTTGGCGGCCGGTGACTGAGATGGGGCGGCGGTTGCGTTCATCGTGGATTTACTCGCTCCAAATACTGCCGAAGGGCATGCTGCCGAGCGCCGCGGGCGGCACGGCGAACGTCTCGGGATATCCCACGCGCGCGAGATAAAGCCCTTCCGGCATGAAAGTGGGCGCCGCGCGGTTGCGATCGCGGCTCGCCAGTACCTCGGCCATCCAGCTGGCCGGGTACCGCCCCCGCCCGACGGCCACGAGGCAGCCCATCAGGTTACGCACCATATGATGCAGGAAGGCGTTGGCTCGGAAACGAAAATGAACGAGTTCGCCTGCCGCGCGGATATCGATCTGATAAAGATGCTTGACCGGCGTTTTCGCCTGACATTCGGACGAGCGGAACGCCGAAAAATCGTGCTCGCCGATCAGACACCGCGATGCCTCGCGCATCACGTCGATGTCGAGCGGCGTATGGATCCAGCCGGCGCGGCCCGCCAGCATCGGCGAGCGTACCGGGTGCACGTGCAGCACATAGTAGTACGTGCGCTCGAATGCCGAAAACCGCGCATGGAACGCATCCGGCATGGGTTTGGCCCATTGCACCGCCACCGTGCGCGGCAAAAACGCATTCGTGCCCCGGACCCACGAAAAAGCCGCGCGCTCGAGCTCGGTATCGAAATGAACGACTTGCCCGAGGCCGTGGACGCCCGTATCCGTTCGGCCGGCCACGACCGTCGTGATCGGCACCCGCGCGAACTCGGCCAGCGCGCGCTCGAGGACGTCCTGCACCGTTTTGCCGTGCGGCTGCGATTGCCAGCCGTTGAAGGCGGTGCCGTCGTATTGGATGCCCAGAGCGATACGCATTGATGGATGCTGCCCTTCAGGAAAGCGGCGCGAGCGTGGCCAGCAGCGCCTGAGCTTCGTCACGCGTGCCCGGATCGTTCGATTCGATGACCTCGTGAATCAACGTGCGCGCGCCGCCCAGATCGCCGAGTTCGATGTACTCGGCCGCCAGCTCGAGCTTGTTGCGTGCGATCTTTGCGATTTCCTCAGCCGTAAACGCGGGTTGCGGCGGTGTCGAAGCCGCGGCACCCGTCGAGTCGTCGGCCGGCAAATCGAGATCGAACGCGAGCTTGAGCGGGCCGAAACGCGCCGCGCCGAGCCCGGCTACGGCAGGAGGGGTGCCTGCCGCCGAAGCCGGCGCGTGGGTCGGTTCGGGCCGGTGCTCGGGTTCGGGTTCGGGTTCGTGCAGCGCTTCCGGCTCGTGCGCAGGTTCCAGCTCGTGAGCCAGTTCGTGCTCGTGCGTCGATTCGGGATCGTACGAGGGCTCGGCCTCGTGAGTCGTCCGGTGTTCGCGCTCGGAATCGAGCTGGCTGGCTGAATCGAGCTCGTGCTTCGATTCAGCACCCTGCGCGGCCATATGTGCTCGCGCATCTTCCGGCTCCTGCACAGACTGCGGACTGCGCGCATCCTCCAGCTCGGCCGCCAACCCGGGCTCCCTACCTTCGCCCACGTCGACATCCGCTGCTGTGTCTTCATGCAGCGCGGATTCTTGCTCGTGCGCCGGTTCAGTTTCGACACGCGGTGGCAGCCCCAGGTCGAGATCATTGAGCGCGGCGATCGCTTCCGCCGGGAAACGCGGCTCGCGAATACCGGCCTCGGGCACTTCGCGCGGCGCGAAGGTCTCCGGGACCGGAGGCGGCGCTTCGGGCTGTGCGGCAGGAGCAGCGTGCGCGGTCGCCTCGCCCTCCTGCACGTCGGCCGCCGGTTCCACCGCAGGGTGCCCGGTCGATTCGGCTTCGTCCGTCGCCGCGATGGGCGTCGCGGCAGACGCCATGTGTTGCCCGTCTCCAGACAGTTTCACTTCGGCGTCCGGCTCGTCGGCCCCACTTTGCGCCTGCGCGGAATGCGGCGGCAACGCATCCTCACCGGCCACCGATTCGACGAACGTATCGTCGGCTTCGTCCACGGAACTCGCGTAGAGCGGGTTGTCGGGATCGAGTTGCCGCCCCAGTGCGGCGATATGCAGCCAATTCGGCCCTTTGCCCCCCGACAAGCGCATGATGCGCTGCGCGATTTCATCGAAGCCGCGTGCGTTGCCGCGTTCGGCGTAGTGCCCGGCCAAGCCCATCAACGCACGTTTGCTCGTAGGCGTGCGTGCCAGCGTGGACAGGTATTCAGTCTCTACCGGATCCTGCGGTCCCTCGGCATGCGCGGGGGCGGACTCGAGCTCACTGACCGCTCGAGTTGCGGCGGTGCTCTCCGGCGCCGGCACGGGCTCGGGCGTTGCGCGCGCGGCACGGCGTTTGCGCGCACCCATCACGATCGCAACGATCAACACCAGCAGCGCAGCCACGATAGCCGACGCCACCGCGGCGATCGTCGGCACCGATGCGCGCGCCACGCTCACGCCGTAGCCTCCGATACCGATGAAGCGCTCACCCGATTGCGTCGAATGCGGCATCGGCAGGACCGGCGCTGCCTGCCGGGGAGTCTGCGAGGGGATGGCGACCGAGGCGCCGCTCGCGCCCGCAGCCGCTTCATGCGAGCCCTTCGAGCCGAATCCGTGGCGTTGCAGATCCATCAAGACGCGATTCTTGAAGGCCAGCAACTGCTGCAGACTCGAAAATGTATGCGGGCGGGCCGCCGTTGTGGAGGCACTCCCCGACGCCGACGCTCCTGTTCCCGACGATGAAGCCACGGACGCGGACGCCGACGCTGGCGCGCCCGCTTCACTCGCGCCCGCCGGCGATGCCTCCGATGCCGCCGGAGTAACCGGCGCCTGCTGAATGGTTCCGGTCCACGCATGACCGCCACCCGCGGCCGTCGTAGCGGGCGCGGCCGTTGCGCTAGCCGGCGCGGCACCGCTCGCGGAGGGTGCGGCGGCCCGAGGCGTTGCGGCAGACGATGCGGGCAAAGCCGGGGCGCTGGCCACCGGCGCCGAAGCGCCGGCTGCCGATGAAGCGGGCGTTGTGCCACGAGGCGCGCTCGCCGCAGCCGCGGCAGTCCCCGAGGCCGGGCTCGATGCTGCCGACGGCGCCTGGGTCTGCGTCTGGGCAACGACCGCGCCCGTCGAATCCAACGGTGGGATAGTCAGCACCGCGCCCAGCTTCATGAGACTCGGATCGCCGCGCATGAACGAAGCGGGATTCGCATCGAAAATCGCTTTCGAAGCACGCGACAACACGGCTCGATCGTGCGATTGCGTGACGGCGATGGCTACGTCGTTCAGCGATTGTCCGGGCTTCACCGTGAACCGGGTCGCGGACTCGGTGCCCACAGCTGATGCCGCCGCCTCGCTCGCCGGATCGGCAGCGAAGACCCGCGGCGAAGTGAAGACCATCGTCGCGAGCGCAACAGCGAACACCGTGGCGGTAGCAACGCGAACCGTCGCGGCCCGCGCGCGCGGCGCATCGGCAATAGTCCGCCACGCGGGCGCGCGAGACGTCGAACGTACTGTCATGTGCGTGTTCCGCGCATCGCGGCGCGGCCATGAATGTCGTTTGGAAAAGGACAAGATCGGCAGAAAAAAAAGGCGCCGCTACTGGCGCGACGCCTTTACAGTCCTACGCGTCGCAAAACGCGTAGTTTACGTTAGGAAGCGCCGCAAGGCCACCGCACCGGCCGCGGCGAGGCTTCACTTGTCGAGCAAAATCCGCAGCATGCGGCGCAGCGGCTCGGCCGCGCCCCACAGCAACTGATCGCCCACCGTGAAGGCCGACAGATATTCGCCGCCCATCGCCAGCTTGCGCAGCCGCCCGACGGGCACCGAGAGCGTGCCCGTGACGACGGCCGGCGACAGCTCGCGCATCGATGCTTCGCGCTCGTTCGGCACGACCTTCACCCAATCGTTGGCGGACGCCAGGATGCCGTCGATCTCGTCGAGCGGGACATCCTTCTTGAGCTTGATCGTGAGCGCTTGCGAATGGCACCGCATCGCGCCGATACGCACGCAAAGGCCGTCGACGGGAATCGAGCCCGGCTGCCCCATCGCGGGCTTGCCCAGAATCTTGTTCGTCTCGGCGCCGCCCTTCCATTCTTCCTTCGACATGCCGTTGCCGAGGTCCTTGTCGATCCAGGGAATCAGCGAGCCGGCAAGCGGCACGCCGAAGTGGTCCGTCGGCATCGCGTCGCTCGTCATGGCGGCCAGCACGCTGCGATCGATGTCGAGAATGGCCGAGGACGGATCGGCCAGCGCATCTTTCGCGGCGCCATGCAGCGTGCCCATTTGCGAGAGCAGCTCGCGCATGTTCTGCGCGCCGGCACCCGATGCGGCCTGGTAGGTCATGGCCGTCATCCAGTCCACGAGGTTTTCGCGGAAGAGGCCACCCAATGCCATCAGCATGAGGCTGACCGTGCAGTTGCCGCCAATGAAGTTCTTCGTGCCCTTGACGAGCGCATCCTTGATGACGTCGAGGTTGACGGGATCGAGGATGATGACGGCATCGTCTTTCATTCGCAGCGACGAGGCCGCGTCGATCCAGTATCCGTTCCAGCCGGCCGCGCGCAGTTTCGGAAAAACCTCGTTCGTGTAATCGCCACCCTGGCAGGTGATGACGACATCGCACTTTTTCAGCTCGTCGATGTTCGTCGCGTCTTTGAGCCGGGTCTCGTTCCTGGCGAACGAAGGCGCGTTGCCGCCCGCGTTACTCGTGCTGAAAAAGACGGGTTCGATCAGGTCGAAATCGCCCTCTTGCTGCATACGCTGCATCAAGACGCTGCCGACCATGCCGCGCCAACCTACGAGACCTACATTCATGATTAACCCTTCGAGTGGACGCTTCCCCGCAACCTTGCCCGGCGTGACCGCGCGGGGAAGACGAGCGGGCACGGCGGACGATCAGCTTTTCGTGATCGTTTTGGGGGTAATCGTTTTGATCGAAATGATGCCGGCCACGCCAATGGCGCCGGCAATGGCGAATCCCTGCGCACCGAGCGTTGCGCCGACAAGCGTTGCTATCGAGGGGATAGAGGGGATTCGCACCATCGCGACAGTCTACACGAAAACGTCTTTCGGAGTCCTTACAATGCCGCGCGCACGGCGTCGCCCATCTCGGCCGTGCCGACCTGGCGGCCGCCCGGCGTTGCGATGTCGCCCGTTCGATATCCGGCTTCAAGCACCTTCTGCACCGCTTTTTCGATGCGCTCGGCTTGTTCGGCCTTGTTGAGCGAGTAGCGCAGCATCATCGCGGCGGACAGGATCGTCGCCAGCGGATTGGCCACGCCCTTGCCCGCGATATCGGGCGCGGAACCATGCGAAGGCTCGTAAAGACCCTTGTTGTTCTTGTCGAGCGAGGCCGACGGCAGCATGCCGATCGATCCGGTCAGCATCGCGGCTTCGTCCGACAGGATGTCGCCGAACATGTTGCCCGTCACGATCACATCGAACGACTTCGGCGCCTTGACGAGCTGCATCGCCGCATTGTCGACGTACATATGCGAGAGCTCGACGTCGGGATACGCCTTGGCGACTTCGATCATGACTTCCTTCCACAATTGCGAAGTCTCGAGGACGTTCGCCTTGTCCACGGAAGTCAGCCGCTTGCCGCGCTTTTGCGCCGCCTGGAATGCGACATGCGCAATGCGGCGCACTTCGGGTTCCGAGTAGCGCATCGTGTCGAAGCCTTCGCGCTCCCCTTCGAACGCGCCATCGGGCGACTGGCGAATGCCGCGCGGTGCGCCGAAATAGATATCGCCGTTGAGCTCGCGCACGATCAGGATGTCGAGCCCGGAGACGATCTCGGGCTTCAGCGACGATGCGCCGGTCAACTGCGGATAGCAGATGGCCGGGCGGAAGTTCGCAAAAAGCTGCAGGTGCTTGCGCAGACCGAGAATGGCCTGCTCGGGACGCAATGCGCGTTCGAGCGAATCGTATTTCCAATCGCCGACGGCGCCGAACAGAATGGCATCGGCCTCCTTCGCGAGCGCGAGCGTGGCCTCGGGCAGCGGGTGGCCGTGGGCCTCGTAGCCCGCGCCGCCGACGGGCGCTTCTTCGAGTTCGAACGACTCGCCGAGCGCGCCAAGCACCTTGACCGCTTCCTTGACGATTTCGGGACCGATGCCGTCACCGGGCAGCACTGCAATCTTCATGCGTCTTTCCTGTGTACGTGATGTTGCGTTTCTGACGAATTGCGAGGGTCTCCGCCCTCGCGCACCTTCAGCCGACGAGCCGATGAGCGAGCCACGGCTGCTTTGCCAGGCGCTCGGCCTCGAATGCACGGATCTTGTCGGCCTGCCGCAGTGTCAGTCCGATATCGTCGAGACCGTTCAGTAAGCAGTACTTACGAAACGCGTCGACTTCGAACGCATACTCGCGGCCGTCCGGCGTGCGCACGCACTGCGCAGCGAGATCGACCGTCAACTGGTAGCCGTTGAACGCATACGTCTCGTTGAAAAGATGATCGACCTGCTGCTCCGTCAGCACGATCGGCAGCAGACCGTTCTTGAAGCAGTTGTTGAAGAAGATATCGGCAAAGCTCGGCGCAATCAGCGCACGAAAGCCATATTGCTCCAAGGCCCAAGGCGCGTGCTCACGCGAGCTGCCGCAGCCGAAGTTTTTGCGCGCGAGCAGGATCGATGCGCCTTGATAGCGCGGCTGGTTGAGCACGAAATCAGGGTTGAGCGGGCGACGCGAGTTGTCTTGTCCCGGTTCGCCGTGGTCCATGTAGCGCCACTCGTCGAACAGATTCGGGCCGAAGCCCGAGCGCTTGATCGATTTCAGAAACTGCTTCGGCATGATCGCGTCGGTATCGACGTTTTCACGATCGAGGGGCGCGACGATGCCCGTGTGTACGATGAATTTGTCCATGTGCTGTTGCTCCGCCTCAACCCAGCTTGCGAATATCGACGAAATGCCCCTCGATGGCCGCCGCAGCCGCCATCGCCGGACTCACGAGGTGGGTACGCCCGCCCGCGCCTTGCCGCCCTTCGAAATTGCGATTCGACGTGGAGGCGCAACGCTCGCCCGGCTCCAGCCTGTCGGCGTTCATAGCGAGGCACATCGAGCAGCCCGGCTCGCGCCACTCGAAACCGGCTTCCCGGAACACCTTGTCGAGCCCTTCGTGCTCAGCCTGCGCCTTCACGAGGCCTGAGCCCGGCACGACCATCGCGAGCCGGATAGTGGACGCCACGCGGCGGCCGAGTTTTTTGACGACGTACGCGGCGGCACGCAAATCTTCGATGCGTGCGTTCGTGCATGAACCGATGAAAACCTTGTCGAGCTTGATCGACTCCATCGGCACATTCGGCTCGAGCGCCATGTATTGCAGCGCGCGTTCCATCGCCGAGCGTTTGACGGGGTCTTTCTCGCGCTCGGGATCGGGCACACGCGAGTCGATCGCGGTGACCATTTCGGGCGAGGTGCCCCACGTGACTTGCGGCACGATCTGCGTGGCATCGAGTTCGACGACGCGGTCGAACACCGCACCGGCGTCCGACGTGAACGTACGCCAGTACTCGACGGCGACGTCCCATTCGGCGCCCTGCGGCGAGAACGGCCGGCCTTTCAGGTATTCGATCGTGGTGTCGTCCACGGCCACCATGCCGGCGCGCGCGCCCGCTTCGATCGCCATGTTGCAGACCGTCATGCGCCCTTCCATCGACAATGCGCGAATCGTCGAGCCGCCGAATTCGATGGCGTAGCCGGTGCCGCCCGCGGTACCGATCTTGCCGATGATCGCGAGCACGATGTCTTTGGCCGTGCAGCCGCGCGGCAATTGCCCTTCGACCTTGACGAGCATGTTCTTGCTCTTTTTCTGCAAGAGCGTCTGCGTGGCGAGCACGTGTTCGACTTCCGACGTGCCGATGCCATGCGCGAGCGCGCCGAATGCGCCGTGCGTCGACGTGTGCGAGTCTCCGCAAACGATCGTCATGCCGGGCAGCGTGGCGCCTTGTTCGGGGCCGATGATATGCACGATGCCCTGACGCAGGTCGTTCATCTTGAACTGCGTGATGCCGAAGGCGTCGCAGTTGGCGTCGAGAGTATCGACTTGCAGCTTCGAAACCGGATCGGCAATGCCGTGGCTGCGATCCGTGGTCGGCACGTTGTGGTCCGACACGGCCAGGTTGGCGCTGACGCGCCAGACGGGACGCTCGGCGAGCTTGAGGCCTTCGAACGCCTGCGGGCTCGTGACTTCATGCAGCAGCTGGCGATCGATATAAAGCAGCGTGGTGCCGTCGTCTTCGGTGTGAACGACGTGCGAATCCCAGAGCTTGTCGTAAAGAGTCTTTGGCATGGTATGCGGGGAAATGAATCGAATCACGGGCGATTTCGGTTCGGTCGATTATGCCACGCAGATGGAGGCCGCGGAACTGCCCGGATACAAAAAAGTGATAAAAAACAGTGGGTTATGGTGGTAGTAGTGGTACCTGGATCGCTACTACCCTGGCCGTGAGGATCATTCGGTGATGAGCCTTCCATTTGTGCTTTTGCTAGTACTTTCAGTCAGCTTTCGCCGCTAACATTCCGAAGATAAGATGGCGCCTTCAGCGAGTGGGTACGCTTGTTTGACGGCAGCGCTGAAGTCGTCGCAAGCGATATGCTCAATGCCCTCAACTTAACGGAAGTTTGGCACTATGCAAAAAACGGTTTGGCTTTCGTATGACCTCGGCGTCAAGGGCGACTACGCCAACCTGTATCGGTGGCTCGACAACGTCAAAGCCATGGAATGTGGCGATAGCGTTGCGTACTTCAAGGTCGACATCCCCGACGATGAATCGGTGCCGGACTTCATCAAGAAAGAGCTGGAATCGAACGTAGCATTTTCGAAAACCGACCGCATATACATCGTATGGACAAACGGCGACGGGTCCAACAAAGGGCGATTCATCGTCGGCAAGCGGAAAGCATCACCGTGGCAAGGATATGGTGAATTCGCGCCTGACGAGGACGATCTTTGATGGCCAAGAATGTTCTCATCGATACCGGATACTGGATCGCGCTACTCAATAAAAGAGACAGGCATCACGAGACCGCACGAGTGTTGGAGGACGATCTATCCGTCCATACTCTCTTGATTCCCTGGCCAACTCTATTCGAATGCGTCGATACCCGGTTGGCACGTCGAAAGGATTCAGCGATGCGGTTCAAACAGCTACTGCAACGTCCGAGTACCGCATTGGTGGACGATTCTCCCTATCGACAAAAATCTTTGGAATTCGTACTCGAAGGGGCTAACCAAACGTTAAGCCTGACCGACCATATAATCCGGTCCATGATCGAGGATGTCCGGCTTTCAATAGATGCGTTTGTCGGATTCAACCCTGGTGACTTCTACGATGTCTGCGCAGCACGCGGGGTCGACATGCTCTACCGACACTGAAACCGCAGCTCCTCAGCCTCCCCCCCGAGCCACTCACGTCGCCGCTCGGAAGGCTCCGGCCTACCGCTGCCGCAAATCACACTCGCAGACACACAGCTGTCATACGCAGCGCTTTCACTTCAAGACGCGCAATTCGCGCCATGGACACTGGAGCTAGCGATGACAAGAAATCGATATGTGCAGGGTGGCTTGCGGAGTGAATCGAAGGTGAAATGGTGGCGATTCTTACGGAACGTCGCCTGTCTTGCGGTGGCGGCCGCCTCGGCAATATGGCCTGCCGCCGATTCGTTCGCCCACGATGAGGACGGACACGGCGAAAGCCGCGCATACGCCATCGGACTATGGGGCGATCTGCCGTACTCCGACATGCAGGCGCAAGTCGGCGTGCCGAACCTGATCGCCGACATGAACTCGCAAAAACTCGCGTTCACCGTCCATGATGGCGATCTCAAGGCGGGCAGCGGCACGCCCGGATCAGCAACACCCACGACCTGCAGCGACGCACTCTACGTGCAGGCGCTCGGATATTTCAACGCGCTGAAATCAGCGGCGATGCTGACTCCGGGCGATAACGACTGGACCGACTGCGATCGCGCATCGAACGGCGCCTTTTCGTCGCGGGAAAGGCTCGACCATGAGCGCAAGATGTTCTTTGATTCCGCCTACTCGCTCGGACAACGACCGATGCTTCAGGAGGTCCAGACCGACCGGCTTTGTCTGAACAATGACAATCAACTGGTGAGCTGTGTCGAGAATCGTCGCTGGATGCTGCACGGTGTCGTCTACGCGACGCTCAACATCCAGGGCTCCTGCAATAACCTCTGCGATACGAAACCGGATCCGGCGGAATTTGCGGCGCGCAACCGCGCCGATATCCTCTGGATGCGGCAGACGTTTCAGGAGGCGATAGCGCGCCACGCTTCAGCCGTCATGTTCATTTCGCAGGCCGACCCGGGGTGGGATAACTCCGACGCTACGCGCGCACCCACGCGGGACCCCAAGACGTTGATCGAAAACGACGCACTACCGAGCTCGGACCCCGCCTACCCTGGCCCCACGCCCGACGGTTTCAAGGACTTCCTGGTTGCATTGCGTGACGAGGTCATTGCCTTCCGGAGACCCGTCGCCTACGTGCATGGTGATTCGCATTATTTCCGTATCGATCGCCCTTTCCTCGACGCACAAGGCAGACGGCTCGAAAATTTTACGCGCGTCGAAACCTTCGGCGATAACCAGACCCACGGCAACAACGACGTGCATTGGTTGAAAGTGTTCGTCGATGATCGCACTCGTGAAGTGTTCTCGTTTCAGCCTCAGATCGTACCGGCGAATCGGACCGCCGTTCCGCAACCTTGATGCGTTGGATGCGACAGGTACGGGAGCGCCGTGCAGCCGGTCAATACATCGGACATATCGGGGTCACTGATCCGGCAGAATCACCGGCCGCTCGCAGCCATGGTCGTTTATAGTATCGGCCGCACCGTTACCGTACGACCATGGCCGCCGACAACACTTCGCCCGCCCCGCCTGCCCCCGAACCGTTAGGCGGAGAACGCAGTTGAGCGCCGATCTGGCACTTCCGTCCCGCGGCGACTGGCATCGGCGCGTGCTGACGCTCGCGTTTCCCATTGTTCTCGCCAACCTGACACAGCCGATTCTCGCCGCCGTCGATACGGCCGTAGCCGGGCATATGGGCGATGCCACCATTCTCGGCGGCGTCGCGCTCGGCGGCGTCTTCTTCAGCTTCGTGTTGTGGGGTTTCGGTTTCCTGCGCATGGGCACGACGGGGCTCGTCGCTCAAGCGTACGGCGCCCGCGATCAGGCGGCCTTGCGCGTGAACGTCGTCCGTGCACTGTTGATGGCGTTCGGCATCGGCATCGCGATCCTCGCCGTGCGCTCGCCGCTGATCAGCCGCGCCCTCACACTCATCGGCGGCAGTGATGCCGTACAGCACAACGCACGCCTCTACTGCCAAGCGCGCATCGGCTCCGCACCGTTCGCGCTTGCCAACTATGTCGTCCTCGGCTATCTGCTCGGTGTGCAGCGCGTGCGCGTCGCGCTGATCGCACAGATACTGATCAACACCGTCAACGTGCTCGCTCTGCTGCTTTACGTCTATGGATTCGGCTGGGGCATCGCAGGCGTGGGCGCCGCGACGGCGACGGCCGATACCGTGGGTTTCGCCTTCGGTGCCGCAGTGCTCTGGCAATCGCGGCCGCGCGGGCTTGCCCCGCTCGCTTGGGCGGCGATCTTCGAACCGGCGGCATTGAGAAGACTCGTCGCAATCAATCGCGACATCTTTTTACGAACGATGTGCCTGCTCGCGGCCTTTGGCTGGTTTGCTCACCTCGGTGCACGGCTGGGCGATGCAGTCCTGGCCGCCAACGCGCTCCTACTCAACTTCCAAACCTTCACGTCGTATGGCCTCGATGGATTTGCCCACGCAGCCGAGGCACTCGTCGGCGTGGCAATCGGGACCCGCGATCGAGACGCGTTCCGGCAAGCCGTGACTGTGAATCTCATCTGGTCGGTGTTGGGTGCGCTCGGCTTCGCATTCGTCTACTGGTTAGCCGGGGACGCGATCATCGATAGCCTCACCGATGCACCCGCGGTGCGCGCCGTCGCACGCGAACTCCTGACCTGGGTGGTGCTGTTACCGCCGGTCTCGGTATGGGGATTCCTGCTCGACGGCGTTTTCATCGGCGCTACGAGAACACGCGAACTGATGCAGGCGATGGTGACCTCGTTGGCCGTGTTTCTCGTCGCGTCATGGGTGCTCGTCGGTCCGTTCGGCAACCATGGGCTCTGGGTCGCATTGCTGATTTTCATGGCCGCCCGAGGCGTGACGCTCGTGCCTTATTTGTCGCGCATCGCACCGCCGCCAATCTCTTCCCTCGATCAAGCTCGCTGATCGGCGGGCGGCGTGGCATCGTTCGATGCCTCACCGCCCGTACCACTCGTTAGAACTGATGCACGATACCCGTGCGGAACATCAACTGCCGCTTGGTCGTCGACGCATCCGCGATCGAGAAATCGAAGATATCGGCATGCTGGGCATCGCCAGCTGCCTGCTGCAATGCTCCCATCGCGTACAACGTCGTGCGCTTGGACAGGGCGTAGCTTCCCATCAACGAAAACTGGTGGTATTTGGGCTTGCTGCCGTTGTAATTCACCCGGCCATCGGTATAGGCGTAGGCCGCGCCCACCGTCGTGCTCGGCGTAAAGCTGTACTTGCCCCATACCTCGTAGTTGCTGAACGTCACTGAGCTCGTCGTGCCGTTCGCATCCTCGAATTTCGTGTTGGTATAGTCGACGCCCGCCGTTGCCGCGCCCAGCGTGTAGTTCGCACCCACGCCGATGATCCGCTCGTTGTGCGGGTGACCGACGTAGCTGAACGGACCGCTCGCGCCGATCGCGGCGCCCGTCGTATTGTCGATGAAATCGCCGTCGGTGAAGAGGCTCGCCGGATTCTTCGCGTAGAAGTACGCCGCGCCGGCGTTGAAGCCCGCGTGGGCATAGCTCGCACCCACGCTCCACATGCCCGTCGTTCCGACGCCCGGCGCGTTCGAGTTGGTGAACGAATACATGCCGCCGAACGTGAAGCCCGCGATTGAAGGGCTGGCATATTTGATTGCGTTGTCGACGCGGAACGAGTTATCCGTATTGTCGATATCGCCGCCCCGTACGAAGGGGCCGCCGAATTGGCCGACCGCCGTCACCGGCTGAACGTAGTCGACAACCGAGTCGTACTGGCGGCCGAGTGTCACCGTACCCAGCCCCTGCTTGGAAAGGCCGACGTAGGCCTGCCGCCCGAACTCGCGGCCGCCCTGGCGCATTTGCCCGTTCTCCAGGCTGAACCCCGCTTCGAGCTTGAAGATCGCGCTCAAGCCGTTGCCCAAGTCTTCGCTTCCTTTCAGGCCCCAGCGGCTGCCGTACATGCCGTCGTACGTCCCATCGCGCATGCGCCAGAGCGCATGGCCCCCGCTGTTGTTCACATAGTCGATGCCCTCGTCGATTACACCGTAAAGCGTCACCGACGATTGCGCGAGGGCAACGCCCGGCAGCGCACACCCCAGGCCTGCGCAAATGCTACTTAGGACTACTAATTTATTGACACGAATCGATTTCATCGAAGTCTCCAAGTTCTCCACCATTTTTTTGCTGAACGTCTACAACACTTCGGATACCACCACCTCTTGTTGTCGATGCCGATCGACGCGTCCCCGCGCTCCGATCAAACCGCTATGCACAAATATTTGATGACGACGTAGTCATCGATGCCGTAGTGCGACCCTTCGCGGCCGAGCCCTGATTGCTTCACGCCGCCGAACGGCGCCACCTCGTTCGAGATCAAGCCCGTGTTGATACCGACCATCCCATATTCGAGCGCCTCGGCCACGCGCCAGACTCGGCCGATATCGCGGCTGTAAAAGTAGGCGGCAAGACCAAACTCCGTATCGTTGGCCACGCGTACGACTTCGTCGTCGGATGAAAACCGGAAGAGCGGAGCTAGCGGCCCGAACGTCTCCTCTTTCGCGACCGCCATCCCTCCCGCGACATCGGCCAGCACCGTCGGCTCGAAAAAGCCATGACCGAGCACATGCCGTTTGCCGCCGGTGACAAGGCGCGCACCCTTGGCAAGCGCATCGGCAATATGGGACTCCACCTTCCCTAGTGCTGCCTCATTGATCAACGGACCGAGCGCCACGCCGCTTTCCGTGCCTCGCCCCACCTTCAGGTTGTTGACCGCGGTTGCAAGCTTGTCCGCGAATGCTTCGTAGACACGCTCATGAACATAAAAGCGATTGGTGCAGACGCAGGTCTGTCCGTTGTTGCGGTACTTCGATGCAATCGCGCCCTCGACAGCGGCGTCAAGATCGGCGTCGTCGAATACGATGAACGGCGCATTCCCGCCAAGCTCGAGCGTGACTTTCTTCACGGTCGGCGCGCTTTGCGCCATCAGCAATCGCCCCACGGCCGTGGAACCGGTGAACGACAGTTTCCGAACGATAGGGTTGCGCGTCATCTCGGCCCCGATGGCCTTCGGCTCGCCGGTGACGACACTGAGCACACCCTTGGGCAGGCCGGCGCGCTCGGCGAGTACCGCCATGGCGAGCGCCGAAAAAGGCGTCGCCTCCGCCGGCTTGACGACGATCGGACACCCCGCCGCAAGCGCGGGCCCGACTTTGCGCGTGATCATCGCGGCAGGGAAGTTCCACGGCGTGATCGCGGCACACACGCCGATGGGCTCCTTCACGACGACGAGGCGCTTGTCGGAAGCAGGCGTGGCCAGCGTGTCACCGGCGACCCGTTTGCCCTCCTCCGCAAACCATTCAAGGAACGAAGCCGCATAGGCAATCTCGCCTTTGGCCTCGGCCAGCGGCTTGCCCTGCTCCGTCGTTAGAATCAGCGCGAGGTCGTCGCTGTGCTCGATCATCAGCTCGTACCATCGGCGCAGCACGACGGCACGCTCTTTGGCCGTTTTCTTTCGCCAGCCGGCCCATGCAGTCTGAGCAGCGTCGATCGCGCGCGCCGTTTCTGCCGTACCCATGTTCGGCACGGTACCCAGCGAGCCTCCCGTGGCGGGATCGAACACCTCCAAGGTCCCGCCTGAATCGGCCGACCGCCATTCGCCCGCCAGATAAGCCTGATGGCGCAGCAGCGAGACATCCTTCAACGCTTCCTTCAGTTCCATGAATGGTTCCTATCCTTCGCACAAGAGTTGCTCGTGGCCCTGCCGCAGAAGCCGCTCGGCGATGGCGGCCACCCGCGCCACATGGGCCATCGCCGCATCTCGCGCGCGCTGCGGATCGCGCGCACGGATCGCGTCGAGTATTCGATTCATTTCCTCCACCGCCTGCCGCCCTCGGTCGTCGGAGGCGATCGTCATCGCACGCAAGCGGTTGATCCGCGCATTCAACGTTTGCACGATTTCCCACGCCACCATTCGGCCGCCGCCATGAAACATTTGTTCGTAAAACGTCGTGGTAAATTCACGCACCGCGGCATACTCATGGCGCTCGAACGCACGCCCGATGCTCGCAATGCACTGCGCGAGACACGATGTCACGCCTTCATCGGCATGCCGCGCGCATTCCATCGCGGCATCGCCTTCCAGCAGCGCCCGGATCTCATAGATTTGCGCCGCAGTGTCCGAATCGAGCACGGCAACGATCGGTCCTTGATTCGGGATCGAGTCGACGAGTCCTTCCGCCTCCAGATGCCGCAGCACCTCTCGCACGACAGTACGGCTGACACCGAGCTCCTCGCATAGCGAGCGCTCGACGAGCCGCTCACCGGGTGCGAAGTGCGCATCGAGGATCGCAGTGCGCATTTTCTTGAGCGCGAGTTCGCGCAGCGTCGTGGTCCGTCGTTCGACTTTCAGAGAGACAAGTACGTCACTCATTCCATTCACGCTTGAGCAAAAAGCCGAACATCGCGCGCCTCCCAATCGACGAGCGCTTGATGGCCGATCGACAATCCAAGCTCGTGACGGTGGCTTGCCGGCATCCGAATCGAAATCTCCTGCTGCCAGGGCGTCGCCACGGCATAGTGCATCGCATCGCCGAGATAGGTGATGTCGCGCACCGTTACCGGCAACCCGGCCGCTGCGTGAGCGCTTTGCAGTGCGCGAATGCGCATTTGCTCGGGGCGGATCATCAACGTGCCTTCTTCGCCCGCCGCGAGTCGGTGTCCGACGCTACCGGCCGTCACGGTATGGCCGTTCGGGAACACGCCGCTTGCACTGCTGTCGCCTGTCGAGGTCACGCGCACGGGCAGGAAATTCGAGTTGCCGATGAAACCGGCGACGAAGCGCGATGCGGGATTGGCATACAGCTCCTCGCCGGTACCGACCTGCTCGATTCGCCCCTTGTTGAATACCGCGATACGGTCGGACAAACGCAACGCCTCTTCCTGATCGTGCGTCACATAAAGAATCGTGACACCGGTCTCCTGGTGGATGCGGCGCAGTTCGAGTTGAATCTCCTCGCGCAGCTTCTTGTCGAGCGCGGAGAGCGGCTCGTCCATGAGCAGCACGGGCGGGTCGTATGCCAGCGCACGCGCGATCGCGACGCGTTGCTGTTGGCCTCCGGACAGTTGCGCGGGCATGCGATCGCGGCATTCCGACAGA
>Ga0209672_100668_pt1 | contig 17309 bp, 8 predicted proteins | sample AraplaCol_mMS_r2_FD_184273 | JGI IMG/M metagenome (GOLD analysis project Ga0209672, IMG submission 184273) | Arabidopsis root microbial communities from North Carolina, USA - plate scrape CL_Col_mMS_r2 (SPAdes) (version 2) | ecosystem: Host-associated > Plants > Roots > Endosphere | place: USA...
ATCAGTTGACCGGGCTGCATGCCCGCTGCGGCAAGCGCATTGACGACACGCGGATCGGCTTTCTCGAGTGCCTGCATGACCGCGCCCACCCGGTACGCCTCGGCTTCCGCGAGCGTGCGGCTGTTGTGCGCTTTGCCCGCCACGAACGCCTTGCGCTTTTCTTCGATCTCGATATCGGAGGCCATCTGCTCGCCGCGCAACTCGTTTTCCTTGCGCATCAGCATGGCCTTGGCCTCCATCTGCGTTTCTTTGATTTGCCGCTTCTTCTGCTCGACCGCGATATCGGTGTCCAGTTCGTTTTGCCGAATCGCGCGTTCGTTCTCCACTGCTGACATACGCCGCAAGTACACGGCATCGTCCGCCGCTTTGAGGTTGGATTCTCGCGCCTCCGCCTCGAGCGCGCGCGCGATATCGGGTGTGGGCTTCACGGCCATCACCGAGACGCCGAGGATCTCCAGCCCGAGCGCCTCGATTTCGGGCTGGCTGGCGAGTTCGGCCTGCGCGGTACGCGCGATCGAGGCCGAGGCACGTAACGCTTCCTTCAGTTCGAGTGCCTGCACGGCCCGCTGCACGATCACCTCGACCTGCATCGCGACGCGATCGCCGAGCCGCGTCGGATCTTCGGAGACATAGGACCGGCCATCCTTGCCCAGCGAGAAATCCATCATCGTGGCAATCCTGCGCGGATCGCTGATCCGATAGGTCACCTGGCCTTGTACGGTTACGCTCTGGAAATCGGCCGTCACCAGTTCGAGGATGAACGGGCGGTCCTGACTCGCCACCGGGATGGACACGAGTGTGCTCGCCGGAGCGTAGTAGAAGAACGACAGCCCGGCCCCTTCGCGGACGACCTTGCCCGCACGGAACTGCATCAGGTGGACCGTTGGCTGTGACTTGATATATCGCATCCCGAACATGGTTGGCCTCTCTTCGTGGTTGACAGGGTTGTTAGCGTTGTTAGCGTCGTCTTAGTTGTTCAGTACAACTTGAATGGGTTGCACAATACAACTTAGAATGGGGGCCGTCAAGTCGTTCTCGTTCGCCATGCCACAGCAAAGAAAATCCGCTTCGTCGCAACGTGCACGCCGCAGCCCTGGGTTCGGTGTGCCGTACACGACAGTCGATGTCGTCATCTTCACGGTGCTCGACGACACGTTGCAGGTTTTGCTCGTGCAACGGCCCGCCGGTGCGGACGAGCCGTTTCCCGGTCGTTGGGCATTGCCGGGCGGTTTCGTCGATGTGACGAGGGATGCGACGCTCGAAGACTGCGCGCGCCGCAAGTTGCTCGAAAAGGCCGGCGTGAGGAGCCCTTATCTCGAGCAGCTCGGTAGCTGGGGTAGCGCCACACGCGATCCGCGCGGCTGGTCGGCCACGCACGTCTGGTTTGCGCTGATTCCAAGCCAGGACGTGGTGCTGGCAAGAGGAGCCAACGCGGTCGATGTCGCATGGTTTGCTGTGGATGCGGTGACGGAAAAGCGCGGACTTGCGTTCGATCACGATGAGATCTTGCGAAGTGCGGTCGAGCGGTTGCGCAATAAGGTCGAATACACTTCGCTGCCGGCGTTTTTGTTGCCGGAGCCGTTTACCCTGCCGCAATTGCAGCGGGTGTATGAAGTCGTGCTGGGGCGCCCCGTCGATAAGAGCGGTTTTCGCACGCGCATGCTCGCCGCGGGCTTTTTGAAAGAGGTGGGCCATGTGGCCGGCGAATCGAACCGGCCTGCTCTCGGGTATCGGCTAATGGATCGGAATGCGCCCGTCGTGTTTCCGCGGACTTTCAGCCCCCGGGAGGGCTGAGTATGTGGCCGCCGTCAATGCTGCGTGCTGCCGCCAGCCCTTCGGTTCCGGCGCCCGATGAACCCGGCGGGGTCCAACGTTGCGCTACCCGCATCGACGGCTTCCGCTAGCTGAAACGCCGGACGTTGCCGCTCCTGTTCCTCGCCGCTGACTTCACAGTGCTCGTCATAGAGCGCTCGCCACGACGCATTCACGATGGCTGCCATTTCCCTGAGCTTGTCCCATGCTTCGGCGTGTTCGTACGAAAACGATGGTGCATCCACCACTAGCGTTTCCGGCGATGCCACGCGTGTGCCGGAACGGTTGACAGCCATTGCCTGAACCAGAGGCGTGCCGGGCATTGCAACGATGTCGTAGGCGGGCGAGAGCGACCACGTTCCACCGCTGTGGAGCAGCCCGTGATTGCGAGGATGATCGTCGTAATTGCCGACCAGCGCGTTAAAGACCATTCGCCGCCATAGCTCACGCTGCTGGGCGGCGAACCCTTGATGCCGATCGCCACACCATCGACGCAACTCGTACGCAAGCTTCGGATACGAGCGGTCAGGATGCTCCCGCGTGTCGTTGTCCAGGCGGAGAACCGAGGCAGCGCTGGCAAAGAGAGATCGCTCCACTCCGCCCTGAACGACCTTTCGATCGAATCGTTTGACCCATACCACGGTGTGTAGGCCGATGCGCTCGAAACGCACCTCGGCGACGTCAAGGCCGCAGCGGGCTGCAAGCTTCATCGCGACGTACTCGCGGGCGGGCAATAGCCGGGGAGAATTGCGAGCCTGCAATTTTGCGATCCACCACTCGGTTCCATCCGCGGCTGCGCAGGAAACGGTCAGTTTCGGCTTTTCTCCACCTAGACTGGTGCCGTCGTCGTCCCCGGCGAGTTGCCGCACGACCCCGGTAATCGATTCGTCTTGGCCCGCATCGATGAGCAGCGCTCTAAGATCTTCTTCACGCGGCGGTGTGAACGACTGCTTTCGGTCGATTTCCTGCGCTGGGCATACCTCGATCCCCCCCACGCCATCCCCTGCAGACAAGTCCATCCGTTCAACTTCGTCGAGATCGCGTTGGCCATGCTTCGCAATCAATAGATCGAGGCCGAATCCTTCCGGAGCGGCGTCCCGTATGACCCCGAAAACGCCGTTCATTTGAGTCGTCGTAGTCGGTTTCGTCGATCTCGTAAACGGAAGATTGATGGGATCGATGGCGTTGGCGTCCGAGCGTGCCCGATACTCCTCGCTGTAGGCGAACCTTCCCAGACCGGGCGACCATGTGAACGTGCCGCATTCCGTGGGTGTAACGGCACCTGGGAGCCATGCCCAAACGGGCCGTATTTTCTCAACCACGCTTGCCTCCCCCGCGGCGCGACAGACGGTCCATCGCCGCGCGACGAATCACGGGATCGTTTTCCGGCCTTAATGCGTCACGTAGAGGGGCCAGGCTATCGAGTACCCACAGCGCGTTCACGACCTGCCCGAAGGCCACCGACGGCCGGCCCTTTTCGATATTGACGACCGTATTGACACTTGCCCCCATCTTCGCGGCGAGATCGGCCTGCGTCCACGCACGTGCGCGACGCGCGAGTGCGACCATTTCACCGAGAGACGTCAGGACTTCCTCAGCTTCGAATGGCAGTAGATCGGTGTGTTGTGCAGTTTTCGCCATAAACTCAAAAAATACGGTGATTTATTTGAGTTTAACAAAAATTTCGCTGTGTGGAGCGCCCTATAAAAGGGACAGCGAGGCAGCCCCATCCACACGAATAGTCTGATTTTTGCAACGCCAATATACGGCTCCCAGCGCCTTCGACTGAAGGCATTTTGTAACTACCAGGTGGGAATTTGAAAGAAACAGAGATGACGCGATTTGAGACCGATCAGCGGACGATCACAGGCACTGTCGGGTGCTCCTGATATTCGGATCGGCCTCAAGTTCAGCTGAGTCTTACAAAAATAACGATACGTCCGCTCGGCCTGTCGCTTGTCGCCCGAAACCTTTCAAATAGAAAGTTTTTTAGTTAGTCATCGGTAAGAGCTTGTCTGATAGCATTTCCGACAGTTTGCCGTAGCTGCCGTTCGAGCGGCGCGGTGGACATCTACTGCAAAACAGAAGTTCGTATAACAAGCGCGTGAACGAGAGGCTCTATTGAAGCGGCCCTGAAAACGCGTAGAGAGAAGACCAATGCAATTCCGTAATCACCGTGCGGGGCTCACGGGTGAAACGGTCGATACACAGGCGGGGATGTCCTCGTGGTTCGGTCGGTGTTTGAGCGCCGCGATAGTGCTGTTGAGCACTGTGTCGCCTTTGGCGCATGCCACGGGCGCGCCCGGCATCGTAGCCGATGGGAGCACCGCCACCACCGTCTCGACGAGCGCGAACGGCCGGCAGACGGTCGCTATCGCGCCCGCCACCTTCGGCGTGTCCAACAATACCTATTCGAGCTTCAACGTCGGCAAAGCCGGCGCCACCCTCGACAACTCGGGCATCAACGCACGCACGATCGTCAATCAGGTTACGGGCACCAACCCAAGCCTGATCCAAGGCGACATCACCGTTGCCGGGCCCCGCGCGAATGTGATTCTCGCGAATCCGAACGGCATCACTGTCGATGGCGGCTCCTTCATCAATACGGGGCACGTCGCATTGACGACGGGCCAGGTCAGCTTCTCCGATGTTCAACTCGCCTCCGGCCAGTTCCAGCGCAACGTCATTCTGAACACGCAAGGCGGCACCATCGTGATCGGAGCCTGCGGCCTCGCCGGCACGTTGATCGGGCTCGAGCTCATCGCCAAGCAGATTCAAATCAACGGCCCCGTGCAGAACGGTTTCAGTTCCGGCACTGCGTATGTGCGGGCGGTGGCCGGTACGGCCCAGGTCACCCTGAACACCGGTATCTCGCCCAACGACAACGGTAACGACTGGCTCTCGCTCGCCAACAGCCAGATATCGAACCCGAATGCCATCGCCATCGATGTCGAGCCATCTGGCAGCATCACCGCGGGCAGCATCCGCCTCATCGCGAACGACCTCGGTGCCGGCGTTCGCAGCGCTGGCGTGCTCGCCGCAAACGCCGGCGATTTCACGATCAGCGCAGCCGGAGACGTCCGACTGCTTCAGGGCAGCAGCATCAAGGCGGCCGGCGGCATCACCGCGCAGGCAACTGGCGCGATCTCGCTGGCGGCTGCCGATGTCCAAGCGGGCGGCGACATCGTGCTGTCGGGCAACGGCTTCTCTGCGTCGAACGTGGGCGTAACCGAATCGACGATCGCCTCCGCGGCAGGCGGCGTGCTCATTAAAAGCAATGGCGACATCTCGAACACGAGCAGCTTGATTCAAGGCGCCACGCGGATCGCAAGCAACAGCGAATCGAAGGGCGCCGTCACGCTTTCCGCTACCGGCGACGTCACGAATGCGTCGGATAGCACGCAGCCTTCCACGCTTGGCGTCGTTTTCGGCAGCAACGACGACGTATCGGTGACGGCAAACGGTAACGTGACCAATCGCAACGCGCGCATCGAATCGAATTACAACGTGGCGATCGCGGCTCGGGGCGACATCGACAACATCATCGATCACACCCAAGGCGCGAACGGGGGCACGCTCACGAGCTATTCGAACCATGGTCGTCGATGGCTCGTTTTCGCTGCGAACGACGATGGGTTTTCGGTCGACTACGGCTCGCTGCCGGCGCCTGCTCAACTCTCCTACATCGTGTCCGACGCGGGCAGTGTGGCGCTTACCGGTCGCAACGTGAACAACGCCGGCGGCAGCGTGATCGCGAACGGCGACAAGACACCGGACGGGAATCTGCTCGCCCATGGCGGGAGTATTGCCATCACGGCGCAAGAGCAAGTCGTCAATCAAGCGATGTTTACCGGCTCCGCTTCGTTCCGCCGTTCGTGCTTCATCGTTTGCCACCAAAGCGCCTCAAGCACGATTCAGTCGTTCGGCGGGGCAATCGAAGCAAACGGTGACATCGCCATAACAGCCGGTACCCAGGCCGTGAATATCGGCGGCAACGTCTACTCGCAAAACGGCAACCTGACCGTCACCGCGCCCCTCGTCACGGCGCAAGGCGTGCGGGGCTATACGGCTTACAACCGCAACACCGGCCTGAAGGCGTGGTTCGGCAATAACTGGGCCGCGATCTACGCGGCCGATGACGGCGGTCTGTTCACGGCCGCATCGGGCGAAGTTCATCTCGTGGGGCAGGGAGTCGTGCAGGGCGGCGCGTTCTCGGGCGCGAAAGGTGTGAGCGCAACGAACGGCATCGTGACGATCGCCCCGCCTTATCGGCAGCCGATGGGCATCGGAAATCACGTCGGGCTCGTGTCATGGCTCGGCTTGTAAGCACAGCGTTCGCCCGCATCGTTGCCGCTGGCGTATTCGCCGGCGCGACATGGCATGCCGCCGCGCAGACGCCGCCGCCTGCGGCATTGCCGCCGCCCGTGCCGTTGCCGAGCCTCCAGGACCCCGGACAGCGCTTGCTCGATGAGCAGCGCACGCGTCAACGCCAGCGCGAGCTCGACGCCGCGCCGCCGCAGATTCAAGCCGCGCCAGGCGCGCTGCCTGCGATTCCCAACCTGCCGGCCGGCGTCGATGTCGAATCGTTGCCGGAGACGGGGCCGACGTTTCTCATCGAGCACATCGTTTTCGCCGGCGAGATCGTGTTGAAAAGGCCGCAACTCGATGCGGTGACACGCCCCTTCATCGGCAAGCATCTCGGCCGCAATCGAATCGATCTGCTGCTGCGGCGTTTGACCGAGGCCTACATCGCCGAGGGCTACATCACCACGCGCGTCTATCTGAGCACGCCGCAGAATCTCGCCTCCGGAACGCTCTCGCTCACCGTCGTACCGGGTCGCATACAAGGCATCATGCTCAACGGCGCCGCGTTGCGCCCCGCTCCGTCGTTGCCCAAGAGCGGACTGCCGAAGACGAAAGGCGGCGGGCTCCTGACCGACGCCGGCACAGCATGGGCTTTCCCGGAAGGCGTAGGCGATGTGTTGCGGCTGCCCGATCTTGAACAAGGCGTCGATCAGATCAACCGCTTGCGGCGCAACCAGGCGCAGCTTCAAATTCTCCCGGGACAGGCGAGCGGTGAATCGATCGTCGCCATCGACAATGCTTACGGCAAACGTTTCGCCTACAACTTCGGCATCGACAACTATGGGTCCTCCGCGACGGGAACACTGCGATACCGCGCGGGCGCGGAGGCGGATAACGTGCTCGGTTTTCAAGAGTCGTTCGGGCTCTCGTACATCGGCACGACCGACAGCAACGCGCTCGTCTTCTCCGCGGCCGTGCCGTATGGGTTTCACACGTTCAGCTATACAACCTCCGTCTCCGAGTATCAACAAGCCATCGGCGATTCCGCGTTGTTGCTGGGCCGAACGTTCAGTCAAACCGTCGGCTGGAATTACGTGTTTGCGCGCTCGTCGGCGTCGCGCTTCGCGGTGGACGCGACGCTCACGAAACTGCGTGCCGAGCGCGATATCAATGACATCGATCTAGCGCCGCAAAGCTTGACGGTGCTGCGCATCGGCGTATCGGGTCTCTGGCATTTCTCGTCGCATGGCGAGCCTGCCGCATTGACCGCGGAAGCCGGCATTGCGGAAGGTGTGCCTTGGCTCGCCGCGGCGCACGACGCGCATGGCATTGGCGAGTCGGATGCACACGCACAATTTACGCGTTTGGACTGGAGTGCGACGCTCCAGATGCCGTTAGCACATGTGGGACCCACTGCTTGGACTTACCGCGGCACGTTCACGGGCCAATACAGCCACGATGCCCTATTCGGCAACGAACAGATCTTTCTTGGCGGCAGCGACACCGTGCGTGGTTTTACGCAGAGCAGCATCAGCGGCGACAGCGGGTTCTACGTGCGCAATGAATGCGTCTTGACCAATGCGCCCGGATGGCGAGACGGTCATTGGGAGCCCTATGTGTTCATCGATGGCGGTAAGGCGCATCTCGTCGCACAAGGCGGCTGGCCGACGTTGGTAGGCGCCGGTGCCGGTGTGCGCGCCCAATGGAAGCTGCGCTCGAGGTTGGTGTCGGGCGAGCTGCTGGCGGGGCAGGCGCTGTTGCAACCCGCATCGATGGGGCGCAAGGCGAGCGTGCTGCTTTTCACATTGAATTTGGCTACGTAACTCGCAACGTCTGCGAGCGACCCGACAACGATTGAAACCGAAAGGGAAAGGACGAGGTAATGAACGAGAACTTGAGAGCAAACATGAAAAAGAGCGTACGCGTCATGATGATGGTGTCGGCACTTGCGGTAACGGGGGCGGCGGTGGCTGCGAAGAAACCGGCGTCGGCTTCGGCGCAGGCACCGGTTGCGGCCAGTGCGCCGTTGCCGGCCGGTGCGATCGCACGCGTGAACGGGGTGACGATTGCCGCGGCTGATCTCGATGCGGCCGTGCGTGCGAGTCGGCAACCCGATACCCCGGCGCTGCGTGCATCGCTGAAGAATCAGCTGATTGCGCGCGAACTGTTCCGCCAGGCGGCGCAAAAGCAGCATTACGACGCGCGCGCCGATGTGCAGGCCATCGTCGAGCAGACGAAGACCACGGCCATGATGCAGGCGTATTTGAAGGACGTCGTGAAGCCGGCTGCCGTGACCGACGACGAGGTGAAAGCGAAGTATGACGCCATCGTCTCGACACTCGGCGAGAACGAGTACAAGCCCAGTGCAATCGCGGTGAAAGACGAGGCCACCGCCAAGACGATTCTCGAACAGTTGAAGAAGGGCGGCGATTTTGCCGCGCTTGCGAAGCAATACAGCCAAGGCCCGAATGCGGCACAAGGCGGTGCGCTGAACTGGGTATCGTTCAAGACGCCGATCACGGCCGGCAATACGCAGAACTGGCCACAGCCGCTGGCCGAGGCGCTCGTGAAGTTGCCTAAGGGGGCGGTGTCGCGTGCGCCGGTGCAAGTGGGCGACGCCTTCTGGATTTTGCGCGCGGACGATATGCGCAAGACGCAGATCCCCACGCTCGACCAATCGAAGGATGGGTTGCGTAAGGAACTCGAGCAGGTCGCGTTGGCGAAGGCGACGGCGCAGGTGGTGACCGATCTCGTGAAGAGCGCGCATATCGATCAATAACGGGTCTCGGGACGTGCGCTCGAGGCGGTACGAACAAATAAATCATCTAGAACCATTCATAAACGGGGATTCAACTTGAAATTGCTCAATAGACTCATGGCGGTCGTTGTCTGCGCCACCTTCGTCACTGCTTGCACGGCGCCTCCTCGGGCGAAATATGATTCGGCACAAATGGGAGCGATAAAGACGATCGCGGTGGCCGCTCCGAATAAGACGAACTACTTCGCGGTGAGTGCTGGAACCAACGGCGTGATGCTAGTGGGCCCAGGCATCCTCGTCGCTGCGGTCACCGGAGCGATCTCCGGGGCTATCAGCGCGGCCTCGCATAGAACCAACCCGACGTTCAACGATCTCGTGACTGAAAAGCTTGGCGATACGGGATTAAACAGGAAGTTTGTCGATGCGCTGGAAGCAGAGCTGCGGGCTGCTGGTTACGACGTCAAGGAAGTGGATCTGACGCAGGAGGACATGCCGAAGGTCGTCCTCAAGAACCGCGTGATGGCGCTCGAGGGAAAAAGCTATGCGGGCGCCGACGCAATCATGCTTGTCCAGAACCTCAACGGCTATTTCGCGCCAGGCTCGCTCTCCTGGTACACGCGCGACGTCAAGGTGAACATAGAAATGTTCAAGGCCGATACGTTCGAGCCGATTTTTAAGGATCGCTTGAACTTCAATTCGGGCAACGCCGACCCATACCACTACACGATGTTCTCGGCGTTGAAGGAAGACCTGCCTCACGCGATTCAGGGCGTGGACGAGGCCGTGATGGGACTCGTTCCCGCCTTCAAGTCGGACTTGCTCGCGGCTCGCGGCGTTTCGGCGGCTACGGAACAAACGGCGCAGGCGGTAAAGACGTCGGAGACGGCAAAAACCGCAAAGACCGACTAACGAGCGGTGCGAATTTCGAAGTCCAATAACAGTAGTCAAATCGGGGTGATAACAATGAATATGAAAAGACTTGCTTCCATTTGCGCATTGGCGGCAACTGCTGCATTGGCGGGTTGCGCGACGCCGTATCAGGCCGCCAGTTTTTCGGGTGGCTATACGGGCAAGAAGATCGACGATCAGACCTACCACGTCACGTTTTCCGGTAACGGATATACGTCGAAGGACAAGGTCCACAAGTACTTCATGTACCGCTGCGCGGAGCTCACGCAGCAGGAAGGGTTCAAGTACTTCATGATCATTCCCGCTGCGTTGACCGGCTCACTTCCGCCGAAGAACGATTTGGTGCGCGGAGCGGGCTTTGACCACAACATGATGCGCAAGATGCGTACGACAGCGCCGGTCATTATCTATGGCGGCGGCGGTGGCGGCGGGGTCAAGTGGAACAACTACGGCGACATCCGCATGTTCAACGACGACGCCGTGATCTCCACCAAGATTATCGGATGGGATGCGTCGGAGATCGTCGATGAACTCGGCGGGTACGTGCACAGCGGCGGCCAGACACCGGGCAAGATTCCGTCGGCTTGGGTGTTCGAGCCAGGGCATCCGAAGGTCCGCGCGCAAGACCTGCTGCCGACCGCGCCCACCGCGCCGAAGAAACCGGCAAGCGCAAGCTGAACCGGCAAGCAAGAAAGCAACGCCAAGCTCGTGGCCGCGGGCTTGGCGATAAACGATTTAGCAAAACAATACCAATCGTTGGCGAATAAAAATGACGAACGGGGCAAGACGGGGCGATGTATTCATGCGTCTGGAGCAGGCACATGCCGCATCCAACGCATTGCGACTGAACGCTGAAAAGAGCGAGCCTGTAGCGGGCACGCGCCGCTATCGCGGATGGCAGCGCGCGCTGAGCGCACTCGTTGCCGCGACCCTGTTCGTCGGACCGATTACGGTGACGGTGGAGACGGGCCGTCAGGCGGCGGGCGTGTTGGCGGCAGGCAGCCATCGCCTCAGCGACGACGCATGGCGTGCGATTCAGGACCTTGCATCGTTGCGCGTGCGGTTTGCGATGCAGGCCGCTCAGGCTGCGCCGATCGTCGATCCGACTGCACCCGTCACGTTTCAGCCTCAAATCGTGCAATCGACAGGCACGAACGGCGGCGTGCCCGTGGTCAATATCACGGCACCCAATGCCGCAGGTATTTCGCTCAACCAGTATCAAACGTTCAACATCGACGCGGCCGGGTTGATTCTGAACAACAGCCTGCAAAGCGGCACGTCGCTCACGGGCGGTACCGTGGCGGCTAATCCGAACCTGAGCGGACGCACGGCCAGTGTGATTCTCAATCAGGTCACATCGACGGGTGCCGGTTACGCAAGCGTATTGGCAGGTCCGCTCGAGGTTTTCGGTGCGGCGGCAACCGTCATCATCGCGAACCCGAACGGCATTGCGGTGCGCGGGGCCGGGTTCACGAACACCATCGGCGTGACGTTGACCACAGGCGCGCCGCAATTCCTCACCGGCACGGGCGGCACCGTGACGGACTTCACGAACGGTCAAGCCATCGCCTACGACGTGAAGGGTGGGCACATTCAGATCGAAGGCAATGCGGGCGTGAATGGCCCGGGTTCGGGCATCGAAGGCACCGTCGGCACGATCGATCTCATCGGCGAAACGGTGGGCATCAATGCGCCGTTATATGCCGGCACGCGCATCAACGTGATTGCGGGCGATCAACTCGTGAAGCCCAGCGTCGTGGACGCAACCGGCACGACCTATTCCGCGAGCGCCAATGGCAGCGCGAATACGCTGGCTGCAATCGGCGCCACCAATCAAGGTTATGCGATCGACGCGACCGCGTTTGGGGCAATGACGGCCGGCCAGATCTCGATGGTCAGCACCGCGGCGGGCATGGGCGTGCGCGCCGATGCCGGATTGTCGGCGACGACAGGAAACTTGACGCTGTCCTCGAACGGAGATTTGACGGTGGCCAGTCATACGGCGCAGCAGGACGTGTCGATGACCAGTGCGGGGAATGTGACGCTGGCCGGCACTGGGGTAGCCGGTAGCGGATACACCGTCAATGCCGCAGGGGATGTGGTTTCCAACGGTACGGTGCAGTCGGGCGCGGATTTAGCGATTACCGCCGGCAATAACGTCGCGCTCGCCGGGCAGAGCACGGCGCAGAACGATGTGACGCTTTCGGCCGGGCGCGATGTTTCGTTGACCGGGTCGCTTGCGAGCGGCAAGGCGTTCAACGCGACGGTGGGCGGCGCGTTCAGTGTGCCCGGTTCGCTGTTGGTGGGCACCGATGCGTCGCTTTCGAGCGGCACGCTCGATGTGCCAGGTGTCGTTATCGTTCAGCAGAACGGGACACTCACGACCCAGGGCGATTTGACGGGCAGCGGCTCGATTGCATTCGGGCAGAGCGGAACGTTGAGCAGCGGACGTGACGTCAATATCACCGGCAAGCTGCTGTCGAACGATTTGCAGGTCAATGCCGCCAACAGTGCAACGTTCGCCGAGGTGCAGGCCGGCGGGGCGTTTGGCGTGATAGCCAACGGCTTGGCAGGCAACGGCAATGTGACCTTCAACGGTAACGCCGCCTCGGTTGGCAATGCGAGCGTCCAGGCTGCAAACGATGTCGTCGTCAATGGCACGCTTGCGGGCGGCGCGCAAGTGGCGCTGATGGCGCAACGCAATGTCGCTGTCGCTGCATCGGGTACGGTGCAGTCGGTCGGCGATTTGTCGATGACGGCTACGACCGGTGACGTCAGTTCCAGCGGCGCGATCACGAGTGGCGGCACATTGAGTGCTCAGGCGGGGCACAATATCGCGCTGACGGGGACGACGAATGCGGTCGGCGATACGACGCTGAACGCGGGCAACGATCTGAGTATCAACGGCGCCTTGGCGGGCCGAGGCAACGCAACGTTGACTGCGGGCCATGACCTCACTGTTGGCGGTACGAGCGGGATTGCCAAAGACGTGACGGCTGCGGCCGGTCACGATCTCGCGGTCTCCGGTTCGTTGCAAGGCAATAACGTCGCATTGAGCGCGGCCAATGCGATGACGTTGAACAACGTGCAAGCGAACGGTACGTTGTCGGCCACCACAACGAATAGCGCCAGCAGCATTGCCGTCAACGGCACGGTTGCCTCGCTGTCGAATGGCACCCTGGCTTCGGCCGGTACCGTCGTCGTCAATGGCGCGCTCAAGACGGCAGGCGCATTGGGTGTGAGCGCCGGTACTGATACGACGATTGCAGGCACGGTGACGTCGAACGGCGACATGACGTTGACGAACACCACCGGTTCGTTGACCAGCACCGGGCAGATTCAATCGGGCGGCAACCTCGTCGTCAATGCCGCTCAATCGATCGACTTGGGCACGGGTGCCACGTCGGCGCTCAGCGATATGACGCTGACGGCCGGCCGAGACGTGATCATAAACGGCACGCTCGTCGGCCAGGGCAACGGCACCATTACCGCGGGCGGCGCGATCAGCGGCAGTGCCGCGCTGGCGTTTGGTCTCGCGGCGAATCTGAGTTCGACTGGGGACACGGCGTTAACCGGTTCGTTGCGCGGGGCGACGATCCAGACGAACGCGGGCGGCTCCGGCACGTTTGCGAACGTCCAGGCCGGCTCGACGATTGCCATGTCGGCGACGAACGACCTCGATGTGACAGGTACGCTCGTCGGTGGCGCAACCGCTCAGCTCAGCGCAGGCCGCGATCTGAACGTTGGTGGTACGACAACGGTAACGGGCGATACGACGCTGCAAGGCGGACGCGACGTCAATGTCACGGGTACCGTGAACGGCCAAGGTAACGGCACGGTCACGTCGGGTCGCGACATCACCGGCAACGGCACGCTCGCGTTTCAGCAAGCCGCGGTGCTCAGTGCGACCGGCAATGTCGCCCAAACGGGCCTCGTTCAGGGGCAGGCCGTTCAGGTATCGGCGGGCGGCGATCTTGCCGTCAACAATGCGCAGTCGGTGTCGAGCCTGACGTTGAGCGCCGGCACGTCCGGTGTCGGCAATTTGAGCGTCAATGGTTTGGTGTCGGCCGCGCAGGCGATTACCGCGACGGCATTCGGCAATGTCGTGGTGGCAAACGGCGGCAAACTTGCTGCGGGATCGACGCTTGGTGTTGGCGCGCTGAACGACATTACGGTCAACGGAGCTGTCGAATCCGTCGGCGACATGACGCTCAATGCGCAACTCGGCAGTTTGAATGCGACGGGCGGCATCAATAGCGGCGGTGCGCTCACGGTCACCACCGGACTCGATCTGTCGCTCGGCGCGAGCACGACATCGATCGGCGATATGACGTTGAGCGCGGGGAGCGATGTCACGCTCAACGGCACGCTCGTGGGCGGGGGAAATGGGTTGATTGTCGCGGGACAGGACATTCTAGGCCCCGGCACGCAGTCGTTCGCTTCGGCCGCGGTGCTGAATGCGCAGCGCGACATTAGCCTGACCGGTTTACTGCAAGCGAATTCGATTCAAGCGACAGCGGGTAACAACGCGACGCTGCATGACGTGACATCGGCCACGACGCTGGCCGTGACGGCCAACGCAAACGCGGGCGGGGGCGATGTTGCCGTGACCGGGACGGCAAGCGCCGGCGGCGCTGTCACGCTGACGGCGGCGCGCGATGTGCTCGTGCAAGGTTCGCTGGGTAGCAGCTCGACCGTGGGCCTCACCGGACAACGCAACGTCACGATCGACGGCTCGGTGAATTCGACCGGCAACCTGAGCATCGGTGCAAACACCGGCAACGCTTCATTGAACGGTACGGCGACGACCTCGGGGGCACTTATCGTCACGTCAGGTCTCGATACGCGTTTGGGCGGCCAAACGAATGCGACGGGCAGCGTGGATATCGAGGCTGGGCGCAACATTGCGCTCGATGGCGCGCTGGCGGGGCAGGCGACAGGCACGCTATCGGCCGGCCAGGACATCACCGGCTCGGGAACGGCTGCATTCGGTCAGGCGGCGGGCGTGGTGGCGAACAACAATATTGCGCTGACGGGTTCGCTGCAAGGCGCGACGGTCAATGTGGTTGCCGGCAACAACGCCGGGCTCGGCACGGTGCAGGCGCTCACGGGCGATCTGAACGTGACCGCTTATGGCTTGGCCGGGCAAGGCGACGTGACGTTGACGGGCGCCGCGACCGCATTTGGGTCGACCTCGTTCGCGGCGGCGCGCGACGTCAGCGTGGCCGGTGCGATCAACAGCATCAACGCCACGAGCTTGAGTGCCGGCCGTAACGTGAGCACGGCCGATATCGGCTCGGGCAGCGATATCACGTTGAGTGCGACGAACGGCAGCATTTCGACAGGGAACGTGGCGACCAACGCCAATTTGTGGGTGGATGCGGGAGGCAGCGCGTCGCTTGGCACCGTCAACGCCGCGGGTGTGGTGGCCATGCGGGCGCTGGGATTCGATGGGATCGGCGATGTGGCCGTGCGCGGCGCGCTGAGTGCGGGCAATACGGTTGCAGTGGGCGCCACGCGCGATGCGAGCTTTGCAGGTGCGATTACGACTGGGGGCGCGCTGTCCGTATCGGCCGGGCGGAACCTGACGGCGTCCTCGACGGTTTCGGCTAACGCCGATACGACGTTGGCGGCAACGAGCGGCAATCTTGCCGTGAATGGTTCGCTGTCGACGGTGGGGAACCTCGTCGCTAGCGCGGGTAATTCGCTAGCACTGGCCGGTGGCCTGATCAACGGCAATACGACGTTGAGCTCCGGCGGAGGGATGACGCTGACCAACGGGCTATTTGGTCTGGGCACGGCGACGCTGACATCGGGCGGCTCGATCAATGGCGGTGGTTCGCTCACGATTGCGGGCGATATCGGCATCACGTCCGGAGCCGGTATTACGCTCGGTGCCGTGGAAGGCGCGGGGCAGTTCACGGCTACGTCCGTCGGCGACATGTCGTTCGGGGCGACTACCGCCGTGGGCGATGTGACGGCCAAGTCGACGAGCGGCAGCATAGCGTTCAGCGGGCTCGTGCAATCGGGCGGTCTCGCGGATCTCGAGGCGGCTCGCAATGTGACTGCTGCGGGCGGCATTTCGTCGATGGGCAACGTGACGGTCAAGGGTACGGCCGGCAACGTGAATGTCGCGGGCATGTCGTCGAACGGCGACGTGAGTATGTCGGCAGGCCAGGCGCTGACGTTGAGCGGTTCGAGCACCGTTGTCGGAGAGCTCGCGCTGACGGGCGGGAACGTAACGCTCTCGGGAACGCAGAGCGGCTCGAAGGACATTACTGTCGCTGCACAGAACGCACTGGACGCCAGCCAGGCGACGCTTGTTTCGTCGCAGAACCTCCAGGTCGGCGGCGCGAACGTGACGCTGGGCAATGCGATTGTCGGTGGCACCCTGAATGCACAGGCGACGAATCAGCTGACGCTGAGCGGCAGTGCTGTCGATGTAGTAGGCGCCGCGACGCTGAGTTCGCAGGGCGGTTTTTATAACGCAAGCAATGTGCTGGCGGGCGGTGCATTGACGGTGACGGCCCCGAATGTCACGAATGCGGCGGGCGCGTCGCTCGCTTCGACGTCGACCACCTCCATTACCGCAACGAACTTCACCAATGCGGGGCTGGTGAACGGTAAGACGACTAACGTCACCGTAGCGGGCGCACTCTCGAACGTCGGCGGATCGTTGATGGGGCTCAACAGCCTGACGATCAGCACGGGGACCCTGAACAACCAGAACGGTTTGATCTTCGCCGGCGATCCGAACACGACGAATACGCCGACGACCGGGGACCTGTCGTTGACCATCAACGGTGGGGGCAGCGCGTTTGCGAACGCGAGCGGGCAGTTGCTTGCGCAACGCAACCTGACGCTCGGTGCGGTCAACGCTGCGCTCGATCCTTCGCAGGGAACGATCAGCCAAGGTGGGCAGCTGTCGATTACGGCTGGCAGCATCAACGTTGCGGGGACATGGAACTACGGTGGCCAGGGCGTTTCCATCTACGGGATCAACGGCATTACCAACACGGGGACGATGAGCGGTACCGCGCCATTGACGATTTCGACTAACGGTACGTTCACGAACTATGGGCAGGTCAAGGGTAATGATGTGACCTTCAACGGTTCGCTCTATAACGTCGCGAATGCGGTGATGCATGCGGGCGATGTGCTGACGCTGAACGGGAATGTCACGAATCGGGGAACCGTGGAGAGCGCCGGCAACGTCGTTTTTAACGGCGGCAATTTCGACAATCAGTACGGAACGACGCAAGCCAACGGTAACGTAACGATAAACACGGGCGGAACGGTCTATAACACGGCTGGCTCGATTACGGCGGCCGGCAATATCAACATCAGTGCTGGTGCTGTCATTAACGATGCGCTGCAGGGAGCAAGCCAAACGCAGACTCAGCTGGTCGGAGCATCTGCCGACTCGAGCCTTGTAACGAACATCGTTATCGGAACACTCACGTCGTCCGGTTGCTCGGGTTCCACCCATGGGGACTGCATTTTCTACACGGGCACATCCACGGCG
>Ga0209672_100670_pt1 | contig 17272 bp, 12 predicted proteins | sample AraplaCol_mMS_r2_FD_184273 | JGI IMG/M metagenome (GOLD analysis project Ga0209672, IMG submission 184273) | Arabidopsis root microbial communities from North Carolina, USA - plate scrape CL_Col_mMS_r2 (SPAdes) (version 2) | ecosystem: Host-associated > Plants > Roots > Endosphere | place: USA...
CCGATGGCGAGCTATCCGCTCGCGTACAACGGCAACAACAACATCACCGACATCGCCAATATTCCGGTGGGCCTGATCGACCATATCGACGTGCTGACCGGCGGCCAGTCGTCCATCTACGGTTCGGCGGCCATCGCGGGCGTGGTCAACATCGTGATGAAGGATCACATCGACGGCACGCACGTCAGCTTCCGCTACGGCGACTACAGCGATGGCGGCGGTGCCAGCAAGCGCCTGCAGGTGAGTTCGGGTCACCAGTGGGGCGATCTGGAGCTGAGCGGCGGCCTGCAGTTGTCGCAGGAGAATCCGATCTGGGCGTACCAGCGCAGCTATATCGATTCCTACAATGATGACCCGACCGGCAAGCCCGGCGTGCCGTCGCGCACCTTCCTGCGCCTGGCCGAAGGCGACAACCCGCACTACATCGATCCGGGCTCGGCCACCTGCGCGCCGCTGAGCTATCTGTACAACGGCACCACCGCATACAGCTACCGCGCCGGGTCCAACCTGGGTTACTACTGCGGCAGCCCGAACAACGTGAGCTATGCCACGCTGGCCAACAAGAGCACCGAGGCGAACGGCTCGCTGTTCGCGCGCTATCACCTCAACGACAGCACCGAGCTGTACGCGGACATGCTGTACAGCTTCAGCAATCCGACCTACAACGGCGGCAGCCCGTTCTGGAACAACACCTTCTACAACCAGACCAGCGGCCAGTACGAGGAATGGCAGCGCATCTTCGCGCCCGAGGAAGTGGGCTCCGATGCGCAGGACCAGCACGTGTTCACCCGCACGTACAACGTAAGCCTCGGCGTGCGCGGCAGCATCGGCAATTCGAGCTGGAACTACGATGGTTATTACAACCGTTCGCAGTCCAACGTGACGCGCAAGTCCACCGACTTCCTCGCCGCCAACGGCATCGACGATTACTACCTCGGGCCGCAGCTGGGCACCGACCCCAGTGGCTACGCTATTTACGCGCCGAATTTAGATCGATTGTATCAACCGCTGACGCGTGCCCTGTACGATCAGTTCACCGCGCCCAACATCTCCCACTCGATGGCCTGGACGCAGAACGAGACCCTCACTGCCAACACCACCTCGCTGTTCTCGCTGCCCGCGGGCGACGTGGGCTTCGCTGCCATCGTGCAGAACAGCAACGAGCGCTTCGACAACAGCTCGGCCAGTCCGGCGGCCGCCGAAGGCTACTATCGCGGCGTGACCGGCAGCACCACGGCATCGGGCAAGCGCAGCCAGTACGCGTTCGGCGGCGAGATGCGTATCCCGCTGCTGGAGTCGCTGGTCGCCAACGTGTCCTCGCGCTACGACAAATACAGCTACGCGGGCACGGGCAACGGCAAGGCCACCTATAAGCTCGGCCTGGAATACCGTCCGATCGACACGCTGCTGCTGCGCGGCAGCTATGCCACGGCCTTCCGCGCGCCGGACATGTTCTATCTGTTCTCCTCGCATAGCAGTGGCTATTCGCAGTCGACCGACTACTACAAGTGTCGCCAGGAGGGTTACAACTCGCAGAACTACGGCGACTGCGCGCAGTCGGGCACGTCGATGCTGGCGGTGTCTTCGGGTAACACCAACCTCAAGGACATCACGGCCAAGTCGTTCACCTATGGCTTCGTCTGGTCCACGGCCGACAACAACCTGAGCTGGTCGGTGGACTACAACGCCATCCGCATCTCCAACGAAGTGGTGACGCTGAGCAGCGACGAGATCCTGCAGCAGGAAGCGAACTGCCGCCTGGGCACGTCCGAGAACGGCCAGCAGGCGTTCGACATCAACTCGCCGACCTGCCGCGAAGTGCTGGGTGAAGTGAAGCGCCTGCCGTCCACCGATCCGGTCAATCCCGGTGGCATTTCGGAAGTGGATACCTATCCGATCAACGTGGCCACGGAATACCAGGCCGGCATCCAGTCCAGCTTGAACTATCACTTCAAGACATCCTCGATCGGCAGCTTCCTGTTCAGCCTGGACTACTACGACGAGCTCAAGCACACCTATCAGGAAAAAGCCGGCGATCCGGTGACCAACTACCTGTGCTGCGCCAACTCCAACGAGTTCAAGAGCAGGATCAGCGGCACGGCCACCTGGAATATCGGCAAGTGGAGCAGCACGCTGTACGGTATCCGCAATGGCACGTCCTGGAACTCCATCGGCACCGAGAAAAACATCGGCCCGTGGATCACCTTCAACGGCAGCGTGAACTACAAGGTCTTGCCGAAGACGACGATCTCGCTGGTGGTCAACAACATCGCCAACAAGCGTCCGCCCACCGACACCACCAACGGCAACTGGCCGTACTACGACGTGACCCTGTACAACGCGCTGGGTCGCTCGGTGTATCTCGAAGTGGGGTATGACTTCGGCAAGTAAGCCTCAAGACCCGCCGAGCCTGGTGCTCGGCGGGTTACCACCGGGCTCAGCCCAGCCCGTGTTCGTGCGCGTAGTTGTACAGCTCAGGATCGTTGCGTATGCCGAGCTTGTGCATCGCACTCATCTTCTGATGGCTGATGGTCTTGACGCTGCGGTCGCGCTTGGCGGCGATCTCCGAGATCGTGGATCCGGAAACAAACAGGCGCAGCACTTCGATTTCCTTCTCGGTCAGGGCGAGCAAGCCGTCCTCCCGCACGCTTCCGGCAGCAAGGCCGAGCAGGCGCACGACCGATGCGCTCATATACGTTTCGCCCGCCTTGATCGCGCGAACCGCGCTGGCGATGTCGTCGAGTCGATCCGACTTGCTCAGCAGGGCGGCAATGCCCTTGGAACGGATGGCATTGAGCAGGCCGGCATTGGACAACATGGTGAGCACGATCACCTTGGTTTCCGGCCAGCGGCCACGGATTTGCTCCAGCAGTTCCATGCCGTCGTCGCCCGCGGGGCCCGGCATGCTGAAATCGGTGATGACCAGGTCGCAGGGCGTGCATTGCAGGGTCGCCAGGAGCTCCTGCGGCGAATGGGCTTCGGCAACGACGTCGACGCCGGCGATTTTCTGGATTTCCGCGATGACGCTGACCCGAACGATCGGATGGTCATCGGCAACAAGGATACGGAGAGTCATGGAGATATTTCGCAGTGATGATCTTGCGACACACTGTAATTTGTGCAGCGCAGGATTCGGCGAAAGCTGCGCGTAAATCAGAGGAGTCTCACGAGACGTGTCAGCGGACGAGCTGCATGTCCTTTCTGCGCAAGGCATCGGAAGCGGCGCCCGTTGTGCCACGCGCTTTTGCTCCGTAGGTCCGTCAAAGCAATCTCAGACACATCCGATTTTCCTGTAGTCCAATTCCTGGGACCATGGCGATCTGTCACGGGATGGACAGGAATAACAGGGAAGTCCGACCGCCCCTCTCGTAGGGGCGGTCTCTATCCGTGTGAAAGCCTGTACCTCGTGGCACGCAGGCCGGCGAGGCACAAAGGCAAAATGCACGTTGGTTTCACGGCGTTGGACGATAAATAAACTCACGGACAACGTTCGACAAGCGACGAGGCAATCGTATGAAAGCTCATGTCATGGGGTGGTTGGTGATGCTCGCTGCCGGCCCGGCAATGGCTTTTCAGGCAGCAACGCCACAGGAGGCGGCATCGCAGGTGCATAGTTCTGCCGATGCGCAGCTGCAGGCCGCGGTGCGCAAGGCGCTTGCCAACGATGCATCGCTTTCCGATGCGGGACACAAGGTCGAAGTGATCGTATCCGACGGTGCCGTGGTGCTGCGCGGTCCGGTCAAGAACGACACCGAATCGCTGAGGGTGGAGACTCTTGCGCGGCAGGTCAGCGGCGTCAAAGAAGTCACCAACGAGCTCGACGTCAAGCCCAGGGTGCGCTGATCCAACGTCCTGGCGGCTGATGACGGCACCTGCACGCGACGCTTGGCACGATCCGGGGCCTTGAGTTCCGGACCTGAGGAAGCGCGCCATGCCGTCACTCGATCCCGTCCTGAGGGACCGGATGCATCGCTACTGGAATGCAGCGAACTACCTCACCGTCGGCCAGATCTATCTGCGTGACAACCCGCTGCTGGAAGAGCCGCTGCGGCTGGATCACGTCAAGCAGCGCCTGCTGGGCCACTGGGGTACCACCTCCGGACTCAATTTCATCTACGTGCATCTGAACCGGGTGATCCGGCAGCACGACCTGAACATGATTTACGTGATCGGCCCTGGCCATGGCGGTCCCGGGCTGGTCGCCAACAGCTATCTGGAAGGCTCCTATACCGAGGTCTATCCGCACGTCGGTCGCGATCGCGAAGGCATGCACCAGTTGTTCCGGCAGTTCTCCTGGCCGTACGGCGTGCCCAGCCATGTGGCACCCGAAACGCCGGGCTCGATCCACGAAGGCGGCGAGCTGGGTTATTCCTTGTCGCATGCCTATGGCGCGGCGTTCGACAATCCCGATCTGATCGTCACCTGCATCATTGGCGACGGCGAGGCGGAAACCGGGCCGCTGGCCACCAGCTGGCATTCCAACAAGTTCCTGAACCCCGCGCGCGATGGCGCGGTGTTGCCGATCCTGCATTTGAACGGCTACAAGATCGCCAATCCCACGGTGCTCGCGCGCATCGGTGATCGCGAGCTGAAATATCTGCTGCAGGGCTACGGCCATGATCCGATCTTTGTCGAGGGCAGCGATCCGGCGCTGATGCACGTTGCTTTCGCCGCGGCGATGGATGCCTGTCTCTCCCGTATCCGGCGCATCCAGAGTCGCGCCCGTCGCGCGGGTGCGGGCGCTGCCACGCGGCCGCGCTGGCCGATGATCGTGCTGCGCTCACCCAAGGGATGGACGGGCCCCGCCTTTGTCGATGGTTTGCCGGTCGAAGGCACTTGGCGCGCGCACCAGGTGCCGCTGTCGGACATGTCCAAGCCCGGGCATCTGCAGATCCTCGAACAGTGGATGCAGAGCTATCAACCGCAGGCGCTGTTTGACCGCCACGGCACGCTGATCGACGAGCTGGCCGAATTGCCGCCCACTGGCCATCGACGCATGAGCGCCAATCCGCATGCCAATGGCGGCAGCTTGCTCAAGCCTTTGCGCATGCCCAATTTCCGTGACCATGCACTGAGCTTCGAGCGCCCGGGTGCACTCAAGGCCGAGGCGACGCGCAATCTCGGTCGCTGGCTGCGCGACGTGATGGCGCTCAATCGCGATACCGGCAACTTCCGTCTGTTTGGTCCGGACGAGACCGCCTCCAATCGCCTGGAAGCGGTGTACGAAGTCTCGCCCAAGGTCTGGATGGCCGAGACCGTCGATACCGACATGAATCTGGCGCCCGATGGCCGCGTGATGGAGATGCTCAGCGAGCACCAATGCCAGGGCTGGCTGGAAGGCTACCTGCTCACCGGCCGGCACGGCCTGTTCAATTGCTACGAGGCCTTCATCCACATTGTCGACTCGATGTTCAACCAGCACGCCAAATGGTTGAAGGTGACGCGCACCATGGCCTGGCGACCGCCGATCGCCTCGCTCAATTACCTGCTCAGCTCGCATGTGTGGCACCAGGACCACAACGGCTTCTCGCACCAGGACCCGGGCTTTATCGATCACGTGGCGAACAAGAAAGCCGAGATCGTGCGCATCTACCTGCCACCCGACGCCAACTGCCTGCTGTCGGTGGCCGATCACTGCCTGCGCAGCCGCCACTACGTGAACCTGATCATCTCGGGTAAGCAGCCGGACTGGCAGTGGCTGGATATCGAATCGGCCATCGCGCATTGCACGGCCGGCGCCGGCATCTGGCACTGGGCCGGCCACGGCGACGACGATCCGGATGTGGTGCTGGCTTGCGCCGGTGACGCGCCCACGGTGGAGGCGCTGGCGGCAGTGATGCTGTTGCGCCAACACATTCCCGACTTGCGCATCCGCGTGGTCAACGTGGTCGACCTGCTGACCCTGCAGACGTCCGATGAGCATCCGCACGGCATGGATGACGACCAGTTCGACCGGCTGTTCACCCGCGACAAGCCGGTGATATTTGCGTTCCACGGCTATCCCGGCATCATCCACAAGCTCACTTATCGCCGGCACAACCACGACAACATCCATGTGCGCGGCTACAAGGAAGAGGGCACCACCACCACGCCGTTCGACATGATGGTGCTCAACAACCTCGACCGTTTTCAGCTCGCGCTGGACGTGGTCAATCGCGTGCCCCGGCTCGTGGCCATGCGCGCGGAGGCGAGGCAGCGCTATTGGAGCGACATTGAGCGCCATCGCCTCTACGTGAGTGAGCACGGCGTGGATCTGCCGGATATCCTCAACTGGCAGTGGCAGCCTGCATGAAGGTATTGACCCTGAATGTCGGCTCCTCGTCGTTGAAGTTCGGCATCTATCGGGTGGATTCGGACGAGCCGCAAGCCATCGCGGAAGGTGAGATCGATACGCGCGGCGAGCGACGGCAGTTGCACTATCGCGGTGAGTCCGGGGCGGTCGAACAGGCGCTGGCAGGTGAGGGCGATGAGGCGGCACGCGATGCGCTGCGGAAACTGGCGGCCATCACCACGATCGATGCGGTCGCCCACCGTATCGTGCACGGCGGCCCCTGGCTGCGGGAGCACTGCCTGATCGATAAGGGTGTGATCGGGAAGATCGAAGCCGCCGCCAGTTTTGCGCCGCTGCATGTTCCCGCGGCGCTGGCCTGGGTCAGGCTTGCGACCAAGGTGCTGCCACAGGCCGCACAGGTCGCCTGTCTCGACACGGCTTTTCATCGCGACTTGCCCGATACATCACGCGTCCTGCCACTGCCGCACGCCTTGCTCGCCAAAGGCGTGCAGAGATATGGCTTTCACGGTCTCTCGTGCGAATCGATACTCGCGCAGCTGGACCCGTTGCCCGCCCGTCTGATCATCGCCCACTTGGGCAGCGGCGCCAGCCTCACTGCCGTGCGCGATGGCCACTCGGTCGACACCAGCATGGGTATGACACCAACCGGCGGCATCCTGATGGGGACGCGCCCGGGCGATCTCGATCCCGGCGTGATGCTGTTTCTGCTACGCGAGGGACACACCAGCCCCAGCGAGCTGGACGATCTGCTGGAACACCGCTCGGGCCTGCGCGGCATTTCGGACTTGAGTGCCGACGTGCGCGAACTACGCGGCGCCACCAGCAACCCGCTTGCCGCCCTGGCGCTGGAGCAGTTCGCCTTGTCGGTTGCGCGGCAGGCCGCTGGCATGGCGGTGGTGCTCGGTGGCGTGGACCTGCTGGTCTTCACCGGCGGCATCGGCGAACACGACGAACCGACGCGTGCCAGCGTCAAGGCCCATCTCGCGCCGTGCTTTCCATCGCTGCAGACGCGCGTGCTACCGGCGCGGGAAAACCCCATCATGGCGACTCATGCCGCTCGCCTGGCTGCGCAGTGATACTTGTCGGTCGCCAGGTTGACGCCGGCTTACATGTCACGGTGCCACACTGGTATTTTTAGAAAACATCGGGACGGCCGTCATGAGCAAGCGATTTGATGCAGTAGTGATCGGGGCAGGGCAGGCCGGCCCGTCGCTGGCCGGGCGCCTGAGTGCTGCCGGCCGCAAGGTGGCCTTGATCGAGCGCAAGCTGATGGGCGGCACCTGCGTCAACACCGGCTGCATTCCCACCAAGGCGATGGTGGCCAGCGCAGAAGTCGCCCATAAGGGACGCCGCGCCGCGGACTATGGCGTGGGCACCGGCGAGATCACCGTGGACATGGCCCAGGTGTGGAAACGCACGCAAGGCATCTCCGGGCGCTCGCGCGAAAACGTCGAGAACTGGGTGGCGGGCATGGCCAACGTCACGCTGTTTCGTGGTCATGCGCAATTCGAATCACCCCGGACACTGCGCATCGGCGATGAGCTGATCGAGGCTGATCAGTTCTTCATCAACGTGGGTGGCCGCGCCGTCGAGCCGAATTTCCCCGGCGTCGGCACCGTGCCGTATCTCACCAATGTCGGCATCCTCGATCTGCAGGAGCTGCCCAAGCACCTGGTGATTGTGGGCGGCAGTTATATCGGCCTGGAATTCGGCCAGATGTTCCGCCGCTTCGGCGCCGAGGTGACTATCGTGGAGCGCAGCCAGCGCCTGCTGCCGCGCGAAGATCCGGATGTCTCCGCCGCCGTGGTGGACATCCTCGAACGCGAAGGCATCACCCTGCATCTGGGCGCGGAGTGCATCGAGCTGGAAGGCTCCGCGGGCGAGATCTGCGTGATCGCCGAGTGCGCCGAGCCACGCATGAAGGTGCACGGCACGCATCTGCTGCTGGCCGTGGGCCGACGCCCGAACACGGACGACCTCGGCCTGGACAAGGCCGGCGTCAAACTGGACAAGAACGGCTACATCGTGGTCGACGACCAGTGCCGCACCAATGTCGAGGGCATCTGGGCCATGGGCGATTGCAACGGACGCGGCGCCTTCACCCACACCTCCTACAACGATTACGAGATCGTCGCCGCCAACCTGCTGGACAACGAGCCCCGCCGCATTTCCGATCGCATCCCCGCCTATGCGCTCTACATCGACCCGCCCCTGGGACGCATCGGCCTGACCGAGACCGAGGCCGTGCAGAAGGGTCACGACGTGCAGGTGGGCGTACGTCCGATGACCCGCGTCGGCCGCGCCATCGAGCGGGGCGAGACCCTGGGTTTCATGAAGGTCATCGTCGACGGCCAAAGCGAACGCTTGCTGGGCGCTGCCATCCTCGGCGCCAGCGGCGACGAGGCCATCCACTGCCTGCTCGACGTGATGTACGCCGACGCGCCGTACCGGACTGTAACGCATGCGGTACACATCCATCCGACCGTCAGCGAGCTGTTGCCGACGACATTGCAGGACCTGCATCCGGTAACGGCTCCCACGCCCGCTGCCACCACCTAGGCCCTGGCGACGGGGCGCTTTTGAGTGCCCCGAATTACACCTAAGTAGGGCGTCACACCGCCATCACATGGCGCATACTGGCCCCCGGGTGGCGATCGGGGAATCATCAACGTCATGGCATCACAGGACGCTTCGGAGTACGTGTGGCCGCCGACCGTGGCGGGATTCGATATGCCGGCGCCCTGCGTCGATGGTGAGGGCAAGGCCGAGCCGCTCATGCTCGCCTTTCTCAGCGCACGCCCCGACCATTACTGGATCGAAGCCTTCGTCGCCGAAGTCGACGAGTTCAAGGCGCGGCACCAATTGCATGATGTGCGAATCGACGCCCGCCAATTGGTGGTGACCGGTCCCGCGGTGCAGCTGCGTCACGTGACCACCGACCTACGCGACTTCGTGCATCGCGTGTCGCGCCTGAGCCTGCAGCGGCGCATGCGCGAGCGCCTGGCACCCGGGTCCACCTTGGCGACCGGAGAAAACGCCACGACCAATCGCGATGTCGCCCTGATCGCGCGCATGCCTGGCGTGGCGTCGATACTCCAGGCCGTATCGCGCGAGACCAGCATGCGCTTCGTCACCGTGGCCAAGGTGTCGGATACGCGATGGACCGCCTGCGCGGTATACGACGCGATCCAGTTCGGTTTGCGGGCAGGGCAGGACCTGGTGCTGGAAACCACCATCTGCAACGACATCCGCCAGCATGGCCAGACGGTCACGTTCAACCATGCGAGCACGCATCCGATTTTTTCGAACCACCCCACGCCGGCGCTGTATGGCTTTGAGAGCTACATCGCCGTGCCGATCTACCGCGCCTACGGACAATTCTTCGGCACCTTGTGCGCGGTCGATCCACAACCAAGGCAACTGGATCCCGCCACCATCCAGGCGGTGGAGAAGTTTGCACGTGCCATCGGCGTGGAAATCGACACGCAGCTGCTGCTTGCCGAAAGCCAAGCGGTGCAGGCCGTCGTTCGCAACGAATGATGGGCTCGTCTAGCCCATTCCCACGCATGGCCGTGTAGTACTTACGCCGCGCAGCCTTGCGCATGGTGGTGTTGGGTCTAGCTCGCGTGGCGTAGCAAACCCGTGCGCGATTTGCGGCGTCGCTGCAACGCTGCGCATCTAAGAACCTTCTTATTTTTCGCCATGCATCAGGCACGAAATCATGGCGTGAAGTGATTTCGGTTTTGCCTCGCGTCTGTGCGAGCTCAAGGCGCACAGCACAATTTTTTTTAGCTGGCAGTCTTTATAGATGGCGCAACACCGCACCCTGCTGCCGTTTGCGCTACTCAGCACGGGCACGATAGTCACGTCCGCGTTAAATCTCCGGAACTTTTGAGACCGCTCTGATTCCGCCCGGCTAACCGGGTCGCGAAGATATGCCTCGCCAGCCAGGAGCAAGCCTTCTGCGGGCCATGCGCCTTGCCCATTGATGGGTGATTCGGATCACGAGGCGAGAAATACAAGGTTCCAGTCGATCCCTGGAATACGACTTTAAATCCTCAAGGACTAGCTCATATGAAGAAGACACTTTTCTCCGCCGTTTTGGCTGCCACCTTTGGCTTCGTTGCTCTGTCGGCCAACGCTTCTGATGGCCAGATCACTTTCACCGGCGAGATCATCGACGGCACCTGCGTTGTGACCGGCGGTACGGGCACCGACGGCGCCGCCAAGAACATCACGGTCAAGCTGGACAAGATCCAGTCCAGCGCGCTGGCCACGGCCGAGCAGAAGGCCGGCGACCATCCGTTTTCGCTGATCGTCTCCGGTGGCGCGAGCGGCACCTGTGCCGACGGCAGCAAGGTGAGCCTGCATTTCGACGGAACCGCGGCTACCACCCTCGGCGCGAGCCTGGTCAATTCGACCACGGGCCGCCTGAAGAACCTGACCGGTGCCGGCCAGGCGACCAACGTTGAAGTTGGCGTGTCCGATGGCAATGGCGCGCCGATCAACCTGTGGACCAACGCCGGTTCGCCGGTTGCCACGGTTGCCGGTGGTTCGGCCACGCTCAACTACGTCGCGCAGTACGTGGCCACGGGCGGCGCTGCCACTCCGGGTCTCGTGAACACTGCCGTGATGTATTCGGTTCAGTACAACTAATCCATCGCGATTAGTGCATCACTCGGCGAGGCTGTTTTTTGTACGGCCTCGCCAGCCACCTCATTCTTCGAACCATGCTTGTGTTGAGAAATGCCATGAACAAGTTCACCCGCATCACCTGTGCGCTCGCCCTCGCTTTTGGTGGGTTTGGTAGCGCATACGCAGGTATCCAGATCAATGGTACGCGCGTGATCTATCCGGCAGATCAACGCGAAGTCACACTAAGCATGGTCAACAACGGTGCAGAGCCCGTCCTGCTGCAGTCGTGGATCGACGATGGCGACACGCGAGCTACACCCGATAACAGCACGGCTCCCTTTCTGCTCACACCACCGATGGCGCGCGTGGATCCAGGCAAGGGTCAAACCATCCGCATCATCTTTAGCGGTAACGCCGCGAATATCCCGCAGGATCGCGAAAGCGTCTTCTGGCTCAACGTGCTGGAAATTCCACCTAAGCCGAAGGCCGGCGCAGAAGTGGATGGCGGCAACTATCTGCAGTTCGCCATACGCTCGCGTCTAAAAATCTTCTACCGCCCCAAGGGCCTGCAGGGCAAACCATTCGACGCCATCGATCAGGTGACCTGGCACGTCGTGCCCAAAGGCAATGGCTATGCGGCCGAATGCACTAATCCGGGCGTATACAACGTCAGTATTGGCTCGGTCGTGGCCAAGGGTTCATCGGTGCCGCAGACCGTTGACTCAAAGGGCGGTATGTGTCCAGCCAAAGGCACGGTCACGCTTCCACTCAATGGTGATCTGAATGCGGCCGCCGGCAAGTTGACTGTTCAAGTCATCAACGATTTCGGCGGCTTTGAGCCGCACGACGTGTCCTTCACGCGATAGCGCTTGCCCGCTCGGCTGTCCCCCACGAGTCGGCCATCCCCGCAATCCCGTTTTGAGTTCCTCTTCTCTAGAGGTGCCTGGCGACAGGCGCTCAGATTCTTTCGGCCAAAGGTTGGCCGTGGCCCTGGTTCGGTGAGCGCGACAGCTGCCATCAACTGCCGGATGACATGACATGCCCACACGACGTTGCGATATGGAAAGTGCACACAACAACAACGGAATTGGCCTGCAGCGGAGGCCGTTGGCGGCGCTGGTGGCGATCTCTCTCGGCCTGGTTCCCGGATTGGGCTGGAGCGCCGCGGCGAGTCCGGCTATCGCGCCAGCTGCGGGTCCGGTTGAGTTCAACAATGCATTCACTGGCGGCTCTCAAAGTGTAGACGTCTCCCGTTTTGAGCGAGGCAACCCGATCTTGCCGGGCGTGTATCGCCTGGACCTTTACGTCAACGACATCCGCGTGGCGGTCGAAGACATTAAGTTTGTGGCCGTCGAAGGCAGCGATGTGGCCCGGCCGTGCTTCATGTACGAGACCCTGGTCCACATGGGCGTCGACGTCAGCAAGCTCGATCAGGCCGTGGTCAATCCCGCCAATGCGTGCATCGGCGTAGAAAGTATCAGCCCGGACGCGCGCGCCGTGGCGGATATGGGCAGCCTGCGTTTGGATGTGTCGCTGCCCCAGGCATCGATGAATCGTCGTGCACGCGGCTACGTCAATCCGAAGCTGTGGGACGAAGGCGAAACCGCGTTCATCGCTAGCTACAACTTCAACGCCTACTCCAGCAACACCAGCTACGCCAATCAGCGCGCCAACGGCGCGGGCACGGCGCTGGGTGCGGATGGCTCGATGGTGACGGTGCAGAACGCCAACACCTATGCGCTGGATCCGGATGGGGCCTACCGGCCGAACGCCAACGGCAACTACATGCTGTCCACCGGCGGCAATTATGTGCCGGTGAGCAAGGACAGCTTTTCGGCGCGCGGCGCAAACCGCAACAGCAGCGACATCAATGCGTATTTGGGCGTCAACCTCGGCCTGAACGTGGGTGGCTGGCGCTTGCGCAGCCAGGAATCGGTGACCTGGGATCAGAACACCGGTCGCACGCGCTACAACAACGTCAATACCACCGCCTCGCACGATATCGATCTGTGGAAGGCGCAGCTTACCCTTGGTGACTTCTACACCCAGGGCGTCATTTTCGACTCGACATCGTTCCGCGGTCTCACCATCTACAGTGACGATCGCATGCTGCCCGATTCGCAGCAGGGCTACGCGCCCACCGTTCGCGGTGTGGCCAACACGCAGGCGCGCGTCGAAGTGCGCCAGAACGGCAACCTGTTGTACGAAACCACGGTAGCGCCGGGTCCGTTCGTCATCAACGATCTGTACGCCACCGGTTATGGCGGCGACATCACCGTTATCGTCAACGAAGCGGACGGCAGCATCCACACCTTCGTGGTGCCGTTCGCAGCGGTGCCGATGTTGTTGCGCCCCGGCATCGATCGTTGGGCCATCACCAACGGTCAGGTGCGCAACGACTCGCTGGTCAATGGCAACCCATACTTCGTCGAAGGCACGTACCAGCGCGGTATCAACAACTGGTTGACCATGTACGGCGGCATCCAGTCGACCTACCGGGCTCTGTACAAGAGCTACCTGGTGGGTGCGGCGGTCAATACGCCGGCTGGCGCGTTTGGCGTGGACATCACCAATTCGCATACCAGCTTCACCGGCGCCAACGAGTCGCTTTCGGGCTACAGCGCCCGTGTCTCCTACGCGAAGAACGTGCCTGCCTACGGTACGACTTTCGCGGTGGCCGCCTACCGCTATTCCAACGCCAATTACCTGTCATTGCAGGACGCCGTGCAGGGCCAGGACGCGCTGACCAGCTACCGCAGCAGCGACATCAATGTGGCCGCGCCGTACCGCAACAAACAGCGGCTGCAGGTCACCCTGAACCAGGACTTCGGCGACAACAAAGGCAGCCTGTATTTCAACGGCTCCCGGGCCACCTATTGGAACAACGCCAGCAGTGCCACCACCTACCAGGTGGGCTACAGCAACCACTGGCGCGACATCAACTACAACCTCACCGGCAGCCGCACCTACTCGTCCAGCCCCATTTACGCGGGTAGTCGTTACGACAACCAGTTTGGCGTCAACGTCACCATTCCGCTGGGTACGCCGGGACGCAACCGTCCCAGCCTGACGCTGTCGGCGATCCACGACGACTATTCCGGTAACAACGATCGTGCCGGCATCACTGGCAGCTTCGGCGATCGCAGCCAGTACAACTACAACGCCAGCGTGGCCTACAGCGATCAGTTCTCGACGCAGACCACCACCAGCGCCAGCCTGGGCTGGCAGGCCTCGTACGCCAACCTCAACGCCAACTACTCGTATGCCAGCCACTACCAGCAAGGCGGCGTCAGCGCCTCCGGCGGCGTGGTGGTGCATCCGGGCGGCGTGACCCTGGCGCCGTCGCTGAGCCTCGATAGCCCCATCGGCATCGTGGAAGCACCCGATGCCAAGGGCGCGCTGATCAGCAGCAATGGCCAATCCAAGATCGATCGGCGCGGCTATGCCGTGGCCACTGGCCTCATGCCGTACCGCATGAACGATGTAACGCTCGATCCGCTGGGCACGTCGATGGACGTGGAGCTGCAGACCACGCGCATGCAAACCGCACCGCGCGCTGGTGCCGTGATCCCGCTGAAGTTCAACACCGTCTCCGGTCGCGCCGTGATGATTCGCGCCACGCAGCCCAATGGTGAGGTACTGCCGTTCGGTGCCGATGTGCTCAATGACAAGGGCGACAACGTGGGCATGGTCGGCCAGGGTGGCCAGCTATTCGTACGCGGTGCGGAAGACGGCGGCATCTTGCTGGTGCGTTGGGGCGATGACGAGGCCAAGCAGTGCAAGGTGAGTTATCAGTTGCCAGAGCGCGGCAAGAATCAGCCGAGTGCGGCGCTGGAAACGGTGGATGCGACGTGCCACTGACGACGCTTGGCTCGCTCGTGGCAGCTTCAGGAGCGCAGGCCCTCATTGTGGTGGCCAGTAAGACTATTGAACGCCATTCGACCGCCGTTTGTATTCGGAGTTATTGAACGTGAATACCATTATTAAATATTTGCTTTTGGGCTTCTTGGTCGCGGCATCGTTTATGCCGCGTCAGGCGCACGCAGATTTAAGCTGCACCAGTTTCCTGACAGTTTATTTTAATCCTCCTGACGGCGTCGCGATGATTGATGAGACCGTTGCCGTTGGCCAGCCGGTATGGTCGGGTACTGTTAACTTTCCCACAGCCGATTTAAATTACGGTTGCAGTGATCCGACTATCGGAGGGATTGGTTACGGGTGGCATATTACTGAGTACATAGGTGCCGGGACCTATCGGGGCAACAACGTCTACGATTCGGGCATTGCAGGGCTGGGATACAAAATTTATTCGACTGGCGGTTGCGTCAGCGGCTATTATCCCCTAACTTGCCCTTACGATAATAGATTTACCAATCTTCATGCTCGCCAATACACCGTAACACTAATAAAGACATCTGCCACGATGGCCGAATCAGGGCAGCTTAGCGGCGTATTTGCTATTGTTAATACTCGAGGAAAGTCCGGAAACTTCCTCGGCGTGATGGACAAATTCGTATGGTCCATTCCTTTTCAAGTTAAAAAAATGGTTAAGCCGACTTGCGCCGTGGACGACCGCTCGGTTCTGGTGCCCATGGGATCGGTAAGTAATCCGAAGTTGAGCGTGGGTCAGACCTTTAATCCTGTCGATTTCAGCCTAAAGCTCAACTGCAGTGGCGGTGATGGAACTACTCCGATTAATGCTTATCTGACGCTGACCGACTCCACGACCCCCGGCAACCGCAGCAGCACTTTGAATCTGGGTACAGGCTCCACGGTCACAGGGCTCGGAATCCAGATTCTGCGTAACAACACGCCGGTGAGCTTCGGCCCCGCCGACGGCACAACGGTAGGTTCGCAGAATCAGTTCAGCGTGGGCGCAACCACGAATGGCAGCATCACCATTCCGTTCACAGGGCAATACATCGTCACAAATACAAACGTCACTCCTGGCATTGTGAAAGCAGTAGCTCTGTTTACAGTGGTCTATCAGTGAGTTGAAGAGCCGACTAAAAAGCCTGATGGAAAAATCAAACGGTGCCAGGGACAATTCCCTAAATTGTTCGAACAAGAAGGGGCCGAACGGCCCCTTCTTTTTTGGTGCCAGGGACAATTTTCGCGACGGCTTTCGCTGTAAATAACTGACGCATAGCCGTCCATAAAGGGGACCCGTAAGGGGACGGAGGCCGTTAAGCCAAGGCATGCGATCGACACTGTCAGCCGCAGGGCAACGTGGAGGGAGGAGTAACTGGCTCCACTCCGTGCTTCGGTCGTTTTGCTTTCTCGCTGCAGCGGGCGTTCGTGCTACACCATTTTTCGACACATCGCTCACGCATCGGCTTTGGAAAAATAGCATCCGCGCCCGCGATTCATCCTGCCGCAAGGAAACGGAATGCACACTCCGGTAACAACGATTTCGGCCTCGTGCCTCGTACGGAGATAAACCCATGCGCAACGCTTCCATGCTCCTGGCCGCTTCCCTGGCGCTTGTCCTGAGCTCGCAGGCCTTTGCTTCCGACCGGCCTGACCCGGGCAAGCTGACCACGCACTGCCTTGACGCAGCTGCCAAGAAATTCGATGTGAAGAACGACTATATCCAGCTGCAGCCGGTGCAGGCTGCGGATGCTGGTTACTCGATCACTGGCGTCGCCGACGCCGGCATGGACGGCAAGAAGAATTTCACCTGCCAGTTCGACAAGAAGGGCAAGCTGGCCAATCTGGTGCCCGAAGGCAAGTAATCCGAGGGCTGGTGGCCGCGCGCAAGGCGCGGCCACCGATCAGGCGACGGGTCATTGACGCCGCGCGGCGTAGCCTGTGTGGGAGTGCCGGGAGTTGCCGGCGCTGCGCGTCCCACCGGGAGATGACCTATGCCAACGCCTGCCAAGCTGAGTTTCACCAGCGATATCCTGCCCATGTTCACCGGCATGGATGTCGCTCATATGATCAAGAGCATGGACCTGGGTGACCGCGACAGCGTGTTCCAGCATGCGGACGCCATCTACAAATCGGTATCCAGTGGTCATATGCCGCCGCCATCGTGTGGCGAGCCTCGCTGGACCGAGGACATGTGCGCCAAGTTCAAGCAGTGGCAAGAGCAGGGCGGCGAGCCGTAACACACCGTTGTTGTCGGTCGGGCAGGGCTCGGCGAGCCGCGCCCGGAATGGCTGCGGCATCACGTTGCAGTCGAGGTCTTTCCCTCAGATAAGGACGCTGCCATGCCTGCTCAGAACGATATCGATCGCGATCCATGGCCCGCACTTTCCTACCCGCACTTCGCCGGCACGCAGTACTTGCTTCACATGGGCCTGCAAGCCGTTGGCAAGTTGAAGCTCAAGGCGCCGTTTCAGC
>Ga0209672_100671_pt1 | contig 17272 bp, 23 predicted proteins | sample AraplaCol_mMS_r2_FD_184273 | JGI IMG/M metagenome (GOLD analysis project Ga0209672, IMG submission 184273) | Arabidopsis root microbial communities from North Carolina, USA - plate scrape CL_Col_mMS_r2 (SPAdes) (version 2) | ecosystem: Host-associated > Plants > Roots > Endosphere | place: USA...
GAGTGCCGCACATGCAAGGACTGCCGCGACGTCCTTATGACCTTCCGAGAGGGCCTGGCGCGCGAGAATAACGAAATCGCCGAACACTTCTCCGGATACGCGCAGATCTACATCAAAAACATAGCCGCCTTCGAAATCGTCCTTGGCCGCCAGAAAAACGGCTTTCATACCGCAAACCGAGCCCTCGTAACCGTTGCAATTTGCGTATGACGTCGTGAAATTCCGATAGTGCGGCGACTCTTCGCCAAAGACGGCGCGAATCAGATTTTGCGCGCTCGTCGCCCACTGCCGCCACTGGCCGAGCTCGCTATACCGCTCCGGGGCGAGCCCATTTGCGGCAAAGTGAATAGTCCCAAAGCTTGCGGCAAGCTCGGTGAATCTGCGGCTGAAGGTCTCTTTCAACATCGCTCGTCCGTGGCGTCTGGTTTTTAATCGAAGGTCCCAGAAAATAGCACGAATATTCCGAAGTGTTTTTCTCCGCGCCGGCGGTCATGATCGATCAGAACGCGTCAAAACACGCCATGACCGGATACGCCGATGCCAGTGAAGCCGCTCCCCGAAGCCGTCAAATTCTTCAACGATCTGCCGGACGATGCCCGCGTAACTGCCGACGTCGTCGGCACCTTGTTTGCAATCAGCGATCGCACGCTTCTGCGCCGCATTCGCGAGGGTGTTATCCCCCAACCAGTCACCTCGCGGCCGCGCACGTTCGCAGTGGGCGCGATCCGCCGGTCCCTTCGTTCCACTTCCTGACATGAAAATGGCCGACAAACCTGCACTGCGCGCGGGCGCACTCCCGTACGCTCAATTTCTTGGGCTCGGCGATGCCGCGAAGAGCCTGCCTGCCAAAGCCTCAGCAGCCGTGAGTCGGGTGCTTCGCAAAACGCCAACTGCATCGAGAGAGATACCCGCGCTCAGCAACGTCCCTTCGTCCATCGCGACATCGCCTGCGCCTGGTCCGTCGGTGGCAACTCAAATCGACCAAGCCGTAAAGGCGGCCAATGAACGAGCAGCTCGCATCCTCGCTGCAGGGGTGAAGGCTGGCCGTGTGCATCAAGCGTGCTCGCTGGCCTTCGACACGAATCTTCCCACTCGCGCGGCACTGGCCGCACTCGATGCCGCAGCGCTCGACGAAGCTTCGATCGACCCGCACCGCACAGGCCTCGCTGACCGCATGGCGGCGGTGCAAGTGCCGAACCCTGGGGCGGGCGGTGGCGCGTCACCGAGCGCCAATCCTGCCAAGGCAATGGCCGACCGCATCGTCGCCGTTGCAGACCGGGTCTTTACCCAAAAGCAGCGATCGCGGCCCAGCCGTCCGGAGGGCGGGCAAACATCGACCGCCGGCGGCGCGTATCCAGCGTCTAACTGCTCGCAGAGCATCGCCGATCGCATCGTCGCCGCGGCGGCGCGCGCAGAAGGCGATGCCTGAACGATCTACCTTCAACCTGGACCACAACACGTGAAAGAGATCCAAAAGCTGAGCAAAGCCATCAGGGAGCAACGCTCCGAGCGCGAGCGATTGCAGGGTGTCGAATCGAAGCGATTCGAGGACGCTATTTCCGCGGACGCTCAGCACGCGGCGAAGGAAGCGGAGCTCCGACAATGCCACTCGAAAGAGATTGCGCTTGCCTCAATCGAAAACCGCGCGGCGAACACCGCGCCGATCGCCGCCGAGCTTCAGACAGCGGAGCAAACGGGCGCGCAGCTGCGCGTTGCTGCCGAGGCTGCCCGCGAGGGTCTGCGAATCATCCAAGAGCGACTACAGGTGATCGACGCGGACATCGAGGAACTGACGGAAAAACGCCGCGCGCTGCTTGTAGCTGAGCTGGATGCGCGCCGAGAGGCAGCAATTGACGAATATGTCGCGGCCGTCGACGCACTGGCACCGACTATCGCGAAGATGATCTCGGCGGATCGCTTGATCCGGAAACTTGTGGAGCCCGGCACCGTGCGGACGCTGCCAGGCGAAGCGTTACTCGCGCGGATGCGACTCGAGCGCCTTCCGATCCCATGGAACCGAACTGGGAAGGAGCCGCCGGCGCCGCGCGGTGCACATGGCTGGGCACCCGGCATATACGAGGCTGTAGCGCCATACGCGCAATTCGAGCCCGTTCTTGCGTCCCCCGCATGGTTGCACGACGAGCCGTTCCTTGATGCTGCCACCGCTTCGCTGGCCGACGATCTGAGCTCAGCTGGCGTCGATATCTGACATTGGAGAAAACGTGCAATTACAGAAGATGGTTCAAATCACTGTCGCCGAAGGTCGAACGATACAGAGTGGCGACGTCCTTAGCCGAAACCCAGTAACGGGCGACATATCGGAATTTGCACAGCGAATTTACAAGCCGGGCGAAACACTGGAAGTCACAGCGCGGGAAGCAGAGCGCCTGAGGGAGAGTGGCCACGCGGTGCGACCTGATGCAAAGCCGCAGCGCGCCCAACGGACATTGGTGGCCTGACAGGATCCGCAAGCTGCGATCCAGAACGGGTCTGCGTAACGCCAACGGGATAGATGGAGCAAACGATATGAGCCAAAGCGACGAGCGTTGCGAAGAAAACTCGCGATCGGACGCTCAACAGGAGTTGACCAATAGCGAGAGACGGGATGCTCGTCCCACGCATTTTCCGTTTGGCGCCGCCAACTTTGGCGCCAGCTTCAGCGGGGCGCCGGTGGCCATGCCGAATGACGAATCGCACAACCAAGCAAAAATGATCGAGGAGTCCTGATGGACCGAATAATTGCCCCCTATACGGTCGCCGCCGCGCAAGCCGACGCGGCACCGGCAACCGGTACGCCTGCCTATGCGACGGACGGAAACCCAGCATCGAACATTCCAGCTACGCAATGGCCGGCCTATCAGTACAACGCCATCCAAGAAGAGCTGATGGCGGTAATTCTCGGAGCCGGGATCACGGCCGACCGCACGAACAACGCGCAGTTGCTCGCGGCAATCAAAGCCCTCCGGAAGTCCTCCAGCATTTTGGCGGACACTGGCGCCGCAAATGCCTACACAGCTGTCAACGCAACACCGCTGGTGGCTGGCACCTGGGTCGATGGCGTGGTCCAGCAAGTCAAGATCGCGCACGCGAATACGGGCGCGTCGACGTACGCTCCGGATGGCCTGACCGCGATCCCGATCTATGGCCTCGGGCTGCAACCTCTTCAGGGCGGGGAGCTTGCCCTGAATGGCACTGCGGTCTTGATGCACGCTACGATCCCAGGAGTGAACAGCGGCAATCCAATCTGCGTGCTGATGGAATGCGCCGGTGGAGCACAGCAAACCGCCCCCGCCACTGCTAGCCAGCATGCGGTGCAGCTGGGACAGGTGGCGGGCGTCGTGGGATCTGTGCGCAATTTCGTGATGGACGTCACGGCAGCTAGCTCGACCGCGACTGCAACTGCTGACGAGATCATCGTCGAGTCGGCGCTCGGCGGCTTGCGCTACTGTCTCGCGAATTTTAATAAGACCATCAATCTGGCGACGACGGGCGCCGGCGGGATGGATACCGGTTCACCTCCGGCATCCGGATTTGTCGCGCTATATGCGATCTACAATCCGACGACGGGCGCCAGCGCGCTGCTTGCGACGAACGCGACAAGCGCAGCGCAGCCGAATGTTTACGGCGGCGCCAACATGCCAACTGGTTACACCGCAAGCGGTCTCGTAGCTGTATGGCAGACAACCGGCGCCGGGCAATTTGGCATCGCCTACCAGCAAGATCGCGAATACTTCTTTGCCCCGGCGACGATTCTCAATACTAGCGTACAGACTGTGTCACTCACGGCACTCACGATTTCGTCGCTCGTTCCGAAAAATGCGAAATCCGTACGTGGCGAAACAGTAGTAGCGACAAGTGTCGCTTGTGCTGCCGGCGTGCAGGTTGCCGGCAATCCCACCGGTTACGGTCGACAGGACAGTGGGATAACAACGAGCGGGGCGCAATCCTTCAATTCGTGGTTTGCGGACCTCCCATTACGGGAGCAACAGAAGCTCTATTACAACTTCAACGGGACTTCTGGAACGGTTACTTTTACCCTTCAACTCGGCGGTTACAAGATCTGACGGAGATGTTATGAGCACACTCTTTGTCCAATTCTCCGATCCCACGGACGAAACCATCATCGCGTATTTCGCGGGTCCGCAAGACCCCAAGGTTTACCCGAACCAAGGCGAGGTCGACGTTTCAGATGCGCGTTGGGCTGCATATTTCAATGAACAGCCCGTCGCGGTCCAGAGACTACTACCTACACCATAGGCGTCATCGACTTAGGCCGAATGTCCTGACCGGCGCGAGGCTCGAAGTCCGGACTGGATAAGACGTTTCGCCGGCATTTTGATAGCGCGACAGAAAACCCGGACGACACATGGAGTTTCCCTCCCGCGGCACAAAGACGATCGCTTTCGCCAATTCATAGTTTCCGGTGCTAGCGAAACGCTATCTCGATAGATGCCTCCAGGGGCTATTGCAATCGGATCTGGGACAGGGGCGAGGCGGCCGTTAGCCATACGCCCATTGCCGCATAAAACGCGAAACCGCGCAATTATGAGTGATGCATGACCGTAAATCTCTTCCGCGTCGGCCGTGTTTGGCACTACCGTTTTCAGATCAACGGTGTGCGAGTGCAGCGCACGACTCGAGAGACCGTGAAGCGTCTTGCCGAAGTCGTGGCCGAGCGCGCGTACAGGCACGCTAGGCTGTGGGCCCGCGGCGAACAACCGGTACCGACCTTGCGCGAACTGGTCGGGCAGTGGATCGCCGCGCATGAGCCTATCGCTAGCGCGGCCTATATCAAGATCGTTGCCACGTTCGGGCGGTTGCATCTCTACCAGCTCGCCGATGTGATGGTCGATGAGCTTTCGACGCCATTGATTGAAGCCGCGCTTCTCCAGCATCGCCGGAGTCACGCGCCGTCGAGCGTGAATCACTGGCTGACCGTCCTCAAGGTCGTTTGCAAATGGGCAGTGCGGCGAAAGGTAATCCCTGAGATTCCGTGGTCGGTGAAGCTGCTGAAGGTCCAGAAGAAGCCGCGCCCGACGTTGCCTCTGTCGCGAGCATCGGAATGGCTCGCTGCAGTCGATGAGTTTGCTCGCGATCGCCCGGCGCTTTCTCTGGCGGTGCGCCTCATGTTTGGGCTTGGGCTGCGGGAATCAGAGGTTAGAACGGCTCGCTGGGAATGGATCGACTGGGATCGCAGCACCTACACGCCGGGGGTTACCAAGGGCCGCGAGGCCGATCCGTTGCCGATGCCCAGCTGGCTCGTCGAGTACTTGGGAGCGAGCCGCTCAGCGACCGGTCTGATCGTCCATACCAAGACTGGGAATGCGTACTCGCCAGGCTTCCTGAGACAGGCCATGCGGGCCGCCAATGCCAGATGCGGCATCGACGGGCTGACACCCCATCGGTTACGCGGAACGTTCGCTACCTTGCTGAGCGAGAGCGGCTTGCCCATTCAAACGATCCAGCGCGTCATGCGTCACAAAGATCCGATGACGACGATGCGCTACCTCGAGGCCAATCTCGCAATGGCGGCCACTGCACAGGCATCGATCGCGCGCATCGCCGGCCTCGAATCGAAATCCAAACATGACGGCGAAAAAATGGCGAACACCATCGCTGCAACCCATACGGAATAAGGCACATGCGGTTATCAAGACTTGTCCGCAAAAACGTCCTCGCGGATGGCCTAGACGGCCCATTTCCCGCCGTCGGAGGCTCCCTTTGTGGGGTGGTTTGACCGCCTCCGGGGACCGTGGGTCCTTCCTGGACCCTCCGGACACACGGGCATTGCACGCCGCGATCTTCGGCTAGCTATGACCCGCGAAATTTGCTTAACACTTTTCTGGAGCTTAACAACATGACGCTGATGTCGCTCGCTGAATTCTCACGCCGAATCGGCAAATCGCGTGCAGCGGTCACGCAGTGGAAAAACGCCGGAAGGCTTGTCATGCAAGGCGATAAGGTCGACGTTGAGGCCAGCGAAGAGCATCTCCAGCGATACCGCCGAAAGGGGAAACCGGTCGTAGTTATCGACGATCCGGTTGTTAAGCGCGGGCGCCCAAGTGTTAAGCGCGACATCGAAGCCGACGAGCAACTTAGCGATGAGCCCGTCTGCTTAACATGCGACGAGATCGAGGAGCGCCTGCGTCAACTGGACTGGAAACAGACCTTCGACTGGAGTGACGCGGCGCAGCATCGGCGTGCCGTGGATGCCGCCCGGTGCCTCGGATGGCAAGCGCTTCGGTCTAAGCTGAGAGACGATGGTCACTGGGGCGGTTATCAACTCCGGATTCAAGCTTACGATTGGAGTGAGGCAGCGGCGGGCGGCGTGTCGATGGATGCGGTTCCGGCGGGACACGGCTTCGAGCTCGACGTATGGGATGTACTGAAGGTCTGCCGCGCCGAGCTGGAAGGTATCGAGGCAGACGACGTCATGACCATCGTGCCGGCCTTGTTGCCGACTCTGGCGCGACCCTTCAGCGAGTTTGACAAACCGCGGTAGCTTCGAGCCGCAGTGTCTCCCAGCCGGCGGAGGGGGCGCTTGAAAATCACCGGCAGCTGCTCATGCTCGTGGAAGCCGTTGTGTCCTCCCCGGTCTCCGGGTCATAAAGGCGGCAGGGGGCGGCACGGAGAGGGCGCTTCGGCGCCCTTTTCGTTATAAGTGGGATCCTTTCACTTCCGACTTCAATTCTTGCTCGGCATGCGTTTTTGGGCCAGCCGCGCGGCCTTCCGGCGCAGGATTTCGAGCACCGCTTCCTTCGCGCTGGTTTCGCTGCGCGGCCGTCGGCGATCATTGCTCCGTTCGCCATGGTCGCTCGACGTCGCATTGTCGAGCGGTTCATCTGGTAAGGCTGGCAAGTCGCTAGAGCAAGAACCATCCATCCATTCGTTATAACCCTCGATGTCGATCAGCACGCTTCCGTCCTGCGCTTTGACATATACCTTTCCGCGCGGCCATATTCCGCCTTTTATCCTCGAGCGAATGGCGCCCTCAGTTAAGCCAGAGAGTTCGGCAAATCTGGGTATGGTTACGTATCGCGCGAGCGATGACTTGAACGTCATTGGGAACGAGAGCTGAAGGTTGCCGGCAGGATGGTACGCTTGATGTCGGACTACGGCGACCTTCGAGTGGCCATCGTGCAGGCTCGCACATTTTGCGAAGGCCTAGTGCGATCTGACAGGATTTCCTTCGCGGCGAACGTGCCACCGGCGCGCCGCTCGACCGTATCTGCCGGAATTCCGGTAGATTCCCAGCTCTCCAATCGATTCCTTCGTCTGCTCGTTTGCCAGCCAATACGCGGCGCGTGTCGCTTTGCGCCGCCCCGCCCCCGCGGCCCGATGAAAATCGCAAGCGTGTCGGATATTCTACGGAGACCGGTCGGGAGGGACGTATGGCAAAACGACACAACCAGCGCCAGCGCAAGAAGCTTCGAATCGGGGAGTTTCAGGAACTCGGTTTCTTGGTCTCAGCTGCACTGCGCGCGCCGATCAGCGATGCCGAGCGGGATGCGCTACTCGATGCGTTTCTGGAAAGCTGCATTGAGGCCAACGGCATGCTCTTCGGCGGCGGCATCAATCAAGATCTGGACGGATTTATCGTGTCGAGTTCGGCGCGTAGCTCGGCCACCGAAGAGCAGCGCGAAGGCGTTCGTCGGTGGCTCGCCGGAAGGAATGAGTTTGATGCAGTAACGGTCGGGCCGCTCGTGGATGCTTGGCGCGGGCACGAATGACCGCGGTGCGTAGTTCTCTCGGAGGGTAGGCGTCTGCGGTTCGCATAACTAGTGTGCGAACCGCAGCGCGCAGGGGCGATGGAATCGGTTGCCCCTTTGCAATTTGCCATACCTGGGCGCATCGCGGCTCAGCGCTATTTGAAATTCTCGTTCGATTCGATGTGTTGCGCGGCTCGAGCGAGCTTGAATCGAGGGTGATCGCCGCACCCTTTGCACGGTGGGAACGTTTTCCCGTAAACGCACGTGACCTCGTGTTTTTTCGAGTGTTCCTTATCATGCGTCACTTCGTAGATGCCGGAATTTGGTACTTTGTCCCCCGGCTTAAAGACGTCTCCTACGTTTGCCATTTTTGCCCTCGTGGTTTCGTGTGATTTTTTACCGCAGGACAATTTTTGTTGCAGGTGACGCTACGGGCAAATTCACGTATACCCGGCCCCAACGCGAATAGATGGGGGCACAAATGGGGGCATCAATTTATCTTGTGACGCCAAGAGGTATTGAGGATAAAGGAATCTAAGCTGAAATATGGCTCCCATCAGCACCCCAAATAACGTCTCAACGTTTCCCATCGTCTACCAAAAACCCCGCCAGTCAAGCACTTGCGGCGATCCCCATTGCCAACCTTGCCCAAGTTTTACCATTGCACCCAGTTAATCCGGGGGGCGTCGTAGGTGGCATATTTCACTGCTCTGCGGGCGTTTCTGGCCCCTCGATGCTCCTATGCCCCTTACCGATGTCGCGATTCGCTCTGCCAAGCCGCGGGAGCGTTCTTACAAGCTTGCCCACAGCCAAGGTATGTACCTTGAGATCATGCCTAATGGCTCGAAGTACTGGCGGCTGACGTCCCATCAAGCCCGCCCCGCGCGGGCTTTTTCACATCTGCGAATCCACCATCCGAGCATTCACGCCTTCGGCGGCATTCCTCCGATTGAACCCAGCCGAATCTTCTCGGCAAGCAACCGGTCGATGAGGGTTTGCAGCGACGCTCGCACGTTCCCGTCGTGCTCCTGCCATAAGGCGTACTGGGCCGTCAGTGCATCGGAATGTGCCTCCCCGAGCACGGCCCGCGCGCGATGCACTTCCAAGATGAGTCGGCGCACGTCCGCATCTCGATATCGCTTCCACAGCTCACGTAATTCGAACTCGGTAATCGGCTCGAAATTGTCGGGAGTGAGCTTCATTAGGCATAGACGGTACTGTATGGGCATACAGTATGGTCGCGCTATGATGTCACGACAAGAGCGGCGGGAGCGAGACCATGTGCACCAGCTACAAGGCGGGGCGAGACATCAATCTCCACGAGATCTTCGACGTCGATGCGCCGGCCGGAGAATGGCGCGAGGAGGTCTACAAGGACTATGCGGCGCCCATCGTATTTCGCGGCGCCGATCACGCGCGCGTCGCGCGGCTCGCTACCTTCGGCCTCGTGCCTCGCAAACACATTCCTCCGGGCGTGCGTGTCTTCGACACCATGAATTGCCGCACCGAAACTGTCGGCGAACGGCGCAGTTTCTGTGGCGCCTGGCGTGCAGGTCAGGTCTGCCTGATCCCCTGCAATGCTTTCTATGAGCCGAACTATGAGAGCGGAAAAGCGGTCCGCTGGCGCATCACGATGGCCGATGGTCAGCCATTCGCCATCGCAGGCCTATGGCGTGCGTGGAACGAGCCGGACGGCGTTGCGTTGTCGTTCACGATGCTCACGGTCAACGCCGACGGCCATCCTCTCATGAGCCGATTCCACAAGCCGGGCGACGAGAAGCGAAGCGTCGTGGTCGTGCCGAAGGAGAACTACGGCGAGTGGCTCGCGTGTCGAGATCCCGAGCTCGCCAGATCGTTTTTCAATATACCGCCGGCTGATCAAATGGCGGCGGTGGCCGATCCGTTGCCGCCGCGGGGAAAGGCTGCGGTTGTGAAAAGTCTCATCTAGATTCGTAATTCTGTCGATGCCAATGCCGCTCCATAGCGCAACACCGGTCTCGTCGCGGCCGACGAAGCGCGGCGGTTGCGATCCGTTTTCCCATGCGTTGTGCGCTGTTGCCGCGGGCTCGGGATACTCATTGGCAAACTCTCACGTGGACTTCGAGTGTTGCCGGCGAGTACCAGCTCTTTCCGTCTGCTAATGGTTTGCTCTCCGTTGCGTTCCGTTGGTCGTGTCATATGATGAATCGGGTAGGAGACCAAGACCACACGGGGGAACTCATGAACCGCATACTTCTTTCGGCCTCGGCCGTTCTTGCTACGTTTTTCAGCGCTGCCGCGTTTGCAAACTGCATTGGCACTTCCACAATGCAAACGTGCACCGACAACAACGGCAACTCATATCAGGTAAATCGGTTTGGGAATATGACGACAGTCAATGGGTATAACGGGCAGACGGGAAGTTCGTGGAACGAAACGTCTAACACCTACGGTAATAGAACAGTCATTAATGGCACGGCGGCCAACGGCGCGAGTTGGAACGAGAATATTACCAACTTCGGAAATGGGACTCGCATGATCGACGGTACCAATTCTCAGGGGCAATCGTATAGCCACTACTGTAATGCCTATGGCTGTAACTGAAGTCAATCACTTCATCGCTCCCCCATGGGGCGACATTGTCGATGCAGTCGACGATGGCGCAGCGAGAATGTCGCCCCATGACTTGCTCGGCTGAACGACCCGAAAGCGCTGGCGCCCAAGCGCCAGCTTCTCATCACGCAATCGTCGCAAAGAACTTCGCCACGGCGAGCATTTACTCGGTCGCCGCCAACAGGTTGTCCACCTGCTCGATGGGGATCAAGCCGCACTTATCGAAGCGAAGCTTGCCTGTGTGCACTAGCTTGGGACCGTGGGGACGCTGAAGCCGAGCTGCGCCACCTCCGCGATTGAACGCGCTGGATCGTTGGCTTGCGCCACGACCGCTTCCCGAAATTCACGTGGACAGTTCTTCGATCCAGGCTTGCGGCCTCTTGCCTTCGCTTCCATCGATCTGGTCCCCATCACATTTGAACTGAACCCCGAAGGTTGGACACCGACCTGAAGGGACTATGGGAAAATACACAGACCAGGCCAAGCTGGCGGCCGTCAGAGATTGCTGCTCCGGCGAGGCCGGCATGCCGGTGAAGAAGCCGACGACAAAGTATGAGTAAAGCACCCTGCGGGGTGCTTTTTTATGTAACTTTGCTCTTAAAAAATAGGTAATCTGGCTCGAACCCAGTCCCACGTTGTAGGCGGAATTCTCAAGTGCTTCTCGAAGGCTGAGTTCTCAGATACGTCATATACCGAACGAATTCACCCTCATATATCAACGGCTCGGGAAAGCTACTGCCAGCATACCAATTGACTGAAAAATACCGCTTAGCGAGCAGTTCGCCTTTGTCGTTGAAAACCTCGAGCTCGATCTTGTCGTCCGTTCCGTCCTGATCATTCCCACCTGTGCCGCACATTTGGAAGCGATATGGAACGCCATTCAAGATCTTCACGCCACCATCCAGCGTGTCCGGGCGATTGTAAAAATCACAGCGACCATAACTTGGTCGTGTGAAATGCACGAATAAGCCAACTCCAAGGTAAGCCAAAAGAGCTAAGCCAATGAACTTCAGGGCTCTAATCTGCATATTTCACCAAGTTTGAGATCGATTGGTTTTTTCAATTTCAGTACCATTGCGTAGTGGCGGGGAGCTCACAAATCCATGCACTCACCTGCCGAGCAAGCTTCCTGGGAAAGCATGCCGTTGGTATGCACTACGCGAAAAAGGCCAGTCGCAATGACTGGCCTCGTTCTTCTTCCATTTCTACAAGTGTCACAGGTGTGGATTTGAAGACCTGTTTAAGAGCAAGGTCGAACATATCACCGAGCCTACGCCGCCAAGGCAATGTAGGGCCAGCCATCCTCATCGCATCAATCCGGCGTCCGTTACGTCTTTTGGAAGTTGGCTTTCAGCTTTAGGACGACCGCGATCTGTGCATTCATCCGATCATCAGCGCTCTACCGAGGGGCTGCCGGTGTTTGCCGATACGTTGGCAAACGTCAGAGCATCACCGGCTTGATTTTCAGCAGTTTCGCGTTGCGTGCAAGGACGTTATCAAGGGTTGCCATGCTTTTGGCCTTGGCATCGAGGGCAGCGGCAACGTGAAGCGCATCGCCCGCGCGCAGACCGGTCGCGGGATCCAGAGTCAACACGGCGGCGCGGTGAAACGTGTGCGGATCTACCGGGAGTAGCTGCAAGTCACTCGCACACACGCGTTCAAACGCTTGCCATGCGGCGGCTCCTTGTTCGGCGGTGATCTGATTCGTCCTCTGTTTGATGCCTAGCGCGCTGGCAAACTCGGTCACGCACCAGGCGGCGGACGCCAGTTCGTCGGTACAACCGGCATACCATCGAGTGACGACGGCACTTTTCGGCTCGTTCACACACAGCGCCACCAGCACACTCGTGTCGACGTACACCATCAGTACCGCGCCCCATGGCGCAATTCGTCCATGACCGATTCAGTCATCGGCATACTGGCGCGGGTTTTTTCCAGCTCACAGCTGAAGGCTTGACGGTCCCACCGGGCCGTACGGAGACAGATGCCGCCATCAATGCTGAGACTCGCCTCGACCTGGTCGCCCTCCTTGACGCCAAGGCGACGTACGTAGTCGGCAGGAAGACGCAACGCAAGGCTATTGCCCCATTTGGCGACCAGCAGGTTCATATCAGCCTCATGTATATCCGTTAATGTAGATACATTACAGACGTATTCGAGGGCTTGCAAGCCTGCTGATCGGCTATAACGCCGGTGGGCGCCGTCGCTTCACCTCATCGCCACTGCCTATGTCGATGCCGAGCCTTCGAGCGACCCCAGCGACGCAGGCACAACCCCGATGTCTTCTTCCAGCGACGGCGCCTGCTCGGGCATAGGCACGCGTTCATTCATGGCCGGATGCAAGCCCCAGCGCCGCCAATCGACTTCATCGGACCGCTGAGCCGCTTCGACTGGCCGTTCGATCGAACACGCCTCCTTGCGCATCTGGCTGTCCGATTCGTTCCATGTCCGCACAAAAAACGGCAGTGCAGGGGACTTCGAGTGGCCGTGATCGGCTGCGACATGATCCGCGGGGACGAGCGATCTGCTTGCTCGATCCGCGATCGCCGCCCGCGCGGTTCCGAGCGCAACGAGCCGACCCTTGCTATTCTCGAAGCGATGCTCGATGTAAAAGAAGCGTCGGTCCCAGCCGAGTATGCGCGTGCGCAACGCATAGCGCTCGAATGGGCGGAGCTCATGAACATACCGAATCATGACGCCGCTCAGCAGCATTCGCCAACCCTTCGACATGGCGTTTTGCAGCACGCCATTGCGAAGCAGAAGATCGATTCGGCCCAGATCCATGATCTGCAGGAAACGGCCGTTGTTCATATGCAGTTGCACGTCGAGATCGGTCGGCAGCACGCGGAAATGGCATTCCGATGCGTCAAGCGCCGCAAGGTTGGGACGTAGCATTGCGCGAATCGAAACGTATGCAAGGCGGGCAAGCAGTTTCAATTTATCCCTCGATGAAAGCGTCCCGTTTTATTGGCCAATATATTGAGTAGTCTTTTATGGTGAGTTTTTGCGAGGCGCTTTCCGTTTCGGTTACGTCTCGTTACGCGACCATGAGCCCAGTATAGAAGCGCGGTTTTGTCGGACACCGGCCGAAACCTGTAGGTAGCATATTGCTGACGAATGGGAATTTACGGGATCGTCGGATCGGCTCGGCGAACGCGTTTTAAACACGGAATGCGGCTTGCACCACTCCGAGGCGCGCGACAAATGTTTGTTGGGGGCGGATGGAGGCGCGCCGGTGGTACGATGCGTCCGACGACCGTGCCCGCGCGATGCGGCAGTAGGCGTCGCTGTGTACCGAATTCATTGGAAGACGAAATGAGCAAGCAAAAGAAGACGGATCCAAAACTCGAACAGGCATTGACCCGTGGCGACCTCGCCATTCGCCAAGCGGACTCGGCACGCGCAACCGCCGTTCTTCGAGCCCTGGCGAAGATGGTGGTGGAGGCGTGCGCGACAATCGGCGTCGAGGCGCATACATCGATCCCCGACGGCGACCGCGTCTACGATCCCGTCAATGGCATTTGGCCGCAAATGCTGCTCATTTCGCTCGACGGACCCGTCGAGACATCGGACCCGGACGAATTGCGCACGGTATGGTTGCTCGCCGATACGCCCGAGGTGAGATTCCGCGTGGAGTGGCACCGTGCCGACGGCAAGACGGGGCGTCACGAGGCGCGACCGTTTGCCATGGTCGGATTCATCACCGACGTCGAGATTCCCTGGGGCGACGACGAGCAGTGAACGCTGTGCCGCTCGGCTTAGCGCGTCATGCGGCGGCTGAAGAGCGCGGAGCAGATCAGAAACGACGCAACGGCATAAGCCAACAGCACGGCCAAATGCAGCGGCGCCGCGGTCATGGGGCGCCCGAGCATGGCGGGCCTGATCAGCTCCACCGCGTGCGCAAGCGGCAAGGCCAGCGCGGCGTGCCGCACCCCGGCCGGTAGCTGATCCAGCGGGAAGAAAACGCCGGATAGCAGCAGCATCGGCGTAATGACGAGTGTCTGGTAGAACATAAAAAAGTCGTATGACGGCGCGAGCGCCGTCACGATCATCGCGAGGCTCGCGAAGGCGAGGCCCGCCAGCGCGATAACGGGCAGCGCAAACAGCATCGATGGAAAATGCGCATAGCCCAGCGCCCCGGCAACGACCATGATGGCGGCGCCCGACAATACGGCCTTGCTTGCTGCCCACGCAATTTCGCCAATGACGATGTCGCCCAGCGTGAGCGGCGTATGCATGATCGCCTCCCATGTCCGCTGGACATGCATCCGGGAAAATCCAGAGTACATCGCTTCGAACGTTGCGGACATCATGACGCTCGACGCCACGGTGCCGGCCGCCAGAAAGTCGATATAGGGCACACCGGCGACATGGCCCACCATCAAGCCCAACCCGAAGCCGAGCCCGAACAGGTAGATCATCGGGTCAGCCAGGTTGCCGAACATCGAAGCCAGCGCCAATTTGCGCCAGACAAGGTAATTGCGCCGCCATACAGCGATCCAATGCGAGCCGTTGGACGGCATCGCGAATCGAATCCGCCTGCCGTGCCGCTTGCCTGTGCGACGCTGCCCGGTTTCGGTGCGAACGGAAGAGGACGTATCCATCAGTGCATTTCCGGTTGACGTTGCGCGACCCTCATTCCTGCATTTCCCGCCCCGTCAGACGCAGGAAAACGTCCTCGAGATTCGCGGGCCGGTGAAGGTAGCGCAAGCCCTGGCGGCCCGCGAGGCGAGCATTGACGGGCCCCGGATCGTCGACATAGCAAAAGAGCGTTTCGCCGCTGATCTCGGTATGCACGGCAAAAGGCGACAACTCCTCGCGCAGTGCTGCCGGTGCTGCGCCATAGACTTCAATGACGTCGCATCCGATCTCTTGGGAGATCAGCGCATGCGGCGCGCCTTCCGCGATCTTTCTACCTTCCTCGATGATGCAAAGCCTGTCGCAAAGCCGCTCGGCCTCCTCCATGAAGTGCGTCGTGAGCATGATCGTTTTTCCACGAGACAGCAGCGAACGCAGGCGCTCCCAGATCAGGTGCCTCGCTTGGGGATCGAGACCCGTGGTGGGCTCGTCCATGACGAGCACGTCCGGATCGTTGATCAGCGCGCGTGCGAGCGTCAAGCGGCGTTTCATGCCGCCCGAGAGTTCGGCTACGCGCGCATCTGCTTTATTTTCCAGGCGCGCGAATTCCAGCAGCGGCTCGACTTTGGCCCGCGTCTTGCTCGCGGAAAGGCCAAAGTAGCGGCCGAATACGAGCAGATTTTCGCGGACGGTGAAATCAGGATCGAGATTGTCGAATTGGGGGACCACGCCGACGCGCTGTCTGGCGATACGCGCGCGGGCGGGGATCGATTCACCCGCGAGCACGATCGTTCCCGCGTCCGGCTCGGCAATGCCTAGCAGCATCTTGAGTGTCGTGGTCTTGCCGGCGCCGTTCGGTCCCAGCAACCCGAAGCATTCGCCGGCGCGAACGTGGAACGTCAGTCCATCGACGACCGTCTTGTCGCCGTAGCGTTTTTGCACGTCACAAAATTCGATGGCGTTTTGCGGCATGGGGAGTCAAGCGGTGGTCGATACCAAAATGTTCGCACAGGCGCTCCATTCTATTGCATCGTCTGAAAGCGGCGTGCAAGGGAGCGCAACCGTACGGTCAGCAAGCACGGGACTAGGCGTTTTCCATCTCTTGCAAGCGCGAGTGGGGCGCACCATGATTCAAACAAACGTCTGCGGTTAACGCAGGAAGGGAGGCCACCATGGCAAGTTACAACAAAATTCTGCTCTGTTACGACGGCTCGCGAGAAGGCCGCAAAGCCTTGCGCTGCGGCGCAGATCTCGCGCTCGACTTGAAGGCCGAGACGCATCTGCTGTCGGTCGTCGACATGCGCACGAGCATCGCGCAGAGCGCTGGGCTATTGACCGACGTCGCTTGCGGCCGTTTCGAGGACGCCGCCCGGGAGATCCTGCAGGAGGGCGTCGATTGGCTTACCGAGCGTGGCGTCAAGGCGCAGGGACACTTCGCGTTCGGTCATCCGATCGACGAAATCGCCCGGCTGGCTGCCGATCTGAGGGTGGACCTCGTCGTGGTCGGGCATCGGGCACGCAGCGGCTTGTCGCGCTGGTGGATGGGAGCCGGAAACACGCTTTTGCTCGATCGCGTGTCGTGCAGCATCCTCGTGGCCGTTTCAACCGCGCATGAACAAGAGCCGGCAACCGTCGCGCCCGCCAAGGCCGGAGCCGGGACCGAGAGCTGAGCGCTGGTCCGTCCGCGATACGAGCGGCGGGCCGGCCGTAGGGTCATACCGCGCCTGCTATTGATTCAGGTTGACGGCGAAGAGCTTCCAGGAAAACCAGCCGTCGCGCCGCAGGATCACGCTGTAGGGGCGGCTTTGCGCGTCGCGTCGGTAGGTGACCACGAATTGGTCGATGCCGTCATAGCCGGCCGTCGCATGGGGCGGTTGCGCAGGTGCGGGCGCCGGCGTTGGCGCATTGGATGGGGCAGCGTTGGGCGAGGTCACGTCTGAGTCCTCGTCGGGCTGTTCGCCCGGCTGCGGTGGCGTCTCGCCCGGTTCGCCGCGAGGCGGCAGGCCATTCAACAGCGCCGCGACACCGTCTGGCGTGGCGTACGCATCGACGAGTGGACCGATCAACGCCATGCCCACGAGCGCGCCGAGCGCCGCGAACGGATGCTCTCGTTTTTGCGCATCGATGCGGCGGGCCAGCAGTTCGGTCACCTGCTGCTTCAGGCTCGTACGCAACGCCGGATAATCGACATAGCGATTGACGATTTCAGCATTGCGCGCATCGGCGGCGCGCTTGAGCCGGTCCAGCACGAGATACGGCGACGCGTACGCCAACGCAGCTACGGCAAAGACGATAACGGCGACAAATATAACGATGACGGTGACGAGCCGATTCGGGCGTCCGGGGTTTCTTGGGGCGTTCATCATTCGATAGGCGAGTTCGTTCGGGTGGAA
>Ga0209672_100672_pt1 | contig 17271 bp, 10 predicted proteins | sample AraplaCol_mMS_r2_FD_184273 | JGI IMG/M metagenome (GOLD analysis project Ga0209672, IMG submission 184273) | Arabidopsis root microbial communities from North Carolina, USA - plate scrape CL_Col_mMS_r2 (SPAdes) (version 2) | ecosystem: Host-associated > Plants > Roots > Endosphere | place: USA...
TACCGACCTGGCTTATCTGCTGGTAGGGCCGGCCTGGTTGATGGATAAGCTGCTGCGGCGCGTGGGGATCTGACGCGCCCTCTCCTACCAGTCATTCCGGCGCAGGCCGGAATCCAGTAGCGTGAGCGTCCGGTTATCGACCCGGTAGCAAATCATCGTTCTTATCGCGAAAACCCCACGATGACGCTACTGGATTCCGGCCTGCGCCGGAATGACGAGCTTGGGGCGCAGCGCTGAGCGAAGAAGATGCTCACCCGCGCCGAATGACGAACAAGAGAACCAGGAACACTGCATGACCACCCTCCTCACCCTAATCAGCACCCTGCTCTGGTGGGTGCTCTACAGCAGCATCGGCGCGATGTTCTTCGCGCTGCTCGCGTGGTCGGTGCTGCGTTGGGTGGAGCGTTGTCCGGTGGTGTTCAACCGCACCTATCTGGCGTGCCTGGTGTGGAATCTGATCGGCCTGCTGATCGTGGCCGGCGTGGCGATCCACGAAGGTCACACCAAACCGCCCTATGCACTGCTGCTCGCCTCACCGCTACTGCGTGGGGCGCTGGTGGTGGACATGATCATTGGCGTGTTTGTGCTGTGGCGGCTTATTCCGCGCGTCGACGCGCATCGCATCCGGCCTGCGAGTGCGTGCATGGCGGTGGCGGTGGTGATGGCGGTGGCGTTTGGGGCGGCGACCAGCCTCGCCTGATCTCGTCTCGCGCCGGCCCTTCTTGTGTAGGAGCGCACTTGTGCGCGACACCAGTCCGCGAGGAACACCCCGGCGCCGCGGTCGCGCACGAGTGCGCTCCTACAAGGGTGCCGCCGGTTGTCAGTAACCGGTCTTGCGGTTCGCTGCGCGCACCGCATCGGTGAAATTCTTGAACGGCCGATCGGTGATCGCCACCAGGCCGATATGCGCATTCTCGCCATCGAGCACGCGGCCGGTGACCGGCTGGTCGACGTACTGGAACCAGTGCACGCCCACGATGGCCGGATTGGCCACGGCGTCGGCGACATAGTGCGCGTACGCTTCGCCGCGCTGCTGCTCATTCCATACCGGCACCACGCCCTTGCCGAACGGGCCGCGATCGTCGGAGCCGAAATGGAATTCGGTGATCAAGGCCGGCTTGTCGAGCTTGGCGAACGCAGCAGCATCAAACGCGTGCTCGGGGACATCGGCATAACCATTGAAACTCACCACGTCGCAGAACTGCGCGCATGAGGCGACTGCTTCGGGCGTGTGCACGGCAAAGCGTCCGCCCAGGAACAGATGATGCGGATCGTGCTTGTGGATGGCTTGCGCGACGGTGCGGAAATACTGGTCCGCATACGTGCGCAGCCACGCGCTGTAATCGTCGGCGATGGCGGCGTGCGCCTCGTCCGGATTGGGCGCCGCGAAGTTGGTGGCGTTGAGCGCATCCCACGAATCCAGCGAGATGCCCCAGGCCGCCGCCAGTTTCGCCGGCGCGCTGTATTTCTTCTTCAACGCCGCGATGAAGGCCTGCTTGGCCGGGCTGCGCGCTTCGCCGCGCAAGGTGCCCTGCGCCAGACCCCAACGTCCCTGCGGACCCTGGCCGGCCCAGGCCAACTCGTTGTCGGCGAAATAGCCGAGCATCCACGGATCGTCGCGCACTTCCTTCGCCGCCTGCGCCGCGGCCGCATCGGCCGCCTGCGCAAAGCGCGGGTCGAACGGATCGGGCATGCGGCCCCAATAGTCGTAGCCGCTGGACACATTGCCGAACACGCCGGCGATATTCACCGAACGCGTATACGCCATGCGGTGCATCTGGCTCAGCGCGTCGTCGCTCCAGTTGCCCAGGGTGTTGAAGCCCCAGTCGCCGAGGCGCTCGATGGTGCGCGTGCGCCACGCCTGTCGCCAATGCCGTCCATCGGCCAGGAACAGGTTGGCCGAGTAGTAATCGAACCACTTGCCCTGGTGATAGGCGATGCCGGCCGATGCCGCCTGCTCGCCGCTGGCCTTGCCGGTGGTGCCGTAGAACGGCGCCCAGCGGCCACTGTCGCGCGGCAAATCCTTGAACATGAATTCGCGGCCTTCGATGATCGTGCGACCGCCGTCGTCATCGACCACGTTCACGCCCAGCGAGAAGAACGCGTGCCCGTCCGGCGTCACCAGCTGCCAGCGGCCATCATGCTGCTCAGTGCGGAACCAGCCGGTGGCTTTGAACGCGGGCACATCGGTGCGGCCGCCATAGCGGTCGAAGCCCTTGCGCGGCGCCGGCGCATCGACCGCCGCGCCCGGCTTGCTCTTGGGTCGTCCACCGCGCAGTACCTCATCGGTATCGACCTTGCCCGGCCACTGGCCGCGGGTGTACTGGCCCCACGCGTCGACGATGCCGGTATAGGCATCGCGAAGATCATGGTCGCCGCGCGACGTCTCCAGCTTGCCGAACATCAAGGTCTGCGCCGCCGTCGGTGCCGGCGTGCCCAGGCGCACGGCTTTCACATGCGCCAGATCCAGCGTGCCTTCCACCGTGGTCGCCACGAACACGCGCTTGCCGCCGGCCATATAAGGCATCGGTGGAGCAGCCTGCATGCCCATCGCGCGCGGCGAGGTGGCGTGCAGCGGTATCACCAGCGTCTGCGGCGCACCGGCGGGAATGCCCACCGTGGTGTGCAGATGCTCGCCCGGCTTGGCGCCATCGATGTCGACGGTGAGCGTCACCGCCCACTGCATGGCGTTCTGCATGTCCACGCGCAGCGAGCCTTCCTTCGACCAGTCGCCCTTGTCCAGCATCACCGTGACCTGGGGCTGCGGCGCGGGCTGGAACACATAGCGCTGTAAGGACATGCCCTGCACCGTGACCGGCTTGCCGTCGAGCACGACGTGATCGAGCGTGGTCTGCGGCGACGGCGGCGCGGGCGTGGGTACCGGTGCAGCGGGCGCACTCGCCGCGGGAGCAGGCTTGGCGGCGGCATGACTGAGATCGGCCCGGTCGGTGTCGCTTGCCTTATGGCAACCCGCAAGCACCGGCAGGCAGGCGATGGCAAGGAAAACGATCCGGTTCATCGGCGGCTCGGTGCTGGGAAATGGCGGCAGTATGCCTGTGCCGTCTGAAGGACGCCTTGCTGGGTCGGCGCAGGTTTTTGCATTGGCGTATTCATGCCGATCTCCGCTGCCATGCACGCCATGCGTAGTAGACGGGCACGCCGACCAGGATCAGCACCAGGCTCATGCCCGCGTCGCCGGGGGAATGGATGGCGGTCGCCACGATCACGCCCAGCACGGTGAGGACAAACAGCAGCGGCAACACGGGATACAACGGCACCCGGTACGGCGACGGCTCGTTGCGGAAACGACGGCGATACCAGAACAGCGTGGAGATGCCGAACGCATGCGACAACCACTCGCCCACCGTGGTGTAGTCGACCAGCTGGCCGAAGCTGCCAGAGACCACCAGTACGATGGCCCAGCCGCCCAGCACGGCCAGCGCCACGCGCGGCGCATGCGAGCGTGCATGGATGCGACCCACCGGGCCGAACAGCATGCCGTCCGCGCCCATCGTCTGCAGCACGCGAGCGCCGCCCGCGATGGCGATGCTGCAATAGCCGAAGGTGGAACAGGCGATGCCCACCGCGATCAGCGTGGCGCCGCTTTCGCCAAACAGGCGGCGCATCAAATCCGCTGCGGGCGCCTGGCTCGCGGCGAGACCGGAATGGCCCAGACCCGCGAGATACGCGAAATTGACCAGGACATAGCACACCACTACGCCACCGAGGCCCAGGCCCAATGCGCGCGGTAGCGTGCGTTGCGGCTCGCGCACTTCACCGGCCAGATCGTTGAGGTAGTGGAAGCCGCCATAGGTGAACAACACCGGCAGCAAGGCTCCGAGCAGGGCGCCTGGCGGCAGCGATTTCGTCGTGTCGGTCGCCAGCACGCTGCCGAACTGTCCGTGCGCCAGGATCACACCGGTGACCACCACCAGGGCGATCGCCGAGAGCTTCAACAGGGTGAACACGTTCAACATGCGCGAACCGGCGCGTATGCCGAAGAAGTTGACGCCCACGATGAATGCGATGGCGCCCGCCGCCACCGGCTTCACCCACGTCTGCGGCGAGAGCCCGACCGCGGCGCACGTGTAGTCGGCGAAGGTGGTGGCCACGGCGGCGACGCTGCCGGGGTAATTGATCAGCGCCATGGTCCAGCCGAACAGGAAGGCCGGCAGCTGGCCATAAGCCTCGCGCAGATAGATGTAGACGCCACCCGCCTGCGGCCTACGCGCGCCCAGCTCCGCGTAGCAGAGCACGCCCGCCAGGGTCAGCAGGCCGCCGATCGCCCATAGCGTGAGCAATTGCGCGCCCGAGGAGGTGCGTTCGGCCACGGTGGAGGCACTGCGGAAAATGCCGGCGCCGATCACGCCGCCGATGACGATGGCTGCGGCATCCCAGGTACCCAGGCGGCGCAGATACGCGGAAGAAGTCTCAGCGGTCATGGGGCGGCACGGCTTCCTACGCGACAGAACGAGCCCCGGACGATAGCCGACTGGCGCCGACTCTTCGACATGCCACTGCAACATGCTGGACCGCCGCGAAATTTTCGGCCGGGGGCGCGGCCCTTCGCCGACGCATCACAGGCAAGGGGGCACAGTCCAGGTTTCCGTCGCTGCGCGCTGGTCACGCCCGGCCAGCCCCTGAGGAGGACTCATGAGCACCGTCGCAAGCGCCGTTCGCCCCGAAGACGACAAGACTCTCGGCCCTTTGCTTGAGTGCGACCGCGCACTCTTGAAGGTGGGCAAGAAAATCCGCGTGCTCAAGGCCATCGACTGGCCGGCCTCGATGGAGGCGCCCTTCCTCGCCTCCTGGGAGAAGGGCAATCCGGTGCTGCCGCAGCCTCCCGTGCGCCATCCGGACCTCAGCAGCGAAGCGGACGCGCTGAAGGCCATCATGGACACGATCGACCGCGGGCATCCCATCGGCAATTGGTTGTTCAAGACGGCGTGGAGCTATCGCACGGCCGCGCAGATGCTGATGAACATCGGCACCGAGCGCTTCACGCAGTGCTCCACCGCGCTCTATGGCCGCCCCGACACGACGTATCGCAGCCAGACCTCCAATGCCGTCGATGCCGCCAAAGACCTGCTCGCCATCAGCGACGACCTGATCCATCGCGAGGAGATCCCGCGCGTCGCCGCCGACATACCTGCCGAGGAATTCGCCCGGCGCCTGCGCGAGCGGCTGGGCCCGTTCTTCGACAAGGACAAGGTCGAGGTGGTGCTCGACCCGGATCTGCCGTCCAAAGCAACGGCCGGCAGCAAGAGCATCAATCTGCGCTCGACTGCCTTGTTTTCCGCGCTGGATCTGGAGCAGCTCACCGAGCACGAAGCGTTCGTGCATACCGCGACCTCGCTCAACGGCAAGCACCAGCCCTATTTCAAATCGCTGGGACTGGGCGCGCCGCGCACCACGCGCACGCAGGAGGGGCTGGCCACCTTCTCGGAAATCATCACCGGTGCGATCGACCTGAACCGGCTGCGGCGCATTGCCTTGCGCGTGGTCGCCGTGAAGAACGCGCTGGACGGTGCCGACTTCATCGAAGTGTTCCACGGTTTTCTCGACGCCGGGCAGACGCCTACCGAGAGTTACCAGAGCGCGGCACGCATCTTCCGCGGCGGCGACCCGAAGGGCCGCATCTGCTTCACCAAGGATGGCGCCTATCTCGAAGGCGTGATGCTCATCTACGTGTTCATCCGCAAAGTGCTGCAGGCCGGCCATGCGGAAATGCTGCCCATGTTGTTTGCCGGCCGCGTGACGACCTCCGACGTCATCACGCTCAGTCCCTATCTGCACGATGGCCTGATCGCGCGCGCGGTCTACGTGCCGCCGTGGGCGCGCAATCCGCAGCGCATCCTGTCGCTGATGGCGTTCTTTACGGCGGCGCAGCGTTTTCGTCTCGATACATTTGATCTCAACCGCTTCGTCGAATTTGAGGACGAGCGGATTGATGAGAGCCTGCATACGTTGTGGCAGTGAGGGGGCGTGTGTCGCGCACAGGGTGCGCTCCCACAGTGACCACGCCATTTATGGGCAGGTGCCCTCCCATATGACCGCGCCCTTTGTGGGAGGGCACCCTGTGCCCGACTAGCCACGCCCCGGAGAGACGGTTTCGTGTTTGACTATCACCCTCTCCCGTCATCCGCTGCACTGTGTCCGTCCCATCCCGCAAGATCATCCATGTGGACATGGACGCGTTCTACGCGTCGGTGGAGCAACGCGACGATCCTTCGTTGCGCGGCAAGCCCGTGGTGGTGGCATGGCGCGGCGCGCGGTCGGTGGTGTGCGCCGCGAGCTATGAGGCGCGCAAGTTCGGCGTGCGCTCGGCGATGCCCGCCGTGCGCGCAGAGCGCCTGTGCCCCCAGGCGGTGTTCGTGCCGCCCGACTTCAGCCGCTACAAGGCGGTGTCGCGGCAGGTGCGCGAGATCTTCGCGCGCCACACGCCGCTGATCGAACCGCTGTCGCTGGACGAGGCCTACCTCGACGTCACCACCACCCTGACCAGGCTGCCCTCGGCGACGGCGACAGCGGAGGCGATCCGCGCGGCGATTCGCGAAGAAACCCAACTCACCGCCTCGGCCGGCGTCGCGCCCAACAAGTTTCTTGCCAAGATTGCGTCAGACTGGCGCAAGCCTGACGGTCTCTTCGTTGTGCGCCCACATCAGGTCGCCGCCTTTCTTGCACCGCTGCCGGTAGGCCGCCTACCCGGCGTGGGCAAGGTGATGGAAGCCAGACTCGCCGAGCTGGGCATCGTCACTGTCGGCGATGTGCGCAGCTTCAACCCGCTCGAACTCGAACAACGCCTCGGGCGCTGGGGACGACGCCTGCACGAGCTGTCGCTGGGCATCGACGATCATCCCGTGCAACCGGATCGCCCCACCCTGCAGGTATCGGCCGAAGACACCTTCGAGCACGACCTGACGCTGGACGAGATCGAGCCGCATATACGGCGATTGGCTGAAAAAGCCTGGGCTGCGCATGAGCGCGAGGCCTCGGGCGACCATGCGCGCGTCGCTCGGACGGTGGTCCTGAAACTGAAGACGTCGGACTTCCACACGCTTACACGTAGTCTCACGCCAGCTTCACGCCCGGACTCTGCGAAGGAGCTGGCAGACATCGCCTGCGCCTTGCGCGATCGCGTGGAAAGACCGGCGCAGGCCCGCTACCGCCTCGTCGGCGTTGGACTGGCTGGTTTCGTCGAGGCCGACAGTTTTGTCGCGCAAAGCGACCTGTTTGGAGCGATTGGTTTCAACTGAAACCACGCAAGGAAGTAAACCTAGGCCGAAAGAATTGTTAAAGAGGTCTTGTCTCGATCTCTATTTCCTGAAACAGTGGACTCGGGGAACCCATCAAGCGGTGCAACACCTGTAGACGTCTAGGCGCCTATAGCGGGGACTCTTTTGCCTACGAATTCGGGGAGACAACCATGCAGTCCAATTACAATCGACTATCGATAGCGGTACGTTTAGCGCTTTCCGTAGGTATCGCTTCCACGGCCGTGATGGCCCAGGCCGAGGACGTCGCAAACAAGGACGCAACGGGCGACCAGGCTCAAACGAACTCACAAAGTCAGGGGACCGCAGACCAAGCCGCGAGCAAATCGACGGCCAAGACGCTTACCGCCGTTTCGGTCACCGGCTCGCTGATCCGCCGCGTCGACGCGGAAACCGCCAACCCGGTGGTGACCATCGATCGCACGGCGATCACCAATAACGGCTCGCCCACGCTGGGTAATGTGATCCAGCAGCTGCCCAGTGTCTCGGGCAACGCGACCAATACGCAGAACAACAGCAACGGCGGCGGTGTCGCCAGCCCGACGCTGGAAGGCGGCGACGGCGCAGCGCGCGTGTCGCTGCGCGGCCTGGGTACCGACCGTACCCTGGTGCTGATCGACGGCCAGCGCCTGGCCAATCCCGACCTCAACATGATCCCGCAGAACATGATCGAGCGCGTGGACGTGCTGGCCAACGGTGCCTCCACGGTCTATGGCTCGGACGCGGTCGGCGGCGTGGTGAACTTCATCCTGCGCAAGGATTACAAGGGCGCCGAGCTGAGCGTCAACGACGGCATCTCCTCGCATGGCGATGGCCAGCGTCATGGTGGCCAGTTCACCGTGGGCGCCACCGGCGACCAGGGCAACATCGTCGCGGGCATCGACTACAACAAGCAGGATCCGGTGATCGCCACGCGTCGCAGCTTCTCGGCGCATCAGCTGTCGCTGTACAGCTCCGGCCCGCAGATCTCCGGTTCGCACACGGTTCCCACCGGCAAGTTCCAGCTGCCGGCGGGCAATCCCAACCTGCCCGCGGGTTGCACCTCCGGCCTGCTCACGCTGGCCAGCGGCAACGGCAGCAGTCCCAGTGACTATCGCTGCTTCAACAACGCCAGCGACGTCTACAACTACAACGCGTTCAACTACATCCAGACCCAGTCCGAGCGCACCAATCTGTTCGTGCTCGGCAATTACAAGATCAACGACCACGTCACCTTCTTCGGCGATGCGTTCTACAACCACACGCATTCGTCCGGCCAGGACGCGCCCGCACCCACCAGCGGTACGGACGGCTGGTCGGTCGCCGCGAACAATCCGAACAACCCGTTCGGCGTGCCGTTCGGTGATCCGGCGGTGGCAGGCAACAACCTGATCAGCACGCGCCTCACCGGCGTGGGCAATCGCGTGCACACCTTCAGCACCGACAACCAGCAGGTCAACGCGGGCCTGCGCGGCGACTTCGGCGGCAACAACAGCTGGATCTGGGACGCGAGCGTCGACTACGGCCGCACGCATCGCGTGCAGACCAACTTCAACGAAGTGAACATTCCCGCCCTGCAGGCATCGATCGATGCGGGCGCGAATATCTTCGACCAGGCCGATCCGGCAGTGACCGCGCAGCTCAAGAATGGCGTGAGCAACCCGGTCTACGCCATGACGCAGACCATGAAGCAGGTACAGGCGAACGCGTCGGGCGGCCTGTGGGATCTGCCGGCCGGCACCATGCAGCTGTCCACCGGCGTGCTGTATCGCAAGAACACGATGGATTACACCGTCACCAGCGATGCGTTGCTCGACATCTCCAAGGGCACCTGCGTGGTGCTGCAGGAAGCCTGCGGTTCGCCGGCCAGCGGCAGCATCAACGTCAAGGAAATCTACGCCGAAACGCTGATTCCGCTGCTCTCCGAACAGCCCTGGGCGTACTCGTTGAACGTCGACCTTGGCCTGCGCACGTCCAACTACAGCACCACCGGCACCACCACCAACGGCAAGTTCGCGGTGGAATATCGTCCGATCCAGGACCTGCTGGTCCGCGGCACGGTTTCGCAGGTGTTCCGCTCGCCGAACCTGGACGAGCTGTATGACGGCCAGACCATCACCAACCCGACCGTCAACGACCCGTGCTACAACCTGACGGCAGCCCAGCTGCAGCAGCACGCAGCGGCCTGTCAGTTCATGCCGCCCAACACCAACTACACCAGTACCCTCAATACGCAGATTGCGGGTCACTATTCCGGTGCAGCGACGGTGGGCAGCACGCTGAAGCCTGAAAAGGGCAAGTCCTATGACCTGGGCTTCGTCTACTCGCCGAGCTGGCTGGAAGGCGCGTCGGGCACGGTGGACCTGTGGCGCATCACGCTGAAGGACATGCTGACCATCATTCAGGCACAGACCGTGCTGAATGAGTGCTACGCCGACAACGGCAGCCCGTACTGCCCCTTCATCAACCGCTACGGCACCGGCACCTCGATCCCCGGTGGCATCAACTTCGTCAACACGCCGTACGTCAACCTGGGCAACCTCAGCACCAGCGGCGTCGACTTTACGTTGAACTACGCCATCCCGCACTTCGATGTGGCCGGCGTGAACCCGGGTAACTTCAAGACGTCGCTCAGCGGTACGTACATCGATACGTTCAAGAACGACGCCACCCCGGGCGCACCGGGTGCCGAGACGATCAACTATGCCGGCACCTACACCCAGCAGTTCGGCAACATCAGCCGCTGGCGCGGTGCGTTGACGATCAACTGGGCACTGGGCAACTGGAGCGCCCAGTGGCAGAGCCGCTACATCAACCACCTCAACAACCTCACGTCCTACGCCGATACCGGCCAGGCCGTGTCGATGCCGATGGGTGGCATCACGTACCACAACATCCAGGCAGGCTACGAGTGGGCGGCGATCCACACGAGGATCGACCTTGGCATCGACAACCTCAGCGGCCGCATCCCGCCGCTGGTGTACCAGAACGGCCTGAACTACAACGTCGATACGGCAACGTATGACGTGATGGGCCGCTACTACTGGGCACGCGCTACGGTGAAGTTCTAAACGAAGAAAGGCGTGTGGCCGCAGCTCTCGCTGCGGCCACACCGCTGCTAAGATCGAACGATGAGCCCGTCTGCACACTCATCGTCCACTCCTCTGGCGGCCAGCCTGCTTGCCGCCTACAACGCTGGCGACATGGCCCGCGTGCTGGACCTGGGCCGCGCCATCGGCAAGTTGTCCCAGGCCGATGAAACCAGCCTGCTTTTGCTCAGCGCTGCCCAACAGGCGACGGGTCACTTCCGCGACGCACTGGTGCTTTGCCGCGAACTGACACAGCGGCGTCCGGACGTCTCCGCGTATTGGAACAACCTGGGCATCGTCGCCCGACAGACGTCGGAGCTGGACCTCGCCGAACAGGCGCTGCGCAAGGCCCTGGAGCTGGCGCCGCACGAAGCGGACGTCTGCTACAACCTCGGCCTGCTCTACGCCCAACAACAGCGCTGGCTGTTGGCCCGCGAAATTTTGCTTGAAGCCGTGACGCTGTCGCCCGCCTTCATCGAGGCGCGTCTGCAGGCCGCGTACGCCTGCCACTTTTGCGGCGACACCCGCGGTGCCGAGGTGATGCTCGAAGGCGCGCAGGCGTGGCCGCCACAGACGGCCGACCAGGCCTTGATCCTGGCCACCATCCTGTCGAGCCTGGGCTACCAGGACAGCGCCTTCCACAGCCTGGCCCAGGCCATCCTGCCCGAGGGCCAGGAGCGCGTTTCCTTGATGCGACGGATCACGGCGCTGCGCGCTTCGATGCACGAGCGCAGCAATCGCCTTGAGGAAGCCCGCGCCGAGTTGACCGCATTGCCGCTGGACATGTTGAGCTCGCTGCCGCCTGCCGAGTGGGAGCTGCGCCACACCGGCATCCAGGTGCACGCCAACATGGCGGCCCGTGACGGCGAGCGCGAACAGGCCGCTCAGTTGTTCGCACAACTGCAGGGCGAGCGCAGCGACGCCCATCTGCAGGCCAACGCCGCCTTCAGCCTCGCCGGCATCCGCGACAAACAGGGGCGGCACGACGAGGCCTGGCAAGCACTGCAGGACGCACATGCCGCGCAGTTGCGCTTTGCCAGCGACTTCGTACCGGAGATGCTGAAGCAAGATAGTCAGCCGCTGGAAATGGTCGAGCACACTGTCAGCCGGCTCGCACATGACCGCTGGTCTGCCCTGCGTGCTCCGGACGGCGACGCCAGTCCAGTCTTCGTGGTCGGTTTTCCACGCTCGGGCACGACCCTGCTTGAGCAGATGCTCGACGCCCACCCCCGCTTCCGTTCAATGGACGAGCGCGCCTTCATCTATGAACTGATCAAGCGCATGCAGCTGGCGGGACAGTCTTATCCCGCCGATCTTGCCGGGCTCACCCAGGGCAACGCGGACCAGTTGCGCAGCATCTACGCCGATGTCGTGCGGCGGGTCGCACCCGACCTGGGCGACCGGCAGCTGGTCGACAAGAATCCGTTGAACATGCTGTGCCTGCCGATGATCATGCGGTTGTTTCCGGAGGCGCGCATCATCCTGTGCCTGCGCCACCCCTGCGATGTGTTGCTGAGTTGCTATATGCAGGCCTTTCGCTCGCCGGCCTTCATGGTGCTGTGTTCGTCGCTGGAGCGGCTGGCGCGTGGCTATGTGCATGCCTTCGAACATTGGTTCGGCCATGTCGAAGTGTTCGCACCGCGCGTGCTTGAGTGGCGCTACGAATCGGTGGTGTCCCGCTTCGACGAACACGTCGCCAAGCTCGGCCAATTCCTGCAGCTGGAGGACAGCACGCCGATGGCGCGCTTTGCCGAGCACGCACAGGCGAAGGGTTACATCAGCACGCCCAGCTACGCGCAGGTCACCGAGGGTATCCATCGCAAGGCGGTCAATCGCTGGCACGCCTATCGCGAGATGTTCGAGCCGGTCCTGCCTATCCTGCAGCCCATGCTGAATCGGCTGGGCTACGAAACCAACCTTTGAATGCGGTGCCCGCGGCACCGCGCGTTTGATGACCGCGATGGAAGAATTCAACATGCATTTCGAAGTCCCCAAAGTGAAGATGCATTCGCTGCGCGAGTTCCTGCAGCACTACCTGATGATCGTGCTCAGCATCCTCACCGCGCTGGGCCTGGAACAGTGGATCGAGGGCGCGCACCACCGGCACGCCGCCGAGTATGCGAGCACGCAGATCGACTCGGAGCTGGACGCCATGCTGGGCGACATCCAGTCGGCCATCCAGACCGACGAGAAGAAGCTTGCGCCACTGATCGCCATCGACAAGGCGATCCACGATGACGTGCAAAAAGGTCTGCCGGACGCGGAAATCAACAAGCACATCCGCGAGCTGAACGGAGGTTTCCGCCTCAGCATCAACTGGCCCGCCTTCAACACGCAGGCCTGGGACGTCGCCGTCGCCAACCAGTCGGCCAGCTGGATCGATGTTGCGCGCCTGCACCGCTACACCGCCGCGTATGCCGCAATACGCGATACCGCCAGCTGGACCACGCACAATGCGACGGTGGCGCTCGACGCGCCGCGCATGATCAACCTGCAGACGCGCATCAACCTGGGCAGGGACGTTGACCCGGTGGAATTCCTCAGCGTGTCGCAGCAGATGATCAACAGCTCGAAAGAGACCATCGCGTACCTGCAAGACGCGTCCAAGCCGATCAAGGCAGCACTGGCGAAGTCGGAGAACTGACCCGCTTCGACGACTGGAGGTGACGTCGCCTGGCGGCGTCACCACATCGTTTCATCCGTTCGCAGTCACCCTGCAACACAATGCGACGAAGCTGGGCACCGAACGCCGCCTGGCTCGTACTGCACGCATCGCGTCGAAAGACTTCACGCATCGGTCACAACTCGGCGCGTCGTCGTGCGCAAAATGCGCAGCACGTCACAGACATGGCCGGCGTCACAAAAACCGCTTGTTTTCAGCACTCTGCGACATGTGCGAAGCAAGTCGAGACAGGTTTTCCTTAGGCGTCGCAACGGCGCCAATCACGCCCGCGCAATTTTGCGACGGCATGAAATTCGATACGCGCAAGTTCACCTGATGCGCGCAAGAAGAACTTGTTTGCACTCAATGGCTCGCATCGGTTTGATCGATGCAGCGCTTGCTGTCGAATTGCTTACAGCGACAGACGCACTTTATTTCGATTTGCAACATGGATTTTTATGCGTTACCAAACCCGGCAGAGCACTCGCCATCACCGGGTTTTCTGAGTGTTCGTGATCGAGACGTGATCGCTCCAACTCCTTCCGTCCGGAAGGATCAACGCAACCGTATGACGCGCTGCAACGTTCCGTTGCCGGCGTGAGGGTTAGTTGTTGCCTGTGATCGGCCACCGGAATTCCCCGGAGTCGAAACCAATAGCTATTCGCGTACCAGGGAGAAAATCAATGCGTGCACAAACCAAGATCGCTCTTCTTGCCGGCCTGATTGCCGCCGCCTGTCTGCCTGCCGTCGTATCCGCCCAAACGGCGAACCGCATCGGTTCGCTGGAAGACCAGGCACAAGCCAGCTGGCGAGAGAGCATGGCGCACATCGCCACGCCATCGGAAGGCTGTTTCCAAGCCACCTATCCCAGCGTGATCTGGCACCAGTCCGCCTGCCATGCACTCCAGCCGCGCGTCGCGCCGGTGCCTCGCTTCAAGCTGTTCAATAGCGGCGCAGCGCAAACCGCGGGCAACGGCAACGACTACACCATCCAGACCAGCAGCCTGATCACCCAGGCCGTGGGTAGCTTCCCGTCGGTGACGGGCGTGACCTCGGAGAAGGGCGTGGGCGTGGCGGCTTATGGCGGCGGCGGCATCCTGGGCGCGAACGAATACTCGCTGCAGATCAATTCGAGCTTCGACGACACCACCTCGGTCTGCAAGAGCCATTCGGGTTGCACGGTGTGGCAGCAGTTCGTCTACGCGCCTGACTACGAGGTGCAGGGTTCGGCGGCGGTCTTCATGCAGTACTGGCTGATCGGCTGGGGCAGCTCGCGTTGCCCGAGCGGCTTCGGCAGCGACGGTGAAGGCGATTGCTATAAGAACAGCGCCGCGGCGTCGGCACCCGATGTAGCGGCCACGCAGCTGGGCAATGTGAAGCTCACCGGCACCGTCACCGCCGGCGGCAACGACACCGTGGTCTTCACCAATGGCACCACGGCCTATAGCTCCAGCGGCAAGGACAGCGTGCTGCTGTTGGCCAGCGTGTGGAAAGTCGGCGAGTTCAACGTGGTCGGCAATGCCGGCGGTTCGGAAGCCCAGTTCAACAGCGGCTCCTCCATCACCGTGAAGCTCGCTGTGACCGACGGCTCGACCGCCGTGCCGTCCTGCGTGGCCAACTCCGGCTCCACCGGCGAGAGCAACAACCTCAACCTCGGCAGCTGCACCGCTTCCGGCGGGTCCACGCCGTCGATCCAGTTCACCGAATCGAACTGATCGCTTCGCCAAAAAAGAAGAGCCCGGGATTTCCCCGGGCTCTTCGTCTGCATCACGATGCGATCGCTTACTTCTTCTTTTTCGGAATATAGAGATCGGTGATGGTGCCTTCGTAGACTTCGGCTGCCATCCCCACCGATTCACCCAGCGTGGGATGCGGATGGATGGTGAGGCCGATATCGGCCGCTTCCGCGCCCATCTCGATGGCCAGGCACAGCTCGCTGATCAGGTCGCCCGCGTGCGGGCCGACGATGCCGGCGCCCACGATGCGATGGGTTTCCTCATCGAAGATCAGCTTGGTGAAGCCCTCGGTGCGATCGATGCCGATCGCGCGACCGCTGGCAGCCCACGGGAACTTGCCCACGCCGATCTTCAGGCCCTTTTCCTTGGCCTCGCGCTCGGTCACGCCGACCCAGGCAATTTCCGGATCGGTGAACGCGACCGACGGGATCACGCGCGCATCGAAGTAGCTCTTCATGCCGGCCACGACTTCCGCTGCCACGCGTGCTTCGTGCGTCGCCTTGTGCGCAAGCATCGGCTGGCCGACCAGGTCGCCGATGGCATAGATGTGCGGCACATTGGTGCGCATCTGCGTATCGACGTTGATGAAGCCGCGATCGGTCACGGCCACGCCGGCCTTGTCGGCGCCGATCTTGTTGCCGTTGGGCGAGCGGCCCACGGCCACCAGCACGCGATCGAACACGGTGGTTTCAGGAATGCTTTCACCTTCGTAGCTGACCTCGATGCCCTTCTTGCCGGCCTTGGCCTCCACCACCTTGGTCTTGAGGTGCACGCCCTTGAGCTTCTTGGCCAGGCGCTGCGCCAGCGGCTTGATCAGGTCGGCATCGGCGCCGGGGATCAGCTGATCCATGAACTCGACCACGGTCACTTCGCTGCCGAGCGCGGAATACACGGTGGCCATTTCCAAACCGATGATGCCGCCGCCGACGACGAGCAGCTTCTTCGGCACGTCCTTGAGCTCAAGCGCACCGGTCGAATCGATGATGCGCTCGTCGTCCCACGGGAAGGCCGGCAGGCGCACGGCCTGCGAGCCGGCGGCGATGATGGCGTGCTCGAAGCGCAGCAGCTTGGTGCCTTCGGCCGTCTGGACTTCCATTTCATTCGGCGACACGAAGGTGCCGACGCCCTGCACGGTGCGCACCTTGCGCTGCTTGGCCATGCTGGCCAGGCCGCCGGTGAGCTTGCCGACCACCTTGGTCTTGAAGTCGCGCAGCTTGTCCAGGTCGAGCTTGGGCGCGCCAAAGGTGACGCCATGCGCAGCCATGGCCTCGGCTTCGTCGATCACGGCGGCCGCGTGCAGCAGCGCCTTGGACGGGATGCAGCCCACGTTGAGGCAGACGCCGCCGAGCGAGGCATAGCGCTCGACCAACACCGTGTCCACGTCCAGATCGGCGGCGCGGAACGCGGCCGTGTAGCCGCCGGGGCCGGAGCCGAGCACGACCAGTTTGCATTCGATGTCGGGCGTGCGGCCCGAGGCGCCAGCGGCCTTCGGTGCCGGCGCTGCAGCAGGTGCAGGCGCGGGCGCAGCAGCGGCCGGCGCGGGCGACGGTGCAGCGCCATCGGCCACTTCCAGCACCGCGATCAGCGCGCCTTCGGACACTTCGTCGCCCACCTTGACCTTCAGTTCCTTGATCACGCCGGCGGCGCTCGACGGAATTTCCATCGTGGCCTTGTCCGATTCGAGCGTGATCAGGCTCTGTTCCTTGGCGACGGTGTCGCCGACCTTCACCAGCACCTCGATCACCGGCACGTTGTCGTGACCGCCGATGTCGGGGACTTTGATTTCGATGGTGCTTGCCATGGGGAATCCTTAGTTCTTGTTCGCTACGCATGTGGGGCGACGCTAGAGCCGCCCCTCACCCCAGCCCTCTCCCCGGAGGGGAGAGGGAGCTAAGAGCGCGTCAGAGCAGCAGGCGGCGGATGTCGCCCAGCTGCTGTGCGAGGTAGGTGGCGAAGCGCGCGGCGAGCGCGCCGTCGATCACGCGGTGGTCGTAGCTCAGCGACAGCGGCAGGATCAGGCGCGGGGCGAATTCCTTGCCGTTCCACACCGGCTTCATGGACGCCTTGGACACGCCAAGAATGGCCACTTCCGGTGCGTTGACGATCGGCGTGAACGAAGTGCCGCCGATACCGCCCAGCGAGGAGATCGAGAAGCAGCCGCCGGACATGTCGTTCGGGCCCAGCTTCTTGTCGCGCGCCTTCTTGGAGATCTCGCCCAGTTCGGTGGCCAGATCCAGCAGGCCCTTCTTGTCGCAGTCGCGGATCACCGGCACCACCAGGCCATCGGGCGTGTCCACCGCGATGCCGATGTGGAAGTACTTCTTCAGGGTCAGCTTCTCGCCCGACACATCCAGCGAGGAGTTGAACTGTGGGAATTTCTTCAGCGCGGCGACCACGGCCTTGATCTGGAACACCAGCGGGGTGATCTTCAGATCCTTGTTCTCTTCGCCGAGCTTTTTGCGGAAGGCTTCCAGCTCGGTGATGTCGGCATCTTCGTGCTGGGTGACGTGCGGGATCATCGCCCAGTTGCG
>Ga0209672_100673_pt1 | contig 17260 bp, 20 predicted proteins | sample AraplaCol_mMS_r2_FD_184273 | JGI IMG/M metagenome (GOLD analysis project Ga0209672, IMG submission 184273) | Arabidopsis root microbial communities from North Carolina, USA - plate scrape CL_Col_mMS_r2 (SPAdes) (version 2) | ecosystem: Host-associated > Plants > Roots > Endosphere | place: USA...
TTGTACGCGGCGACCAGCTTCTCGGTCACGTTGCCAATGATGGACTCATGCACGAACAGGCGGCGCGTGCTGGTGCAGCGCTGGCCGGCGGTGCCGACGGCGCCGAACACGATGGCCGGTATCGCCAGCTTCAGGTCGGCGCTTTCGTCCAGGATGATGGCGTTGTTGCCGCCCAGTTCCAGCAGCGAACGACCCATGCGCTTGGCCACGCGCTCGCCCACCTGGCGACCCACCTTGGTGGAACCGGTGAAGCTGATCAGCGGGATGCGGTGATCGTCCACGAAGGCCTGCGAGAGATCGGTGCCGGCATCGTTGAACAGGAAGAAGATGTCCGGGAAGCCGGCTTCGCTCAGCGCGTCGTTGCAGATCTTCATGCTGGCGATGGCCGACAGCGGCGTCTTCGGCGAGGGCTTCCAGATGCAGATATCGCCGCAGATGGCCGCGAGGAACGCATTCCACGCCCACACCGCCACCGGGAAGTTGAATGCACTGATGATGCCGACCAGGCCCAGCGGCTGGTACTGCTCATACATGCGGTGGCCCGGACGCTCCGAGTGCATGGTGTAGCCATAGAGCATGCGGCTCTGGCCCACGGCGAAATCGGCGATGTCGATCATCTCCTGCACTTCGCCGTCGCCCTCGGGCTTGATCTTGCCCATTTCCAGCGCCACCAGCGAACCGAGCGCATCCTTGTGCTTGCGCAGCGCTTCGCCGCACAGGCGCACCGCTTCACCGCGACGCGGCGCCGGGGTGGTACGCCACACCTTGAATGCTTCCTGCGCGCGCTTGACGATCACTTCGTAGTCGGCTGCGCTGGATGCGTGCACCGTGCCAATCACTTCGCCCGTGGCGGGATTGACCGGATGCAAGGTGCCGGCATCGGTCGTCTTGGACCACTCGCCCTGACCCAGGTAGGTGCCCGAATGCGACTGGCCAAGACCAAGGGCGGTGAGAATTTCGTGCGACATGCTTCACTCCAGACCGGGGCGCGGGGAAGGCGCCGGGAATAAAACCGCCATTCTAGCAGGGGGCTGTTAACGGGTTCGCGCCGCACCCGTTCCATGGCAAAATTCCGCCCGCTGCCCCCGTAGCTCAGCTGGATAGAGCGTCCCCCTCCTAAGGGGAAGGTCGTACGTTCGAATCGTATCGGGGGCACCAAGACGCAGATGCACAAAGGCCGGCGGAGACGCCGGCCTTTGCTTTTGAGTTCTCACCGTGGGCTGGACGGGCCGGTGGTGGAGCGACTGACCGCCGTTGGACATCGCTGTGACGATGCGGCAGTGCAGCGAGCGCTTACTTCCTAGGCAGGTATCACCAGCGGATGCCACTGCGGGTCAACGCCATGACGCTGTAGGTCAGTTTTTGGCGAAAATGCCCCGGTCGAGCACTTCGGCCTGGACATGGCCGGCCACCGCATCATGGTCCATCGCTTCGCCGCTCAGCTCCTGCTGGGCCGATACCGTGCCGTAGATGTGGGCGCGCCAGGCCACCCGGCCGGGCAGCTGATCCACTTCGCAAAGCACCTGAAGTTCGTGCTCTGTCTCATCCACGACGCAAAAATTCATGTTCATGCGTGGGCGCCCCTGACGCCCGCGAAACGGCCAAACGGTTGGCGATGGTCATGCCATCGCGAGGTCCTCATCGAGTGTCTGGTTCTTCGAGGCGCCTTAGCTACGCCAAGCGCAATCAAGGAACGTGCCATGTTCGCCCAGGCACGGGCGGCCCTTGGCGCGCCGCGGTCGGATCAGGCCAGGATGCCGTGCTCGCGTGCGTAGGCGTACACGTCCAGGTCGTTCTTCAGCCCCAGCTTGTTCATCGCATCCATCTTCTGGCGGCTGATGGTCTTGACGCTGCGATTGAGCTGGCCGGCGATTTCGGTCACGGTGAAGCCCGACGCAAACAGGCGCAGCACTTCGGTCTCGCGCTTGGACAGGGCGGGGTGGCCATCGGCAGGGCTGCCTGCGCCCCCGTCGTCGAGCACCTGGCTGATGCTGGTGCTGAGAAACAGACGTCCATGCGTGACGGCCTGCACCGCTAGCGTCAATTCCGAAAGCGCGTCGGTCTTGCTCATCAGGCCGCGTGTGCCGGTTTCCAGGATCGCCTTGAGCACGCCGCCGTTGTTGACCATGGTGAGGACCACCACCGGCAGGTCGGGCCGGCGACGGCGAATCATGCCCAGCATCTGCAAGCCATCGGCCATCTGGCCACCGGGCATGCTGAAGTCCGTGATCAACAAGTCGCAGGGATGTTTGTCGACGGCATCGAGCAACTCGACTGGCGAGCCGACTTCAGCCACCACTTTGGCATTCGTATGGTTTTCCAGCAGGGCGCGTACGCCGCTGCGAAAAATGGGATGGTCGTCAGCGAGGATGATGCGAAGGGTCACGGTGTGCCCGTCCCGAGTGGCTGTGTCTGTAGAGCTGGACTAGGGTAGCTGCTCGACGCCTAACGCATTGTAGGTTTCGGCCTACTCAGCGCGTGTAGTCTTCAGATGTCGCTCATGAAGCTTGTCACGTCTTCTATCGTGAGTAGCTGTTCGATGCTGTTGCGAACACGTGGCGTTCAGCGATGCATCGGCCGGTGGGACGCATCCCGTGCCATGGAGGGATGCGCTCCCATTCTAAGTCCGATCGCGGCCGTTGCGTCATAGCGAAAATCTACTGAGCTCGCCAGCTGCGTCATCCATGCAAGGTGCGCGATAGTTCACTGGGTTTGCACCATGGCTCGGCTCAAACCAACTTGCGGGGGGCGTCGGTACATTCACGGCGCCATGGACACGCCAGTCCGGTGTTGCCCTGCCCAAGCCCAGGCGTGAAATCGGCGAGACGCGAGCGCGGCGAGTCATCGCCGATCTTGGTGATCCCGATGTCGATGATCGACAACAAGGTCGTGGGCTCGACATCAGCAGGCGCACTGATCTAAGCGCGCGGCAAGGCGTTTTTCCCGTGGATTTCCGCCGCTAGACGGGTGGCGACATTTCGAAAGGGTTCTACAAAGGCAACGTCTAGGGCAGCAGTTGCGGCGATACGCCGTACAACGCCAGCGCATCCGCGGCGAGCGGACAACGAGCACTGCATGCTGGCTAAAACTTTCAGCGATCGCCGATTTAGCGGCCTCCTTCGCTTCAAGCTCGGCCGAACGGCGCTGCATGCTTCGCCCAAGTTGGCCTGACAGGTCAGCCCGCGCGCGATGCTCGGCAATCGACGATCTGTGGGGACGGAACATCGAGCTGACACCGATAGGCGAGGGCAGGGCCAGCGCGTTTCGATCTTGCTGCGTCTCGCTTCCTGAGGTCGGTTTCGGAACTGCGGCGCAAGGGGCCGATGATCGATTTCGAATGCCGCCGAAATGTTGTCTCGCAGCATTCCTCAGGTCCCGGGTGGCTAGTAGTCCCTGGCCGACTCATTCAACAGCCATGACCGGCGCGCGGATGGCTCGACCGGGCGCAAGGTCATCTCATGATGCACCGCAAAAAGCACGCAAAAACATGCGGTTGCAAAGCATGACCTTTGCCACGCTCGCTTAATGTAAGTCATGCGTAAGCTTTAGCCTAGCATAGGGTTTTCAGCGTTCCATGTTGCCGGCGCCCCCACCGTCGGTTCCCCCACATGGCGCAGAGCGCGAAAGGGAGTTCTTATGGCGGTACTCGTCGGCATTTATCTGGTGCAGAGCGACTTGTTCGACATCGTGCGCGACGGTCGAACGACATGGATCGGCACATGGACGTTGTTCCGTTCCCCATGGATGAATCGCCAAGATTGGGAAGCGCTGACCAGCGGCGAAACCGCGGCCTGCTTCGACAGTCGTGAGCTGGCCATCCAGGCAGGCGAGGACGAGGGCGTGACGTTCGCCCGCGAACTGCAGGGTGACGACGGGTTGGAGCCCATGGCTTGGGCACCGGTGCCAGTCACCTCCAGCATGCCGCTCAAGCGCGCCAGTGGCGGCGACTGGCACTGATGGCCTTGCCTGCGACATAACGTTAGACCGTGGGCATTGCATGGCCCAACGGCCGAGTGTCGTTCTTCTGGGTGCGCACGCCATAATGCGCAGACACGGCGATCCGCCGGACAGAGGAAGGCGACGGGCCGAGCATGGCGCGTACCCTGCTAGCGCTGATGGTGCCCGAGGCCGAGCCGCTGGTCGGCAGCTTCCGCGATCAGTACGACCCTTCCGCGCGTCGCGGGCTGGGCGCGCATATCACCCTGATCTATCCGTTCATCGACAGCGAACTGCTCACGCCCGGTCTGCTGGCTCGTTTGCGTGAGGTGGCGGCCGAGATCCCCGCGCCGATGTTCCGCCTGGCGCACGTGGATACGTTTCCTTCGGTCGTATGGCTGGCGCCCGAACCGGCCAAACCCATTGCCCAGATTGCCAGCGCTCTCGAGCGAGCCTTTCCCGATCATCCCAAGGGCGGCGGTGCCTTTCCCGACTTTGTTCCCCATCTCTCAGTCGCCCGTCACGTGCAGCACGAGAAGGCTGCCCTGATCAACGAACTGGAAGCGCGACTTGCCGATCACGGCCCCGTGTACGGCTGGTGCGAATCGCTGTCGCTGCTCGTCAACGACCATCGGCGCTGGCATGCGGCGGGAGAGTTTCCCTTTCTGCATTGATGGTGGCGCGCGCTTCGAACGAGTGCGGGCCAACGCGGACGCAAGCTAGTCGGATTCGTCGAGCGGCGCGAGCAGCAGTGGCGCATCCTGCGCACGACGACCAATGTTGCGAAGGCTGTTGCGCCGGCCGCAAACGGGGCACATGAAATACACGCCAAAGCTATCGATCGACGGCAAGGTGTCCTTGGCCGTGAGCTCGGATTGGCAGCGTATGCACGTCCACATGGTGACGAGAGGTACCTGGGTTGCGTGGGAGTAGCGTGGGATGGCGCAGTCAGTGTTCGTTGACCCAGGTGTCTTCGATATCGTCCTGGATGGCCACTTGCAGTTCCGTGCTCGACAGTTCGGAAACCTCGAAAACCCTGCCGTGCCGCATGCCGCGGTAAATGCCGTTGAGACGGAACGTAGCCGACCAGTACACGCTGTCGTGCACGGCGCCGAGATACTCCGCCGTGTAATTGAAACCGTTGCTGGTCATGCCGGCGACCTCAGCCATGATCGCGTCCTCCGCAGCCCTTCGACATGACACTACTCTCCTTGGCTGCGCGGCGTGTGAATGGTTCGGCAGGGCGTGCGTTGGCTGGATCACGGTGGGGCCCGTGGGGTGACTCCACGCGTACCGATGCATGACGGCACCCCTCTCGCCCGTGCCCGGCGCGGCGTTTCAAGAAGCGTCTGATGTATCGCGCTACTCGACCTCGCTAGCATAGGGACCCCGGCCACGGGCGATGTCTCTGGCGAACATGGAACCGCTCGTGGCGGCAGCCCTCATGGCTCGCCCGGTCTTCCGCAAGCGAAGCCGGGAGTGGGTCGGTGGTCCCCGCGCTACACCGTCGTGCACAGAGGCAGTCATGACTGAAACATCATCGATGAGGGAGTTTTCCGTGGTGTTTCGCGGCGATGACCAAGACGACACCGTCACTACCGACACGCATGCCGATGCGCTGGCTGTCCACGACCATGGCGATATCGCGAACCCGGGGCTGGCACATCGCGTGTGGCCGCGCCACGACGCCGAAGGCGATATCGTCGAAGTGGCCGACATCGAAGAAGTCGAAGCACTGGTCCATCAGGACACCGTGACGCAAGTGCGCGAGCTGCACAGCTTCAGCCACTCCGTGCGACTTCTGTTCCACGGCGCGACGCTGAAGTTCTACGCGGCCATCTACATGGACGACCTGCTATGGCGGGCGATGAAGTCCTCCGACTTCGACGCCGCCGAAAAAGCCTTCGAAGAATTCGTGGCGCAAGTCAATCACCGCGCCCGCAGCGAAGTGCGCCGCGTCCAGCTCGATGCCGCCAACATGCAACTGCAGCGCGTCATCGCCGAGTCCGAAGCAAGAGCCGAACGCCTGCGCGTCAACATCCAACGCAACGCCGCACAGAAACAGCGCGCGATGGAACACGAAAGCGAACTACGCAACAGCATCCAGCAACTCGACGCCGCGCGATTGCAGGCGCAGCTCTACGCCAATCGGACGTTCCGGCAGATCGGGCAGCTGCATTCGACGTGTGCGGCGCAGTTGCCGCGTTATCGCGCGGGGCTGCTGGGGATGCGAAAGAAGTGAGATGACGTGCAATGCGTTATTCACCCGAAAAAAAAGGCCCGACATAGTCGGGCCTTTTTTTTTAAATCAAATCTGGTACCGGTGATAGGACTCGAACCTACACGACATCGCTGCCAGTGGATTTTGAGTCCACCGCGTCTACCATTCCGCCACACCGGCATTGCAGCGCCGCATTATGCCGGGTTCAGTGGACCGGGTCGAGCCCCAGTTGGCGGTCGGAGCGCTGGTACTGGTTGTGGCCCAGGGGCTGGAACACGGCGCAGTGGGTCATGGCGCCCGAATAGATGTGCAGGCTCACGGCGACGGCGTCGTCGCTGGGGTTGCGGATGGTGTGGTACTCGTGGGGCGGGATCAGGCTGCCGGCAGAGCCGGGGCCGGCCTGGATGGAGCCCACGGGCTGGAAACAGTAGTTACCGTCTTCGTCGGCGAGGCGCTCGTACTGGACCACTTCCAGCGCGCCGCTCCAGACGCCTTCCACGCACCACATGCCGCAGTGGTCATGGATCGGGGTGCCCTGGCCCGGTCCCCAGGTCATGGCGACCACGCAGTAGCCGTGGTCCTCGCTGCGGTAGAGCTCGCGGCGGGCGTAACGGCCCTCGGCGGTCTCGAAGACGCAGTCGGGAAGCTTCACCTGCTGGCTGCGGATGAGGCTGCACAGGCTGTTGCGCAGGCTGTCGGTGACGGCGCGCGTGGTGTCCTGAGACACGGCCGCGTCGATGGCGTCGATGAGCTTGCGGGAGCCGGGGAAGTCCAGGGTAAGCATGGTGTTCTCGAGGTTCGTGCTACGCGGCCATCTTAGCAGCGCCGGGCGGGCGCCGCAGGCGGCTCGTTCAGAGTCCGCCGAGGAAGCCGCCTATGGCACGGCTGTAGTTGGGGATGTCAACCAGGAATGCATCATGTCCCTGCGGCGAATTGAGCGCCACGAATTCCACCGCCGCGCCGGCCGCGCGCAGGCCGTCGGCGATCTGCTCCTGCTGTTCCAGCGGGAACAGGATGTCGGTGCTTACGCCGATCACCATGGCCTTTTCCACGCTGATGCGCTTGAGGCCTTCCATCACGTTGCCGTTGCCGTACTCGGCCATGTCGAACCAGTCGCTGGCACGCGAAAGATACAAATAACTGTTCGGGTCGAAGGTGTGCACGAAGCGTTGCGCGTGCCCCTCCAGGTAAGACTCCACTTCGAATTCGAGGCCGAACGGATTGTCGTCGCGCTGCTCGGGATCGAGCCGGATGCGTGCAAAGCGGCCGTTCCATTCCATCGCGGAGCGGTAGGTGATCACGCCGAGCTTGCGTGCGATGCTCATGCCGTCGATGGGGTAGTTGTCGTCGGCGTACTGGCCCTTGTTCCAGTGCGGATCGAGCCGGATGGCTTCGCGCTGCAAGGAGCGGATGGCGATGGCGAACGGCTGCGCCTGCGGTGCGGTGTCCACGCTGATGTGCGCGCGCACGCTGCCCGGGTGCAGCACCATGTACGCCAGCGCGCTCATGCCGCCCATCGAGCAGCCGATCAGGCAGGCCAGCTGTTCGATGCCGAGGCTTTGCACGGCCACGTGCGCGGCGTTGGCCACGTCTTCCAGCGACAGCTCGGGAAAGTCGAGGCGATAGGGTTCGCCCGTGGCCGGGTTGATCGAGCGGGCGCAGGTGGAACCCTTGTCGCTGCCCAGTGAGTTCACGCAGATGACGAACCAGCGCGAAGTATCGATCGCCTTGCCCGGGCCGATCATCGCTTCCCACCAGCCGTCGGACGGATCTTGCGCATTGGACGCAGCATGCGCGCTGGGTGAGAGGCCGGTGAGGATCAGCACCGCGTTGTCGCGCGCGGTGTTCAACTCACCCCAGGTTTCGTACGCCACGCTGGCCTCGCGCAATGCTCCGCCCCGTTTCATCGCGAAGGGCGAGGGGAGGGCGCAGTAACGGCGGGCGTCGCTAGAGCCTGCATTCATATGCCAAGTACCTCGCGCCGGGAGCTGTTTGCCCGCAGGGCAAGGAAGAACGATGGAGTGTATGTCGATACACGACTGAGTGATGACGCGGCCCTGTGGGCAAACAGACCCGGCCCGAAGGTTTGAGCTTGAGTGGCGCCCAGCGGGCAGCGCGCGGCTTGACCTGCCAACCAGGCAGGCGCTGCGCCACGCGCTGCCCGCTGGGCGCCACTCAAGCTCAACGCGAGGCACTTGGCATATGAATGCAGGCTCTCGATCATGGATGAACCTTGTCGATGCTGATCTTGATCGGCGACTGCGTGCTCACCGCGACCACGCCGGCATCGCCTTCCAGGTCGCCCGGCTGGGCGATGGCCTGGCCGCTCTTGCTGATGCGGGCGCCGACGAACACGCGCGGCACCGAGGATAGTTTGAGTTGCGGCGTCATGCCCATCGTATCGTTCAAGGTGACGGTGGCGGGCAGGGCGTTGGCGTCCAGCTTGGCCACCGCCAGCGGCATCGGCGGGCCGTGCTCGGCGCGTGCGTAGACGAACAGCGTATCGCCCGCTGCCAGCTTGCTTTTCAGTGCCGGCGACAACGCCACTTGCACTTGCAGCGAGGGCTGCGCGGCGGATGTGGCGGGCGTTTCAGGCGCGGTCTTGCCGGGGCCGTTGATGCGCGCGTCGGCGACGGCGATCTGCTCGGCCACGGCCTTGGCCACGTTGGAATCCGGGTCCAGTTGCGGCTGCAGCTGGCGCCAGGTGGCGGCGGCCTCCGCGTACTTGTCGTGCTGGAACTGGCTGATGCCGAGCAGCCACAGGCCACGCTGGCTTTGCGGATCGATCTTCACGGCGCGCTCGAGCAGCTCCTGCGCGCGGCCGTCGATGCGGTGATCCTCGCGCAGCAGCGAATCGGCTTCGGCCCAGCCGACCATGGCGACGCTGTTGTTGGGATCGATGCGCAGGGCTTCGTCGTACGCATGGCGTGCGTCGGCGGCTCGGTGCATCACGCTATAGGTCTGGCCCAACAGCATCCAGCCTTGCAGATCGTCGGGCTTCTGCACGAGGTGTGCATTCAACTCGTCGACCGCCTGGTCGATGCTCATGCCGGCATCGGACTTGGGCACGCCATCGAGCACGACGGGCGTGCCCACCGCGAGGTAAAGGCCGATGGCAGCCAGCGGCAGGCAGAACGCCACGATCATCGCGAGCGCGAAGACGCCGCGTGGGCGGCCGAGTCGGCGTCCATGACGGACCAGCGGTAGCAACACCAGTAGCAGCGCCGCGACGATCATCGCCGCGGCGATCAGATAAAAAGCCAGCCTCACCAGTCGTCCCCTTCATCGGTCGGCTTGTCGTTGGCGACGGTGACCGCAGCGCGACCGCGCCGACGCACCGTCACCACCACCACGGCCGCACCGGCCAGCAAGATCACCAACGGTCCAAACCACAGCAGCAAGGTGCTGGCCTTTACCGGTGGGTCGTACAACACGAAATCGGAATAGCGATCGACCAGGTATTGCTTGATCTCCTCGTCGCTCTTGCCCTGCTGCATCAGGTTGAACACTTCGTGGCGCAGGTCGCGCGCGAGGTCGGCGTTGGAGTCGGCGAGGTTTTCGTTCTGGCAGACCAGGCAGCGCAGTTCGCGCGTGAGGCTTTGGAAGCGGACTTCCTGGGCGTGGTCTTTGAAGGGCAGGGGGTCGATGGCCTGGGCGAAGGCGACCGTCGCCATGAAGAACAACAGCAACAGCAGAACCTGTGGGAGCGCACCCTGTGCGCGACGCCAGGATGGCCGCTTCGTAGGATTGTCGCGCACAGGGTGCGCTCCCACAAAAAAGCGGCGGATCATGGCTGTTCCTTGGACAACGCCGCAATCGCCGGCTTCAATTCCTTCGCAATCACCTCAGGCGTCAACGGCCCAATGCGCTTGTAGCGGATCACGCCCTTGCCATCGACCAGAAAACTCTCCGGTGCGCCATACACGCCAAAATCAATCGCGGTGCGTCCTTCGCGATCGACGATGATCATGTCGTACGGGTTGCCGTGCTTGGCCAGCCAGTCCTTGGCGTCATCCGGTGCATCTTTGTAGTTGTAACCGACGACCGGCACGCCGATGGTCTTGCCTTCGGTCATCAGTACGGGATGTTCCTCGCCGCAGGCGATGCACCAGCTGGCGAACACGTTGATCAGGTAAGGCTTGCCCAGCATCGTGTCGCGGCTGACGGTCTGCGCGGGGTCGTCGAGCTTGGGCAGCACGAAGGCCGGCGCCGGTTTGTTGATCAGCGGCGAGGGCACTTCGCGCTGGTCGTGCTGGGTGTTCCACCAGATGCCGAAACCGAACAAGGCCACCAGCAACAGAAAGCCGAAGAAAGGAATCAGGCGGCTCATGCGCGCGACTCCTGCAGCGCGGCGGCGGGAATCGTCGCCGTCTCGGCCACACGCTTGGTGCGGAAACGGCGATCGGCCGCGGCAAAGAAACCGCCCAGCATCATCAACAGGCCGCCCGCCCAGATCCATCGCACGAACGGCTTGTCGTAGAGGCGCAAGGCCCACGCGCCTTCCGGCTGCTTCGCATCCATCGGCTCGCCCAGCGCCACATACAGATCGCGGAACAGGCCGGGGTTGATCGCCGATTCCGTCTGCACCTGGCCGCGCAGATAGGTGCGCTTCTGCGGATGCATCACGGCAACGGTGCTGCCATCGCGAGTCACGGTGACGGTGCCTTGGTCACCCTGCCAGTTGGGGCCTTGCGTGTGCTGCACGCCGTCGAAGCGGAATTCATAACCGCCGATGCTTTCAGTCTGGCCCGGCGCCACGCGCACGTCACGCTCCACGCTCAGCGCGTTGGTGAGCAACACGCCGGCCAGGAACACGCCCGCGCCGAAATGGGCGAGCAGCATGCCGGCCATCTCGGCAGGATAACGCCGGCCGGCGGGCATCTCGCGCCAACGCTTGAACACGTAGAGCAAGGTGCCGAAGCAGCACCACACTGCCGCCGCCGTGCCGGCAATCGCCTTGCTCTCGCCGCTGGTGACCAATGCCGCGACGATGGCGCAGGCGATGGCCGCAAGACCTGCACGCCACATCACCTTCTTCAGCACCGGCACATCGCTCTTGCCCCAGCGCAGGTACGGGCCGAACGGCAGCAGCAGCACCACAGGCAGCATCAGCAGGGTGAACAGGAAGCCGAAATACGGCGGGCCCACCGAAATCTTGCCAAGATTCAGCGCATCGCCGAGCAAGGGAAACAACGTGCCGAGCAGCACCATGGCCGCGGCCACGCTGAACATCAGGTTGCCGATAAGGATGGCTGTTTCGCGCGACACCACGGCAAACGGCTTGCCGCCCGCCACTTTCGGTGCGCGTATCGCATAGAGCAGCAGCGAGCCGCCCACCACGATGGCGAGGAAGCAGAGGATGAACAGGCCACGGCGCGGATCCGAAGCAAACGCATGCACCGAAGTAAGCACGCCGGAACGCACCAGGAACGTACCCAGCAGCGAAAGCGAGAACGCAAAGATGGAAAGCAGGATGGTCCACGCGCGCAGGCCGCCGCGCTTCTCCGTCACCGCCTGCGCATGAATCAATGCGGCGCCGACGAGCCAAGGCATGAAGCTCGCGTTCTCCACCGGATCCCAGAACCACCAGCCACCCCAGCCCAGCTCGGCATACGCCCACCAGCTGCCCGCGACGATGCCAGCGGTGAGGAAGCCCCACGCCACGTTCGTCCAAGGACGCGCCCAGCGCACCCAGGCCTGTTCCAGTTCGCCGCCCAACAACGCGGCGATGGAAAACGCGAACGCGACAGAGAAGCCGACGTAGCCCATGTACAGCACGGGCGGATGGAACGTCATGCCCGGATCCTGCAGCACCGGATTGAGATCGCCGCCATCGGGCGGCATCGGCAACAGGCGTGCAAACGGATTGGACGTGAAGATGATGAAGGCGAGGAAACCAACGGCCACCAGACCCAGCACGCCGAGCACGCGCGCCACGAACACTTCGGGCAGATTGCGGCTAAGCACCGCGAGCGCGAGCGTCCACAGGTTGAGGATGAAGATCCACAGCAGCAGCGAACCTTCGTGCGCGCCCCACACGGCGGCGACGCGGTAGTACCACGGCAACGCGAGGTTGGAGTTGTCGGCGACGTACTGCACCGAGAAGTCGAACGAAAGGAACGACCACACCAGCAGACCAAAGGCGAGCGATACGAACACGGCCTGTCCCGCCGCAGCAGGGCGGGCCACCAACATAAGCGCGCGGCTGCCGCTCCAGGCGCCGATCAGCGGCAGTACGCCCTGCGCGAGTGCGAGCAGCAGCGCGAGGATCAGCGCGAGTTGGCCAAGTTCGGGCGTCATTGCGGTTTGTCCTGTCCGGCTTCCTCGTTCACCTTCTTGCCTACGTGGGCCTTGGCCATGGCGTCCTTCAGCTCTTTGGGCATATAGGTTTCGTCATGCTTGGCCAGCACTTCGGTGGCGATGAAGCGGGCGTTGTCCATGTGGCCGGTGGCGATCACCGATTGGTTGTCGCGAAACAGGTCGGGCAGGATGCCGGTGTATTCCACGGGCATCGAGCCGCTTGCATCGACCACGGTGAAGGTGACCTTGAGCGATTCCTTGCTGCGCTGGATCGAGCCGGACTTGACCATGCCGCCCAGGCGAAAGGTCTTGTAACTGGTGGCTTGCCCGGTCTGCACCTGGCTGGGCGTGAACAGGTAGTTCATGTTCTGCTGCAAGGCGAACACGATCAGCGCCACGGCCACCAGGGCGGCGGCTATCACGAGTAGAACAATGGTAAGCCTGCGCTTGCGTGTGGGGTTCATGCTCATTCGCGTAGGTGCGTCTTAGGGCGCTGTAGGGTTGCGTTGCTGGCGTGCCGCCTGGCGTGCCAGGCGACCGCGCAGCTCGCGCAGGTTGCGGCGGCGGCGCAGCCACGGATTGAGGTAGTCGGCGATCAGCACGATGAAGAACACCGCGTACGCCGGCCACACGTACATGGCGTAGCCGCCCATGGCGAAGAACGCGCTCATGCCTGTCCCTCGCGTTGTGCGATCTGCTTCACCCAGTCCTTGCCGCTTTCCAGCGACAGCAGATCAGTACGCACGCGACCGAACAGGCTGGCGACGTAATAGAACTTGGTGGCGGCCATCATGGTGAGCAGCGGCCACAGCATGGCGGTGCTGATCTTCGACGGACCGAGAATGCGAATCGTGGAACCTTGGTGCAGCGTGTTCCACCAGTTCACCGAGAAATGCACGATCGGCACATTGATGATGCCGATGATGGCGAGGAAGGCCGCGGCGCGCGCGCCCTGGCGGCGATCTTCGAAGGAGTGATACAGGCCGATCACGCCCAGATAAAGGAACAGCAGCACCAGCTCGGAGGTGAGGCGCGCATCCCACGTCCACCAGGTGCCCCACATCGGCTTACCCCAAAGCGAACCGGTCACCAGCGTGACGAAGGTGAAGGCCGCGCCGATCGGCGCCGATTCCATCGCCACCACTTCGGCCAGCTTGATGCGCCATACCAGCGAAATAAACGAGGCCACCGCCATCAGTCCATAGATGAACAGGCTCATCCATGCGCAGGGCACGTGGATGAAGATGATGCGGTAGGCGTCACCTTGCTGATAATCGGCGGGCGCAAGCACCAGGCCGCCATACAGCGCAATCGCACCCGTCAACAGGGCGAGGCCCAGGGCCCAGGGTCGCAGCGTGCCGGCAAACCGATAGAAATTCGGTGGCGAGCTGAGCTTGTGTACCCAAAGGGGTATCCAGTTGGCCATTGTCTTAAGCGTCCAGAGCTATGCGGAGGGCGGTGGCGCACGCCAGGGGGGCAAGCACCAGGGCCATGACCAGCGCAGCGCCCAGCCAGGCGATGGGCGCGAGCCACGGCAGCCCTTGTTGAGCCGCGGCGACAGCGCCGGCGGCAAAGATCACCACGGGTACGCACAGCGGCAGCAGCATCAGCGCCAGCAGCATACCAGAGCGCCTGCTGCCGGCCGTGAGCGCCACCAGCACGGCGCCGAGCAGGCTCAGCAGTGGTGTGGAGAGCAGCAGCGCGTAGACCAGCACCGGCATCACCGCGGTTGGCAAATGCAGCATGCCCGCCAGTAAAGGCGCGATGACGATGAGCGGCAAAGCCGTAGTGATCCAGTGCGCAAGAATTTTCATGCCAAGCATGAGTGCCAGCGGCTGGGGTGAAAGGATGAGTTGTTCGAGCGATCCGTCTTCGATATCGCTGCGGAACATGGCATCGAGTGCCAGCAGCATGGCCAGCAGCATGGTCACCAGCACCGCGCCGCCGGCTATGCGCTGCAGCAGCGCTTCCTCCGGTCCCAGCGCAAACGGAAACAGCGTGATGACGATCAGCGCATAGAGCACCGGCATGACGATGTCGCCACGACGACGCCAGGCCAGGGTGAGATCGCGGCGCAGGACGGCGACGCAGGCGGGACCGAGCGGCGCGTGATTCATGCGTGCATGCGCACCCGTTTCGGCTCGCCGTTGAGAAAGCTCACGGCGCCATGGCTGGTGACCAGCGCGGCGCCGCCGGCGGCAGCGTGTTGGGTAAGCAGGCGATTGACCAGTTCGATGCCGCTGCGATCGAGGTTGGCGTACGGCTCGTCCAGCAGCCACAGCGTGGCCGGCAGCAGCAGCAGGCGCGCCAGCGCCGCGCGTTTCTTCTGGCCGGCGGAAAGCCGGCGCACGGGTTCGTCTTCGTAACCGGCGAGGCCGATGTCGGCGAGCACTCCGTCGACGCTGCGTCCATCGCGGGCGCCGTACAGACCGGCCGCCACCGCGAGATTCTCCTGTGCGCTGAGATCGGACTTCAGGCCCAGGTGGTGGCCGAGGAATTGCGTGTCGCCGAGGTGCTCATCACGTCGCCACGGCTGGCCGCGCCATGCCAGCGAACCTTCGTCGATATGCAGCAGACCGGCGAGGATGCGCAGCAAGGTGGTCTTGCCGCTGCCGTTGTCGCCTTCCACCAAGGCCACTTCACCCTCGTGCAGGCAGAAGTCCAGCGGGCCGAACACGGGTTCGTCCTGGCGGTAAAACGAGAGCGCCCGGGCCTCGAGCAGAGGCGGGGCGACGGCGGTGGAAGCGGTCATCCCTCGATTGTCCGCAATGCCCGGCAGGCTTGTCCATGCGGCGGGGTGCCGCCCGCGAAACGAGCTGGTTGGTGCGCGGCTGGGGGGCTTTTTGGCGTAGCGAGCACGGATCAGCCCGGCGGTGTGAGGCGAAGCTGCGCCGGCGTCGCGCCTTTGCCGTGGACATAGCCCACTTGCCCAAATTGATGGGCCAGCGCGTCGAGTGCCGGGACGTCCGGTCCGGTCACCCAGAGGCTGGCCTCCTTCCACGCACCCTCGTGGCTCGCGCCCATTCCTGCGCGAACGACCATGGTTTCGGGCAGGGCGCGCAAGGCGGCCAGCAGCGCGCGCTGGGCGATCCGGTTGTCCGGGCGTGGCACCGGTTTGGAAAACGGATGCCAAGCCGTGATGAAGCCCCATGGCAAGTGGCGCGCGAGATCGCGCAGCTCCGCTGGCAAGGGTTGATCGATATGGATGGTGGCCCAGCCGCCACGTGCCAGGCGCACCCGGTAATCGGTGGCCCGGTACGCGGCAAGCAGTGCCTCATCCATGCCGCAGATCGGGCAGGGGAGGGAGCGTGGCGCGCAATGCGGTGACGGCAGCGCTCAGATCGACCGATGCGGCATCGGCCGAGCCACGCAGCAACTGGTCCAGCAGCACGTCCTGCGCCCGTCCGCGCTCATAGGCGTAGGCGTAGGGCAGGTGCGTGAAGGTGACCATGCGATAGCGCGCCATGAAATGTTCCGGCGCCCGTTCGGCCAGCAGGGCGCCGAGGGCGCGCTTGGCGAGATAGTGCGGATCGGCCACCGAGTCGCGCATTTCCACGTAGTTTTCCAGCGCCATCGCGGCGATGGCGTCGCTGTTGGGCTGGCGGATGCGCTGGAACTCGGCGAACACGTCGGCGGTGTCGTCCGGCGATTCGGCGAGCAGGGAGGCGAGCACCACGGTGTCTTCGAAGCCGCAATTCATGCCCTGGCCGTGGAACGGCACGATGGCGTGCGCAGCGTCGCCGATCAGCAGCGCGCGCCCATCCAGATGCCAGCGCTGCAGATACAGCGTGGACAGCGTGCCGACCGGATGGCCGTCGTAGTCGTTGGCGAAATCCGGAATCAGCGGCAATAGGTCCGGGAAATCCTGCTCGAAGAACGCGCGTGCATGAGCGGCGTCGCCCAGCGTGGCGAAGCTGGGATGCGGACCTTGCGCCGGCAGGAACAGAGTCACCGTGAAGCTGCCCTCGGTATTGGGCAGGGCAATGCACATATAGCCGCCTCGCGGCCAGATATGCAGCGCATGCGGCTCCAGCGCGAACTGATCGTGGCCGCCGCTGCGGTCAATCAGATCGGCGCTGAGTCCGCCGGCGGAGGGGATTTCCAGCTCCTTGTACGCGTGTCCCAGCGATTCCACCCGTTCGCCCAGCGGCGAGTACGCGTTCATCGCTGCACGCAACGAGGAGCCCGCGCCGTCGGCGCCGATCACAATCGGGGCATCCAGCTCGCGCGACACGCCTTGTTCGTCGACCAGCTGCAGGCGCTGCCGATCGAAATCGGCGTTGGCCAGCGACTGCCCAAAATGGAACTTCACGCCGGCCGCTTCCGCAGCATCCAGCAGCAACATATTGAGCGCGCCGCGCGAGACCGACCAGATCACTTCGCTGTCGTCGACACCGTAGCGTTGCAGGCCGGAGCGGCCGTCGGTGGTGTGCACCATGCGACCGCGCATCATCACCGCGCGCTGCAGCACGTCGTCGGCGAGTCCGGCCTTGCGCAGCGCCTGCAGGCCGCGCTCGGCCAGCGCGAGATTGATCGAGCGACCACCGGTGAAGCCGGCGATGCGTGGGTCAGGGCGTTTTTCGAAGACGTCGACGGCGAAACCGCGTCCCGCCAATTGCTGCGCCAGCAAGGCGCCGACCAGGCCGCCGCCGATAAGAGTGAGGTGCTTCGCCATGGAGTCCCGCTGTCAGGTCGCAACGCTTAAAGGGCTGAGAGTAGCGTGTCGCGTTCGGGTGGGCGATGCGCAGTGCGGCAAGGCGGGGGCGAGCCCTCAAAAACTCATGAAATACCCGCCATTGACCG
>Ga0209672_100675_pt1 | contig 17217 bp, 15 predicted proteins | sample AraplaCol_mMS_r2_FD_184273 | JGI IMG/M metagenome (GOLD analysis project Ga0209672, IMG submission 184273) | Arabidopsis root microbial communities from North Carolina, USA - plate scrape CL_Col_mMS_r2 (SPAdes) (version 2) | ecosystem: Host-associated > Plants > Roots > Endosphere | place: USA...
GCCGCCTTCAGTTGGCGCATGATGCGCTGACAAGGCGCGGGGGGTGCGCCAGCGGGCCGAACCGAAGATGCGCGAAACCGATCACGAGTTCGTCCCTGCAGGAGGCGAGGCACATTGGCCCGCCCACGTGCTGGATGGCGCGCCCGCATTGATCACCTACGTGGATCGCGATCGGCGTTTTCGTTTCGTCAACGCCACCCATCGCACCTGGCTGGGCATCGACCCTGCACGCATGATCGGTCGCACCGTCGACGAAGTGATCGGCATGTGGAATCTGGAGCGCGCCGGTGCCTGCCTTGAACAGGCCCTGGCCGGCGAAGCCAGCGTGTACGAAGGCGAACTGTTTGCCGGTGCCGCGCGTTGCTACGTGCACGGCAACTTCCAGCCGGACGTGGACGACGACGGCCACGTGCGCGGCGTGTTCACCGTCTTCACCGACATCACTGCGCGCCATGCGCTTGAGCTGCAGCTGCGCGAAAGCGAGCAGCGTTTCTTCGGCGCGTTCCAGCATGCGCCGATCGGCATGGCGCTGGTCACCACCGAAGGGCATATGCTCCGCGTCAACGCGGCACTGTGCGACATGCTCGGCTATAGCGAACAGGAACTGCTGACGCGCGCCCTGCCCGACCTGACCCACGTCGACGACCTGCCCGCCTCGCGCGAGCTCTCGCGCTCACTACGGGAGGGCCGGCGCGAGACGTATCAATTGGAGAAGCGCTACATCCACCGCGACGGTCACGTGGTGTATGTGCTGCTCAGCGTTTCGCTGGTGCGCGCGATCAATGGCGAGCCGTATCACGCCGTCGCGCAGATCCTCGACATCAGCCAGCGCAAGGCTTACGAAGAAGCCCTGTTCCGCGAACGCGAGCTGGCCGAGGTGACCTTGCGTTCCATCGGCGACGCGGTGATCACCACCGATCTGCGGCATTGCGTCACCTCGCTCAACCCGATCGCCGAGGCGATGACCGGATGGAGCCAGGCCGAAGCCGTGGGCAGGCCGATGAGCGAGGTGTTCCGCCTGATCGACAGCCGCACGCGCGAGCCGCTGCATAGCCCGCTGCTCGATGCCATCACCCGCGATGCGATCGTGGAGCTGAAAGGCAATGCCGTGCTGCTGCATCGCAATGGCTTCGAAACGCCGATCGAGGATTCCGCCGCATCGATCCACGACCATGCTGGCAGCGTGATCGGCGGCGTGCTGGTGTTCCACGACGTGAGCGAAACGCGCGCGCTGGCGCTGAAGATGGCGCACCTGGCGCAGCACGACACGCTCACCGGCCTGCCCAATCGCAGCCTGCTGCAATCGCGACTGGAACAGGTGCTGGCCGCCGCGGTCCGGCGCCAGGACGAAGCCGCGCTGCTGCATATCGACATCGACCACTTCAAGCTGATCAACGACGCGCTCGGCCACAGCGCCGGCGACGATCTGCTGCGTGCGTTTGCCGCCCACCTGCGCCATCACCTGCGCAACGAAGACACCGTCAGCCGCATCGGCGGCGACGAGTTCGTGGTGCTGCTTTCCCACGTGGACGGCCGCTCCGGCGCCAGCCAGCTGTGCGAGAAACTGATGCGCCTGTGGCAGGCCTCGCCGGCCAGCAAGATGGGCGAGTTCAACATCACCTATAGCGTTGGCATCAGCGTTTATCCCGATGATGCCCTCGACGCCGAAGCGATGCTGCGCAACGCCGACATCGCCATGTACGAAGTGAAGATGAAGGGTCGCAACGACTATCGCTTCTTCACCTCGCAGATGAGCGAACTGCCGGCCGCACGCCTGCGCATCGAGCAGGATTTGCGCAAGGCCCTCAAGCGCGGCGACCTGCATCTGCACTACCAGCCCAAGGTGGATGCGCGCACCGGCGTCATCGTCGGCGCCGAGGCGCTGTTGCGTTGGCAGGTCGACGGCCGCGACGTGTACATGCCCGACCAGTTCATCCCAGTGGCGGAAGAGAGCGGCCTGATCGTGCCCATCGGCGAATGGGTCATCCACCAGGCCTGTCGCCAGGCCGGGGCGTGGTATCGCGCCGGCAAACCGATCGTGGTGGCAGTGAACGTGGCGGCGCCGCAGTTCCAGCATCCCGGTTTCCACGCCACGCTCAAGAACGCGCTGGAAGAAGCGCAGCTGCCGCCGTCGCTGATCGAGCTGGAACTGACCGAACGCATGGTGATGTCCGCCGGCGACCAGAGCCGGGCGCTGATGCAAGGCATCAAGGATCTGGGCGTCAGCCTGGCGCTGGACGATTTCGGGACCGGCTATTGCAGCCTGTCTTACCTGAAGTACTTCCCCATCGATGCGCTGAAGATCGATCGCACCTTCGTGCGCGATATCGCCACCGATGCGGACAACGCCGCCATCACCGACGCCATCATCACCATGGCCCGCGGCCTGGACATGAGCGTGGTGGCCGAAGGCGTGGAGACCGCGGCGCAAGCGGAACACCTGCGCCGCGCCGGCTGTTCTCTGCTGCAGGGCTTCCTGTTCGGCACCGCCATACCGCCCGAACAATTCAGCCAACAACTCCTACCCGCCTAAGCCACACCGCGCGCCCCCTTGTAGGAGCGCACCCTGTGCGCGACCAGCGCCTCAGAACTCCGCTTCATACATGAAGTAATGACACCGCTCCATCCCGAGCCCCGCATACGTCCGCTGCGCCCGCTCGTTCTCCGTCTCCACATACAAACGCAATCCAACAGCGCCAGCGTGCCCCGCGCGCTGCTTCGCATCGTCATACAGGCTACGAAACACACCCTCCCGACGCGCCGACTCCACGACATAGACGCTCTGGATCCACCAGAAGTCACCCGCGCGCCAGTCGCTCCATTCGTAGGTCACCAGCAGGCATCCCACCGGCTCGCCCGCACGCTCGGCCACCAGGTAGAAGCCCCGTCGCGGTTCGTCGAACACCGCCGTCACGCCACGACCGATCACTGCCGGCGATAGCGCTTTCTGCTCGGTTTCCCACGCCATCGCGGTATTCCACTGCGCAATGTGCGCGATGTCGTCGCGGCTGGCGATGCGTATTTCGATGCTCATGCGTGATCTCTCAAGGCTTGGCAGGCCCGCGCGTGCGTGACGCGCCGAGCTTGCGGGTCAAGGTATTGCGGCCAACGCCCAGCGCGGCGGCCGCATGCTGGCGATGGCCTTCGTGCGCTTCGAGCGCCACCTGCAGCAAGGTCTGGTCCAGCGCGGCGCGGGCTCGGGTGTGGATGTCGACCTCGCCGTCGGCCAGGGCCTGCGTCACCCATTCGCGCAAGGCGTCGGTCCAGCCACCGGCCGAACTGCTCGCGGCGCCCGCGCCCAGATCCGCGGGAAGAATCTCGTTGCCGGGCGCAATCACCGCGAGTCGGCGGCACAGGTTTTCCAGCTCGCGCACATTGCCCGGAAAATCGCGTTGCGCCACCGCCTTGAGCGCGGCTTTGGAGAAGCGCTTGGGCGCGAGATGCAATTCCTGCGCAGCACTGGCGAGGAAGTGCCGCGCCAACAACGGAATGTCCGTGCGACGCTGGCGCAACGGCGGCAGTTCGATGCGCACCACATCGAGGCGATGCTTGAGGTCGGCGCGGAACTGGCCGGCGGCGACCCGTGCATCCAGGTCCTGATGCGTGGCGGCGATGATGCGCACGTCGCCGCGTATCAACTCACGGCCGCCAACGCGATAGAACTCGCCGCCCGCCAGCACACGCAGCAGGCGCGTCTGCAAGGCCAGCGGCATATCGCCGATTTCATCGAGAAACAACGTGCCGCCTTCGGCCTGCTCGAAACGCCCGGCATGGCGACGCGTCGCGCCCGTGAAAGCGCCTGCTTCGTGGCCGAACAGTTCGCTTTCCAGCAATTCGCTGGGAATCGCCGCCGTGTTGAGCGCCACGAACGGCTTGCCGCGGCGGGCGCTTTCGTCGTGCAGGGCGCGCGCCACCAGTTCCTTGCCGGTGCCGGTTTCGCCGGTGATCAACACGTTGAGGTCGCTCGCAGCCACGCGACCGATCAAGCGAAACACTTCGCGCATGGCGGGGCTGTCGCCCAACAATGCATGCGTCGGCGCGGGTGCCGTATCGGATGTCGTCGCCGAGGTTGGCAGATCGGCCAGTGCACGCTGCACGGCAGCCACGGCCTGATCGAGATCGAACGGCTTGGCCAGATAGTCCACCGCGCCAGCGCGATACGCCGCCGCCGTGGTCGCCACATCGGTAAAAGCACTCATCACGATCACCGGGCCCAGGCCTTGCGCCTTCATCGCAGCAATGAGGGCCAGGCCACCCTCGCCCGGCATGCGCACATCGGTGAGCAACAAGGCCGGCGACGAAGTGCGCAGTGCCTCGCGCACCGCCTCGGCGTCGCCGAACTCACGCACGCTGAGGCCGGCATCGCGCAATGCCTCGGCGAGCACAAAGCGGACGCCGCGATCGTCGTCGGCAATCCAGATCTCGTGGCCGGATTCAGTCATGCGCGTGGCCCATGGGCAGATAAAGGGAGAATGTGGTTTCGCCGGGGCGACCCACATGACGCAGTTCGCCGCCGTGCTCGCGCGCAATCTCGCGCGCCAACGCCAGGCCCAGTCCACTGCCATCGGCGCGGCCGGAAACCAGCGGTTCGAACAAGGTGTCGCGCAAGTGCTCGGGTACGCCCGGGCCATCGTCGACCACATCGACGCGCAGCGCCATGCGCGCCATGCGTTCGCCCAGTCTCACCGACGGTTCGGCCCGGGTGCGCAACAGCAGTGTCTTGGCACCTGCTTCGACGGCGTTGCGCGCCAGGTTGAGCAGCAACTGCAACAGTCGATCGGCATCGCCGTAGATATCAGGCAGGCTCGGGTCGTAGTCGTGGCGCACTGTCGGTGGCGCGGGTTCGGCCATCAGCAGATCGCCGAGGCGCTCCAGTTGCACGTGGATGTTGACGTCGCCCAATTGCGCGGCGGCGCCGTCATGGTGCAACAGACGATTGGCCAGTGCCGCGAGCCGATCGGCTTCAGCAATCACCAGCCCGGCGAGGTTGCGCAGTTGTTCGTCCTCGACACGCCGCTGCAGCAGCTGCGCCGCGCCGCGCAAACCGGCCAGGGGATTCTTCACCTCATGCGCAAACCCGCGCAACGTCGCCGAAAGCGGCGTGCCCGAGGGCGCCGGCGGCGCCAGCGTATGCACTTCGAGCAACAGCTCGCCGCTGGCCAGGCGTTGCATCGACACATCGACCCGTGCCATCTCACCACGCGCCGACGGGATGTCGATGCCGCGCAATTGATGCGGCGATGGTTCCTGAAGGGCACGCTCGGCCTGCGCCATCCACTCCGGTCGATGCAGCAACACTGAAAGCGACTGCCCCACGGCGCTGCGCGGACCGATATCGAGCAATTCCGCCAGGGCCGGATTCACCCACAGCAGGCGCAGCCGCTCATCCGCCAGCGCCACTCCGGTCGCCAAAGGCTCCGCCCATCCACGCGCTGCCGTATCGTTCATTGCACCATCATGGACAATGCGCCGGCTTGGTGCAATGCCGCATGTGGGCGGGCTCTGTCCTGAAGTCGTCGAGGAGCGCCACCCAGCCTAAATGGTCCGAGCGCCTATGTCGGGCGGGGGTTCTTTCGCTATTGCGAAGCCTATTTGAATAGGGCCATGAGAGCCTGCGCGCCGGCCGTCGAGGACGCCGGGTTCTGGCCAGTCACCAGGCGACCGTCGGTGACGGTGAACACCTCCCAGTTGGCCTTCTTCTCAAACGTGGCGCCGAGCTTCAGCAGCTCGTCTTCGACCAGGAAGGGAACGACGTGGGTGAGTTGAACCTCTTCTTCTTCGCCATTGGTGAAGCCGGTGACGTGCTTGCCCTTCACCAGCGGTTCGCCCTTGTGCTTGACGTGCCGCAATACACCGGGCGCGTGGCATACGAAAGCGATGGGTTTGCCGCTGTCGTAAAACGATTCGATCAACTTGATCGAGACCGGGTCTTCGGCAAGATCCCACATGGGACCGTGGCCGCCGGGATAGAACACGGTGTCAAAGTCCTTCGACGCTACAGAGTCGAGGCGTGACGTATTGGCCAACACATTTAGCGCCGCGTTGTCCTGCTTGAAACGTGTCTGCGCAGGCGTCTGGTTGCTGGGGTCGTCGCTCTTGGGATCGATGGGTGGCTGCCCGCCCTTGGGCGATACGACGGTCACCGATACACCGGCATCAGTAAAAACGTAATACGGCGCCGCAAATTCTTCGAGCCAGAAGCCGGTCTTGCGTCCTGTGTTTCCGAGTATGTCGTGTGAGGTGAGTACCATCAGTATCTTCATGCCCTAACCCTCGATAGATGCGACCAAGATCTGCCAGCTCGCCCGATGGACTGACTCCCGCCCTGGGCGACCATGCTCGTTGAGTTGATGGTTCAGCCCCCTGGCCGCAAAGATTGCCCCGGCTTCTCCATGTGGTCTATCGAGCTTTGGTATCAGTTTTCGCTCCAGGTACTGTCCGAAAAATCACGCAATCGACGTGTACCCTATCGACGGTTTTGCTCACCCTCACCCATCCCCGCCTTAAGCAGTGCCATCCATGACCAAGCCTTCTGCCTCTATCGACTCCGAACACGGCGCAGCCGTCTATTCCGATCGCGTATTGAAGATTTACGACCGCTGGGTCCTCGGCTTCTCGAACAACTACGCCTGGAAATGTCCGACGGACGCCGTATTGCTGCCTTTTTTCCGCGACCACCTGAGTTCCAACCATCTGGATGTCGGGGTGGGCTCGGGCTACTACCTGGCCAATAGTTCTGACAAACCCGCGCAGCAAGTCGCCCTGCTCGATCTCAACGACAACAGCTTGAGGGCTGCAGCTTCCCGCATCGCACATTTGGAGCCCGCGCTGATCCGCGACGACGTGTTGCATCCCGCGGGTGCGCTCGGCGACAGGAAGTTCGATTCCATTTCCCTGTTCTACCTTTTGCATTGCCTGCCGGGAACCATGACCGACAAGGCACGCACGGTGCTTTCGACGCTAAAGCCGCACCTGACGCCGGGTGGCGTGTTGTATGGCGCAACCATCCTCGGCGACGAGGCAAACCATAACTGGCTTGGCCGCCGGCTGATGGCGCTCTACAACCGCAAGGGCATTTTTGGAAATCGCCACGACACGCTGGCCAGTTTGCAGTCGGCACTCACCGAGTATTTCGGCAAAGTCGCTGTCTGGCAGGTTGGAAAGGTGGCGCTGTTCAAAGCGGAGATGCCGCTGGTCTAACAGGAAGCACACGCAAGGTGCGCGCCTGGGCAAAGACCATGCGGGTTATCGCGAGAGCGATTCGACCAAGGCGCGCACCCATCGGCGGCGCAAGTCGGTGATGCGCGACAACTCGCTCTTGCGCATCACGTGCAGCTCTTCGATCGAAGGTGCATGTCGATAGGCGCCTTTTCGGAAGGGCCGGAAGAAGTAGCCCAAGCGCGTGACGGCGCCGAGTATCATCGCCCGCCGCCGCGTTTGAGTCGTCGTGCCGCTTCCATCGCTGCGGCAAGCTGCTGCCTCTGCGACATCACCGGCGACAGCTGCTTGTACGGTTCACCGAACATGTGATCGAACAGATCACCGATGGACTGGATGAGCTTAGCCAGCCGGGAGGGTCGGGACGTAAAGCGAAAATGGCCAGCCATGGTAGTCACCTTGAGTTGTGATCCCGCGCCCATGTGAGCGCGAATACCTGCCGATGTATCGACAGGTGTTGTGGTGGGGACGTGCCCCACCACAATCCGTGCGGCTTACTGCTTGGTGGGTACGTTCACCGTGTCGATCGCATGGATGATGCCATTGCTCGAGGTGATGTCGGACTTGGTGATGGTGGCTGAGCCAATACGCAGCTTGTCGCCATCCTTGCTGACTGCCGCCGTCTGACCTTGCATCATCTTCGGTGCGGTGAGCTTCTCCACGTCCGCCGCCGACGCGCGGCCCGGCAGCACGTGATACTTCAGCACGGAGATCAACTCTGCCTTGTTTTCCGGCTTCAGCCAATTGGACAGCGTGTCCTTGGGCAGCTTCTCGAACGCCGCGTCCGTCGGCGCAAAGACCGTGTATGGGCCGGTGCCCTTCAACACGTTGGTAAGTTCGGCCGCTTCAAGCGCCTTGCCCAGGGTGTGGAAGCTGCCATTGGCGGCCGCTGTGTCGACGAGGTTCTTGGTGCCGACGCTGGAAACGTTGGAATCGTTGTTGGACATGAGTATTTACCTTTAGTGAGGACCCGCAAGGCGGATCCAGAGCGGCCGTAGCCGCAGCTCCGATACAGATCGGAGAAATACTCAGATGGCGTTAGGGAGAGGACCGCGAGGCTGAGACGCCTGCCAAGGAGGAGACTTTCTATCCTGGCGCCCAAGGAGCATGCACGGGTAGTTGTTACGTGAGGGTGATGTGGCCGCTGTCCGCCATGATGCCAGGTGGCGTATCGTCCCGGCGCTGCTCCACGATGGTCAGCGGGGGCGTTGCAGCCACTCCAGCGCGCGTCGCAGCCACGCATTCGCCTGGTTGGGATTCCACACCAAGGTCGCCACGCTGGCCGGCGGAATGGTGTAGTCGAAACGGGTCTGGCCTTCCGCCACGGAGACGGCCCGGGCGGCCACCGTGCTGTTGACCATCACCAACACGATCGAGCCATCGTTGGGATTGAGGAACGCGACGTTGTCCAGTCCCTTCTCGGTGAGCGTGGAATTGATCCGCAGTGCGCCGGGCAATACGAACCGGCTGAAATGCGCCAACGCGTAGTACTCATCGTTGCGGCTCACCTCGCCGGTGGCGGAGTCGATCGTCGCCACGCCCTTGCAGGCGTCGCAGCCGCCGAAATGCGGGCCGTGCTTCTCGTCCAGCACCAGGTTCCAATAGATGACGCCGCGCGCCCACTGCCGGATGCCTGCGATCAACAGATCGCGCGAGAACCACAGCAGCTCGCCTTTGCTGGCCGATGCCCAGTCGCCGCCGGAACATTCGGTGATATAGGCGTCCTTGTCGGGGAAGGCGCGATGCACACGGCCCTGTGCATAGGGGCTGCCTTCGTAGCAATGCCAGGCAACGCCATCGATGTAGCGTGCCGCGGCAGCGTCGCCCAGGACGGCCAGGGGCTGCTCGGGCGCATTCCAGTTGTGGTCCCATTCCAGGATGCGCGTGTTCGATCCGCGGCTTGCCAGCTTGGGACCAAGGTATTGCGCGACGATGCGTGCCCGCGTGGCCGCCGGCATCTGCATGCCCGGATAAGTGATCGGTATGAAGCCGGGTTCGTTCTGCACGGTCAGTGCAAAAATGGGAATCCCATAACCGCTGTACGTATCGAGATACTTGATCAGATAGTCCGCGTAGGTTTCCTCGTACTGCTCCAGCAATTCGCCACCAATCAGGTTTTCGCTGGTCTTCATCCAGGCCGGCGCGCTCCAAGGCGTGGCCACGATCTGCAGGTCAGGATGAATCGACAACACTTCGCGCACGCTCGGTATCACGTCGCGCAGATTGCTGGTGATATTGAAGTGCTCCAGCGTCGGATCGGTTTGCCCGAATGGCACATCGTCCAGGGTGTAGGGCTTGAGCGAGAAATCCGAGGCACCGATGGTCAGGCGCATCATGTGGAAGTTGAGGTTGGGCGGCGGCCCATACAGCTCGTGCAGCAACGCGCTGCGCTGCGTATCGCTGAGGTCGTTCTGCAGCAGCCACGCCGAGGAATCGGTCATCGCCGCGCCGAAGCCCACCATGCTTTGATACGTGGTCTGCACGTCGATCACGATGTCGGCGGGCGCCGAGCCGCGGGCACGCATCGCAAGATCGGGTTGCCGCGCCAGCTTCAGGCGGCGATCGGCCGTACTCAGCCAGAGCTCAACGGCTGGCAGCAGTGACGGCGGAGCGGGTGCAACGTGGGCGCCGACCACGGGGCGCTCGAAGCGCGGCGCATAAAGGGCGGTCAGCGTGATCAGTGCGATCAAGCCGACAGGGACAAGCGCGGCCCACCTGGATTCCGATCGATGCTCATCCATGGCGTACAGAAAACCCTACGCTCGCGCTGCAGTTCAGTTGGATCACGAAACTCCCGGGTTTGCGCATCAACACAAGATCCTGGCCGATCACGGCAACAGGATCGGATTCAACGCTCCAGAACCCCGGCATGAACCCGACGCTATGTGCGCAGCATAGCGAACCTGCGCCGCTTTGACTGTGGTGGAGTGCATTGAATGGCCAGCGCGGAGGCTTGCCGGCCTGTGCGGGCGCTTCCGTTGGCAGGGCCAGCGGCTTCGTACGCTGGATGAAGTGCGCAGCAAGCACAGCGCACTTTTCCACCCATGCCTGCGCGCGTCGACACCACAACCTGTTGGCTCGCGTTCATTGCGCCGTCCCGCCATCACGGCGCCCACGGCCTATGGGCGTTTGTTTGATGAATCGCCCGTAAGTGTCACGGGCGACTTCACGCGGCCTTTCGCTGGGACATGCGCGCACCGGCGGCACGATGCGGCGCCGACAGCAAAGGAGTTCATCATGATCAAGCGCATGCTTCCCCTAGTGATTGGACTGGCTGTTTCCAGCATGGCGTTCGCACAGACGATGCCTGCCACGGCGCAGTCCACAACCAGCGCCACGACCCAGACGACGCAGACCACCACCGTCACCACCTGGAGCAATCAGCCGCCGACCGGCGCCTTGACCGAAGAGGCGATCAAGTCGTCCATCGCCACTGCTGGCTACAAGGAGGTCAAGGGTCTTGAGTTCAAGGATGGCGTGTGGCGCAGCGAGGCCCGCGGCGGCGACAAGAAGTGGGTCAAGCTTTCGGTCGGCCCCGTCAATGGCAAGGTGTACCCGGCCGATGCACCGTCCAAGCTCAACGAAAATGAAGTCAATGCACAGCTGGCGACGGCGGGCTTCCAGAACGTCAAGCACGTGAAGTTCGACGAGGGCCTGTGGAGCGCTGATGCCAAGAGCAAGCGGGGCAACGACGTGAATCTGCTGGTCGATCCGACCGATGGCAGCGTGGTGGCCCGTTCGCGCGACTGACGCGTCGTTGCGATTGCAGTGAACGATGGAACCCGGCGTCGTGATGACGCCGGGTTCTCCATATCTCAGCCCTGGATGATGCCGATGGTCCGCAGCCAGACCTGCACGAGTTTGGGCCACTCGTTGATCGGAAACTCCGGGTGTTGCATGCCAAACGCATGTCCGCCGTGCGCATAGATATGCATTTCCGCCGGCACATCGGCGTCCTTGAGCGCCGTGAAGTACACCAGCGATTGCTCTACACCATCCACCTGATCGTCTTCCGCCTGCGCCAGGAAGGTGGGCGGCGTGTCGTGCGAAACCGTGACGCGGGGATTCAAGGTGTTGTGCTCGGTGGCGAGATGACCCGGGTAGATCGCCACCGCGAAATCCGGGCGACTGCTTTCCTTATCGGCATCGTCCACCGGCTTGTATAGCTGGCGCTTGAAGTTGGTACTGGCTTCGGCGACCAGGTAACCGCCCGCGGAAAAACCGAGTACGCCAATTTTGTGCGGGTCGATATGCCATTCGGCGGCGTGCGAGCGCACCAGCCTCAAAGTGCGCTGGGTGTCCTGCAGCGAGGGCACCGACAATTGAAAATTGTGCGGTCGGCTGTCGGTTTGCCAGACATAGGGAATGCTCGGCACGCGATACTTCAGCAGCACGCAGGTGATGCCTTGCGAGGTGAGCCAGCCGCAGACGTCGGTGCCTTCAAGATCGATCGCCAGGATCTGGAAGCCGCCGCCGGGAATCACCACGACTGCGGCGCCGGTGTTGCTGCCTTTGGGGCTGTATACCGTCATGGTGGGACGGGTCACGTTGGTGATCGCACCCTTGACCAGCTGCTCAGGCCCCGGCACCGGTTGCAGGTTGGGCGCCGCGCCCGGCCAGATCGGTATTTGGGTATGTCCGGTTGACGGCTGCCAGACCGTTGGATCGGCATAGGCGCCGGCGCTCACGGCCAGCAAACACGCGGCGATCATCCACCTCTTCATGGCACTCCTCCCTGATGGCGCTCGGCCAGCGTTTTACGTTGGAGAGAAATCCGGATGGACTTCCCACCGTCGCGATCCTGTCTGGCGCATGGGCCCGGCAGAGGGAGTGTTGATGGAATTTTTCGGGCAAGCAGATTTCCTGCGGGACGGATTCGATCCGTCAGCAGGACTCGGCGGCAACAGCTGCATCACCGCGACGATCCATCGCCATCGAAACCACCCACAGCAACAGACCACCCAGCGCAAGACCGCTGCCCACCCAGCCGGGGGAAGTCCAGCCATAGCCGTGCGCGATGGCCAGTCCGCCCAGGAAGGGACCCAGCGCATTGGCGGCATTGAAGGCGGAATGATTGAGCGATGCGGCGAGGCCTTGGGCGTCGCCGGCAACGTCCATCAGCCGGGTCTGCAGCACCGTGCCTAGCGCACCGCCGATGCCGATCAGGAACACCGTAGCGCTGAGTGCCCACACATTGCCCGCGGCAAAGGGGAAACAGGCGAGGATCAATGCACTCCACAGCAGCAGGCCACCGGCAGTGCGCATCAGTGCGCGATCGGCAAACGCGGGGACGATCACATTGCCCAGCGTCATGCCGATGCCGAACACGCCCATCACCCAGGGCACGCTATCGAGTGGCATCTGCGTCACATGCAGCAGGATGTCGGCGAGATACGTGTACACGGCAAACATGCCGCCAAAGCCGATGGCGCCGATGCCCAGCGTCAGCCACACCTGCGAGCGCTTGAGCGCGCCCAGTTCGCGCAGCGGGCTCGCGTTTGCGTCAGCCGGCGTGTTCGGTGCAAACGCGAGCACGGCGCTCATGGTCGCCACACCCAGCAGCGCCACCAGCGCAAAACTCCAGCGCCATCCCACGGCCTGGCCAAGCCAGCTGGCCAACGGCACGCCGACCACGGTGGCGCAGGTGAGGCCCAGGAACATCTGCCCCACGGCGCGCGTGCGCCGATTGGCAGGCACCAGCGAACTGGCCACCAGGGCGCCCACGCCGAAGTAGGCGCCGTGCGGCAGACCGCTGAGAAAGCGGAACAGCAACATCCAGTGATAACTCGGCGAGAGGCCGGTCAGGCCGTTGAACACGGTGAACATCGCCATCAGCAACACCAGCAGGCGTCGACGCGGCATGCGCGCACCGAGCACGGTGATCACCGGCGCACCGACGACAACGCCCAGGGCATAGGCGCTGATCGCGTGACCGGCCGTCGGCGCATCGATGCCCAGCCCCTGCGCGAACAAGGGCAGCATGCTCATGGTGGCGAATTCGGTGGTGCCGATGGCAAAGCCACCGACCGCCAGCGCAAGGATGACGAGTCCGACGTGGGGAACGCGAACAGCAGGCGTGCCCGGGGTTGGGGCAGGGGAAGAGGCAGACATGGGACTACTCGGGCCGTGGGCGGCGCAGTGGTGCGCTGCAGCATGCGAGAGTAACGGCTATGGCGCGGGGTTGCCACCCTGAGCGCTGGGAAGCCGCGAGATGCCATTGCCGAGCGAGGCCAAGGCGCCAGCACGCATCGCCGCCACACGCATCGCAAGAAGGCACGGCACGCTTCGTGGAAAACGCATCGTGCCCATGCAATGCGAGGCTGCGCGTGGTGGGCGCGAAGATCGATTTCGAACGCGACGCCAGCGGCAAGATCGTCGCGCTGAGGTTGCACCAGATCGATGTGGACCGCCGGGCGCCGCGTATCGAACAGTGAACGCCGATGGCCGCCGTTCTATGCTGCGGCCATGGCCAACGGGGGTTGAGGCATGAGGATGCTGCGGCTGTGCTGTTTGGGGATCGGCGTTTTGATGGCGGGCAACGCCTGGGCCGACGAATGCCATTTGAACGACTACGGCAGCCTGCCGGTGGCCATGGTCGGCAGTCGCGCCACCACCATGGTGAAGATCAATGGCACCGATACGCGCTTCATTCTCGACACCGGCGCATTCTTCAACTTCATGTCGAAGGCCAATGCCGCGTCGCTGGGGCTCAAGCTGGAGCCCGCACCGTTTGGCTATCGCATGGGCGGCGTGGGAGGTGAAACGAGCATCCAGCAGGCGCACGTCAAGGAGTTCGGCATACTCGGCACCACGCTCAAGAACGTGGACTTCATCGTGGGCGGAACGGACGTCGGCGATGCATTGCTCGGCGCCAACCTGCTCAATTTCGCCGACCTGGAGCTCGATCTTGCCCACGGCAAGGTGACGCTGTTCAAGGCGGAGCACTGCGAGAAGGCCTCGCTCGCGTACTGGGTGAAAGACGGCAAGTACAACGTCGCCGATCTGGAGTCGGCCGACCGGGAGTACGACCGGCGCAGCTTTCTCACGGTCACCATCAATGGCCGAAAGGTGCGCGCGGTGCTGGATTCGGGGGCGGCCGCCACCTTGCTGAGTCGCGACGCGGCCAAGCGCGCCGGCATCGATGTGAAAGCCCTGGGCCTCCAGGCCGGCACCAGCAGCTTCGGCATCGGCGCAAAGCCGGTCAGGACCTGGACCGTGAACATCGATACGTTTTCAGTCGGGTCGGAAACGATCCAGCACAGTCAGATGATGGTGCTCGACGGGAATTTTGGCGACAAGACGGAGATGTTGCTCGGCGTGGATTTCCTGCTCGCCCATCACATGTTCATTGCCAACAGCAAGAAGAAAGCCTATTTCACCTACAACGGCGGGCGCGTATTCAGCTTCGCCACGGCGTCCGACGAGGATGTCCCCAAACAGCCTGGCGCGGCAGCCGACGGTAGCGGTTCGGCAAGCATGAGCGCGAGCGATCACGCGTTACAAGGCCAGGCACACCTGTCGCGCGGCGAAGCGAAGGCTGCCGTGGCCGAGCTGGACGAGGCGATCCGCCTGGCGCCCGATCAGGCGACCTACTACGTCGCCCGCGCGCACGCCCGTATGGCGGACAAGCAGCCCACGGCAGCTGCCGCTGACCTCGACAAGGCGCTTAGCCTGGATCCAAAAAACCTCGACGCATTGCAGATGCGTGCCGAACATCGCTATGCCGACAGCGACCTGGCGGGAGCGGCCGCCGATGCAGCGGCGGCAAGCGCGCTGGTGCCCGCTGGATCGGCCCGGGCGCGTACGCTTGCTGCTCTCTACATCCGGCTCGACCAGCCCACGGCTGCCCTGCCCTTGCTCGACGATTGGATCCGCCTGCATGACAACGACGCCATGCTGGGGTCCGCACTCAACGAACGCTGCTGGGCGCGCGCGCTCAGCAACCAGATGCTGGACGAGGCCTTGAAGGATTGCCGCAAAGCGATCAGGCGCGATGGCGTGGATGCGGCTTATCTCGACAGCCTCGGCCTGGTGCAGTTGCGGCTGGGGCATTATCCCGAGTCCATCAAGGCCTACGAGCAAGCCGTTGCGCTGAGCCCTGGTTCGGCGTGGTCGCACTACGGACTGGGCCTGGCGAAAATACGCAGTGGTCAAACCCAAGCCGGTCATGCCGATCTGGTCGCCGCGCGCGCGCTTGATCCGCAGCTCGAACGGCATGCCAGCAAGTTCGCGCTGTCCGAGCCGCAACCCTAGGCATGCGCGCATGAGCAACGGCTTCTCCACCTGGATCCGCCTGGCCCGCTCGCATGCGTCGGTAGTGACCCAGCCTTTGCTGGAGGCCGTGGTAACCATGCTCGCCGTGTTGGCCACGCTGGCTTGCACGCTGGCCATGGCACCTGGCAGCGGGCCGGCGGTGCTCGCCGTGGTGTTGAGCCTGTCGTTGTCGCGCAGCCATCTGGATCGCGACCTGCGCGGTCGCCTGGAGGCGGCGGTAGCGCTGCCGCTGGTGGGCTTCGTGGCGATCGGCGTGGGGATGTTGTTGCGGCAGCTCCCATGGGTGGGTGCGCTGACGTTTGTCGCGGGGATATTCCTGTCGATCTGGTTGCGAAACTTCGGAGCCATGGCGCGTCGTGTGGGGCACTTGATCGCCTTGCCGTTTGTGACCTTACTGACCATTCCCCATGTCCATGCTGCCGGTAACGGCGTGCTTCCAGCCCTGCTGGTGCCCATCGTCGTCGCCTTGCTGTCGCTGCTATGGGTGACGGTGTTCCATATGTCGGCGCGCCGACTGGGCCTGCTTCCACCCATACCAGCACCGGTACTGGCGGCCGCGACGCCCGCTCAGGAGATCAAGCTGCGGCCCAGCGCCAGCACACGTATGGCCGTCCAGATGGCCGTGGCCCTGGCGATTTCGTTTGTGGTCGGCTACCTGTGTTTTGCCGAACGCTGGGCGTGGATCGTGCTTACGGCGTTCATCGTCAACAGCGGCAATCGCGGGCGATTGGACGTGGCTTACAAGAGCGGCTTGCGCGTACTTGGTGCTGCCGCGGGTACGGTGGTGGCCATGTCGCTGAGCTTTCATGTCCATGCGAGCCCGACAACCACGAGTGTATGGATCCTCGCGGCGCTGTTCTTCGGCGTATGGCTGCGTCCGCTCGGTTATGCCTGGTGGGCGTTGTTCGTGACGCTGGCGCTGGCGCTGCTGCAAGGCTTCGAGCCCCAGCCGCCAGGCACGCTGTTGTGGCTGCGACTGGAAGAGATCCTGATCGGCGCCGTGATCGGACTGGCGTCGGCGTGGTTCGTACTGCCGGTGCGTTCCACCGATGTCCTGCGCCGTCGACTGGCCGACGCGCTGGCGGCGATGGCCGAAGCCACCGATCCGGCGACACCGGAGCGCAGCCCCGCCCGTGTGGCCAAGGCGCTGGATGAGCTGGCCGACATGGCCGCTCCGTTTCGGGCCGCACGGCGATACGCCCGAGGCTTTCGCACGGTCCAGCCCGCCGACTGGGTGGATACGCTGCTGGCATGCCGCGCGCCCGTCATCGAGCTGATCGCGCGTGGCGAAACACCCGGCCGCCTGCGCCAGGCCATTGGCGCCGCGCGCAAGTCGCTGCGCGAGCCCGACACACTGTTGCCGGCACTACAGCAGTTGCGCCAGACGCTGGCCGGTTGATCAATCGCCGGCTGGCAGTTCACGGACAGGCGATAGGACGGATACGCCGTGCTCATCGAACGCTTCCACCGCCACCACGTAACTCACGCTCTTGTTCAACGAATGCAGCACGAGGCGAGTGGGTTGATCCGCAAAGCGCTGGTAGGTCGAATGCAGGCGATCGGCAGCGAGCCCCCAGCGCACGTTGTAGCCCACGGCGCCGGACACCGGTGTCCACACGATCTCCGCATCGCGCGTGTCGCCCGATCGCTTGGCCGATAGCAGCGTTGGCGCCGCGGGCGGCGCGCCGTCGGCGTTGCCGAACACACGCAGATCGGCAATCGCCA
>Ga0209672_100677_pt1 | contig 17151 bp, 18 predicted proteins | sample AraplaCol_mMS_r2_FD_184273 | JGI IMG/M metagenome (GOLD analysis project Ga0209672, IMG submission 184273) | Arabidopsis root microbial communities from North Carolina, USA - plate scrape CL_Col_mMS_r2 (SPAdes) (version 2) | ecosystem: Host-associated > Plants > Roots > Endosphere | place: USA...
CCACGGCGACGCCAGGCCCAGCGAGCTGAGCAGACCGCCGGGTTCGGCACACAACAACAGCACCGCAAGCACCAACGCCTGGCCCGCCGTAAGCAGCGCCCAGAACCAGGTGAGGTGGCGCGCATACGGCGCAATGCCGGGCAGGGCGAGTCGCTCAGGACCTTCCAGTGCTTCGATGAAGCGCGCGATCAGCGGTGTCTGCCCCGCCCGCAACGTGCGGCCGAACAGCGAGGCCAGCAGGATATTGATCGCAATGGGCACGCATTCCAGCAGCAGCCCCACCATGCCGTGCAGCCACAGCCAGGCCATCACCGCCAGCGTGCCCAGCCATACGATCCACGGCAAGGCGCGGCGCGTGGTCAGCGCAGGAATCATCAACACAGTGAGCAACAACGCGCAGGCCGCCAGCGAGAAGCCTTGCCGATGCGTGAGCACGCCAGCCATCGCCAGCACCGGATAGCCGAACATCAGCGGCATCCAGCGCCGCGACGTCGATTTCGGTGAAGCTGTGTTGGGTGACGACATGGGTTGCTCAGCCTGCATGACGATGAAACCGCGTCGACCTAAGTCTGCCGCGTGCGCGGTCCATCATGCCCGATGGATCTTAAACGGCGCGCTGCCGTTCAATGTGCTCGGAGAGCGTGCGCAGGCTGGTGAAGATCTTGCGATTCTCGGGATTGTCCGAGCGCAGCTGGAAACCGTAGCGCTTGGACACGGCCAGGGCGATTTCCAGGGCGTCGATGGAGTCCAGGCCCAGATCGCCGCCGAAAAGCGGTGCATCGGGGTCAATCTGGTCGGCCGTGACGGTTTCCAGATTGAGGCTGTCCACGATCAGCGTGGCCAGTTCGTGTTGTGCGGTGCTCTGCTCGGCCATGCCTTTCCGTACCCGAATTCTTGCGCCTCTCCCCCAGAGCCGCAGGCCGGCCAGTGTACCATAGCGTCCCAGAGTCTCCGGTTGGATGCCCATGGTTCAGGGTTGTGAAAACGTCAGGCCGGCGCTGCGTCGCGCGCCGCAGGTGTCCTACCGGTGGGTTGATCCGGAAGCGGTCTTGCAGGACGCAGGCACGCTGGCCGTGTTCGGTTTCGGCACCGGCGCCGCACGCAGCATCGATCCCCGCTGGCTGCCGGTCGACCTGGAAGTCTTTGACGCTCCCACGCCGCTGGAAATCTGGCAGGTCGATGGCCCGGTGACACAGGGGCGCGTGGGCGATCTGCAATGGTCGAGCGGCGACGGCTGGCTGTTTGCCGCGATCACGCTGGATGAAAACGTCCATGGCGGACCGCGCGCTACAGCGGCCAGCGCTTACGCGCAGTTATGTGAGTTCGTCGCCACGCGACGCGAGCGCCACGTGCAGCGCGTCTGGAACTACCTGGCCGATATCAATGAAGGCGCCGGCGATACCGAGCGCTACAAGCAGTTTTGCGAAGGCCGCGCCGAGGGCATGGCCAGTTTCTTCGCGGATGGTTTTCCCGCCGCCACCGCCATCGGCCACCACGCCTCGGCGCCGCGCCTGCAGGTGTACCTGCTGGCCTGCGACGAACCGGGCGAACGCGTGGAGAATCCGCGCCAGGTCAGCGCCTGGCGCTACCCGCGCCAATACGGCCGCACGCCGCCCAGCTTCGCCCGGGCCATGACCTTGCCGGCGCAGGACGCACTCGCCATCTCCGGCACGGCCGCCGTGGTGGGCCACGCGTCGGCGCACGAGGACGATCTGCTCGCGCAGCTGGACGAAACGCTGGTGAACCTCGAGGCCTTGCTGGCCAGCGCGAACATGCCGGCCGGTTTCGACACGCAGTCGCCGCTCAAGGCCTATGTGCGCCACCCCACGGATGCGCCGCTGGTGCGCGAATTCCTGCAGCAACGGCTGGCCGGTGTGCCGGTGCTGCTGCTGCATGGCGATATCTGCCGCAGCGAGCTGCTGGTGGAGATCGACGGCTGGCGTTACGCCTGAGCAGCGTCAGCTCTTCCATCCGTCTGGCGAACGGCAAGCGTGAAAGGCCTGGCGGAATCCTTCCACCATGAAGCCCGCCAGGGCGGATTTGGCCGCGGGCAGCGCCGCGTAAACATCGGCGAGCGCGAGTGCGCCACGACCGGTTTCCAGCGCCGACACGGGAACACTGCTCAGCACCGCCGCATGCACCGTCAGCCCGCCAAGGCGGTAGCGGAACAGCGCCGTGCAGTCATCGGGGCGGGACTGCCAGCTCATCACGGGATTGGTCTGGCCCAGATAGATCGGCGTGGCGTCGTGTTTGGCCGCCAGCTGTTCGCCAGCACCGGGCAGCAGGGCTTCGGACTCCTGCAGCAGGCATTCCTCGCAAGCCGGAATCACGGTGTAACTGACCCAGCCTGAGGTGGCACCGTCGGGCGCTGCGAAGGTGTAGTGCGCGTTGGCGTCCGCGCCGATGGCGGCGCTCTGCACGCGCCAGCCCTGGGGCACTGCCATCCACCCTGCCACATCGCCATAGAACCATTGCACGGCGTCTTTCGGGGAAGATGGCGAGGTTGGCAGCGCGGGCAGTTTCGTCGGGTCGGGACGCGTCCAATCGCCCACGCCCGAGTGCACGTCGATCAAGGTGACGGTGGCACCGCCGAACGCTACCGTGCGCAAGCTGTAATCCGTACCCGCAGCCGAGCGTGTCTCAGGCGTGCCGGGCAGCTCGCGCACACCCGCCGCCGCATAAACCTGCGACCCCGCGGCGCACAGCAAGGCCATGGCGACGATCGCCATCACATGTCCCAACCGAAAGCGCATAACCACCCCCTGTCGCGTCAGCGGGTAGCAGCTTATACGCGGCCGCTCGCAGCGCGCGAGTCGGTCGAAAGTAGGGGTGCGAGTCAGCCTTTGCGTTCGGCTGGTTCGCTACGGGCCGCACTCACCAGCAAAGACGCCGGTGTGAATCAGGAGGCCGATGCTTTCGCGTAGGCAGGATCGAGTTGTTTGAGGAACGCGCGCACCTGGCCGTTGATGTACGGGTTCGCCTGCCCGCTGTCCTGATCGATGATCGCTTTGTCCTTGAAGGACATCGTCTTCAACAGGCGCCCGGTGCTGGCATCGAACACGTGCACCGTCGCGTTGTAGCTGATCATCGGCCGCATGCTGCCGCCGCCCATGGGATTGGCCGGTGCGGACAGATCCGGCACGTAGCGCATGGTGATGCGATACGGCTGCGCCCGCTCCTCAGCGGGAGAGGGCGTGCCCGCCATGAAGGCGCGGTTGTCGGACGCCACTGTTTCCAGCGAGACGTGACGGTCGTCCGCCCAGCGATCGAAGGCGCGCTCCACGATCGCGCAATCGACCGTGTTGCTGCTGCAAGCCAGGTAGGCGTGAAAGCGTGGCATGTCCTGCGCGCCAAACAGCTGTACCGGCGCATCGCCGCTGGGCGCGCTGGCGCAGGCGTTCAACAGCACGACACCGAGCATGGTACTGATCGACATGACGACGCGCATGACTACTCCGTGTTTGCCCTGGGAAACCGCACGGTGGCGGCCATCGATCACGACTGCTTGGTCGGCCGCTTCCAGCCATGCAGCGTCACCTGCTTGGCGCGTGCGATGGTGAGCTCGCCGGCGGGCGCTTCCTTGCCGATCACCGAACCGGCACCGATGGTCGCATCCTCGCCCACGGTGACTGGCGCGACCAGTGCGCTGTTGGAACCGATAAAGGCGCGGTCGCCGATCACGGTGAGATGCTTGTTGGCACCGTCATAGTTACAGGTGATGGTGCCGGCGCCGATGTTCACGCCGCGGCCGATCAGGGTGTCGCCCAGATAGCTCAGGTGATTGGCTTTGCTGCCCTCGCCGAGTACGGCTTTCTTGGTCTCGACGAAATTGCCGATATGCACGCCCGCCGCCAGCTCCGTGCCGGGGCGCAGGCGCGCAAACGGTCCGATCGTGCATGGCCCGTGCGTCACCACGCCTTCGAGATCGCAGTGCGCCTGCACCACGGTGCCGCTGGCGAGCTTCACGTCCTTGAGGCGCGTAAAGGGGCCGATCTGCACGTCATCGCCGAATTGGACATCGCCCTCGAGTACGACATTCACGTCGATCTCGACATCCATGCCGGCGCTGACCTTGCCGCGCACATCGATGCGCAGCGGATCGGCGATGCGCACGCCTTCCAGCGCCAGCGCCTGGGCCGTGCGCGAACGGTACTGCGCCTCAAGCTCTGCCAGCTGCCAGGGATTGTTGGCGCCGGCGGTTTCGAATTCGTCCTCGCATTCCACGCAGGCTGCCGCGCGGTTTTCGCCGGCCGCCATGGCGAAGATGTCGGTGAGGTAGTACTCGCCTTGAACGTTGTTGCGATCGAGTTTGGACGTCCATCGCTTCAAGGCCACGGCATCGGCCGCGAGGATGCCGGTATTGATCAGGTTCATCGCGCGCTGCGCGTCGTCGGCATCTTTTTCTTCCACCACCGCGCGCACGAACCCGTTGCCATCGCGCAGCACGCGCCCATAGCCGTAAGGATGGGTGACGCGCGTGGCGAGCAGGCTCACGGTGCCTTCGGCTCGCACCAGGGCTTCCAGCGTCTGCGTGCGGGTGAGCGGCACGTCGCCGTAGAGCACCAGCACGGTGACGTCGTCGGGCACTTCCAGCAAGGCCTCGCGCACCGCGTGGCCGGTGCCTAGCCGCTGCGACTGCAACACCCAGTGCAGGTCGTCCTGTCCCTCGAACGCCGCACGCACCTGGTCGCCGCAATGCCCGTAGACCACGTGGATCGCCTTCGGCTGCAGTGCGCGCGCCGCCTCCAGCACGTGGGCAAGCAGCGGCCGACCAGCGAGGGGCATCAGCACCTTGGCCTTCTTCGACTTCATGCGCTTGCCCTCGCCGGCGGCGAGAACGATGACGTGCAACGGCGTGGTCTTGAGCATGGGATCCAACCTGTCCTTGACTAGCGGCGGAGGATAGCAGCGGAGGCCCGGCACCCTAAGGCCCTGAGGATGTAGAACCTATGGCTATGGCAGGGCGTGTTTGGCCGCGCTGGCATCGGCCACCGGCTTGCCGTCTTTCCACGCGAAACGGAACACGTAGTCCAGGCTGAAAGGGCGCGTCTCGCTGCTTACTTCATTGCTGTTGCCGTTGGCGTCCGCGGCCCATTGGCTGAAACGCAGCGGCTCGAACGTCCATTGCATGGCGGTTTCACGCACGGCCTGGTCGAACAGGCGGACCTGCGCATCGGCTTGCGCTTCGTCGCTGATACGCACCTCGACCACCTTGCCTGCTTCGTTGACGACCAGCGTGGCCTCCACCTCCTGCGGCGGCAAGCGCTGATCGAGCAGGGCGACCGGGTACGGCGGCGAGGGATGATCCCAGGGTATCGCCCCGGTGGAGATCTCTCCCATGGCGAGCTGGTAGTGCTGCATATCGTCCTTGGCGACGGCCCGATACGAGGTGTCTCCCTCGGTGGATGGCCTGGTCGAGATGGCGTGGGGCGCAGTCGCGCAGCCGGCCAGCGAAACGATCAGCGCCAGCAGGAGCCCCGGAACCCTGAACGACCCCGCTTGCTGCTTCGCATCCATGTCGTAGCCCCTCGCTGTCGCGTAGCCGCAGCATAAACAAAAACGCCGGCCCAGGGCCGGCGTTCTGCGGGTGCTACCCGGGCAGGTTCGCTCAGTGCTTGAGCGTCTTGCGCATGCGCTCCAGCGCCTGCAGCTGGGTGATGGCTTCGGCCAGCTTGGCCTGCGCCTCGGCAATTTCCATCGCGTCGGTGCGATTGGCCAGGGCGTCTTCCGCTTCCTGCTTGGCGCGCTGGGCGGCCGCTTCATCCAGGTCGGAGGCGCGTGCGGCGGTATCGGCCAGCACGGTGACGACCTGCGGCTGCACTTCCAGGATGCCGCCTGACACCCAGAACTGCTGACGCTCGCCATTGGCCAGCACCACGTCCACGTGGCCGGGCTTCAGGCGGGTGATCAGCGGCGCATGGCGGGGCGCGATGCCCAGTTCGCCCATCTCGCCGGTGGCGACCACGAGCTGCGCGTCGCCGGAGAAGATCTCGGCTTCGGCGCTGACGATGTCGACACGGAGGGTATGACTCATGGTTTTCTCGCTACGCTCGAGTAAAGGGGGAGTGGTGAATGGTGAATGGGGAGAGCAGGCGCTAGCGCACTGTGCAGTTGCTATTCCCTATTCACCCTTCACTCTTCTCTATTTCCCAGAGGCCGCTTAGGCGGCCTTCTTGGCGCCCATGTCCTCGGCCTTCTTGATGGCCTCGTCGATGCCGCCGACCATGTAGAACGCCTGCTCCGGCAGGTGGTCCACGTCGCCGTCCACGATCATCTTGAAGCCGCGGATGGTTTCCTTCAGCGGCACGTACTTGCCCGGCGAACCGGTGAACACTTCGGCCACGTGGAACGGCTGCGAGAAGAAGCGCTCGATCTTGCGGGCGCGCGACACGGCCAGCTTGTCGTCTTCGGAGAGTTCGTCCATGCCCAGGATCGCGATGATGTCCTTGAGCTCCTTGTAGCGCTGCAGCGTGCCCTGCACGCGGCGGGCCACGTCGTAGTGCTCGGCGCCGACGATATCCGGATCGAGCTGGCGGCTGGTGGAGTCCAGCGGATCCACGGCCGGGTAGATACCCAGCGAGGCGATGTTACGCGACAGCGTGACGGTCGAATCCAAGTGGGCGAAGGTGGTCGCCGGCGAGGGGTCGGTCAAGTCATCCGCGGGCACGTACACGGCCTGGATCGAGGTGATCGAACCGGTCTTGGTCGAGGTGATGCGCTCCTGCAGCACGCCCATTTCTTCGGCGAGCGTCGGCTGGTAACCCACCGCCGACGGCATACGGCCGAGCAGTGCGGACACTTCGGTACCGGCCAGCGTGTAGCGGTAGATGTTGTCCACGAACAGCAGCACGTCCTTACCCTTGCCCGAGGCGTCCTTCTCGTCGCGGAAGTACTCGGCCATGGTCAGGCCGGTCAGCGCAACGCGCAGACGGTTGCCCGGCGGCTCGTTCATCTGGCCGTACACCATCGCGACCTTGTCCAGAACGTTGGAGTCCTTCATCTCGTGGTAGAAGTCGTTGCCCTCGCGGGTACGCTCGCCCACGCCGGCGAACACGGACAGACCCGAGTGCGCCTTGGCGATGTTGTTGATGAGTTCCATCATGTTCACGGTCTTGCCCACGCCGGCGCCGCCGAACAGGCCGACCTTGCCGCCCTTGGCGAACGGGCACACCAGGTCGATGACCTTGATGCCGGTTTCCAGCAGGTCGTTGGACGTGGCCTGGTCGTCGTAGCTCGGGGCTTCGCGATGGATGACCCAGCGGTCGTCTTCGCCGATCGGGCCGGCTTCGTCGATCGGGTTGCCGAGCACGTCCATGATGCGGCCCAACGTGGCCTTGCCGACCGGCACCTTGATGCCTTCGCCGGTGTTGCGCGCCACAAGGCCGCGCTTGAGGCCATCGGTGGAACCGAGGGCAATCGTACGGACGATGCCGTCACCCAGCACCTGCTGGACTTCCAGCGTGATGTCGGTGCCGTCGACCTTCAGCGCGTCGTAAACCTGCGGCACCTGATCGCGTGCGAACTCCACGTCGATGACCGCGCCGATGATCTGTACAACTTTGCCCTGACTCATGGATATGCTCCGGATGGATCTTTTAGTGTCTAGTGCGGCGCCGCTATGCGTCGCCAAAATAATCTTTGGTTACAGCGCCGGTCACACCGCCGCTGCACCACCTACGATTTCCGAGATTTCCTGGGTGATCGCAGCCTGACGCGCCTTGTTGTAAATCAGCGTCAATTCGCCGATCACCTTGCTCGCGTTGTCCGACGCGCTCTTCATCGCCACCATGCGCGCGGCATGCTCGCTGGCGAGGTTTTCCAGCACGCCCTGATACACCACCGACTCGATGTAACGACCCAGCACGTGCTCGAGCACGGTGGCGGCATCGGGTTCATAGATGTAATCCCAGTCGTGCTTCTGCTCGAGCTTGAGCCCGGCCACCGGGAAATCCGGCGACTGGGAGCCGGCGTCGGCACCGACCATTTCCTTGGCCACCACCGGCAGCGGCAGCAGCGCGTGGATCGCCGGCTTCTGCGTCATGGTGTTGATGAAATCGTTGTGGGCCAGGAACACGCGATCGAGCTTGCCCTCGACATAGGCGTCGAGCATCACCTTGATCACGCCGACCAGGCTTTCCACCTTCGGCTTCTCACCCAGGTGGCTGACGCTGCCGATCAGGTTCACGCCCTTGATGCGACGGAAGAACTGCGTGGCCTTCTGGCCGACGGCAACGACGTCGACTTCTGCACCCTTGTCCTGCCACTCGCGGATGATCGGCAGCAGACGACGGAACAGGTTCGAGTTCAGGCCGCCGCACAAGCCGCGATCCGTGCTCACCACCAGGAAACCGACGCGTGCGACCTTCTCGCGTTCCAGCAGGAACGGATGGCTGAAATCGGTGCTGGCCTGGGCAACGTGCGCGATCACCTTGCGCATGGCACGCGCATAGGGACGCGACGCCTTCATCAGATCCTGCGCCTTGCGGATCTTCGAGGCCGAGACCATCTCGAGCGCGCGCGTCACCTTGCGCATGTTCTGCGTGCTCTTGATCTTGGTTTTGATTTCGCGTCCGCTTGCCATTTGTTTCGCTCGCTGTGCTCGCTGTTAAGTCGCGCCTTCGGCGCTGTAAATGGTGAATGGAGCGCTTGCGCCGCAAGCTCAGTGGTTGGAGCCGAAGCGCAACGCGCTCGTGCTCTCACCATTTACCATTCACCACTTACCATTTACCGCTTCACCAACTACCCGTCTTCTTGTACTCGTCGAGCGAGGACTTGAAGGTGGCTTCGATGTCGTTGTTCCAGTCACCGGTGGCGACGATCTTCTTCATCAGCTCGCCGTGGTTCTGGTGCATGAAGGCGTGCAGGCCCTTCTCGAACGGCAGCACCTTGTTGACCGGCAGGTCATCGAGGTAGCCCTTCTCGGCGGCATACACCGACAGTGCGAGTTCGGCGATGGAGAGCGGCGAATACTGCGCCTGCTTCATCAGCTCGGTCACGCGCTGGCCGCGGTCCAGCTGGGCGCGGGTGGCCGGGTCCAGGTCCGAAGCGAACTGCGCGAACGCAGCCAGCTCGCGGAACTGTGCCAGGGCCAGCTTCACGCCGCCGGACAGCTTCTTGACGATCTTGGTCTGGGCAGCACCACCGACGCGCGACACCGAGATACCGGCGTTCACGGCCGGGCGGATGCCGGCGTTGAACAGATCGGTTTCCAGGAAGATCTGGCCGTCGGTGATCGAGATCACGTTGGTCGGCACGAAGGCGGAAACGTCACCGGCCTGCGTTTCGATGATCGGCAGCGCGGTCAGCGAACCGGTCTTGCCCTTCACTTCGCCGTTGGTGAACTTCTCGACGTACTCCTCGGAGACGCGAGCCGCACGCTCGAGCAGGCGCGAGTGCAAATAGAACACGTCGCCCGGGTAGGCTTCGCGGCCCGGCGGGCGCTTGAGCAGCAGCGAGATCTGGCGGTAGGCCACGGCCTGCTTGGACAGATCGTCATAGATGATCAGCGCGTCTTCGCCGCGGTCGCGGAAGTACTCGCCCATGGCGCAACCCGAATACGGTGCGATGTACTGCAGCGCGGCCGACTCGGAAGCGGAAGCGACCACCACGATGGTGTTGGCCAGTGCGCCGTTCTCTTCGAGCTTGCGCACCACGTTGGCGATCGACGAACGCTTCTGGCCGATGGCAACGTAGATGCACTTAATGCCGGAGTCTTTCTGGTTGATGATCGCGTCGATGGCCAGCGCGGTCTTGCCGGTCTGGCGGTCGCCGATGATCAGCTCGCGCTGGCCACGGCCGATCGGGATCATCGAGTCGACGGACTTGTAGCCGGTCTGCACCGGCTGGTCGACCGACTTACGCCAGATCACGCCCGGCGCGACCTTTTCGATGGCCGAGCTGGTCTTGGCGTTCAGCGGGCCCTTGCCGTCGATCGGGTTGCCCAGCGAATCGACCACGCGACCCAGCAGCTCCGGACCGGTCGGCACTTCGAGGATGCGGCCGGTGGTCTTGGCGGTGTCGCCTTCGCGCAGGTGCTGGTATTCGCCCAGCACCACGGCGCCCACCGAGTCACGCTCGAGGTTAAGCGCCAGCGCATAGGAGTTGCCCGGCAGTTCGATCATTTCGCCCTGCATCACGTCGGCCAGGCCGTGGATGCGCACGATGCCGTCGGACACGCTGATGATGGTGCCTTCGTTTCGTGCTTCCGCGCCGAGCTTGAACTGCTCGATGCGGGTCTTGATCAGTTCGCTGATCTCGGACGGGTTCAAGGTGGAGCTGGACATGGGTCGATATCCTGAGATTTGAGTCTTTTTTGAAGAGCCTGCCGCAGGCGGCGACTCTTCGCGAAACGGACTTCGCTTAAATTCTTAGGCCGTGAGAGCGCGCGTCATGCGTGCCAGACGACCGCGGGCCGAACCGTCGATCACTTCGCTGCCGGTATCGATCACCACGCCACCCAGCAGCGAGGCGTCGACCTGGGTTTCCAGCTCGATCTCGCGCTTGAAGCGACGCTTGAGCGACACCTTCAGCTGTTCAGCCTGGGCGGCATCCAGCGCGAATGCACTGGTCACCTTCACCAACAGCTGCGATTCGGATTCGCGCTTGTACGCTTCGTACAGCGCGGCGATTTCCGGCAGCAGCGCCATGCGACGGTGCTCGGCCAGCTCACCCAGGAAACGGGCAAACGGCGCGTCGGCAGCCATGCCCTGCGGCAGGTGCAACGCAACCAGCTGGTCCGCCGTCACGCGCGGATCGTTGCCGAAACCGGCCACGCGCGAGTCCTTTGCCACTTCCGCGGCAAAGGCCAGCGCTTGCGACCATGCGCCCAGCGAGCCGGCCGCATGGGCCACTTCGAAGGCTGCACGGGCATACGGACGGGCGAGGGTGATTGCCTGTGCCATGGCTTAGATCTCGGCCGCGAGCTGGTCGAGCATCGCCTTGTGGGCGTTGACGTCGACTTCGCGCTGCACGATTTTCTCCGCGCCCTGGACCGCCAGACGGCCGACCCAGCCACGCAGTTCTTCGCGCGCACGCTGCTGCATGCTGACGATTTCCTCGGCAGCGGCAGCCTTCAGGCGGCTGGCCTCGGTCACGGCTTCGGCGCGAGCCTTGTCCACGATCTGGTTGGCCTGCTGCTGCGCACGCTCGATGATCTCGTTGGCCTGCTGACGGGCCTGCTTGATCTCGACGGCCACCTTGGCGTCGGCGTCCTTGAGTTCGGCGCGCGCCTTTTCAGCGGCGGCCAGACCATCGGCAACCTTCTTCTGGCGCTCTTCAATCGCGTGATTGAGCTGCGGCCAGATGAACTTGGTGGTGAACCAGACCAGGATGGCGAAAGAAACCATCTGGCCCAGGAAAGTCAGGTTGATATTCATGAGCTTTCCAAATACTCCCGAACGCGTTGAAGCTGACGTGAAGCCGCGGCTTTAAATTCGCCGCGGCGCCACATAACCCGCTCCGATCGGCCTTGCGGCCAACCGAATGCTTAGTGCTGCAAAGCGCTGATCAGCGGGTTCGAGAAGGCGAACAGCAGCGCCACGGCCAGGCCGATGATGAACGCAGCGTCGATCAGGCCGGCGAGCAGGAACATGCGGCCCTGCAGCAGCGGCACCAGCTCCGGCTGGCGTGCGGCGGACTCAAGGAACTTGGAACCCATGATGGCGATACCCAAGCAAGCGCCCAGAGCGCCGAGGCCGATGATGATGCCGATGGCAATGGCGGTCAGGCCCTGCACGTGTGCGATGAGTTCCATGGTGTTCTCCTGTGAATCGATAACGGGTTGTTGGTTGGAACAAGAAAGATGAAGCGAAACTTGGAGTAAAGCGAACCTTAGTGATGCTCACGCGCCGTCGCGATGTACACGATGGTCAGCATCATGAAGATGAACGCCTGCAGCAGGATGATCAGGATGTGGAAGATCGCCCACACCGAGTTGAACAGCACGCCCGGCAGGAAGCTGATCCAGCCCGCGAACAGGCCCGCGATCAGCATGAAGACCAGCTCGCCACCGTACATGTTGCCGAACAGTCGCATGGCCAGCGATACCGGCTTAGACAGGTATTCGATGACGTTGAGCGCGAGGTTGAACGGCATCAGGATGATCTTGACGATCATGTTGTCCGCATGGAACGGCGCCGTGATCAGCTCCCAGCCGAAGCCGCCCACGCCCTTGGCCTTCATGCCGTGCGCCAGCACGATGAAGAACACGGCCAGGGCCAGGCCCATGGTGGTGTTGATGTCGGCGGTGGGAACCCAGCGGAAGAAGGTGTGATGCGCGACTTCGGCACCGGCGAGGCTCTTGACGGCAAAGCCAGGCGCGTCCAGCGGCAGCAGGTCCATGGTGTTCAGGAACACCACCCACATGAAGATCGATAGCGCCAGCGGGGTCACCGTACGGCGATCGCCGTGGAAAGTGTCCTTCACCTGGGTGTCGACGAACTCCACGATGATCTCGACGAAGGCCTGGCCCTTGGACGGCACGCCCGAAGTCGCCTTGCGGGCCTTCAGCCAGAACCACAGGCAGAACAGGGCACCCAGCACGAAGGACACGACGAGCGAGTCGACGTGGATCTTCATGAACGCACCATCACCTAGGCTCACCACATTGTGGTGAAGGTGATGCTGGATGTACTCAGTTAGTCCGCCCTGCGGCTCGCTTGCCATGTGTTAGCCCTTGAATCTGAACGCCAGCAGATTTATTGCGTAAGCAGCCACCAGCCCCGTGATGGCAGCTAGTGGCGGTAATTTCCATTGACCCAGGATCGCGATCAGCCCTCCGAAGATCACGATCCACTTCAGGACCAAACCTGACATCACGTGCCACATGGCCGTGCCTCCCCCACCCAACCCCTTGAAGGAACGCCACGCCAGCAGCGCGGAACCCAGCGCCACCAGCGTGGCGCCTGCAGCGGCCGCCACGGCTTCGCGGGGCCCCTGCATCAGGAAGGTGAGACCGACGGCCACCGCCACGGCCAGCTGCAGCAAAATCATGCGCAGTGCCAGACGACGACCGGAAGCAAGACTGTTGATCACGTGATGTTCCCGCGCGGCTTCGCTCAAGGCGGCACCGAACCAGCTGCGGGCCACGGTCCAATCCCAAAAAGTATATCAGCGAGGCATTTACAGCGACAAGCCGCGGCTTGCGCGACATCTTGTCCACGGGCCGATCTGTTCACAAAACCAGCAGCCGTCGTGAGAACTCACGAAAGAAAAAGGGCCGGACAACCGTCCGGCCCTTAGACGCAACTGGGGGGAAGAAGCGCTGCGTCGCTAAGCGGTCTTACTTGGCGCCAGCGGCGGCAGCGGCCTTCTTGACGGCGGCGACCGGAGCGGCCACGGCGTCATTGGCAGCCTGCTGCTGTTCCTGCGCGAGGGCGCTGAGCGACTCGGCGGTCTTCTGCGTCACGGCGATGATTTCCTGGGTGACGGCCACGGCGCGCTCGGCGTTTTCACGGCCGGCGGCGGCTGCCTTTTCCCACAGCACGCGGAAACCGTCGATATCGCGGGTCTCGAGGGCGCCACTGAAGAAGTCAGCCGCAGCTTCCGACTGCTTTTCCAGCGCACGAAGCTGCAGATCGGCGACCTGCTCCAGGCCCTTGAAGGCCACCGACTGGGCCTTGAAGGCGTTGTCGGCAAACTGCTTGGCGTAGGCAAAAACCTGGGAATTCAGTTGCTGCGTCATGACGTTGGTCCCTCGACGGGATTGGGGTAGTGGCCGCCACACTACCAAGCCATTTTGTGCATTGCAATATATTTTTCCTGAACACGGTCACGTGTCACGAAAAATTCAAGATTACCAATCTATTACATTCAAACACTGACTTATTGCGACGCGTCAAAAACTGTCACGGCTACAACTTGCGCCCGAGGTGCAGGTCTCGTGCACCACCACCTTGTCCAAGCCAGGCAGGGCCGGCTGCAGGCGCTTGAAGATCCAGCGGCACAGCATCTCGCTGGTCGGATTCTCCAAGCCCTCGATGTCATTGAGGTAGTGATGGTCGAGCTGGTCGTACAGCGGCGCGAAGGCGGCTTTGACGTCGGCGAAGTCCATCACCCAGCCCAGGGTGGGATCCGGCTCGCCCTCGACGTGGATCTGGACGCGAAACGAATGCCCGTGCAGCCGCGCGCACTTGTGGCCCGGCGGCACGTTCGGCAGGCGGTGGGCCGCCTCGATATGGAATTCTTTGAAGATATGCATGGGCGCATTCTAGCGCCTAGCGGTTTACAGCCACTCCAGCGGCGACCAACCGAAGCGCGCCAGGCATCGGATCCTCGGATCAACGCCGCCCGTGGCTCGCAAAAAAAGCCCGGAATGCCGCCCAGGCGGGGTTTTGCGCAGACTGCGACGTCTTAGCGAGGGGCATCGCAGCGGGCCGGCGATTCCGGGAGGCGGCGGGCCTTCCTCCGCGAAACCTCGCCGCATGCGCGGCGAGGGTGTTGCAGGTTTCAAGGCAAGGCGTAGGTGGCCAACACCGATGCAGCAGCCACGTCTTTCACGGCGAAGAGGCGGATGTAGTACGTGGTGGCCTGCGGTGCAGGCACGATCACCACTTCCGCGTTGCCCGGTCGCTGCGAGCTGAAATCCGCATCCGAGCCATTCGCCGCCGGCGCCTGGCCGGCCTTTACGAACAGACTCGCATCGCCCGTGCCGCCGAGGGTGCGGATCGAGAGGTTCCTGGCACCGGCCGGTACGGAGATCGCATAAAGCAACGAAGCGCCAGCCGCCACCTGTTGACCGGTGAGGGTCTGGCCTGCAGTGAGCTGCAGATAGTCGGGCAAGGACACACCCAGCGCGAGCGCCACGGCCGCGTGCGTATCGAGGATACCGGGACCGATCGGAAGATCCGGTGTCACGTAGAACGGGCGCACCGACGACACCAGCAGGCTCTTGATCTGCGCAGGCGACAGCGCCGCACCGGCGTTGGCATCGGCGTAAGCGCCCTGCATCAAGGCCACCGTGGCGGTCACATGCGGCGTGGCTTGCGACGTACCGGCCATGCCGGCGTAGATCGAGCCGCCGTTCGCAGGCAGCACCGGCGTGGTGGTGCCAGCGTTGTACGCGGCCCAGACGAAACCGTTCGGGTAGTCCTGATCGCCACCGGCCGCACCGTTCTTGAATACGCCGCCACCCGGGGCGGCGAGCGTCACGCCGGCGCCGTAGTTGGAGTAGTACGCGCGTTTCGCATTGGCTCCCGTCGCCGCCACCGTGATGACGCCCGGGCAACTCGCTGGCGTGTAGTTGGCGCTGTCATCCGCCGAGTTGCCCGCGGCCACCACCACCGTCGTACCGCGGCCAATGGCACCGGCGATCGCCGCTGTCGTCACCGGATCGTCGCTGCATGCGCCGCCACCGCCGAGGCTCATATTGATCACCTTCGCGGGATTCGCATTGTCAGGAATCCCATCGACGTGACCGCCTGAGGCCCACACGATCGCATCGGCGATGTCGGAGGTATAGCCGCCGCAATGACCCAGCGCGCGCACCGGTATCACGTGCACGCCCGGCGCCATGCCGGCCATGCCCAGGCCGTTGTTGCTCAACTCGCCGATCACGCCGGCCACATTGGTGCCGTGCCAGCTGCTCGCTTCGGGATTGTCGGTGCAGGTGGTGTACGGGTCGGCATTGGTCCAGTCGCCCAGATCCCAGCCGCCCGCCACGCGATCGTCGGTGGCGCGGCCCGAAACAAAAGCATCGCTGATGAAGTCGTAGCCCTGGTTGGCGAGCGAGGTATCCAGATCGTCGTGCGCCGTGATGCCGGTATCGATCACCGCCACCGTGATGCCATGGCCATCGACCTGCGGGAAATCCGACCACAGTTCCGGCAAGCGCACGCCACCGACGGGATCGATGAAGTCCCATTGATAGGAGGACAGATAGGGGTCGTCCGGCGTCGCGGCATCGGCTGCTTTGAGCAAAGTCTTGCCCGCCTGCAGCGGCGCCTTCAGGTTGCCGATGGGCTTCATCATCAAATCGGGCTGTACGTGCAGCACCGACGGATCGGCGGCGATCTGCTGCATCAGCGAGGTCGCTTCGACGCGGCTGAGTTTGCGACCTGTCTTCATCAGATCCGCGCCGCTTGCCAGCTTTCGCTTCCAGCTGATGGCCAGCGGCGTATTGGTGTTGACGGCATTGCGCAGGTTGCTGCGCGATACGGCGGCGGTCACGGTCTGGGTCGCCATGCTGGCGTAGGTGCGCTGCGTGCTGCCATCGCGATAGGTGACGATGAAACGGTCGTAGGTGCCCGTGTCTTTCAGTCCACTCACGCTGATCTTGCTCGGCGCGGCAGGGGTGGCGAGATCGGCGGCGTGCGTCGCACCGCAGCCGACGGCGGCAGCGAGCACGGTCAAGCGAAACAAGTTCAATGCATGCATGGTATTTCCCCGAATAAGCCTTGCAGAAAGAAGGCGAAGCCACGGCCTCGCCTTGTGCATTACCAGCTGAAGCCGCCGCCGATACCGACCGAAGTTTCCGAACCCGAAGTGGCCGCACCCACCGACAGGCTGGCGCGATTGCCGGCGAAGGCGCGCTGATAGCCCACCGAAATCGCCGATTGACCGCCATACGTGCCCACGCCTGCACCCAGACGGTTCTCCCCGGAGAGGCCCGATGTGCTGGCCGACATCTGTGCCATGGCGGTGCCCATTGCGCCTACCCGATCGAGGCGGCGGTTCACATCGGTGAAGCGATCGTTGACCTGGCTGCGAAAGCTGTCGAAGTCCGAACGGCTCACGCTGTTGGCCATCTTGCTGTCGGTATACGCATTGGCCGCGTTGAGCGTCTTCAGGTCGCCGGCGTCCGCGTACGTCTTCGCCGTTTGCAAGGCCTCATCGACCTGGCTCACGTTCGCCGCGTCCGTGGGATTCACGCCCGCCGCGACATTCGTAACGCGACGTTGGTTGGTGGCGCTGCCGACGGACACGGTGTTCGCTTCGTCGGCCACGGAGTTTGCACCGAGCGCGACGCTGTTCTGCGCGGTGACCGATGCGGCCTGGCCAAGTGCCGTGCCCGATGCTGCCGATACATTGCTGTCCGCGCCCACGGCGACGGCATTGGTCGCATTCGCGGCAATCGTCGCGTTGCTGCCCACCGCCGTGCTGCCGTCCGCGCCGATCTTGGCGCCAGTTCCGATGGCGGTGTCGCGGCCATCGGTG